>Ga0105044_10001768_pt1 | contig 29314 bp, 22 predicted proteins | sample MAT01_FD_78092 | JGI IMG/M metagenome (GOLD analysis project Ga0105044, IMG submission 78092) | Freshwater microbial communities from Lake Fryxell liftoff mats and glacier meltwater in Antarctica - MAT-01 | ecosystem: Environmental > Aquatic > Freshwater > Ice > Liftoff microbial mat | place...
AATCGGTATCAGTGGACAAACATCCGTGGCACCCATTCTTGGATGTTCCCCTTTATGTTTGCTCATATCAATTAACTCTCCAGCTTTTTTAATGGCAAGGAATGCTGCTTCGATAACCGCTTCGGGATGGCCGACAAATGTTACCACTGTCCGGTTGGTTGCTTTACCCGGATCAACATTTAGCAAACGAACTCCATCTACAGTTTCGATTTGGTCAGTTATTTGTTTGATGATGTTGAGATCATTTCCTTCGCTGAAATTGGGAACACATTCGATGATTGGTTGCATGGAATATAAGTTTGATTTGAACCGATAGTTATCGGGATGCTAAGATATTGCTTGTCTGAGTAAATAAAGTAACATCAAAAGAATTTGCCAGCCACTTCTTGCATTTATAATTTATACATGAAAATAAAGAATATGAGCAAGACTGTAAAGACAAAAATATACCAGTTATTAGACGGCATCGAAGATGAAACTGTGCTAAACCAGGTAATGGAAGATGTAGCTTTTTATGCCATAAAAAAAGATGTCGTAGATGAACTAAATGCCGGCCTGCTTAAGAAATTGGATAAAGCCATTGAGAAGGCCGATAATAAAGAATCAATCTCCTGGGATGATTTTAAGAATGAGATGAATGAATGGAGAAAAAAATAATCGCCCCGCTACACTGTTGAACGAATTATGCAACTACCCCTGGCGAAACTGGAAAAGCTTCAGGAGTTTATGGATGGATTGGAGAAAGAGTGAGGGATGAGAATGTTACTCTGAATTAAGTTTACTGCTGCCATAAATATGTGCTGATTATCAATAGAATTTTATACCAGTAGTGGCGTATATTTATGTTTTAGCAACAAGCAAAAAGACTGACTCATTATAAAAGGGTTAAATATTATTTAGACAATTTAAAAGCAAACAACTATTTTATTATAATTATTCACTACTTGAATTGGAAGTAAAAATATACATACCACATCCCGCTTTACAGGATTATGTCTTGCATTTATCGACAATTGATGCTTTACTACCGGAAGGAATGAATGATGTGGTAACCCCTTATCCGGCTACTCCATTTCAATCGTTGTTCTTTTATTGCAACAATCCAGTATCCATGAGCAGGACAGGGACAGGAGATTTTGAACTGCAACCAAGTATAGTATTAACAGGGCCTCAGTTTTCTCGGGTGAATGTAAAAGTTAGTAGTAAGTTGAGAGCCATACGTGTAGATTTTCTCCCCGGCGGCATGTATAGAATGTTGGGTATCCCTATGAATGAGTTATTTGATGGTGGGTTTGATGCACTTGATTTCTTTGGTGCCGAAATGAAAATTATCAACAACCAATTACAAGAAATATCCAACCTGGAAGATGGAAAAAATATAGTAGAAAAATTTCTGTTAAACCGGGTAAAAAACTTCAAGGAAATATTGCCGCTGGATTACGCCATACGCATACTGCTAAACAGTAACGGCAATATGTCCATAGAAAAAACGGCTTCGCTTTCTTGCCTGAGCTTAAAACAATTTGAGAGAAAGTGCCAGGAAAGAATAGGCATGAACCCTAAAATGTATGCCCGTATTTTAAGATTTTCAAAAGCATACAGAATGCATGAAGCCTTTCCAAATCTCCCTTGGATAAAAATAGCTTACGAGGCTGGATACTTTGACCAAATGCACATGATTAGAGACTTCAAAGTATTTGCCGGCGTAAATCCCTCCATTATTGAACTGCAACTGCTCTCCACTCCGCTGAGAATGCAAAAGGATCTACGTTATTAAATTGTCGATTTTATACTATGCTGACAGTAGATGTTCCTTGTAAATTTGTTGAAAAAATTATGACAAAGCATTTAAAAATAAGCAAAAGGAAAAATACCATTCACATTACGATAGCATTGTTGTTTCTTTTTAATTTTTCCTTTGCACAAGATTCAACAAAACCGGCAAACGGGTCAATTGCACTCGAAGAATTAAAAGGTTTCTCACAAACCATTTACTATAGCGCTGCCTACGAAAAAAGGGCGAACGACATTGCCGTATTTATGGAGCAGGCAGGCAACTATTTTCAACAAGAAATAGGATTTACACCTAAAATAAAAATATACATACTTGGCCCGGCACAGTGGAAAGATTTTGCTGCCAAGCCTTTGCAGGATGTGTATGGATTTCCGCATAATCTTGACGAGGTACGGCTGGTAATTGCTGCAGCCGACAATGATTTTTGGCGCAGCTTTTTGCCGCCTGTTAGCCAACTACCTCCACCAATTGCTTTGCAGGTTAAAAAAGCATATGGCAAACCGGATGGTTCTTACAGCATGATGCCGTTCTTTGATTTACTGGCCTTACACGAAATGGGACATTCTTATACTGGACAGGCGGGGCTTAAAATGCACCGAAACTGGATGGGCGAGTTATTTGTAAATATCATGTTGCATACCTACGTTGCCGAACAACAACCGGAACTGTTACCCGCTCTGGAAGCATTTCCAAATATGGTGGTGGGTGGCGGCACGGCAGAATATAAATTCACCAGCCTGGAAGATTTTGAAAAATTATATGCTACGATGGGCATGGGGCCAAAAAATTATGGTTGGTATCAATCCAAGCTTCATTCAGCCGCAAAAGATATCTACAATGCAGGTGGCAAAAAAGTGTTGAAGAAATTATGGAAGGCGTTGAAAAAGCACCAGGAAAACATGTCGGATGAAAAATTTGTTACCATGTTGAAAAAAGAAGTACACCCTTCTGTTGCAAATGTTTATTTACAATGGAATAAAATTGATTAATGCTATGCCTGTTGCTAACATGAGAGGCGGTTTGGCAATATGGCGGTGCGACGAATATATTCTCAATTCGGTAATCGGCTTCAGTTCCAGTCGGCGAATAAATTCAAGCAATAAAATAAACAATGAACTTTTATTTATAAATTTAGCTGCGGTTACAGGCTGACGATTTTCAAATGCCGCCACAAGGCCAAGCCGTAACGTAGGCAGCAATTTTAAAATCAAATCCCGGGAATAAAAAAAAACGTAATGACCCCTTGGATAAATAAGTATAAGAGCCTTTACAAATGGATGATAATCCCAATGATCATCATGCAAATAGGCATCTTTAAAGATTATTGGGGCGACTTCTTTGATAATGCATGGTCTGTTCATATTCATTATTGGACAGGTACAATTTGGTATGTATATCTAATGATTCAGCCTTATTTCGCTACTCATGGTCAAATGGCCAGGCATAGAACCAATGGTATGATAGGCATATTCGTTGCTGGTGGTGTCTGTTTAACAGCCTTGAGTATGATGAACAGAGACATTGTAACTGCTCAGAAGGCATTAGAATCACCAGACAGTTTTGGCCCATTTCAACCCTGGTTCTTCTTTGGTGTGGCTGCAGTAGAAATTGTAATGATGACAGCTTTCGGTTATGCCATAATAAAAAGCATCATTCACAGAAAAGAAATTGAAAATCATGCCTGGTGGTTACTTTCAACGGTATTTATTATAATGATGCCGGCTCTTGGCCGTGGCATACAAAATGTATATGTTGATATACATAGTAAAGATTGGCCGAATATTAATATCATGATTCCACTTTACTATACCCAGGTGTTAATCATAGGAATGTTGCTCTTTGGAGCATGGAAATATGGTAAAATAAAACATCCTGCTACATATCTCGCTCTGGGCGTTAATCTTTTTATATTTTTATTGGAACCCATCGGAAAATCAGAAATAGTTCAACTATTCTTAAAAGCTGTCTTCAAAGGCTAGATGTCTTTTCAGCCTTAGATCTTAATACTTCTTTTTTTTGTAATGCAAAAAAGTCTTTCGCCGGAATCAAAACATACTTCTTCTTATCAATAACTATTGCTGTCATAAGATGTGTTTGTTAGCTCAAATTTACTATAAAATAAGACTATCTTAAATGATATATTGCGGCAGTTTTATTTTCCCAACGATCTATAAACCGGCTCCACCACTTTCTTCGGAGCAAAAATAAATTCTCCCGGATGCTTCCATAAATAATTGCCGAGTATGCGGAAGAAACGGGGATACTGTGCAAAGCGAATGCCCCTTGATTTTACTGCCACTAAGAAGGCCAGTGAGAAACTAACAAGAAAATTCAGGAAGCCGATACATAACACACCGCCAAAAACAGCCAGTAAAAAATAAGGTGGGATATTTTCAATACCAAGTCCATACACTCCGATGGCGGTATTACCTCCTGAAATAGTGATGTGGCGGATGTCGAATGGAAGACCTAGCATTTTCCCAAGAATACCCGCAAAGCCAAGAAAAAAACCAAGAGAAATATTGCCGACCAATGCCCCAAAATTTCTCTCTACCCAGTTAGCCATTTTGTCTACTCGTTTCGGCGACATAGAAAGTTTTAATGCCGGATGCTTTTTCAACCGTTCTTTAATGCGGCCATAACGGATTTTATTTTGCCAGTAACCGGCAATAATACCGCTGGCAAATAAAAAGAAACCGGTGAAGCAGGCATAAAGTAATGAAAGACTTCTCCAGGGATGCTGGTCTTTCAACATCTTCATGGCAGCATCACCTTCGGCAATTTTTTGATGAAATAAAATATCATATCCCATTGCCAGTAAAAATGTAATGGGGAAAACGATGATGAGGTTACCAAAGAAAGAAGCAATCTGGCTGCGGGAAACTTTGGCTACTGTTGCCGCAAGATTATTCAAATCCGGTTCGCTGTGTTTTTTTGTATCTAATGAACCAGCCACCGCACTGGCAGTAAAGGCAGGTTGTTTGGTCGCCAGGGTTGATCCCGTATTTTCAATCATTATAAACCCAATACTATAATTGACGCTGTAGAGAAAACCAATGGGTATAGGAGCCAGTTTTAATTTACCAATCAGGTTTTTGAAAATAGCTATAAAGCAAACAATCAATCCACCCCACATGGCACTACTTATCATTTTAAAATAATCTTTTCGGGAGTCGGTAATGTACTTATGTCCTTTTGAGCCTTTATGCTCTGCAATCTGGTAAGCGAGGTAGCCCACACCTTGCGATAAAAACTCACGGATACTGTTTTTTCGCTTTTCATTCCGCACCAGCAGCCGGAAAATATCAACAAACCTTCCCGTATCAAATTTATTATCTGCATCTAGTACATCTAATACTAATTGCATCCGTTCGAGCCTGTTCGACAATATCAGCAAGAGATAAGTTTGTTGTATGCTGGCACCTCTTTCAGAATGGCTTTCCCGGATATGATCTATTTGCTGGTAACAGTCTTCAATACTATTTTTTAGCTGCAATGAAGCTGCAACAACTTCCTGGTCCGCCGTATTATGCATCAGCAGTTTTTCCAGGTCATGTACTTTATAATTTTGTAATACAAACGGGGTGTCTTCTGTACGGTGTTCTTCTGGTAAATAATCAAGTACTACTTTTTCCAATCCGAGTTGCGCCACCTGGAAGGAAAGAATCTTCATGGATTGCAGCAGCTCTTTCTTCAGCGAATTATGCTGAGGAGTGAAACTGAATCCTACGGTTTGGAAGAAATTGATCCATGTTTGCCTTGGAATAGCTTCCACCCATTCATAATCACTTTTTTTAAAAAAAACATTATTGATGACATAGAGAAAATCATTTTCATCCTGCAGCGGTGGCAGTATTTTATGTTTTAACCTGTTTGATAGTTCCTGCCAGAAACCTCTTGCCAATGGGATACCACTTTCTGTAATAGCGGCTGTAAGATCGGTGCTGATTAGTTGAGAAACCAGGGCATGTTGTGTATTTGTCAGCACTATTTTATTTTGCTGTAATTGTTCTGTTACCCTTAAAAGATTTTTCTCGGGATTTTTTCTTGCTTTGCCTGAAGCTGGGCGAATCTCAGAAAAAAGAGAGATCAAGAAAGTTAACCCTTTTTGCCGCCCGTGATGTGGCAATACAATATTGCGGGCAACGAGTTGCTCAAAAAACCCGGGTTTCTTTTTTCGTAATCCTAATATTGCCATTGTTCCGAAAATACAACAAGAAACCCGTTAAAATGTTACGGTGCTATTAAAGTGATGATTAAATAATTTCGCCTCCAATCATTACCTTATCAATTAGATTGCTACCAAATGAATAAGGCAGGTAAGCCAGCGAAGGAACAGGTTTTGTAAATATGAGGTTAGCTTTTTTACCAACTGTGATGCTGCCTAATTCATCCTGTAGTTCCATAGCATAAGCACCGTTGATAGTAGCAGCATTGATAGCTTCTTCCGGCAGCATTTTCATTTGTATGCAGCTCATGGCTATAGCAAGATTCATATTACCAGATGGGGATGATCCGGGATTAAAGTCTGTCGCCAGAGCAATAGCACAACCTGCATCAATTAATTTTCTGGCTGGTTGAAATGGCATCCGCAAAAAGAATGCTGCTGTTGGTAATAATGTTCCGATAGTAGTTGAGTTAGCCAGTGCATTAATCGCATCATCATCCATTGTTTCCAGATGGTCAACCGAAACTGCTCCTAACTTCACTCCCACTTGTGTGCCACCAGATAGGTTTAATTGATTGGCATGAATCTTTGGTTTTAGCCCATAATTCATTCCTGCCATGCAAATGATTTCTGTTTCTTCCGGCGAAAAGAAACCGGTTTCGCAAAACACATCAATATAATCTGCCAGTTTTTCTTCAGCAATCACAGGGAGCATTTCATTAATGATAAGGTCAATATACCCCTGGTGATTTTCTTTATACTCTACCGGGTATGTATGAGCACCCAAAAAAGTTGCTTTTATTGGAATTGGCGATGTTTCTTTCAGTTTTTTTATAACCCGCAGCATTTTTAATTCTCCTTCTACGGATAATCCATAACCACTTTTTATTTCCACTGCACCTGTACCCAACTGCATAATTTCCTGCAACCTTGCCCATGCTGACCGTAATAAATCAAGTTCACTTGTTTCAGCAATTTTCTTTGCAGAGTTCAGTATTCCTCCTCCTTTAGCAGCAATTTCTGCATAACTTATTCCCCGTATTTTATCAATAAACTCTTCTTCCCTGCTGGTGGCAAATACAAGATGCGTATGACTATCGCACCAGGTGGGAAGAACAAACTGGCCTGATGCATCAATTAAATTATCGTTGTTATTATCTGTCCAGCCAAGGTTATCCATTTCGCCATATTCTGCTATAATTCCATTCTCGATAACGAGGTAAGCATTTTCTATACATGGCAATACTGCCAATTCTTTTCCCCGTAGCAATTCATTTTGCTGACGGGTATTAACGAGCTGTTTGATATTTGTAATAATGGTAGCCGGCATAGCCCTGCTAATTTAGTTGTAAAAACTGAGTAGAACGAAAACAAAAAAGCCGTCCCACTTTTGGCGGAACGGCTTACATATTTTTATTTAACGATTAGTAAGGTAAGATTACAATACGGGCAAGACCGCTTGGTCCTGTCCATCCAATTTTAAGGTAATAAGTACCGGTACCCGGACATGTAGTTACAGCACCTGCGGCATCTAATCCAAATGTTACAGTTGCATTAAACAGATTTGTAGCATGTGCTACTTTTCCACTTACCATCCTGAAATTACAATCCTGGCGGATAATTAATGGCTGGGTGACAGATGTTTTAAATGGATTACCAAAACGGTTGGTACCCCATTCGGCAACACCAGTAGTAGTTCCTTCTGTATGTGTTCCTGTAGTGGTAATAACAATGCCATTATTAAAACTAAACACTCTTTGTCTTGCCACCTGCCAGTTACGTTGCTGGCCATTATCAAACGTTATCGACATGTTGCTGCTGGTAATGGTATGCGTAATAGTAGTAAGTGTTACCAGGTTGATAAGTAAACCACCGCTTACATTGGTGTACGTTTGTGTACCATTTAAAGTAATACTTTTATTATCGCTAAGGCGGGTAACTTTAAAATTCTGGAAACTCACATTCAGTATAGCTCCGGCATTTTTCCAACGTACACCCTGTGCCATAGAAATTAAAATAACACCGTTACGGGTGCGGTTGCCAAGGCAATTGCTTCCGTTGTAGGTAATAGTAATCGTTCGGGGGCTGCTAAGCGTATCAACTGCAATAGTTGCATCACAAATACTGGATTGAATATTCCCGTTGCGGCCTGCAAAACCGGTAGTAATTTCCAGTGCTGCATTCGCATCATTAGCCACACCATCTATCTCGGTTGAAAAACGGGACTGGTCGTCAGAATGAAGCGTTGTTTCTGTATAATAATCTGTAGCAGTAATTTTTTCTTTTTGACAGGAAGTGAAAAGGAGAGATAAAGAAAAAATAGCTGTAGGAAGGGATAGGATCCGGGATTTCATAAAAGGGTTTTTGATTAAAAATGAAATAGACTCTCCATAGACAGGTTAGAAGTTTATGGGTTTAATGGTTGACTTTTTATTGTAAAAAATAGTTGGCAGGCAATCTCTATTAACGTTACCATACCATATTTAGTGCTTGAAAAAGTCCGGAAATCTACGATAGTGAAGATGAAAATTTACGTTTTAGCTACCTTGCTATAAGGCATTCACAATGGTTTTCTTCATCAACCAATCCGTTTGCGGATCATCGCCCAGCATAAAAACATGGGTACTGAATTTTTCAAAGCCCCATTGGGTATAAAAATCAATAGCCCGATGATTTTCTTCCCACACTCCAAGCCAGATTACAGTTGCCATTTTAGATGCAGCTATCTCAATACATTTTTGCATTAATGCTTTACCAACGCCTTTGCCTATAGAATTGACGGTAGCATATATCCGGGCTATTTCTATGGCAACTATATTGCCTAATTCCGGCGGGTTATTATTTTCCCGCATTCGTACATAGCCAACCGGTTCATTTCCATCATAAGCCAGCAGGAAAATATTGCCGGCTGTGCCAACTTCCTTCATCAATGCTTCTTTAGAAAAAGTTTCATTCATGAATTTATCTATGTTTTCCGTTGTATTCTGCGAAGCAAATGTGTCAAGGAAAGTCTGGCGACTAATGTCTGCAATGAGTTCTGCATCATTAATAGTGGCAATGCGAATAGTTATCATAGCTGAAAACTATAAAATTATTTTCATCTGGTAACCTTCTTCTTTTAGTAATAGATTTGTACAAATTGTAATCCCATTGTCCGAAAAAGAAACACATTACCCTGTCCTCATTATAGGTGGTGGCCCCATCGGGTTGGCTTGTGCATTAGAGGCAAATAAAGCCGGTCTCCAGCATTTGATATTAGAAAAAGGTACTCTTGTCAATTCGTTATATAATTACCCCGTTAATATGACCTTCTTCTCTACCTCAGAAAGATTAGAGATAGATAACATTCCGTTTGTATCAAATAATGCGAAACCAACAAGGAACGAAGCATTGGAATATTATCGCAGGGTAGCCGTATCAGGCCGGGTAAATATTCATCTCTTTGAAGAAGTGCTGGAGGTTAAAAAAGCTGATAACCTTTTTAGTATTGTAACAGGTAAAAAAATTTATTCGGCAGATAATATTATTATCTGCACCGGCTTCTATGATATTCCCTATTTATTAAATGTGCCTGGCGAAAATTTGCCAAAAGTTACTCATTACTATAAAGATCCTCACTACTATGCCTTTCAAAAGGTAATAGTTGTTGGCGGGCAAAACTCAGCGGTAGATGCTGCACTGGAAACATGGCGCAAAGGCGCAGCAGTAACGATGGTTATCCGCAAGGAAGAAATCGGGCAGCGGGTAAAATATTGGGTGCGGCCAGATATTATTAACCGTATTGAAGAAGGTTCTATTAAAGCATTTTACAATTCATCTATTAAAGAAATAAGAGAACAGGAAGTGGATATACAAACCCCGGATGGAGTTATTACTGTTGCTAATGACCGGGTGATTGCCTTAACCGGTTATCAACCCAACCTGCCATTTTTGCGCAGCATGGGTATTCAATTATCTGATGATGAAGTGATGTGTCCTGTAATAAATACTGACAGCCATGAAAGTAATGTAAAGAACATTTTCCTGGCAGGTGTTATCTGTGGCGGGATGAATACGCATCGCCTGTTTATTGAAAATTCCAGAGAACATGCGGTGAAGATTATTGATATTATCAAAAAACGAAACTTATAACTACGCCTCTTGAAAACTCAATAAATCAGTTTCCAGCATCACGCCACTCTTGACTCCGAACTCAAGACTACATACTCTCGATAACCATCGCAGATGCCCCACCTCCGCCGTTACAAATGCCAGCCGCACCATATTTAGCATTATTGGCTTTTAATACATTTATCAGTGTAACTATTATTCTTGCTCCACTGCATCCCAAAGGATGGCCCAATGATACGGCGCCACCATGCACATTTACTTTCGCAGAGTCTAGTTTCATCCGCTTACTGTTTTCTATGCCTACAACGGCAAAGGCTTCATTCAGCTCCCAGTAAGCGATATCTTCCATTTTCAAACCGGCTTTGGCTACCGCTTTTGGCACCGCAACCGAAGGTGTAGTTGTAAACCATTCCGGTGCCTGTTCTGCATCGGCATACGAAATGATTTTAGCAATTGGTTTTAATCCCAGCTCATCCATTTTTTCTTTACTCATCAGCACCAATGCTGCTGCACCATCATTCATCGTACTTGCATTGGCAGCCGTTACTGTTCCATCTTTTGTAAATGCAGGGTTCAGTGATGGTATCTTATCAAACTTTACATTAAACGGTTCTTCATCTTTTGAAAACATTATCGGATCACCTTTACGCTGCGGTATTTCCACCGGCACTATTTCATTGTCAAATTTTCCGGCTGCAATAGCTGCCTGGCTTCTTTTATAACTTTCTATGGCAAAAACATCCTGATCGCCACGGCTTATGCCACAGGTGCTTGCACACAATTCGGCTGCATTACCCATCGCCTTGCCATCATACACATCGGTCAGGCCGTCTTTGGCCAGGCCATCCACCAATGTAACATCTCCATATTTATTTCCCCAGCGCAGCAATGGAGAATAGTAGGGAACATTACTCATACTTTCCATGCCACCGGCCACTACAATGTCTGCATCACCCAGCATAATGCTCTGCGCTGCCTGTGCAATAGCCTTCATTCCACTGGCACAAACTTTATTCACCGTTGTACAATTTACTTCATTGGGTAAACCGGCAAACTTTGCTGCCTGTCTTGCCGGTGCTTGTCCCAGGTTGGCCTGAAGCACACAGCCCATTAATACATCCTGCACTTGTTCAGGTTTGATACCTGCTTTAGCCACCGCAGCTTTTATAGCCGTTGCACCTAATTGTGTAGCAGATAAACTTTTTAATGACCCGCCAAAACTACCCATTGGTGTACGGACGGCGGATATGATATAAACTTCCTTCATATAGCTTTTTGATTGTTTGAATTTAATTTGTAAAGTTAATGATTGTTTACAAGTCCTTTTACAGAGTGTGTTTTAGAAGGTATTTCTTATATTCGGCAATACAATTACTGCTTATGTTACTGAAAAAAATAGTTTTGTCCGCAATAGTATTATTGTTGCTGCAATCAGCCGGTATATCTCAGACACAAAAAAGAAGCCTTCGTCCGGCGGATATCTATCGTCAGCAAACCACTGGGGATGCACAAATATCCCCGGATGGCAAGTGGGTAACCTACACCCTTACTACTATTGACTCGGCTAAAGACAAACGCAATACAGATATCTGGATGATGAGTTGGGATGGTTTAGAGACTGTACAATTAACCAACAGCCCTGATGGAGAAAGCAGTCCTAAGTGGAGCCCCGATGGAAAATATATTTCCTTTACAGCAAGCCGCAGCGGGGGCAGCAGCCAGGTCTATTTACTAAACAGGCTTGGCGGGGAAGCCATCAAACTAACCGATGTAAAAGGCGACCTGAATGATTATGCCTGGAGTCCGGATGGCAAAAAATTATTGCTGACCATCAAAGACTATGAAGATACTTCTGGTAAGAAAGGCAATAAACCTTATGTAATAGACCGCTATCGCTTCAAACAGGATGTAAGTGGCTATCAGTATGATAAACGGAAAACACATCTTTACCTTTTTGATGTTGCAGGCAAAAAAACAGACACTCTTACCAAAGGGAATTATAATGAGAGTGGCGTACAGTGGAGTCCTGATGGTGCTGCCATTGCTTTTGTAAGCAATCGTACTGAAGACCCTGATAAAAATACTAACACCGATATTTTTATCATTGATGCCAAAACTGGTGCTGTAGCACGACAACTTACTACATGGAAAGGCAGCGATGGTTCGCCACAATGGAGCCCGGATGGTAAAAACATTGCCTACTTGCGTAGTACTTCTGATGCCAATTTTATTAATTATGATCAGTCTGTACTTTGTCAGGTACCGATAACTGGTGGAGAACCGAATTTATTAAGCAAAATTCTGGACAGGCCTGTTTCCACACCCCGATGGGATAAAGATGGGAATAACATAGCTGTATTGATAACTGATGATTGTGAAAGGTACATTGCAAAATATGATGTGAGGAGCGGTGTAATGAGTAAGATAATTGCTGGTAACCGCTCATTCAATTCATTAGAACGGCATCCGAATGGCAGTTGGATCACTTCCATGACGGACCCGCAATTACCCTCTGAATTCTATGCATTGGAAAACAGCAACCTTCGCCGCCTTACCAAAGTGCAGGATGATTTTGTTGCCAATCTTTCTTTAGCATCGGTTGAAAAATTTACTTCTAAAAGTAAAGATGGTGCCATCGTATCCAATCTTTTATACCTGCCTGCCAATGCCAATAAAGAAAAATTACCGGTTATATTTTTTATACATGGTGGCCCGGTAAGTCAGGATGATTTTGGGTTTGATTTAACAAGGCAAATGCTGGCAGCCAATGGGTATGCCGTGGTGGCCGTAAACTACCGTGGCAGCAATGGTCGGGGAATTGATTTTTCCAAAGCCATTTATGCAGATTGGGGAAATAAAGAAGTGCTGGATATACAAGGTGCAGCCGATCACTTAATCAGTAAAGGAATAGTGGATGGCAACCGTATGGGTATTGGTGGCTGGAGCTATGGCGGCATACTTACCGATTATACCATTGCAAAAGATACCCGATTCAAAGCGGCTGTTAGTGGTGCTGGGAGTGCTTTGCAATTGTCCATGTATGGTGTTGATCAATACATTTTACAATTGGATAATGAACTAGGCCAGCCCTGGAAAGACAACAACTATGAAAAATATTTAAAGCTATCGTATCCATTTCTGCATGCAGATAAAATTAAAACTCCTACCTTGTTTATGACTGGCGAAAAAGATTTTAATGTACCTGCTGTTGGCAGTGAGCAGATGTACCAGGCCCTGCGATCTATTGGAACACCCACCGAACTGATTGTTTACCCGGGACAGTTTCATGGTATTACCGTGCCGGCTTTTCAAAAAGACCGGTTTGAAAGATATGTTCAGTGGTTTGATAAATATTTAAAGGCAAAGGGATTTTAAAAGAACATAATTTGCAGCAAATGAAACCCATCAAAAATATTTTTATGAAGTTTATTATCATTTCCCTCTCCATAATTTTTTTATCAGCCTGCGGTGGCAAAGCAGATAAGAAGGAAACTCCCGGCACCGATACTACTGCTCAATCAACTCCACCAGTTGTAACAAACAGTACAGATACAATGGTAGTTGATAAAAATGCTGCTGTGTATTATATTCCAGATTCTAACCAGATGGAAAAATGGAAAATGAAAGCGGGGGAAAGGGATTTTGCTACAGTAGAAGATGATTGGTCTTCATATATGAACAGTTCCAACGAATATTTAAAAACTACTAACCTTCCCGTACAGGATGCTTCCGGCAAAAAAGTATTGAAGTTTGTAAAAGCGGATAAGTCAGTAACGCTGGTCGGGTTAGATACACTGAGTAATTTTTGGGGTTTTTATTTATTCAGCACCAGCAAAGAACCGGAATTTGCCGATATTATTATGATGGAAGAGGCGTATAAGAAATATTTTAAGTAACAGCTAATCATTCTTTTCTCAAAATTGTTCCTCAACTTTAGGCTGAAATGAAAATTTTATCTGCCGGAGAAATACGTCTTTGGGATCAATATACGATTGAACAGGAACCCATCGCTTCCATCAGCCTGATGGAAAGAGCCGCAGGCAAATGTGTGGAATGGTTATTACAACAATACCCAGATGCCGCTTCCTTTGGCATTTTCTGTGGCAAAGGGAATAATGGTGGTGATGGCCTTGCTATTGCGAGAATGCTGATTGAAAATAAATACCCGGTAACAATCCATATTCTTGAATTTGGGCACCTGGGAACAAATGATTTTCAAAACAATCTTGCCAGGTTACATAAGTTTCCACAAGCAGATATTCATTTTATACAATCAGAAGAAAATTTTCATCCGTTTCCAGCGGGGCAAATAATTATTGATGCCTTATTTGGTTCAGGATTAAACCGCCCATTAGAAGGAGTAACAGCCAACCTCGTTGAACACATCAATAACTCCCGATGCGAAATTGTTGCCATTGATATTCCAAGTGGCTTGTTTGTTGATCGTTCTTCAAAAGGAGCAACAACTATTCTTGCTGATCATACGATAAGTTTCCAGTGTTATAAACCGGCTTTTCTTTTTGCAGAAAATGAAGAAGCTGTTGGCGAAATTCATATCCTCGATATTGGTTTGCACAATGACTTTTATAAAAAAGTAACCAGTCGTTTTGAATTACTGGATGATACTATCATCCATTCCATTTACAAACCAAGAAAAAGGTTTTCACATAAGGGGATCTATGGTCATGCACTGCTGGTAGCGGGCAGTTATGGCAAGACCGGGGCAGCCGTATTATCAGCAAAAGCTTGTCTTAGAAGCGGTGTTGGCCTTCTTACTTGTCATATTCCTAAATGTGGTTACGATATTTTACAGTCAACTGTGCCCGAAGCGATGGTGATGACAGATTTCAATTCATCTTTTAATACAAAAGTGGAGGATGACCTGACAAAATACGAAGCCATTGGCATTGGCCCCGGCATCGGCACTGCATCAGAAACAAAAATAATGCTGCAGCAAATTTTCGATGCTTACCGGAGTCCTGTTGTGTTAGATGCAGATGCATTAAATATTATGGCTTCGCAAAAAGATTTACTCAAACTAATTCCTGCCGGTTCTATACTTACACCACATCCAAAAGAATTTGAAAGATTGTTTGGTGAAACCGCTAATGAATTTGACCGGGTGCTACTGGCATTGCAAAAAGCAAAAGAACTGAATTGCATAATCGTATTAAAAGGACACCATACTTTTATTGCGACTACAGACGGCAAAGGTTTCTTTAATGCTACCGGCAACCCGGGCATGGCCACTGGTGGTAGTGGTGATGTACTGACCGGGATACTAACCGGCCTTTTAGCACAAGGTTACAGTGCTGTTGAAACGGCTATTCTTGGTGTTTACCTGCATGGTGTGGCAGGAGATTTGTCAGCGAAAGAGCTTTCAATGGAAGCAATGATAGCAAGCGACATTTCCGATAATCTTGGGAGTGCTTTTTCAACCTTAACATCCTGATTTTAAAGCCCATTTAGAGCCTGTTCCATGTTTGCGGGAGGTTTGGGGTATTTCCCTGCCTTACCCTATCTTTGCCGCCCGGCGAAAAAGCCGCTTTTGCTATTAATTTTTGATTAAGAATCAACTCGTATGGACAAATTGATTTATCTCGTTCCCATGATGGGCCTTATTGGTCTTCTTTACACCATTGTCAAATTCAGGTGGGTGGCAAAACAAGATGCCGGTACTGACCGCATGAAAGAAATCAGCAACTACATTGCTGAAGGTGCAATGGCTTTTTTGAAAGCTGAATGGAAAATCCTGGGCTACTTTGTTGCTATCGTTGGCATTTTGCTGGCAGTAATGACTACGGCCAATCCACACTCCCACTGGTCTATTGCTATTGCATTTGTAGTGGGTGCTGTATTAAGTGCTTTCGCCGGTTTTATCGGTATGAAAGCCGCAACAAAAGCCAATGTTCGTACTGCACAGGCAGCCCGTACCAGTTTAAGTAAAGCCTTAAATGTATCATTTACTGGAGGTGCTGTGATGGGTGTTGGTGTTGCAGGTCTGGCAGTAATGGGTCTTGGTGGTTTGTATATTGTATTAAAACAAGTATTTGCGCCGGATGCGGCTATCGATTCCGAAGAAATGTTCAGGACAATTGAAGTGCTGACAGGTTTTTCTCTCGGTGCTGAATCTATTGCACTGTTTGCAAGAGTGGGTGGCGGTATCTATACAAAAGCTGCTGACGTAGGTGCTGATTTGGTGGGTAAAGTAGAAGCCGGTATTCCTGAAGATGATCCAAGAAATCCTGCTACTATTGCTGATAATGTTGGTGACAACGTAGGTGATGTAGCCGGTATGGGTGCCGACCTTTTTGGTTCTTATGTAGCAACCGTTCTCGCAACAATAGTTTTAGGTCAGCAAACAACAGTTATCAGTTCTGATGATACGTTAGCTGGTTTTGCACCTGTTTTACTTCCAATGCTGATAGCCGGTATCGGTATTTTATTTTCTATCGTTGGTACATTATTCGTTCGCATCAGCGAAACGGCCGGTATCAATACACATACAGTACAAAAGGCATTGAACATGGGCAACTGGGGTTCGATGGTTCTTACTGCCATTGCTGCCTTAGGATTAGTGTACTGGTTGGTACCTGAAGCAATGGAATTAAGAGGTGTAATATTTACCAAGTGGGGAGTGATGGGAGCAATAGCTGTCGGGCTTGCCGTTGGTGCATTAATGAGTATCATCACGGAGTATTATACAGCCATGGGCAAACGTCCCGTTAACTCTATCATCCGTCAATCATCAACCGGTCATGCCACGAATGTAATCGGTGGTCTGGCAATCGGTATGGAATCTACTTTCTTACCAATATTGGTTTTAGCTGGTGGTATCTGGGGTTCGTATGAATGTGCCGGATTATATGGTGTGGCTATTGCCGCTGCGGGTATGATGGCAACAACAGCTATGCAACTGGCTATTGATGCTTTCGGTCCTATTGCAGATAATGCAGGTGGTATTGCAGAAATGAGTGAATTACCAAAAGATGTTAGAGAAAAAACAGATGTACTGGATGCTGTAGGAAACACTACTGCGGCTTCGGGAAAAGGGTTTGCGATTGCGTCTGCTGCATTAACAGCACTGGCATTGTTTGCAGCCTTTGTTGGTGTAGCTGGTATTTCAGGTATTGATATTTATAAAGCAAATGTATTAGCCTGCTTATTTGTTGGCGGCATGATTCCATTTATATTTTCTTCTTTATGTATCCGTGCAGTTGGTGAAGCTGCAATGGCAATGGTAGAAGAAGTTCGCCGTCAGTTTAAAACCATTCCGGGTATAATGGAAGGTACCGGCAAACCAGAGTATGATAAATGTGTGGCTATCTCTACCAAAGCATCATTAAAGAAAATGATGTTGCCCGGTGCTATTGCTATTATATCACCATTGATAATCGGATTTATGCCCGGCCTTGGTGCAGAAGCTCTTGGTGGTTTCCTTGCCGGTGCTACTGTGTGTGGCGTATTGATGGGAATGTTTCAGAACAATGCCGGTGGTGCCTGGGACAATGCAAAAAAATCATTTGAAAAAGGCGTGGAGATAAATGGTGAGATGTTTTATAAAAAATCGGAACCACATAAAGCATCTGTAACGGGTGACACCGTGGGTGATCCTTTTAAAGATACATCAGGTCCATCTATGAACATCCTTATCAAACTGATGTCCATCGTATCATTAGTAATAGCCCCTACCCTTGCGCAGATAGCTGCTAAAAAACAACCAGCAGCTTTGCCTCCCACTCCGCCACCAACCGGAAAAATAATTAAAGCATCTGAACCCGTTGCTGCTATTAATAAAAGCAATACGGTTCAGTATCAATAGAGAACTCACCAGCCTTCGCCAATTCACCCGCCGAAGTTTTAACGAAGGCGGGGAGCTATGGCTGGTAAATAAAAGCTTAATCATAACCATTACATTAAGTCCTGCTGTTTCTACAGCGGGACTTATTTTTTGGAACACTCTTTTGTATTGTCCATTCCGACGAAGAGCTTGTGCCGAACTTGATTCGGGAAGGAATCTTGGATTATTTCCCCGGCTGCATTGCTATTTTTAGCCCGGTTGTGTCACACTCTTGTGCTTTCTGTTCGCTACTTTGCTTTTGTTTAGCCTTCTTACTTGTCAATAGGTTTTCTTATTTTGCGGATAAATCATTCATGAATAAAAAAGCCATTGCCCGGATCAAAATCAACAAACTCCTGTATCAGGCAGTATTGAGATTTTTTGATAATGAGCAAGAATAACCCACCAAGTAACCGGTAACAAATTGATAAAATAAAAAATGACTACCCGGATAAATGAACCAAGAACAAATCTGAACCACATAGGCACAAAGAAACATACCTGCCCGTCCGGCAGGCGGGGATTTTCACATAGCTCTTATGTGTTTATTCTTTATTTGGCCTATGTTATGTGATTCAAGAACATAGTTTAGTTAAACCGATAGTCACTAAATAAAATGTACACATGAAACCTATTAAAGGAGGGAAACACCCTGTACAAAAAAATGAAGTGGATGAAATGCTGAAACTGATGGCAGACATGCTGAATGGCGGAATGGGTAAACCCAAGCCCAATACCACCGGCATCAGCTATTCCAGCTTGATATTGCAACTGATAAAGCCTTATCAGCAGTCCACTGAAAACATGCCGGTGGAAGAGCTGGAATACCTGCTCGATATGGGGATGACAGCCTGGAACCTTTCTGTTTATAAGCAGCAAAGCGATTTTTTGTATCAGTCATACCTGCAGGCTGTAAATAGCACCGGGCTGATGGACAAAGCCGGTGAAAAATTGCTGAAGCAACTGGAGGCAGATAAAGAAAAACTGTTTGGGCAGTACAATGATATGTTGCTCGAAGATTTTGAAATTACGGAAGATGCTAATGGCCGGTCTGTAATAAACATAATATCCAAACCAGTAGATAATTTTTTACAGGAATCGCTGATGGGTGGGCTGGCCGGCGACACTTTTGAACCATCGGATGATAAAGAGGACAATTTTATGGAAGAGGAAGATGATGAACTTCCGCCTTATGTGCTGCCGGTTATTAACCGTAATGTTGTTATTATAAAGCCCAGGGCTCCTTTTATGGATTGGCTCCGCAAAATGTATTTTCCTGAAGAGCCTCCGCAACTTTCGGGGGAAAGCACTGTTTACCTGCTGCCGGAATATGAAACAGTAAAAGAAACGGAAAAGTATGTAAAGAAAAACTTTGACAGGATTTTCGGCAGCGAACTATGGAGTTGGGATACCGAAGAAAAAAACTGGCCGGCCAAACGCAACTATAAACTATTTACGGAATGGTTCGATATTAAATTTAGCTGCATGGCCTATGACATGGCAAACTACCCCGTGATTAAAGACTAACTACAGCAACAGGTAAGGAATATGAAAGAAAAATTTATACCCGGTATTTATACGTTGGTTCGTGTAGATAATTTCTACGCCTTATTCCTGCCCATAATTAAAATAACAGAATGCCCCGATGCCTCTCTCCCTGCATCGAAATCTTAAAACGTAAAGAATTGTTGTGTACGATGGCTTTACCACTCTTAATACACTATGGATAATATTATAATCAAGTTACTGTATTAGTTAGCCTACCGTGCATTTTTGTTTTCTTCCGGAAGCTGCACTTCTTTATAAGCAGCAGCATCTGCTGTAAACCTTTTCCCAGTATGTTAAGCCATCTTCATAGTGCTGAAGAAAATCAACGGTTGGTTGTTTTACTAAAGAAAGGCAACCAACAAGCCCTTGGCCTTTTATACGATAAATATGCACCGGCTTTGTTCGGCATTATTGTTCGAATTACCAATGATCAGGAACTGGCAGAAAAATTTTACATACTGTCTTTCTGAAAGCCTGGAACGGGAAAGATAGCTATAATGATTCCGGCCTCTCCTTATTTACCTGGTTAATCAATATAGCCCGGCAATCAGCCTTTGAAGCTATGAAGACGACGACAGCTGAAAAAAACTTATCGGGCACTAATATCGTATGTGAGGCACCTGAAAACGGTATTTCCGACAATCAAACCTTTAACCTGGTGTATTATAAAGGATTCACCTTTTCCGAAGCGGCTACAGCACTACATGTACCTGTTTCCGCAGTAACAACTAATATAAAAATGACGATACAAAACAAGCAAGAAAAAAAGCAGACGCATGACAAGTAAACAATTTATTGATTCGGGAATATTGGAGCAATATGTGTTCGGCACTGCCAGCCCTGCTGATATGGAAGAAGTGGAGAGAATGGCAGCCGCTGATCCAATTATCCGGAGTGAAATAGATGCTATTTGCGAAACATTGGAAATACAGGCCATGGCCAATGCTATAGAACCCGGCCCGGGAGTAAAGCTATTTTTAATGGCTGAAATAAATTATACCGAAAGATTAAAAAATGGTGAACCGGTTACTACTCCCCCATTACTGCATGAACAATCAATACCAGCAGACTATGCCGGTTGGCTTAACCGGGACGATATGCAGTACACAGGTACAGAAAATCTTTTTGCAAAAATTATCGGCTACACCCCGGAAGTAATAACCGCCATTATATGGATAAAAACAATTACCTCCCTGGAAATTCATGATGATGAATATAAACGTTTCCTGATAGTGGAAGGCACCTGCAAAATTTTGGTTGGTGATGATACGAGCCATCTGGTTCCCGGCGATTATTTTGCCATTCCCCTTTATAAAAATCATGTAGTAAAAGTTACTTCAGCTATACCTTGCAAAATTATTTTGCAAAGAGTTGCAGCATAATTTCATTGCTTCGTTTTTAGCACTGAAGTTTGATACATGGTTGCCAGCCTTTTGAAGGTTGGCAACCCTACACACTAAATTACTTTTTAACAAATAACTTATAGAAACCCCTTAGACCCGGCAAAAATACCAATGGAATAAAAACAGTTTACTACCGTATCAACACCACCGTTCCCTTTGCTTCCACCTTCTCACCAAAATCACAAGTGCCTTCGGCCAGCCATACAAATACGCCGGAGTCAATCGTAAGTTTATTTTTTGAATCACCTTTCCAGCCAAGCGATGGGGTGTTAGGTGTAAAATTATACCTTTCAAATACTTTGTTGCCCCAGCGGTTGTATACAACCAGCTTGTTGATGATCTTATACCCTTTTGTCAATGGATAAAATATATCATTTAACCCGTCATTATTAGGCGTAAATGCAGAAGGGAACCGGAAGTTGGCACTGCTGCAGGCGACTGTAAGCACAAGGCTGTCTTCCGCTTTGCATCCATTAATACTCGTTACGTTGATCCGGTAAACGGTACTCTGCTCTGCTATACCAGTTGTAACAGGGCATTGTAAACAAGACAGAGAATTAACAGGCGGCGACCATTGATAGCCTGCAATACCAGCACTATAAACGGGAGCTAAAGTAAAAGGACTGGCAGAAGGAATTATTAAATCAAGTCCTGCATTTACAGTTGGCAACGGAAATGTTCTGATAATAGCCGTTGCTGTATCTGCAAAGCAACCCACTGAATCAGCTACGATAATAGTGTAGGTGATTGTTGTATCAGGTATGCTTACCGGGTTGCCAATAGTAGTAGAACTGAGATAAGTAGAGGGTGTCCAGGTTGTAATACCCGTTGCATTCATCCGGTAACGAACTATTTGCCTGGGGCAAACGGATGTATCAGCAGGCAATACCTGCAGGTTAATGGGTTCATACACCCTTATAAAACTCGTATCTGTGCTAATGCAGCCAAACTCGTTGATAGCTTGTGCAATGTAGGCCGTTGTCATCAATGGGTTAACTGAAACAGTATCGCAGATAATGTTAGTGCAGGTAAGGTTATAATTCGTCCGCCACAATAATGTATCAACCGTAAAAGCAAACAGGTTTAGGGATTGCCCGGCACAAATCGTATCGGTGCCGGGTATTACATTAAGTATTGGCATCGGGTAAACAGACACATCAACAGAATCCTTTTGAGCACAACCGTTCCTGTCTGTTGCTGTAAGCATAATTTGAAAAACCCTTGTAGAAGTATATGTATGCGGTGGCGGATTGCGGATGCTGTCAGTTGTATTGTCACCAAAAGACCATTGCCATTTTACAATACTATCAGCCGGGAAAAAAGGGAGTGTATTATTTGTAATGGGAAACCTGTTATTAAGAAAGCAGGACCCGGTAGGTACCGAAAAATTTAAGACTGGACCCTGTACAGCAACAGGTGTTGGCAAATACAAAGTATCATCACAGGTATTATTGCCGGGGCCATTGATAATTACAAAGTCATTAAACACACCATGCAGGGTTGGCACAAATGAAATAAAAGGTATCGTATCAGCAGCAACCACTGAACCATTCACATGAAATTCATATTGATAACCGCTTAGTGGTGGATAAGGATTCAGCACTGTATAACTTATGGTACTGTCTTTACATACCCGTGGTATTGAACTTGTAAAAACTGGTGTGGCGGTAAATTGATTGGTAATAAGGCTGTCGCTGCAACCTGTTACCGCATCAAACAAAAATAGTTTTGTGGTAAAAGAACCGTTTGCAGGAAAAGTATGAGTAGTATTATAATTAGTAACATCAGGTGTACCAGGTATATCGGAAAAAGTCCAGCGGAAAGAACTAACATTCCCCACCGATACATTATTGTACACAAAAGTGTTTCTGGCACTGCACTGGTTGGTAAATGTATAATTGGCAATTACTCCTTCTATTACTATATCAATTGTATCAGTAATACCTGCACAACCGTTAAAAAGAGGTGTAAGTATAACTTGTCTGTTGCCCAATACACGGTATCTGTGATTGATTGTTGTAGAAGGAGTAACAACGGTATCCCCATCACCAAAATCCCAGGAGTAAGAGTTGGCATTGGTAGCCGTGCCGCTAAACTGTATATTTTCGCTGGCACAAAACGTATCCCTTCCACTGGTGGTAACTGCATTTGTATTAAAGGGTGGTGTTCCAAAAGCAAATGGAGGAAATGTAAACTGGTTGGTACACCCTTGTACAGTTGTAATGGTTACATTGGCCGAAGTTATCGGTGTTACTATATTATAGGTATGTGTAGTATTGTTGGCTGCTGTAGTTGCAGTTGGAGAACCATCTCCAAAATCCCACACAAAATTTGCTGTGGCATCACCTGTTGGTAAGGTAGCAGAAGCAGTTAATGTTGAATTGATCGGGATACAACCCCGGCCTGGTGTAACAGAAGCATTAATTATAGGAAACCTCTCGACCCGTACACTTGTTGATGCATTAGCAAAACAACCTGCTGCCGATACTCCTCTTACTGTAACGGTAAAGTTGTTATAGCTGTTGAAGAAATGTGTTACAGAATTACTGCCTGTAACCTGTGGCGGAGAACCATCGCCAAAATCCCATTCATAAGTTGAAATAAATGCACTGCCTGTGGCGGTAAAAGTAATATTACCCGGCTGACAAATATAATTTCTGTCAGGGGCAACTGCTATAGTTGGAGTTGGATTGATTACAACTGTCCTTGTAACCGAAACAGCAGTGAAAGAATACAATGCAGTTAAGGTGACGGTATATGTACCGGGTGTAGTATAGGTAACTGTTTGCGTAGGTAATGACCCGATCTGGCCGTTACCAAACCGCCAGATAAAACCATCGGGATTACCTGTACAGTTTTGGGTAAACGTAACGGACTGAGGACTGCAAAAAAGATTGTTTGAAGTAGTGAAGGTGAAGTCAGCCGTTTGGGAATAACCAAATGAAGTAATCAACAGCAATAATAAGCCAGATATGAATATCTTAAAGTAACTCACTTAAAACAGTTAGATCCTGGTTAAACTATTGAAATAATAAATTAAAACAGTGTATATCGTTTTCGCAGGATAGGATAAAGAAATGTTCAAATTTGATGCCATCATAGTCGCAATAGCTATTATTTTATATTGAATTTCAGACAATTAATCCACTACTTAGTTTAAAAATGAAATAAGCAATCAAAAAAAATATTGATTAGTTAATGTCCTTTTTGAATTTGTCCCTGCCAATCTATTGGAGTGATTCTGAGCTCAACCTCACGTTAAAAAAAATTAAATTGAGTGGCCAGTTGATTGTCATACGAAAATAGTCGTATATTCGGGCCATAAATTTAGATACCATGTCAGTGCCAAAAATGATCAAGCCTACAGAAAGCGAACTGGAAATACTGCAAATCCTTTGGACAAAAGGGCTTGCAACTGTGCGGGAAGTGCATGAGGAGTTGGCAGCAACAAAAGATGTTGGCTACACCACTACCCTTAAACTAATGCAGATAATGAATGAAAAGGGCATAGTGAAAAGAGATGACTCTATGAGAACCCATGTGTACCAGGCAGCCATAAACAAAGAGAAAACACAAAAGCATTTACTAAGCAAAATAATAGACAACTTGTTTGGCGGCTCTCCTACCCAACTGGTTATACAAGCCCTGGGTGATGAAAGCCACAAAGCAAGCCGTGAGGAACTGGACAAAATTCAGGCATTACTCGACAGTCTTAAAAAGTAAACATGACCGGCCAGGCTAACTTTCTGCAATCATTGGGATGGGCTGTTCTCAACAGCTTATGGCAACTGGCGTTGCTATGGGTTATCTACCAGGTCATCACTGGTATTTTCAGAAATGCAAAATCTTCCCTCAAAAGTTCACTGGCTTCTTCCTTATTAATAGGTGGCTTTGCTTGGTTTATTTACACTTTCCTGTCCGTTTATATTAATAACACAGCGAAGACAGTTATTTCGTCAGCATTTGTAAATGCTGAACCGAATGAGCAAGTAAGTGTATGGCTACAGCAAACACTTCCGGTAGCATCAGTGCTGTACCTTGTTCTATTAATATTACCTCTGCTGCACTTTGTCCGCAACTATCGATACGTAAAGGTTGTACGTAAGTATGGTCTTACTAAAATGCATGTGGAATGGAGAATGTTTGTCAGCAAAGTAGCTGCCCAAATGGATATTAAAAAGAAAGTACAAATTTGGGTGTCTGAGTTTGTCTCCTCCCCTGTTACAATTGGTTTTCTGAAACCGGTAATATTGGTTCCGCTGGCCGCTATCAATCACTTAACGCCGCAACAGTTAGAAGCTGTTCTGCTGCATGAGTTATCACATATCAAACGTTTCGATTACCTCATCAACCTTATCATCAACTTTATACAAACTATTCTCTATTTTAATCCTTTTGCAAAGGCTTTTATGAAAATAGTAGAAAAAGAAAGAGAAAAAAGTTGTGATGAAATGGTATTGCAGTTTCAATACGATTCACATGAATATGCAACGGCACTGTTGACACTCGAAAAGGTAAATGCTGATAATAACCCATTGGCAGTAGGTGCAGGAGGCAGGAAAAATGACTTGCTGAACCGGGTAGAGTTAATTATGGGTATTCAGAGAAAGCCATTGTTTTCTTTTAATAAACTGGCTGGTTTAATGGCTGGCTTGTTATGTGTTATTTTATTGAATGCCCTGTTACTTTTCAGCAAACCTGGAAATGGTAACCGTGCCGTATCTTTTACACCTGTTATTTCATCTTTTCATTTTGTACAAAACGACATTACAAGAACCAACAATGCAGAAGCGGCACCCGATAGCTATCGGGTTGAACAACCATCAGCAATAACCAATCATGTAAAGAAAGATAAACCTGCTTCCATAAAAGAGGAGCCTTCATTTGCCGATTACGTTTCAGCTGCCATCAACCCTGCACTTATCAGTGCCAGTCTTGAATTTGCGAATACCCCTGAGTTAAAAAAATACCAGGAAGAACAGGTGGAAAGGGCCATGGAAGCATCTAAAAAAGTATTGGAAAGTGTACAATGGAAAGCAGTAGAAAAAAGCATTGCTGATGTTTTCAACCAGAAAGAAAAAGATGACCTGAAAGCTACTTATGAAAAGGAAATGGAAAAATTTGACTGGAAGAAATGGGAATCCAGCCTGAAACAGGCTTACGATAAAATTGACTGGGAAAAGATAAATACACAGTTGTCAGTGGCTGTTACCCAGGTTCGGTTAGACAGTATCCAGTTAGTATATAATAAAGCCATCAGCAAATTAGATGGTGTCCGCAAAGAACTTTCTTTTAACGATATGAATGGTATTCCTGATACAGATATTACACTAAAAGAAATTGAACGTAAAAAAACGGATGTACTCAGGGCATTGAATGAATTAAAAACCGTTCGTAAGAAGAAGATTGTTCATCTGTAACTGTTCCCCTTTACTTCTTTTCATTCCTCAACGAATCAAATCTACATAACCTGAAATTATCTTTCTGCCATTCTTGGGGTTTACGATATAGTAATATGTTCCCAACGGAACAGGTTTACCATTTACCGTTCCATCCCAGGGTATGGTGTAACCAACGGAATGAAAAAGAAGCTGACCATAACGATTAAATATATCAACGGTTGATCCGGGGTATGTATCCAGATATTGAATCACCCATTTATCATGCACTCCATCACCATTCGGGCTGAATATATTGGGAATAGAAGGAGATTTTAAAACTTTGATAAATACCTGGTCATTCGCAGCACATCCTCCCCTGCCAGTTACTGTAAGTGTATAGGTAATATCATCTACACCCTTCACAGTTGGGTTCAATATTGTATTGCTGCCGGCAAAATACAGATTGGGTGTCCAAACATAGCTTAAATCATTTCCAGATACAATTGGTTGCAATACGATTTGGCCAGCTTCCAGCACCAACCGGTCTGGCCCGGCATCCACCACCGGGTAAGGATGGATTGTTACTGGTGCAGAATAGTCAGTGCTTCTGCATCCAAAACTATTAACGGTATAAAGGCTAACGGTATAAGTACCCGCTGTGGCATAAGTATAATTAAATGATGATGTTGCCATAGTTGATGCATCACCCATATTCCAATTCCATTGATTAGTGATACCACCCATCGGATTTGTATTGTCTGTAAATAATAAACTACTGCCAATACATGCTTCTGGTTTACTGATAGTAAAAGATGCAAGAGGCTGCTCATGTATCGTATTTAACAATATAGTAGTATCATCAACACAACCGGCGGCACTTGTAACTTGTAAGTTAACATTGTAAGGCCCGGTACTACTATACGTATGAGAAGGATTTATCACAATAGAATTATTAATTGAACCACTTGCCGGATCGCCGAAATTCCAATAATAGGTTAGCGAAGCCTGTGTGCCATCAGCAATAGAAGAAAGATTAGAAAACAACGCATTCGCATTTGGTAAACACACACTGGCAGGAATACTAAAGTCGGGCATCGGTTGCGGGTTTACATTTATTGTTATGATCCTGTCTGTACTCTTGCAACCATTACTTGTTGTTACATTTAATTTTACATCATAAGATCCCCATGCTGCATAGATATGTGTCACCGGGTTTCCGTTAGTTGTATTTATAACGGGAGTACCATCTCCAAAATCCCAGAACCAATTGGTAAGTGTTCCCTCCGGGGTAGTGGATGACTGAGTAAAGGTGATATTTTTTGTTTCACAAATTGGAGAGCTTACACTAAATACGGCTATTGGTGGTGCTAATACTTTTATCGTTTGAGTTATACTATCTGCACAGCTACCAGCGGCAGATATAAACCTGTACCTGATTGTATGAGTGCCTGCACCTGCAAGTGCCGGATAAAAAATGCCAGTTGGAGATACTCCCGGACCTGAATAGATAGCTGAACCCGGCACCCCACCTGTTTCACTGGCTTGCGTTATTTGAAACGGAACGGCATCAAGACAAACATCTGGCATAGCATTAAACTGTACCCGGGGGGCTGCATTCAGTGTAATATTCTGTACTCTATCGTTTACACATACACCACCTGAGTAAGCCCGGTAACGAATCGAATAAGTTCTCGTTAGCGGAGTTTGAAAATTGGGATAGAGATGTTTGTACACTTTTCCGGTAAATGGTACATCATCAACATCAAACACAGTTGGCTGGCCAGCATTATCCCAGTAAATTTCAATCTTTGTAATATTACCCGGAAAAACAGTTGATGCTTCTATAATGGCGACAGAATCATTGGCACATAAAAAAGAAGGATTGTTGATAGTGAAGTTGGCAACCGGGAAACTTCCATTGACAGAAAGGGTATGTGATACCGTGTCTTTACAACCACTATTAGTCGTTACAATTAATTCAACATTATAATTACCTACAGCCGTATAACTATGCTGCGGGTTTTGCAGAACAGATGTATTAGCAGCACCACTGGGCGAATCTCCAAAATTCCATTGCCAGGCTGATATAATACCGGGTGTAGTAACCCTGCTTGTGTCATTAAACTGAGCATAGGTATCACTCAGACAAACATCAGGAATAATATATCCTGCCAATGGCTTGGGATTGATAGTTACCTGCCGGGTATAACTAACATTACTGCATCCCTTATCATTTGTCGTTACCAGGCTTACGGTATAAATTCCTGCCGAATTAAAAGTATGCGATGGATTTTGTAAGGAAGATGTGTTAAGGACTCCGCTTGCCGGATCACCGAAATTCCATGACCAGTTCGTTAAGGTTCCGACATTTGGTGCTGAATTGTCTGTAAAATTAATAATGCCAAATTCACATGACGGTGCTGAAAAATTAAATGCAGGAGTTGGTAAAGGATAAACTATAACTGTTGCGCTACCAGTTTGAGTCTGACTACATAAAGTGGAACTGGCATCTCTGACACTTATAAGATCAAAAACAAAAGTGCCGGGTGATGATGTTAGCACAGGAACTGTTGCAGCATTACCTATACTAGTGACAGTGAGATTTGGCCCTCCATTAATGGTATAAGTAAATGTATATGGTGCAACTCCTGAAGTTCCTGTAAAAGTAATTTTGGGTGAAGCTGTATTCATACATACTTCCGTAGTTCCCGCAATAGATGCAGTAGGCAATGGGTTTACTGTTATTACAACGGAGCCTGTTTGATTTTGGTTGCATAATTGTGCACTACCCTCCTGCACACTTAACAGATTATAATTGAATACTCCCACTGTACCAGTAGGTACAGGAATAGTAACTGAACTACCAGTTGTAGTAGTTACTGTTTGAGTGGCACCGCCATTGATGTTATAGGTAAATGTATAAGGTACTACACCAGCTGAACCGGAAAATGTAATAACTGGTGACGGTGCATTCTGACATACCGCTGTACTTCCGCTGATGCTGGCAGTTGGTAATTGCTTTACTGTTATTATAGCAGAGCCGGTTTGAAGCTGGTTACATAAGGCTGC
>Ga0105044_10001771_pt1 | contig 29274 bp, 27 predicted proteins | sample MAT01_FD_78092 | JGI IMG/M metagenome (GOLD analysis project Ga0105044, IMG submission 78092) | Freshwater microbial communities from Lake Fryxell liftoff mats and glacier meltwater in Antarctica - MAT-01 | ecosystem: Environmental > Aquatic > Freshwater > Ice > Liftoff microbial mat | place...
ACCTGCAGGAATTCCTGCTGGGGATGCTTGCGCCCGCCCTGCGGCGGCACGGAGGCGACAGTGCCTTCCATGATCTTCAACAGCGCCTGCTGCACGCCCTCGCCCGAGACGTCGCGGGTGATCGAGGGATTGTCGGACTTGCGGCTGATCTTGTCGATTTCGTCGATATAGACGATGCCGCGCTGGCAGCGCTCAACGTTGTAGTCGGACGCCTGAAGCAGCTTGAGGATGATGTTCTCGACATCTTCGCCGACATAGCCGGCCTCAGTCAGCGTCGTCGCATCCGACATCGTGAAGGGCACGTCGATGATGCGCGCCAAAGTCTGGGCCAGCAGCGTCTTGCCCGAGCCGGTGGGGCCGACGAGCAGGATATTCGACTTCGCCAGTTCCACGTCCTGGTTCTTGGCGGCGTGGTTCAGGCGCTTGTAGTGATTGTGAACGGCGACCGCGAGGACCTTCTTCGCCTGATCCTGACCAATGACATAGTCATCCAGAACCTTGCGGATTTCCTGCGGCGTCGGGACGCCGTCTTTGGTCGTCTTCAGCGAGGACTTATTCTCCTCACGGATGATGTCCATGCACAGTTCGACACACTCGTCGCAGATGAAGACCGTCGGCCCGGCGATGAGTTTGCGGACTTCATGCTGGCTCTTGCCGCAAAACGAGCAGTAGAGCGTGTTCTTGCTGTCGCCGCCTGCGGCCTTGCTCATGTGAGCTCCATAGTGGCTGGCGATCCAGCCAGCCGATGTGGGCATTTTAGGGGCGGTTAGAACACACCATCAATGCCGAATTGCACCGTTGGCCGCCCTTGCTCGTCGGTTTGCCCCGCGATGCAACAATTCAATGTTGAGGCTAAGCCTCCGAATTTCAACAGAGGCTTAACAGAGCAATGACTGCCATGCAGATCAGGGGGCCGCGAAAACCTTGCCGCCGATTAGAAGCCTCTCGCCATCACTAGCAGGAAAGCGAGCAAATCCAAGGACTTCTGAGGCTCCGCTCGCATAAACTAACGTTACGGAATGGCGATCGATCTTGAACCTTCCGGATACCCACGTCTTGGCGTCTACGCGGGGCGAACGAAATGCCGAAACGCCTTGAAGCTGAAATTGGCCGTCATCGAGGAAGCGAATCGAATAGCTGATCGCCTCGCCGTCGCCGTCCTTTTGCGGCCAATCGCCGGTGTTGAAGGCATCGACCAGCGCGAAACCGCCCGCCGGGGAACCGCCGCCGCCGGGCGCCGGACGGAAATCGCGGTCGCCGATGCGGAGCATCTCGCCGTCCTGCGTGAAACTGCGGCGCTCGGTTGTGCCGTCAGCCCAACGAAGGGCGATCGTGTCGCCCTCGATACGGTAGCGGCCGCAGCGCCACGCCGTCGGGGGCGCGCAGGAGTTGAAGACATCGATGTCGAAGCGTGCCGGCGCGCCGCGATAAACCTGACCGAGCGGGTCGAAATAGAGCGCCTCGGGCCGCTCGCCATAGGCCCAGCGCATCGTCGCGACATCGAGAAAGCCACGCTTTCCGCCTGCAATATAGAAGCCGTCCAGGCCGCCCTCGCCGGCGCGATCCGGCGGGTCCTCCACCGCCTGAGGCGCGTCATCCACAAGCGTCAGCGACTGGACGATGCCGCGTGCCTCTTTCTCGATCCGGCCGTAATTCGCCTCATCGCCCTCAATGGCGATCACGGTGGGGCGGTCGTTCTTGTCGGCGGCAAGATAGAAACGGCGGATCACCCGCCCGTCGCCGTCGCGCGACCGCGTCTCCTGGCGGTAGACATCGAAATCGTCGTTCGAGATGTCTTCCGGTTCCGAGCGGCTGAGGCTCTCCTCGCCCTTCTCGGTTCGCGCGACGAAATCCTCGAGCGTGTCCTCGGCATCGTCATCGCCATAGCGTGTGAGGATGGAGACGGTCACGCCGCCGCCGGCCGGCGAGAACGAGGCGTAGCGCTGCTCGTCATTGCGGACCCAGCCTTCGGGCAGCACAAAGCGCGTATAGTCGAATGCAGCGTTTTGCGCGTGAGCCGCCCCCCCAAGGGCCAGCGCCAACGCCGCGAGCCGAAGCCCGCAGCGCATCAGGGCGCGTCGGCGCCGGGGCGCTTTTCAAACACTTCGTCGATAAGGCCGAACTCCTTGGCCTCCTGCGGCGTGAGGAACTTGTCGCGGTCGAGCATCTTTTCAATCACTTCGACCGGCTGGCCGGTGTGACGGGCGTAAATCTCGTTCAGGCGGCGTTTGATCTTGACGATCTCCTGCGCGTAGCTCGCCATGTCGGTCGCCTGGCCCTGATAGCCGCCGGACGGCTGATGCAGCATGACGCGCGAGTTCGGCAGCGCGAAGCGCTGGCCCTTCTGACCGGCGCAGAGGAGCCATGAGGCCGCGCTGGCGGCCTGGCCGATGCACACTGTGGTGATGGGTGGGCGGATGTACTGCATCGTGTCGTAGATCGCGAGACCCGACGTCACCACGCCGCCCGGCGAGTTAATGTAGATCGAAATCTCTTTCTTCGGGTTCTCGGATTCAAGAAACAGCAGCTGCGCGGCGATCAGCGTCGCCATGCCGTCCTCGACGCCGCCGGTGATGAAGATCACGCGCTCTTTCAGGAGGCGCGAGAAAATGTCATACGCGCGCTCGCCGCGAGCAGTGGATTCCACCACCATCGGCACCAGCATGTTGTTGACAACATCTCGCGGGTCGCGGTCGAAAAGGGCCATGAGGCATGTGTCCTAAAACGTGAGTCGCCCTAGCATATAGGAAACCGGCCCCGCGTTTTCACGAGGGGCCGGGAAAAGCTTTGATCAGGCGGCTTCTTCGCCCTCGGGGTCCTTGAAGAGCTCCTCGCGGGTCACCTTCTGCTCGCTGACCTCGGCCATGGCGACGATGAAATCGACGACCTTGTCCTCGTAGAGCGGCGCGCGGATCTGGGCGAGGGCCTGCGGGTTCTTCTGGTAGAACTCGAACACCTGCTGCTCCTGGCCCGGATACTTGCGGGCCTCGGCGGCGACGGCGCGGCCGAGCTCGTCCTGCGTCAGATCGAGGCTGTTCAGGCGGCCGATCTCGGCGAGTACGAGGCCGAGGCGCACGCGGCGCTCGGCGATTTTCTTGTATTCGTCCTTCAGCTCGTCCTCGGTCTTGCCTTCGTCCTCGAAGGTTTTGCTTTCGCGCTCAAGCTCGCCGAGCACGGCCTTCCAGATCGCGTCGAACTCGGCCTCGACCATGCCCTGCGGCAGCTCGAAGCTGTGCGCCTTGTCGAGCGCGTCGAGCAGATGGCGCTTGATGTGGGTGCGGCTGGCGCGGGTGTAGTCGGCGCCCATCTGGTCGCGGATGAGATCCTTCAGCTTGTCCAGGCTTTCGATGCCCAGCTTGGCGGCGAAGCTGTCGTCGATGGTCACCGCATCGGCGCCCAGCACGTCTTTCACGTTCACGGCGAACATCGCGGCTTTGCCGGCCAGATCGGGCGAGGTGTAATTGTCGGGGAACGAGACGTTCACGTCGAGCTTCTGCCCGGCGGTCGCGCCGACAAGCTGGTCTTCAAAGCCAGGAATGAACATGCCTGAGCCCAGCACGATGGCGAAATCCTCGGCCTTGCCGCCGTCAAACGGCACGCCGTCGATGGTGCCTTCAAAGTCGATCTTGAGCTGGTCGCCGGTTGAGGCGGCCGCGCCCTCTTCTTTCGAGGTGAAGGTGCGCTGCTGGTCGGCCATGCGGGCGATGGCCTTCTCGATGTCGTCATCGGGCACATCCGCGGTGAGGCGAACGAGCTTCAGCGTCGCGGGATCGACCGGCGTGAATTCCGGCATCACGTCGACGGTGACGTTGAAGGTCAGGTCGGTCTTGCCGGCCAGCAGGTCTTCGGCCTTGGCGGTCAGCTCGACCTTGGGTGGCTGGGCCGGGCGCAGATTGCGCTCGGCGACCGCGGACTGGGTCGCCTCGTTGATCGTCTCGTCGACGATCTCGCCCATGACCGATTTGCCGTAGGTCTTCTTCATATGCGCCATCGGCACTTTGCCGGGGCGGAAGCCCTTGAGCTGCACCTTGTCCTTGATCTCGGCCAGCTTGCCGTCGACCTTGGCTTCGAGATCGGCGCGCGGCACCAGAATGGCGAACTCGCGCTTCAGACCTTCATTGACGATCTCGGTGACCTGCATCGAACCCATTCCTAATCTCGTGGGGGCGCAAAACCCCTCAAATGTCGTTGTCGCCGGCAGGGGACGTGGTGCGGGCGGAGGGACTTGAACCCCCACGGCTTGCGCCGTTGGTACCTAAAACCAGTGCGTCTACCAATTCCGCCACGCCCGCATAGGCCAGCCCGCCTGCCGACGGAAGTCGGGCGGTATAGCAAGGGGGGCCAGCCGGGGAAAGCCGCGCGAGCCGCGAAATGCGGCCAGCGGCGCGAAATTATATTCCGACCTGGGCCGGAGAGGATCAATCCCTGGCAGGTCGCCAGAGCGGCCCGACGGCGAGCAAAAGGACCGCGACGTTGAAAAGTGCGTTGGAGGCGTTGCCAGAGGCGATCGAGCCGGCGCTGTCGAGACAGAACCAACATAGTGTGCCAACCAGAACGGACCGGCGAACGCCCTCCGGCGCGGTGTCGTAGACCCAGGCAGAGAGGCACCAGATCATCACGCCCCAGCCGAGCAGGAACCCGCCGGTCAGGGCCGAAAGAAAGCGCGTATCAGGCGAGGCATAGGTTGTCGCGCCATCGATGGGCCAGCTTAGCAGGTCGAGCGTTAGGCGAGCCGGCTCGAGCGTCGGTTCCATCGTGCCGAGGAAGAAGACCGGCCCGAACGAGCCGATCACGATGGCGGTGATCTTGAGCCAGAACTTGTGAGATGCGTGCGTCATGGTCGGCTCCCCGGATTGGCTGCCACATTGCCCGTGGGACGACGCCCCGCAATCACCTGGGAGGTAATCGTCTGGCCGGGGCGGAGCGGCGCCCTACTTCGCCGCCTTGCGCTTGCGGACTGACCGCCCGGCCTTGGCCTTCAGCGCCGTCTCAAAGGCCCGGCGCGCCCAGAGTTTGAGTTCATCCTCGTCCTCGAACAGCATGGCTGGCATGGTGAAATAGGCCGAGTTCCAGACCGCCTTCGACTTGGGGTTGGTCCAGACAAACTCCTCGCAGCCCTCGGCTTCGAAGCGGCCCCGCGAGTCGGCATCGGCTTTCAGATAGATCGCGTCGTTGAAAATGGCGGCGAACATCGTGTCGCCAAGATAGACCCCGCCCCCGCCGAAGAAGCGTTTCACCGCAACCCGCCCGAAAGGCGCGAAGACTTCCTGCACCCAGAGTTTGAAGTCGGGGGTCATGTTGCGAGAACCGCTCCTTTAAGTCGCGAACCCACCCAAAATTGTCATCCCGGCCTTGAGCCGGGATGACAAGTCGTATGCATCAAACGGCGGCGAGCGCTTGATCGATATCGGCGATCAGGTCGCGGCTGTCTTCGATGCCGATGGAGATGCGCACGAGATCGCCCGTGATGCCGTAGCGCTCCTTGTCGGATGCCGAGTAATCAAGATGCGTCGTCGTGGCTGGGTGCGAGGCGAGGCTCTCGGTGCCGCCGAGGCTGACGGCCAGCTTGATCACTTTAAGGCTGTCGAGGAATTTGAAGGCCTCGGGCTCGCCGCCCTTCACGCGGATCGAGAAGGTCGAGCCGACGCCTGTGCACTGCGCGGCGAAGATGCGGGCCTGATCCGATCCGGCGGGGAGATTGCCGAGCCAGAGAACCTTTTGCACTTTGGGGTGGCGCTCCAGAAAACCGCAGACGATGCGCGCATTCTCCGTGGCACGGCTGATGCGAAGCTCCAGCGTTTCAAGGCTGCGGCACAGCATCCAGGCTGTGTGCGGATCGAGCGTGCTCCCAAGCGACGAGCGCATCGGGGCAATTGGCTTCATCGCATCCAGCGAACCCAGCACCGCGCCACCGACGAGGTCGCTGTGGCCGCCGACATATTTGGTCAGCGAATACATCGCGTAATCGGCGCCGAGGGTCAGCGGCTTTTGCCAGATCGGCCCGAGGAATGTGTTGTCGATGCAGACGGCGGGCTTGTAGCCGTTGCGCGTCAGCTTTTTCGCGATGGCGACGATGCCGGAGATATCCGTCAGCTCGTTCGTGGGATTGGCCGGGGTTTCCAGCATGATCGCGGAGAGGCGTCCGCCGCGCGCTTCGGCTTCGGCGTCGGCCTCGCGCAACAGCCGTTCGAGCTCGGCCAGGTCGCTGCCGACGGGCAGTTGCTTATTGGTGATGCCGAATTGCGGCATGATGTTGAGCAGAAGGCCCTCGGTGCCGCCATAGAGCGGCTCGGAGTTGGCGACCACGTCGCCGGGGCGCGAGAGGCCCAACAGCGTCGCGGAGATGGCGGCCATGCCAGACGCGAAAACCAGCGCCTTCTCGGCCTGTTCCCAGATCGCGAGGCGGTCTTCGAGGATTTCGAGGTTGGGATTGTTGAAGCGCGAATAGACGAGGCCGAATTCCTCGCCTGGCGCGCGCTGGGCGAGGCCCTTGCGCAGCGCGAACTGGCGCTTGCCGTCTTCGGCGGATTTGAAGGCGAAGGTCGAGGTCTGGAACAGCGGCGGCTTGATCGACCCCTCCGACAGGCTTGGATCGTACCCGAAGCTCATCATCTGTGTCTGGGGGCGCAGCGCCTGCCCGGCGATGTCTGTCTTGCGATAGCGGCTCATGACTCTCCTGAAACCCGCGTCAGGCGCAGGCAGGGGACTCATAGCGCGTTTGATGACGCTGCGTCAGGGGCAGAGGTCAATTCGGCCGGACCCATCAAACTTATCTGGGTCTAAATCAGAGTATTGGCGGATGACCGGCCTCATGAGCTGCTCGTATGAATCAAGCACAAGCGTGGCAACTCGCGAGAGAGTTGCCTCGCGCTCTGCCGTGTCCTCAATGCCATCCGCAATCTCGGCGACCTTATCGAACCGCGAATTCAGTTCGAGCAGCGCAGCCATAAAGACTTCGGCCATGTCTCGTCGCATCAGAAACCTTACTGCGGCTTGTACTCACGCACTGCCGACTGCGTTCCGTCCTTGTAAGTGACCTGCACCTGCATCGACTGCAGCTCCGGCGGAGATTCCATGTAAGGCATGAAGCCGTCAGGGATCGCCATCGGGTCCTTCTCGTCGCAGGGTGGCATGACGAGTTCGGTATCCAGCCCCGCGCCGTTGAAGCCATACATCGCCTTGCCGATCCCGCAGCGCCAGCTCGTCATGCCGGTGAAATAGATGAGCTGCTGCGCTTCATTGCCGGGATTGGGCTGGATCACGATCCACGATGTCCACGTCATCTCCAGCATCCGCTTGTGCTCTTCGCCGAGCGCCGAGCTGCCGGCCTCGAAGGCCAGCGCGAACGGACCCATCTCCTGGCCGTTCATGTTGATGTATTTGAGGTAGATAGTTGTCGAAGTTTGGTCGATCGGCAGCGAAATCCATGAATTGGGCGCAGGCTTGCCTGTGCGCTGGTCGATCATCCCACTGGAGCCGGTATCGACGAACTCGCCCGTCTCGCCCAGGCGATAGAAAATCTGGGTCGCCGCTTCGGGGATGATGAATGTCACCGACCAGCCCGCATTGTTGCGGCTCTGAACCATCGTCGGCTGCGAGCGGTTTACCGAAAGCTGCGGCTCCAGCACCTTCACACGCTGGCGCGACCGGTCGAGCCACTCGCCCAGCACCTGCTGGTCGACGAAGTGCTTGATGAGGGTGCCGGCCGCATCAGCGGCGACGAATTTCTGCAGCTCATCGAATTCGCGTTGCTTGTCGCTTACCGACTGACCGCCGGTGCGCTCCTCTGAGTATTCCTGCGCCAGCAGATAATGCCCCGGGCCGTAATCCGGATTGGCGGCCATAAAGTCTTCGATGCGCTTGGTGCGCTCGGCATCTTCGAACTGCATCGCATAGACGAGCGCGATGGCGGGCGCTTTCAGGCGCCCCGAGAGGCTGGAGAATACTTCGCGCGCCCCTGCCCGGCCGTCCTGCACTCGCACGAGGCGGGCGAAGCGTTCGAACACGTCGATGGCATCGACGTCGGCTTCCGCGAACGCCATGTATTCCTTGCGCGCATTGGCGCTATCGCCGCGCTGCTCGTAGACGATGGCGTTGTGATAATGCTCGGCGGGCGAGGAGGCGTTCTCGATGACGCCGCCATTTTTGTCGATGCGCTTGAAGCTGTCGGCGATCTCGCCGATCGAGCTTTCGATGCGGGCCGTGGAGTCCTTGATCTCAGTGGTGTCGGTGCCGATCTGGTCGGTCTTGTCCTCGATCCGGTCGGTCGTTTCGCGCGTCGCCGAGGTGTCGCCCGCGATCTGGTCGGTCTTCTCCGATGCGCCGAGTACGAAATAGAGGATGAGGCCGACAACTGCCGCTACGCCGGCAAGCCCGGTGATCACCACCCACAGCTTGGAATTGGCAGCCTTCGTGCCGCTTTCGATTCGCGTGGTGGTCTCGCGGATCGCAACGGTATCCTTTTTCACATCATCCAGCTTGCCGCCTAGTTCGGTGCGCAGATCGGCGATGTCGTCCTTGACGCCCTTCACATCCTGCGAGAGCGAGCCGAAATAGCCTTCCAGCTCCTCGCGGCTGACATCGAGATAGAGCTCGGGATTGACCTTGGTGCGGCCCTGGTCGTGCGCTTCCTGTAGCGGCTCGACCAGCTCGTCGTAATACATGTTCAGCAGCGACATCTGCGCCGGGCTGACCCGCTTGTTGTGGGCCAGCACGTTGCGGATACGGCGGATGTCGTCGAGATAGTTGCGGATGGTGACGCGCTTTTCCTTCAGCAGCGTCAGCAGCGGTGTCTCTTTATACAGCGGGTCGTAGTTCGGATATTCCTGCGTCGAAACGAACAGGCTGGAGAGCTCGCTGAACGTGGTTCCCGACAGCACATCGCCCTTGTCTGCCGACGTCAGCCATTGCTGCACGACCTTTTCGCTCAGCAACTCCTTCAGTCGGGCGATCAGGGCCGGCTGATCCTCATAGCGTTCGGTGATGAGGCTGCGGAGGATCATCTCCAGCGCCCGCACCTGCTTGCGCCCGATCTCGTCGTCCTGGCCCGGCAGCGTCACCGTGAAGGCAAAGTCGGACTTGCGGTCGGCGATGGTCTCCAGCCACGACAGCAGTCGCAGCGCCGCGATAGTGGTGTTGCGCGTCTCATAGGACGGCGCGTCCGGCGCAAGGCGGCCGACCCGGCGCACGCCTTCGCGCAAGGTCGCGTCGAACATGGTCAGCTCGGCATCGTTCATGCCGATCTTCGTGGCGACTGCCTCGCGCCCCTGCTTGCCCTTGGCGTCGGCATAGGACTTGGCGAGATCGTCAAGAGACGCGGCCGGATCGACTGGCGCGTCCTTCAGGAACGAAATGAACTTGACCAGCGCCGGTTGAACCAGCGGCAGCACATCGGACGCGCGCGTTGTCATCGAAATCGGATCCCCATCTTCTGACCGCAGTTTAGCGGGAGTCTGGGGGGATATATCAGCGCGGCGAATGGCCGCGCCCCCGGGGATCAGGCCTCGGCCGGCACGATGGTGACCGATTCGCCGCAGCCGCAGGCCTCGGTCTGGTTCGGGTTGTTGAACATGAACCGCGCCGACAGCTTGTCGGTGACGTAGTCCATCTCGGTCCCCAGCAGGAACAGAACCGCCTTGGGATCCACCAGCAGCGTCACGCCCTGGTCCTCGACCACCTCGTCGATGGGACCGCGGCTTTCGGCGTATTCCATCGTGTATTCCATCCCCGCGCAGCCGCCATTCTTGACGCCCACGCGCACGCCGACGTAGCGGCCCGGCGCCGCGTCCATGATCGCCTTGATGCGGCCCGCCGCACCTTCCGTCAGGCGCACGACCTTGGGCCGTTCGCGGCGCGGACGGCGGGGAGCGGGCGTTTCAGATGCGGCGTCGGTCATGGTTTCAATATCGTGATGGTTGGCGTGTCGTTCAATCAGAACATGTTCAGTTCAAGCTTGGCTTCTTCCGACATGCGGCTGGGGTCCCAGGGCGGATCGAAGGTCATGTTGACCTTGACGCCCTCGATCCCCGGCACGCGCGCCACCGCCTCCTGCACCCAGCCCGGCATGGTGCCGGCGACGGGGCAGCCGGGCGCGGTCAGCGTCATGTCGATGAGCACCTTCATGTCGTCATCCACATCGATGCGGTAGATGAGGCCGAGCTCGAACACATCGACCGGAATTTCCGGATCGAACACGGTCTTCAATTCCTTGATGATCTTGTCGGTAAGCTCGTTCAGCTCGGTCTCGTTGAGTTTCGCGTGGGCGGTCATGCCAGCATCTCCCGCGCGGCCTTTACGGCATCGACCAACGCATCGACCTCATCGAATGTGTTGTAGAACGCAAAGCTCGCCCGCGCCGTGGCGGTGACGCCGAGCCGCTGCATCAGCGGATGGGCGCAGTGATGCCCCGCCCGCACCGCGACGCCGCGCCGGTCGATGATGGTCGCCAGATCATGGGCATGCACGCCGTCGACATCGAACGCGACGATGGCGCCCTTGCCCGGCGCACGGCCAAAGAGGCGAACCCAGTTCAACTCAGACAGCTTCGCCGTCGCCCGCTCCAGCAGCGCCTGCTCATGGGCATGTGCGCCCGCGCGGTCTAGCGCATTCAGATAGTCGAACGCCGCCTTCCAGCCGACGCCCTCCACGATGGGCGGTGTGCCCGCCTCAAAGCGATGCGGCGGATCGGCGTAGGTGACGGAGTCAAACCCGACTTCGCGGATCATATCGCCGCCGCCCTGCCAGGGGCGCATGGCCGCCAGATGCTCCGCCTTCGCATACAGCGCGCCGATGCCCGATGGTCCGTAGAGCTTGTGCGCGCAGAAAATATAGAAGTCGCAATCCAGCGCCCGCACATCGACCTCAGCATGCACTGCCGACTGGCAACCGTCGAATAGCACCGGCACGCCGCGCGCATGCGCGAGCTTCACGATTTCGGCCGCCGGCGTCAGCGTGCCCAGCACGTTCGACATATGGGCAATGGCGACCAGCTTGGTCTTCGGCCCGATCAAACTGGCGAGATGATCCATATCCAGCGCGCCATCGTCACCGATGCGTGCCCATTTGATGACTGCGCCCTGCCGCTCGCGCAGGAAATGCCATGGCACGATGTTGGCGTGATGCTCCATCTGCGACAGCACGATCTCATCGGCCGGCTGGATGCGCGGGGAGAGCCAGCTTTCGGCGACCAGATTGAACGCCTCGGTGCCGCCATGCGTGAGGATGATCTCGTCGCGCTTGCCTGCATTCACGAAAGATCGCGCCGCATCGCGCACGGCTTCATAGGCATCCGTCGCGGTGCCGGAGAGGTAGTGCACGCCGCGATGCACATTGGCGTAGCCCGTCTCCATAAAGCGCGACATCGCGTCGATCACGCTTTGCGGCTTCTGCGCCGAGGCGGCGTTATCCAGATAGACCAGCGGACGGCCATAGACCTGTTGTTTCAGGATCGGGAAGTCGGCGCGCACGCGTGCGACGTCAAATGTCCGGGCTATCGGCTGATGCGCGTTCATATCGCCTCCAGCTCTTGCAGGCGGTTCAGCACAAAGGCGCGCATCGCGTCTGCCGCAGGCGTCTCGGGCAGGCGCGCGAGGCCCTCCACCAGAAACGCCTCGGTCAACATCGCACGCGCCTCGCGCTCCGGGATGCCACGCGAGCGCAGATAGAACAGCGCATTGGCATCGAGATCGCCGATCGCCGCGCCATGGCCGCAGACGACATCTTCGGCGTGAATTTCCAGCTCCGGTTTGGCGTCGGCCTCCGCGCCTTTGGAAAGCAGCAGCGCCCGCGTCGATTGCTTCGAGTCCGTTCCGTCCGCACCGGGCCGCACCAGAATACGGCCTTGTGCCACACTGCGCGCCTTGCCCGCCAGAACCGACTTGAAAGCCAGATCGGACTTCCCGTCGCGCACCGCGTGATCGATCACCGCAGTAACGTCGCCATGTTGTGTGCCGCTCAGCAGCGACAGCGCCGTCAGCCGCACCCGCGCCATGCGCTGCGTCAGGGCGGCGTGTATCTCGTGCCGGGCCAGCGCGCTTGTCCCCGTCGCGATGGCGATGTCGTAAAGCGCATTGGCGTGAATATCGGCCAGCACGGTCCCGATTTGGGTTTCCCCGGCCGCGCCGCCCGCGATCTTGAAATGCGTCAGCTCGGCATTCGCAGCCAGACGAATGTCGAACGCGATATTGGCAAGACCCGCCGCGCCCTCGGCCGCATGGCTCTCCAGCAGCGTCAGCATGGCATCCGTGCCCAGCACCACGACCACCCGGCTATGCCGCGCTGCCGCGACATCGCTCTTGCCCAGAAACACCAGATGGATCGGCCGCGCGACCTGCAGATTGTGCGACACCCGAATGGCGACACCGCCGGCCATCCGCGCCAGCGCCAGATCGGCCATCGGCACTGCGCTATGCGGAGCGGCGTTTATCGCCTCTCGCGCCCAGCCCGGCGCAGCCTCATCGAGCGCCACCACCTCGATACCCGCCTCAGCCGGCAGCTTCGACAGATCGGCGCGGAAATATCCGTTGGCGAACACCAGCGTGTCAGCCTCGACGGCGGCAAAGGGATTACAATCGTTCGGCACCGCACCGCCGTAAGGCGCTGCGGCCGGCAGATCGCCGTCCACACGCGCCGCAAGATCGGTGTAATGCCATGCCTCGATCCGGCGATGCGGCACGCCGCTGCGCGCGAAGCGGCTGGCCGCTTCGTCTTGGCGCACTGCGAGGGCCGCGTTCGATGTCATGCAGCGGCTTTCACGATCTCGTCGTAACCGGATTTCTCAAGCTCCAGCGCCAGCTCACGCCCGCCCGTCTTGATGATCCGCCCACCCGCCAGTACATGCACGGCGTCCGGCACGATGTAATCGAGCAGCCGCTGATAATGCGTGATGACCAGCATCCCACGATCCGGGGCGCGGAGCGCGTTGACACCCTCGCTCACCAGCTTCAGCGCATCGATGTCGAGTCCGCTATCGGTTTCGTCCAGCACGGCAAAGCCGGGCTCGAATAGCGACATCTGCAAGATCTCGGCGCGCTTCTTTTCGCCACCGGAGAAGCCCGCGTTTAGCGGACGCCTCAGCATGTCGTCATTTATGTTAAGCGTCTTGCCCTTGGCACGCACCAGCCGCAGGAACTGCGCCGCGTCCATCTGCTGCTCGCCGCGCGCTTTCTTCTGGGCGTTCAGCGCGGTGCGCAGGAAGGTCATCGTCGTGACGCCCGGAATTTCAATCGGATACTGCAGCGCCAGGAAGAGGCCCTTCGCAGCGCGCTCTTCCGGCGCCAGACCAAGCAAGCTCTCGCCCTTGTAGAGAATATCGCCGCCCGTCACCTCGTAACCGTCACGGCCCGCCAGCGCGTAAGACAGCGTCGACTTGCCGGAGCCGTTTGGGCCCATGACGGCATGAACTTCGCCCGTAGGAATGGCGAGCGTCAGCCCTTTGAGGATCGGCTTGCCGCCGACCTCAACGTGGAGATCGCGGATTTCGAGCAGGGCCTTCGTCACAACAGGCATCACATCTCCGCTCATACGCTCCCCGCCTTCCGCCGAGATCGAACCTCGTCCAGCGTTGTCGTGTGGTCCGTGTGTTTCCTGACCTTGTCGAACAGCCACGCCATCGCGCCGCCGACGCCAGCGATGATGATGACAATGCCGACCCCGATGCCGATTGCCGGATCGTCCGGCATCAGCAAGGGAACAGCGAACCCGGCCAGAAGCGATCCGACCAGTGCGATCGTAAACACACCAAAACACCGATAGCCCTCGCGTGTCACCGGCGCGAACCCTTTGCGATAGGGCGGAACGGTGCGCGACGTACGCGGCACGAACCATTTTCCTTCGGCAAGCCCGCTCATCCGACGCTCCCCTCAAGCGAAATCCCGACCAACTTCTGCGCTTCGACCGCGAATTCCATTGGGAGCTGCTGCAGCACGTCGCGGCAGAAGCCGTTGACGATCAGCGCCACGGCTTCTTCCTGCGGGATGCCGCGCGAGGTGGCGTAGAATAGCTGGTCCTCGGAGATCTTCGAGGTCGTCGCCTCATGCTCCAGCTTGGCGGTCGGGTTGCGGCTCTCGATGTAGGGCACGGTATGCGCGCCGCATGACTTGCCAATCAGCAGCGAGTCGCACTGGGTGAAATTGCGCGCATTGTCAGCACGGGCATGGACGCTCACCTGACCGCGATACGTGTTCTGGGCGTGGCCGGCGCTGATCCCCTTGGAGACGATGCGCGAGCGCGTGTTCTTGCCCAGATGGATCATCTTCGTGCCGGTATCGGCCTGCTGGTAGTTGTTGGCGATGGCGATGGAGTAGAACTCACCGACGCTGTCGTCGCCGCGCAGGATGCAGCTGGGATACTTCCAGGTGATCGCCGATCCGGTCTCAACCTGCGTCCATGAAATCTTCGCCGCCCTGCCCCGGCAATCGCCGCGCTTGGTCACGAAATTATAGATGCCGCCCTTACCATTCTCGTCGCCCGGATACCAGTTCTGAACGGTCGAATATTTGATCTCGGCATTATCCAGCGCGATCAGTTCGACCACCGCCGCATGAAGCTGGTTCTCATCGCGCTGCGGCGCGGTGCAACCTTCAAGATAGGATACATAGCTGTCGCGGTCCGCGATGATGAGCGTACGCTCGAACTGGCCCGTCTCGGCCGCGTTGATCCGGAAATAGGTGGAAAGCTCCATAGGGCAGCGCACGCCCGGCGGGATGTAAACAAACGAGCCGTCGGAAAAGACCGCCGAGTTCAGCGTCGCATAGAAATTGTCCGTGGACGGAACGACACTGCCCAGATATTTGCGCACCAGCTCGGGGTGCTCTCGCACGGCTTCGGAGAACGAGCAGAAAATTACGCCGGCCTCACCCAGCTTCGCCTTGAACGTCGTCACCACAGAAACGCTGTCGAACACCGCGTCGACGGCAACGTTGGACAGCATCATCTGCTCGGCCAGCGGAATGCCCAGCTTGGCATAGGTTTTCAGCAGCTCGGGATCGACCTCGTCGAGACTGTCCAGCTTCGGCTTCTGGCGCGGCGCGGAGTAGTAATAGGAATTCTGGAAGTCGATCTCGGGGTAGTTGACCATCGCCCATTTGGGCTCGGTCATTTCTTTCCAGCGCGCGAACGCCTCAAGCCGCCAGTCGAGCAGCCATTGCGGCTCGCCCTTCTTCTCGCTGATGAAACGAACCGTATCCTCGTTCAACCCCTTGGGCGCGCGGTCGGATTCGATGTCGGTGACGAAGCCGTATTTGTACTTCTCGGTGGTGAGGCCCCCGACAGTGTCGATGGTGTCCTGAACAGCGGCCATTATGCGGCCTCCGCCGTGCGGCGCGACAAGGCGCGGGCCGCAAAGGCGGACCAGGCCGTCACGAAGGCATCGATTTCCGCCTGCGTCGTATCAGGCCCCAGCGACACGCGGATCGCATCGCCCGCAGCCTGCACGCCCATCGCGGCCAGCACATGACTGGTTTTCACTTTTCCGCTCGAACACGCGGCGCCCGAGCTCACGGCAAATCCTGCAAGATCCATCGCCATCATCTGGGTCTCGCCCGCGACCCCGGCAAGGCCGATCAGCGTGGTATTCGGCAGTCGCGAGGCCCCTGCGCCATGGATCACCGCCTGCGGCATGGCTGCGAGCAGCGCCTTCTCAAGCCGGTCACGCAAAATCGCAATCTTCGACCAGTCGGCACCCTGGGCCGCAGCCGCACCAAACCCGGCAATCGCCGCGACATTCTCGGTCCCCGCGCGGCGGCCAAGCTCCTGCCCGCCCCCGGCGATCTGGCGTGTCAGCTTCACCCCGTCACGCACGATCAGTGCGCCAGCGCCCTGCGGTCCGCCCATCTTGTGAGAGGAAATCGTCATCATGTCCGCTCCCAAATCCCGCAAATTCAAGGAGATACGTCCCGCCGCCTGCGCCGCGTCCAAGTGAAACAATCCGCCCGCCGCCTTCACTCGCCGGGCGATCTCGGCCACTGGCGCGATCACGCCCGTCTCGTTATTGGCGGCCATCACCGACACCAGCGCCGGGCCGCCGCACACCGCGAGGCCCTTATCCAGCACGCCGAGATCCAGAACTCCGCTCCGATCGACGCCGATGGTGCGGAAAACCATGCCCGGCTTCACCGCATCAAGCGCATTGACCAGAACCGATTCGTGCTCGGTTTCGCCAATCAGGATGCCCTTCACGCCGTTAGCCGCAGCTGCACCGCGTATGGCCAACGCATTCGCCTCCGACCCGCCGCTTGTGAAGATCACCTCGGCGGGGAAAGCGCAGACCAGTTCAGCCACAGCGGCACGCGCCGCTTCCACGGTCGCCCGCGCAGCACGGCCAGCGCCATGCACGGAAGATGGGTTCCCGCCCGCCTCCAGCGCCGTGGTCATGGCCTCGCGCGCTGCGGGCAGCAGCGGCGTTGTTGCGTTATGATCGAGATACACGGCCATGATGGACGACTCAGGCCACCATGCTGGCGGGTTTGCGGCCCGGTTCGATCAACAGATCGATGTCGAAGGCTGGCTCCATACCGGGACGCAGCGGTGCGCTACGGCCAAGCACGCGGTTTTCCAGTACATCCGCCACCGACACCGACGACAGGAAGATGTGAATCTGGCGGCTGAGTTCCTCCCAGAGATCATGGGTCAGGCAGCGGCCATTATGGGTGAGGCAGCCAATACGGGTTTCCGGGTCGCAGCGGGTCGCCTTGATCGGCTCGTCCACTGCCAGGATGATCTCGGCGATGCGGGTTTCCGCCATTGTCCGGGCAAGGCGATAGCCGCCGCCGGGTCCACGCACCGATTTCACAATGTTGGCGCGGCGCAAACGGGCAAAAAGCTGCTCCAGATAAGACAGGGAGATCTCCTGCCGCGTGGCGATCTCGGCGAGGGAAACCGGCTTTTCCGCGCCGTGACGAGCGAGATCCGTCACCGCCATTACCGCATAACGTCCTTTGGTATTCAGCTTCATGGCCTGCCTCACTTCACGCACGGAAAAACCTTGTTTTTCCGCGCCTGCACCGCCTATACAGCGCGCTCACACACGCGCCGTCGCGCGCCGGTTATAGGTTCTCCTACTACAGGGGTCAACAATATCCGGCCCGAAACGGCCTCGCGTTCGCAATTCCCTATCCTGGCGCTAGGTCAACTTTCCCCATGCCTGAAGTCGTTTTCACCGGCCCCGCCGGCCGCCTCGAAGGCCGTTACCAGCATCAGAAGAAGTCCGGTTCACCGATCGCGATCATCCTGCATCCCCACCCCAACGGGGGCGGGAACATGAACAACCGTATCGTCTACGACCTCTTCAACACCTTCGAGCGCCGCGGCTTTTCGGTCCTGCGGTTCAATTTCCGGGGCGTCGGCCGTAGCCAGGGCCAGTATGACGGCGGCATTGGCGAGTTGTCGGATGCGGCGTCGGCTCTCGACTGGATGCAAAGCTTTAACCCGAATGCGCAAACCTGTTGGATTGCTGGATATTCCTTCGGCGCCTGGATCGGCATGCAGCTTCTGATGCGCCGCCCGGAGATCGCCGGATTCATCTCGGTTTCGCCGCCCGCGAATATCTACGACTTCACATTCCTGGCGCCCTGCCCGTCCTCTGGCCTGATCACCACCGGCCTCAAGGACACCGTGTGCCCGACGGCCGACGTCGACAAGCTGGTCGACCGGTTGAAGGCCCAGAAGGGCATCGTGATCGACTACGACAAGCTCGAGAACGCCAACCACTTCTATACCGACGCGATGCCGGAGCTGTTCGAATCCATCGAAGGCTATCTCGACAAGCGCATCCCCCGGATGGTCGAGAGCGGCTAGGCTCTGGCGCGCCACTTCCGCCAGCGGTTGCGCAACAAGCCGGCGAACAGCAAGGTCAGCGGCACTCCGATGGCAAGCGCCTGCAGGCCGACGGGCTCACCGCCCACCGTCGCCCACAGCCCGAACAGGCAAAGCGCCACGAAGAACGCGGTCGCGATGCCCAGAGCCACAATCCCAGCGAGGCCACTCCCGGCGGTCTTCAGCGTCTGCTCGGGAGGTAGGACATGGCCCGCCGCCTCAATGGCCTCACCAATGGCCTCGACGAAATCCTCGAACCCCGAAAAGTCCAGACGCGCATCGCGGCCCTTGCCGACATGCTTGGGCGCGATGCGAAAGCGCGCGCCGCCCTTGGCCTCGATCTCGAGGATCGGCATGGTGTTCAGCGCTTCGCCCATCCGCGCAGCCGCAATCTCCTCCAGCGGCAGGACTGCGCGGCGATAAAGCCCCAGCAAGGGTATCATCGGCCTTTGCAAAATCGTCAGGCCGTCGTCGTTCAGCGTCCATGACCGGCGCGAGGCCGCCAGCATCGGCACGGCGACCAGCGATCCCATCAGCAGGAAAAAGCTAAGCGTCATCAGCCCCGTCGCATACGGGATCGCGTTCTTGATCGTTTGCTCGTTCAGCGCCATCAGCACGACCAGCGCGAACATGAACGGTGCCCAGCCAAGCAGCAGCAAAACGGACCAACCCCGGTTCACATAGAGGGTCGCGTAGACCAGCGCCTTCGCCTCGGGAGACGCCGTGGGATGCACGGGCCGCTCGACCTGGCGCGCACGCCATTTGGCGAAAGGATCGCTCACGGTTTACGGGCAAGCCTGCCGCCGGGCAGCGGCTGCGGCACGCCGGTCGTGGTCGGCACGCTCAGCGGCAGGCCGCGAAGATGCCGGGCAGCAAGAAACGCAAACGCTTCCGCCTCCAGGAAATCGCCGCGCCATCCGACCGCCTCCACCGGCTCGACCGGCGTCTGCAACGCCTCGCTCAGCGCCGCCATCATCACCGGATTGCGCCGCCCCCCGCCGCAGACGAGCCAACGCGTCGCCGGCTGCGGAAAGTGCCGCGCCGCCAGCGCGACGGTCCACGCGGTAAAGGCCGTCAGCGTTGCCGCGCCGTCCTCGGCCGAGAGGCCGCGCACTGGGGCGATGGAGAAATCCATCCGGTCCAGCGATTTGGGCGGTGCGGCGTCAAACCAAGGATTGTCCAGCATGCCCGTCAGCACCGTTTTGTCGACACGGCCGCCCATCGCGAGCACCCCATCCTCATCGATCGGCTTGCCCGTATGCTGGAGTGCCCAGTCATCCAGCGCCGCATTGCCCGGCCCCGTGTCGAACGCCAGAAGCGCCCCTTCCGGCCCGACCCAGGTGACATTCGCAACCCCGCCGATATTCAGCACTGCGACCGGCAGTTCGGTGCGCAGCCCCGCGACCAAAGCCTGATGATAAAGCGGGACCAGCGGCGCGCCCTGCCCGCCGGCCTTCACATCCGCGGTGCGGAAATCGAACACGACGTCTATCCCGCTCGCCGCCGCCAACGCTCCGCCGTCGCCGATCTGCCAAGTCAATTTCTGCGCCGGGCGATGCAGCACCGTCTGGCCGTGAAACCCGGCATAATGGATATCGGCGGCGGCAAGGCCCGCCGCATCGACGGTCTTGGCGAGGGCCGCCGCATGCGTAGCCGTCAACAGCGCCTCGGCGTCGGCAATGGCGGCATTCGTCGAACCCGCGCCCTCGCCCATCGCGGCGGCGATTGCCGCGCGCAGGACGGCGCGCTCCTCCGGCGCGTAACGCAGCGTCAGTGCCGAGCCAAAGCTCAGCACCCGCTCGCCGTCGGTCTCGATCAGCGCCGCGTCGACCCCGTCCATCGACGTGCCGCTCATCAGCCCGATGATCCGCCAAGGCCCTGCTTCCGCCACGCCGCGTCTCCGTGCTATCGATCCCGCCCTTTTTCGGGCCTTGCGTTACCATGACGACCACACACGATTTCATCAGCCTGCTGCAAGAGCGCCGACAGCTTCATACGTGTTCCGACGAAGCCGGCCTCAAGGCCCGTTTCGGCGAGGGAATCGTCACGGCCTATATCGGCTACGATTGCACCGCCCCCAGCCTCCATGTCGGCCACCTTGCCAATATGATGATGTTGCGCCGCCTCCAGCAGGTCGGCGGGCGGCCGCTCGTCATCATGGGCGGCGGCACGACCAGGGTCGGCGACCCCTCCTTCCGCAACGATCAGCGCAAGCTCACCGGCGACGATGTCATCCAGGCCAACATGGCCTCGATCAAGACGGCATTCGACAAGGTGATGTCGTTCGGCGACGGCCCGACTGACGCGATCATGATCGACAACGCAGAATGGCTCGACAAGCTCGAATATATTCCCTTCCTGCGCGAGGTCGGCCGCCACTTCTCGGTCAACAAGATGCTGTCCTTCGACAGCGTGAAGACCCGCATGGAGAGCGATCAATCGCTCTCGTTCCTCGAATTCAACTACATGATCCTGCAGGCCTACGACTTCGTGGAGCTGAACAAGCGCTACGGCTGCATCCTGCAGATGGGCGGCAGCGATCAGTGGGGCAATATGGTCAACGGAATCGACCTTGCCCACAAGATGCTGGACAAGCAGCTCTATGCGACGACCTGTCCGCTGCTCACGACCGCGTCGGGTGCCAAGATGGGCAAGACGGCGTCAGGCGCAGTGTGGCTCAACGAGGACGCCCTGCCCGCCTTCGACTTCTGGCAGTACTGGCGCAACACCGAAGATGGCGACGTCGGCAAGTTCCTGCGTATCTTTACCGATATGGGCGAGGACGAGATTGTGCGACTTGAGAATCTTGGTGGCGCCGAGATCAACGACGCGAAAAAAATTCTGGCAACCGAAGTGACGGCGTTGGTACGCGGTCGCGACACGGCGGATCGCGCCGCCGCAGCAGCTGCGGGCCAGTTCAGCGGCGGCGGTTCGCCGGATTTGCCGCGGGCTTCCTATGCGCGCGACAAGCTCTCCGAGGGCATGCCTCTCGCTACGCTGATCGCGGCGGTGGGTCTGACAGCGTCTGCATCCGAAGCGCGCCGCCAGATCGCCGGCGGCGGCGTGAAGGTGAACGATGTCGCAATATCGGACGAAAAGGCGATGGTGTCGCTAAATCTCGCCAATGCCGACGGCCTAATCAAGCTGTCGCTCGGCAAAAAGCGACATGTCCTCGTCGAGCCGGGCTAACCCTGCGGCTCGAGCGGCGAGTCGTATTCGAATAGCTTTCTGAAGAAGCCCGGCGCCAGGAAAGAGAAATAGCTGACAGCGAGATCGGGCTGATCGACCTTGCCGTCGATCTTATAGGTGACCGCCAGAATTCCACCATCGCCGCCGAGCACCGTTCCGACACCGGGGATGCCCGAGAGAAGTGTGTTCAGGGAATAGATCGGGGTTAGCGTTCCGACGGCGGCGACGTCGTCCGTTTCGCGGTCATAATAGCCCTCTGCCAGCATGCCAACGGACGGGCCTTTCATCTTCAAATTGCGCGCCATCAGCCGCTCGCCACGCATGCCGATATCCGCCGTGAGCGCGTCTATGCGAATGCCGTCGCCGCGCAGCAGGTCGAGCAATCCGGTGAACGATCCAGCCGAGAGAAACCTCACGAGGAAGGGCTGATCGATCAGCCTGAAATCGCGCATGGCGAATGTGCCGGTCGCATCGTCACCCCGCCCCTTGGGCGGCAGCATCACGTCCATCCGGCCATAGCCGCCCTCAAGGCTGCCGAAGCCGGAGAGGCCGTGAACGAAGACGCCCATGTCGGAGGATTCCGCAACGATGCGGCGGCGGCCATCGGCCTGAGGCCACAGCCGCGCCAGCATCTCGCCGCTGGGCAGCTTGCCGTAAAGCAGGAGCCCGACGAGGTCGCCATGGTCGAGATCGACATCGAACTGGAGATTGCGGGCTTCGACGCCGTCGCGCATCAGGACCCGGTCGGCGCGGATACTCATCGCGACATTGGGTGGCCTTGACGGCGCCTGCCCAACCGTCGCCTGCGCCTGATCGACGACGACCGACGCCGACGGCTGCAGAAGCGCGTCGACAAGAGTATCGAGATCGATCGACCGAGCCGTCGCGATCACATGCGGCTTGCCGCCGCTGAGATCGACCTGGAAGTCGATATCGTTGCGGCCGGCGACCAGCTTGTTGGCGTTGAACGCCAACAAAGACCCGTCGCGGCCCAGCAGCACATCTAGCTCGGCATCGATCCCTTTGCCTTCCAGCCGAACCGGTGCGGCACGATAGCCTTTCGGCACGCGGGTCAACTCAGCTGTCGCCTTGGCGGGCTCTCCCCGCGCCTTCGCATAGCCGAGTTCGGGAATGGACATCGTTGCATCGTCCAATACGATCTCCGCCGAAGCGCTGACCGGATCGAAGCCGATGCCGGTCATGCTGACGCGCACGGCCGCCGGGCCATCGAGATAGGGACCGGGATCGACACCGAGCCGAACCCGGAGATCTTCATCGACCACGGCGTCGGCCTGAATATGTGTTGAGACGCGGTCAGGTCCGGGGTTGAAGTTTTCCTCCCAGGCGAAGTTCGCCTGCACGCCTGCAACCAACCCGGTTCCTTCAGCTTTCAGCCCCTGCCCTGTCACAGCAAAATGCGCTGCGCCGTCCATCAGGTTGATCCCGTTCGCGATCGACATCGCGACGTGTTTCAAATCCGCGCCGATATCAAAGACGATGTCTTCGACCTTGAGCGCCTTCAGCGTGGGCACAATGAGCTTGAGCGCGATGTCGGCGTCGCCACCCACCGATTTGGGATCGAGGCCGAAGCGGCTGGGATAGCCGAGCGGCTTTTGATCCAGCAGCTCGAGCAGCTCCGATACCTTGCCGGTGATCCGCGCTTCGATGTTCGCCGGCTCCCCCGAGCGCTCCAGATCATTGATCGAGACGTACCCTTCGCTAAGGCTTAGCGGACCGACATGGCCTTCATCGATCAGACTTTCGAACTTGTTCCCGAGCACGATGGCTTTGCCGCGCACACCCGTCAGATGCGGCATCCCGGAGATGTAGGCCATTTCGACACCGCTATAGACCAGCTCGATCCGCGCCGACTCATTGGGCACATGGCCGCTTTCCAAGGCCTCTGGCGAGATATCGACATCGATCGTGCCGCTGTCGATCGCCCCGGCGAAGACGTTTTCCTCGATCCAGTCGCGCGCGCCCTCAGCGACGCCCTTGGGCCATAGCGTGCCGAGCTTCAACGCAGGGAGATTCGAGATCCTGCCCTTCAGCCTGAGCGAGGGCTTTTCCGCAGCAAGCCCTCGCACCTCACCTGCGATGTCGAAGACCGCGCCCTGGCTCTCGAGCCGGACCGTTTCAATCTTAAGAATATCGGCGGTGAGGTCGTTGTCGGCGCGCATCTGCAGCAGATCGATCGGTGTTTCGCCGTCGAAGATCGCGGGCGTGACCAAGAAGCCATTGCGGATGGCGATCTCGGCATTCCAGCCATTGGTCAGCCCGTCGGCGTCGCGGCGGAGCTGGAAGGCCCCCGAAATTTCACCGGAGAGATGATCGGAGACGAGATCAAGCTTGGTCAGATCGAGCTTGTCCGTGGCGCCGTCATAGCTCGCCTGCATCAGGCCGCGCTTCACCTCAAAGGGCACGTTAGAGAGCGCTCGAGCTTCGAAATGGCCGGCCTGAGCGGTGATAGTAAGCTCAGCGTTGAGAATGCGTCCGCTCGTGTCGATCGTCATGCCGATATTGCCGCTCAGCGGCAGGGCCACACCGGCGAAGGCCTCAAACAGCGGCCCCGCTTCCGACAAGGCGTCGAGATCGGCATCGACGAGGCTGGCGTCCACTGAGATAGTCGGCGCACCTCGGTCGAATTTCGCCTCGGCAAAGAACCGCCAATCGCCTTTCGGAAGCGCCACGCGGCCGTCCAGCGTCGCCTCAAGACCGGTCGCCGTGCGCTTGACCACCAGCGTGCCGCGCGGCGCTTTAACAAGCGAGCCCGTGATTTCGTCAATAAAAGTGAGTGTTGCGTTGGAGAGCGTAATTTCCGAGAGATACGTGTCCTCGCCATCTTCAGGCGGCGGCTCAAGCAGCGCCTGGATGAAGACCGACGCATCGGCATCCGCCGTTTCGATCTTCTTCTTGCCGGTGCGCGATTCCGTCCGGATGCCGACATCAAAGCTGCCGTCGTCCAGCCGCGTGAACGTGGCGGTCGGCCCGATGATCTCGAGGCTGCGCGGCGCGATGCGGCCGGAGATCAGCGCTTCCAACGAAAAACTGACGGCGATGTCGTTGGCGGCCGCAATCTCGATGCCCTCCGCGTTGACGAGCTTGGGCTCAACAAAGCGGATGACGAGCCGACCCTCATCCTGCGACCAAATCAACAGCGCGTCGTCGGCGGACAGCAGATAGCCGGCCACGTTGTCGGAGACCGCGCGGATCAGATACGGCGCAAGCGGACCGAGAGAGACCGGGCCGAACGCGAGCGCCAGTGCCACCGCGCCGGCGAACGCCGAAATCATCATGCCGAGCGCAATGATGATGTGTCCCAGCCAGCGGATCGCAAAGCCGCCGCCTGCCCTTTGGGGTGCGGCCGGCGGGGGCGCCGTCAAGGTTGTGTCGCCGCTCTGTGTCACGCCTACTGGGAAATGATGAAACGCCGCGACTGGCGGCGCGCCTGAAGCTGATCTATTCCCTCCCTTGCGGCAATCCGGGCGCGAAAGGAAGACAGCGTTGACGAAAATCCCCGAAGAGGGCGGCAAGGCGCCGGCGTTCACGCTGGACCGCGACGGCGGTGGCAAGGTGTCGCTCAAGGACTATGCGGGGAAGCCGCTGGTCCTTTATTTCTATCCCAAGGACGACACGACGGGGTGCACGATAGAGGCGCAGGATTTCTCCGCAACGGCTGCTGCGTTCAAGAAGGCTGGGGCCGCCGTGCTCGGCGTCTCCAAGGATAGCGTGAAGGCGCACGACAAGTTCTTGGCCAAGTACGAACTGAAACTTCCCCTAGGATCGGACCCAGAGGGTACTACCGTTGAGGCCTATGGGTCTTGGGTGGAGAAGGTTCTCTATGGCCGCAAATATATGGGGATCGACCGCTCGACCTTCCTGATCGACGCCAAAGGCAAGATCGTCCGGATTTGGCGCAAGGTGCGCGTGAAGGGCCATGTCGATGAGGTGCTGGCCGCTGCTAAGGCACTCAACGCCAAGTGACGCCGCTCCGCGCCGCATTTCTTGAAACCGATGCCCGCGCCAAGGCACGCGCGACGATGTCGGTATCCACGGGCTGTGGCGAGGCCGACTGGCCAGACCGGCCCGGCCGCCCGGAGCGGCCGCTTCTGGTGACGAGTCGGCAGCTCGCCAAGCGGTCGACGGCGACGCCGGAAGGGCGGATCGCGCTGCTTCATGCTCTCGCCCATATCGAACTCAATGCCATCGATCTGGCGCTGGATATCGTCGGGCGGTTTGGAACTACGCTCGAAATTGGGGCGGAAAGTACCGACTTCGCCACAGACTGGCTTGGCGTGGCGCGTGACGAGGCAAAGCACTTCCTGATGCTGGCCGACCGGCTGGAGGCAATGGGCAGCCAATACGGCGCGCTCGATGCGCATGATGGGCTCTGGCAGACCGCGCTCGCCAGTCGTGATGATGTGGTGGAGCGGCTTGCCATTGCCCCCCTCACCCACGAGGCACGCGGGCTCGATGTGACCCCAACGCTGATAATCAAGCTGCGGGGCGCAGGAGACGAGGCCGGCGCGGCCGTTCTCGATGTCATTTACCGTGACGAGATCGGCCATGTGGCGGTCGGCTATAGGTGGTTTGGGCATGTCTGCCGGGCACGCGGACTCGATCCGGAACAGGCCTTTGGGCCGGCGCTGGAGCGAATCGGCTTGGCCCGTCCCCACGCCCCATTTAACGAGCCGGCCCGGCGTCAGGCTGGCCTTACTCCGGCTTTCGACATCACTTTTTTTTCGGGAAATCGGCTAACGCCCTGAATCGCGCGAATCAGTTGAGTCAAGTTAATATTTCGATACGAACGGGGTGTTGCGGCACAGCATAGTTTGATTTTATCAAGGTGTGGCAAACGCGCCGGATGGGCATCAGGCCGGTCGCGTAACGATAAGAAGCGGTGGGGACAATTTCCATGACGCCTGGCTTTTGGGCCCGCGCCAGAGAACGCGCTATGCGCTATTTCCCTGAACGCCAGATTTATCATCGCAGCGATGGCCGCGTTCAGTTCGTCGTTCTGTCTGCACGCTTCCAGATCGCCGCCGTGGTTCTCGGCCTCTCCTGCCTCAGCTGGATCGCCTATGCCAGCGTGATGACCGCCTTCAAGGCCGAGATCGTCGCCTCAAAGGAAGAGAAGCTCCGCCAGGTGCAGTCGCGCTACGAGAGCGAGATCGCCCGGATGCGGCTCGATTACGACGATCTCTCCACCAAGCTGGCCCTTGCCGAAGATCGCTTCGAGACCAGCGTCGCCGCGATCGAAAAGCGCCAGGGCGATCTGCAGACGGCGATGGTCGAGCAGGACGGTGCCAGTGATGCGCTGGATGAAGTGATGCACCGCGCCGGCACGGTACGCGCCCTCGGCCTCGGTCCCGATGCTGCCGCTATCTCGTCGGAGAACGATCCCGAATCCTCAGGCGGCGTTGAGCAGCCCGAAACTACCGCCATTGAAGCCCTGCCGACGAAGCTCGACCCCGAGACGACGCTGCCGGCCGAAGCGGCAGCGGCACCTGTCGAAGTTCCCGCTGCCGCTCCGGTTGAAGCGGCTCCTGCCGCGCCCGGCCCTGCAGTGCTCGAGAACGGTAAGCCGCCGCCGGTGCCTCAGTCCAAGCCCGCGTCGGTGCGTGTTGCCGCTGCCGACCTGGTCATCCAAGCTCCGGTCGAAGCGGCTTCCGCTATCCAGCCGACAACGACCGGCGAGGCCGAGCCCGCCGCCGAGATCGCCCCGCCGCAACAGGACGTGGCCCTCGCGGAGCCTTCCGAGTTCCTGTCAACCGGTCGCAACAAGGCGGCTGGCGAGACCTTCGCCGCCCTTGCGACGCGCCTCGAAACGGTGATCGGCGAGCAGCAGGTCGCGGCTGCCGGGATTGCCTCGGCTGCCGCCGCAAAGGAAAAAAGCCTGCGCGATATTCTCGGCATCGCCGGCATTGATCCCGACACGATCGTGCCGCTGCCCGACGCACAGGGCGGCCCCTATATTCCCGTGGGCGTCGATGCAGCCAAGGCTGACCTCTTCGCACGCGACGCCAACTTAGACCGTGCCGACATGACGCTGTCGCGTGTCGCCACGCTCCAGACCGCGATGCTTGCGGTCCCCTTCGCCAATCCGCTTCCGAGCGTCACCCGCATCTCGTCGGGATTTGGCGGGCGGCGTGATCCATTCAACGGTGGGCGCGCATTTCACGGCGGCCTCGACTTCAAGGCCCCGTATGGCGCGCCAATTGTTGCGACCGCACCGGGCGTCGTAACGATTGCCGAGTGGCACGGCGGCTATGGCAGAATGGTTGAAATCGACCATGGCTATGGCCTAAAGACCCGATATGCTCATATGAGCGCGATGAACGTCGTCGAAGGCCAGCATGTGGCGTTCGGTGAACAGGTGGGTGCCCTCGGCAGCACGGGGCGAAGCACGGGTCCTCACCTGCACTACGAGGTCTGGTACGACGGACAGGCCCGCAACCCCTGGAATTATTTGAAAGCAGGCGCGAATGTTCTCCAAAGGCAAGGCACCTGAGGCCCCGGCTAGCAGCAGCTCACCTATGTCAAGTTCCATCCCCGCTCCTACGCCCCCCAAGAAGTCCGGTGGGCGTTCCGCACCCTCAATCATCTCAGCCGACCTGCTGGTTCAGGGCACGCTGACGAGCCAGGGCGACATGCAGATCGATGGCACTGTCGAAGGCGACATTCGCTCGGTCACTCTTATGATCGGCAACGGCGCGATCGTTAAGGGCGAGATCGTCGCTGAAGAAGTCGTCGTGCGCGGCCGCGTAGAAGGCCGCATCCGTGCCCGCCGCGTCCAGCTCGATGCGACGGCCGTCGTGGTCGGCGATATTTTGCAGGAACAGCTGACCGTCGCCGCCGGCGCGACTTTCGAAGGCTCGTGCCGCCGCTCCAACGATCCGCTGAACCTTCAGGCGCCGACACCGCAAATCTCGCTGTCAAAGCCTGCAACGCCGGGCGCCACGCCCTCGCTGGTGCAGCCGGAAGCCAAAACGGCCTAAACCAGTGCAAGCCAACCCATCTGGACAGGGGCGCGTGAGCGCCCCTTTTCATTTGCGCCAATGCCGGACCGCGCCTCACATGCCGCCATGATCTCCGGCCTCGACCACATCGTTCTGATTACGCCCGACCTCGAAACGGGTATTGCCGCCTACACGAGTGTCCTCGGCCGCGCGCCGTCATGGCACAGCAAGTCCAAAGGTGCTGCATCAGCCATCTTCACACTCGACAACATGGCGGTCGAACTCCTCGCCCCGGCGAGCGATGGACCCGACGGCGTTGCCATCCGGTCTGCACTCGCAGCGGATGGTGAGGGTCTCGCCAGCCTCTGCTTCGCCGTAACTGACATCGAGACCGTGCACCGCAGGTTCGAGCGCCGCGCCCTTCAGCCCGGCGCGATCACCGAGGGTTCAAGCGAAGACGGTGTCCGCCGTATCTCGTGGAAGCGCCTGCGCACGGCGCGCGACGCCACGCATGGCATCCGCCAGTTCTTCATAGAGCGGGCCACGCCCCTGCCCCGCTCCGATGCAACGGCTCCAGCGCCCGTCACCGCGCTCGACCACATCGTCGTCTCGACTTCGCATCCCAATCGCGCCGCCGCCCTGTACGGCGCGCGGCTCGGGCTCGACATGGCGCTGGATCGCAGCAACCCGGCCTGGAATATGCGGCTTATGTTTTTCCGCTGCGGCGATCTTGTCGTGGAGATCGCCCATCGCCTCAGCGAACCTGCTGGCGATGAGCCGGATCGCTTCTACGGCCTCACCTGGCGCACGGTTGACTTGGACGGCACACGCACGCGGCTGACCGACGCCGGTCTCGATGTTTCGGTCATCCGGCCCGGGCGAAAACCCGGCAGCCGGGTCTTCTCGTTGAAGAACGGAACGCTGAACGTGCCGACCCTCTTCATCGGTGCCTAGCGCGCCAGCTTCACCGTCAGGCTGCGTGTAGCACTGAAATTCACCGACAACATGTCGCCCTCGCGCCGCAGATCATAGACGCCGATCGGCGTCACCAATGCGCCACGCGCGAACATCCCCGCACCATCCGTCCCGACAACGGTCACCAGTTGCACGTCTATATCCGCTGCGTCCGACAGCCATGCGGCCAGCGCCTCGTCTTCATCCAGCGCGATGCGCCCGACGCAAATCCCGTCTTCCAGTGCGAACGCCGCCCTGCCCTTCATCACGTCATCGTTCATCGTCGCCGTATAGGACACCGCCTCCACCGGACACGCCTCCACCGCAGCGGCATCCCTCTGCAGGAATGGCGCGGCCATCA
>Ga0105044_10001773_pt1 | contig 29267 bp, 28 predicted proteins | sample MAT01_FD_78092 | JGI IMG/M metagenome (GOLD analysis project Ga0105044, IMG submission 78092) | Freshwater microbial communities from Lake Fryxell liftoff mats and glacier meltwater in Antarctica - MAT-01 | ecosystem: Environmental > Aquatic > Freshwater > Ice > Liftoff microbial mat | place...
CCGAAATCCAACAGCGTTTGCTCGCGGTCATGATCGCCGAAGCCAAATTGTGCCTCGTCGAAAAAGTCGTCGAGACCGAGGACGACATTGATGTCGGAATAATCTTCGGCACCGGCTTCCCGCCATTCCGCGGCGGCTTGGTAAAGTACGCGCGCGATGCCGGGTTGTGGTGAAGTTTAGCTACCGGCGGCCTTTAGTGATTGCCGTGCCTTCTTAGGGTCTTGGCGGCAATCCAGAACGCGGGACACCGTTACATCTCCGCTGGCATCGACTTGGTAGTAGATCGCATACGGAAAACGCTTGGCCAGTAACCGATGAAATCCGAACATGCGCGGATGGCCGAAGTGAGGACGCGGAGTTTCACGCCGACCACTGGCGAAGTGTGGCTTTTGCCTTTTCCCAATCAACAAGCTGCTCATCACCGTTTGCGACCCGGCGTTTGGTTTCGGCCAAAGCCGCCTCATGCCACGCCGGCGACTCCAGATTCGCCTCGTCACGGCTGAGATCTTCCCAGAGCAGTTCCATCAACCGTAACTTTTCCACCTGTGAAAGCTGTTGAATCTCGGTGCCGCTCATGGATTGAACTTAGCTCACAGGCGTTAGCTTTGGGAAGCGCCGCGCTTGGTGCGGAAGAAACTCTTAAGTAGATCGCGCGCTTCGGTTTCTTTTATTCCCGGTACCACGTCCACGACATGATTGAGGCCGCCTTGGCCGGGGATGTTGAAGACGGTGCCGGCGCCGCCGGATTTTTCGTCGCGGACGCCGAAGACCAATCGTTGGATGCGGGCGAGGGTGAGGGCGCCGGCGCACATGGGGCAGGGTTCTTTGGTGACGTAGAGGGTGCAGCCGGTGAGGCGCCAGTCGCCGAGGGCGTGGGCGGCTTGGGTGATGGCGAGCATTTCGGCGTGGGCGGTGGCGTCTTTGAGGAGTTCGACCTGGTTGTGGGCGCGGGCGATGATTTGCCGCCCTGACCCCTCGGGTTTGTGTGCCCGCTTCTCGTCGGACTCGAATGGCAGACTCGGCTTGGTTTCGTGGACGATGACGGCGCCGATGGGGACTTCGTCATGATCATAGGCGAGCTGGGCTTGGCGGAGGGCTTCGCGCATGAAGTAGTCGTCGCTGGTGAGGTCAATCGGCGTTTGAATCATTTGTCAGATGGTACCGGCTCCGCTAAGATTCGACAAGTGAGCACCACGAACAGAGTGATGGATTTGTCGGCGACGCGGCGGCGGTTGCAGGTGACCGGCGCGGATCGGGTGGCGTTTCTGCATGGGCAATGCACAAATGATATCAAGCGACTTCAGCCGGGGGCGCATTGTTATGCGGCGTTCTTGAGTCCGAAGGGGAAGATGCGGGGCGATGCGGAGATTGTGTGTCTGGCGGACGCGTTCATTTTGTCGTCGGTAGCGGATTTGCAGGGGACGTTGGAGAAGTACGTGATCACGGAAGATGTGGTGCTGGAGTGCGTGAGTGCCCAGATGCCGGAGGTTGCGGTCTGGGGCGAGAAGCCGGCGGGATTGGCGGTGTACGATAACCGGCTGGGCGGGTGGAACGTGCTGGGCCGTGCGCCGGCGGGGGAGGCGATGACGGTTGAAGAATGGGAGGTCCGGCGCGTCGAAGCAGGAGTACCGTTGTGGGGCGTGGATATGGATGAGAATACGATTCCCGTGGAAGCCGGGTTGGCGGCGTGGGGGATTAGTTATGACAAAGGGTGTTATATCGGGCAGGAGACGATTGCGCGGATCAAGACGTACGGGCATGTGAACCGGCATTTGGTGCAGTTGGGGATGGCGACGATGCCGGAGCGGAGTGCGGTGACGAGTGTGGTGGAGTCGGCCCGGCTGGGCAAGGTCGTCGCGTTGGCGTATATGCGGCGCGAGCTTGCAAAGCCGGGGGCAACCGTTACAGTGGGCGGCGTTCAAGCGGAGGTAATCAAACTATGCGGAAGCTAATTGTTTTTTTGGCAACCCTCATCATGGGAGCAAGTGTCATGGCGCAGGATCAGGATCAAGTGGCGGTGATCGAAACGAAATTCGGCAAGATTGTGATCGAGTTATACGAGAAGGATGCGCCGAAGACGGTGGAGAATTTCATCAAGCTCGCGAAGGACGGCTTTTATAATGGCACGACCTTTCATCGCGTGATTCCCGATTTCATGGTGCAGGGCGGCGATCCGAACAGCAAGGACGGCGACCGTGGCACCCACGGCACGGGCGGTCCCGGCTACACGGTGGAAGCGGAAATCAAGCACCCTCACAAACGTGGCTCGGTCGCGACGGCCCGGCAGGGGGACAACGTGAATCCCGCCAAGCGCTCCAGCGGCAGCCAGTTTTTCATCAACGTGAAGTACAATCAGTTCCTCGATGGCGGGTACACGGTGTTCGGCAACGTGATCAAAGGGATCGAAGTGGTGGACAAGATCGTCGGCGTCCCGCGGGATGGCCGGGACAATCCCAATGATCGCGTTGACATGCAGAAAGTTTCCATCGTGCCGCGCGCCGAAGCGCTGAAATGACGGTTGCGGAGTTGGCGCAAGTGCTGGTGCGGCTGGGTTGCCCGGCCGCGAAGGCCGATCTGATGGCGCGGCAACTGGACCGGCGGGCGCAGATGGATGCCGCTCGCACGAACGAATCGTATGAAGCCGCTCTGCACCGGCTCATCGGCTTGATGTCCCAAGGCTGGGCCGCGCAGCCCCGTTCCACTCCGCCCGACACTCACTCCTAGCCGGTACGACTTGGTAGGTGGGCCGAGGGTCCCCGCGAGGTGGGAGCTGGCTCTCGCTCGCGGGGACGCTCTCACCACCGGGGGACCGGGGCGTTGCCCTTTTTGTACAATTCTGAGACGGGTTGTATCAGATTTGGGAGTTTTCTCCCGCCGTGTTGCGGATTCCTCTCGTGGCATATCCACTGCTTATTTCGTCCCTGAGAGGGATTATCGAATGGCGATTTATACGTACACAGCCCGTGATGGATTGGGGAAAGTGGTCACCGGACAGGTGGACGCGTCAGATGAACCAGGCGCGGCACTGCTGCTGGTTAACCGCGACCTCATTGTCACCGAATTGCGGGCCGGCCAGTCGCAGAAAGTCCGCGCCCGGCGCAGCCAAGGGAAGGTGAAGTCGCAGGATTTGGTGGTGTTCACGCGCCAGTTGGCGACGATGATGGATGCCGGGTTGCCGTTGGTGCAGTCGTTGACGACGTTGGAAGAGCAGACCGAGAGCAAGACGTTCAAGCCGGTCTTGAAACAAATCACGGCGCGGGTGGAACAAGGCGAGCCGTTTTCCGTGGCGTTAAGCGAGCATCCCAAGGTGTTTTCGCGGCTGTTTGTGTGCATGGTGGAAGCGGGTGAGACGGGCGGGATGCTCGCGGAAATTTTGGACCGGCTCGCAAGCTATTTGGAAGCGTCGGCCCGGCTGAGGAGAAAAGTGAAGTCAGCGATGAGTTATCCGGTCATCGTCTGTTGCATCGCGATTATCATTTCGTTGTTCCTCATCATGAAGATCATCCCGATTTTCGCGGATATTTTTAAGGATTTTGGCGCGAAGCTGCCGGCTCCCACCCAAGCCTTGATCAACTTGAGCGACATGTTGCGGGCGCATTTCATTGTGTTCGCCATCGCAGCCGGCGTGGGCGGATATGCGTTTGTGAAATTCAAGCAAACGAAGCAGGGGACGGCGCTGTGGGACAAGGTGACGTTGAAGCTGCCGGTGTTTGGCAAGTTGATTCATAAAGTGGCGATGTCCCGGTTCGCGCGGACGTTCTCGGCGCTGGTGCGCAGCGGCGTGCCGATCATGGAAACGCTCCGCATCGTGGGGCAATCGTCCGGCAACACCGTGGTGGAGCGTGCGATTGAGGTCAGCGCCAGCAGTATTGAACAGGGCGAAAACCTGGCGTCGGCGCTGGGTCAACACGCGATTTTTCCGCCGATGATGGTGCGCATGATCGCGGCGGGTGAGCAGACCGGCAAAGTGGACGTGATGCTCGAAAAGATTTCGGATTTCTACGACGAAGAAATTGAAGCGACGCTGGCCGGGCTGACGTCGTTGATTGAGCCGTTGCTGATTGTGTTCTTGGGGGTAGTGGTCGGCAGCATCGTGGTTTGCATGTTTCTGCCGATCTTCAAACTGAATGAAGTGGTGCAGTTCTAAAACGGGGGCAGGGCGACCGGCGAGTCGCCTGTAAAAGGACAATAATATGGCCAAAATACTGGTAGTGGATGATGATCTCGCAATGGTGAGCGTGCTGTCGGAGGTGCTCAAGGAAAACCATCACCAAGTCATTCCCGTCAATGGGGCGGAGCGTGCGCTGGAGCTGATCAAGCAGCACGAGCCGGATTTGGTGCTGGTCGACATTGAGATGCCGGAAGGCAACCCGGTCGGGCTCGAAGTTTTGCGGCAGACGAAAGAATTTAATCCCTCCATTCCCGTGGTCATGATCACCGGCCAAGCGACCAAAGAACGGGCCGTGCTCGCGTTGCGGGCCGGGGCGCAGGATTTCATTGAGAAACCGTTTCAGATTGATGAACTGATCAAGCGGGTGGGGAACGCCCTCTTCCAGCAAAAAGCCGTGCACGCGCTCGAAGAAAACGTCGAGTTGAAGAAGCAGTTGGTCGAGAAGTTCCGCTTCGACAATCTAGTCGGCACCAGCCCGCTCATGGAGTCTGTGTACCGGCTGATCGAGCGGGTGGCCAACACGGATGCGACCGTGCTGATCCTCGGCGAAAGCGGCACCGGCAAGGAACTGGTGGCGCGCGCGTTGCACTATAACAGCCGGCGGGCGGCGATGCCGTTTGTGGCGGTGAATTGCAGCGCACTGCCGGAGCATCTGCTCGAGTCGGAGTTGTTCGGCCATCGGAAAGGCGCATTCACCGGCGCGGCTTTCGACAAAGTCGGATTATTCCAGCACGCCCATGGCGGAACGATCTTCCTCGATGAAATCGGCTCGATGGCGCCCGGGTTGCAGACCAAGTTGTTGCGGTTTCTGCAGGACAAAGAACTGCGGCGCGTGGGCGACACGGAGCAAATCAAGGTGGACGTGCGCGTGCTCGCGGCGACGAATGAGCCGTTGCAGCAGAAGATGAAGGACAAAACCTTCCGTGAAGATCTCTTCTACCGCATCAGCGTCATTCCCGTGCAATTGCCGCCGCTGCGGGAACGCGGCGATGATTTGCAGTTGTTGACGAAGTATTTCGTGGAGACGATTTCCCAACGCATCGGCATGACCACGCCCACCGTTACGGACGGGTTTTTGCAGGTGCTCACGGCCTATCGTTGGCCCGGCAATGTTCGCGAGTTGCAGAACGCCATCGAGCGCGCCTGCGCCTTGTGCGACAACAACGTGATTGAGTTGAAAGACCTGCCCGAACGCATTCTGGAGTCGGTCGCGCAGAATCGGAACGGCAATGGCAACGGCAGCGCAGTGGAAGCCAATTCCCGGCCCATGGACGGCAATCTGGTGGTGCAAGCCGCGAGCGCGGCGCAATGGGCCAAAGGTTTCGGCACGATGGCACTCAAAGACTTCCTGCATCAGCAAGAAGTCATTTACATCGAGCACGCCATCAAGGCGGCCGGCGGCAGCAAAGAGAAAGCGGCGGAAGCGATGGGCATCAGCATGGCCACGCTCTATCGCAAACTGGCGCCGGGCAATTCTCGCTTCGAGATTCCCGACACCGGCACACCCGCGATTGCGGACTAGCCGGTCGCGTGCCTGACGGCCTTTTGGTGGAGCGTGTGGCCTCGCGGGGACGCTCGGCCCACCAACGATTGGTGGCTGCTCAGGAATGCCGGTCGAGTTCCGCGGCGAATTGCCAGGCCTCGGCGGCTTTGGCGGGGTTGCCGGCGCCGGCGAGGATCTCACCGAGCAGACGGAAGACGCCGGCGTGGCCGGGTTCCAAGTATTGGCACTCTTCGGTCAGGGCGAGCGCTTCGCGGGTGTGACCGCGTCGCAGGAGGAAACGGGCGTAGCGCAGCCGCAGGCCGATGTCGTGGGTGCAGGCAATCGCCGTCCGATAATATCGGATGGCCTGTTGAACATGCCCCTGGCTTTCGTGGATCTGCGCGACCAATTCCCAGAGGGTCTGGTCGGTGGGGTCGAGCGTGGCGCATTCAGCCAACTTCTCGCGGGCGAGGTCAAATTCGCCGCGCTGCAAATACACGACGGCGAGATTGAACTTGGCGGTGGTGCTGCGCGGATTGAGTTTTTCGGCGTGGCGCAGGGCTTTCAGTCCCGCTTCCACATCGCCGGCGGTGAACAGGGTGTGTCCCAGGTTGGTGAACGCACGTTCGCTGCCTTTGGCTGATTCGGTTTGGCGGGCGAACAGCACCGCGCCATTGGCCCAATCTTGATTGCGCAGGGCCGTCCGCCCGGTCATGGCGACCACCACCAAGAGCGCAGCGGCCACCGTGAGTTTGCGCCACGGGATGATAGTGGCGATTGCGAAGTAGAAACCGATCATCGGGACGTACAGCCAGTGTTCGGCGACGGTGGCGACGAGATTGAGGGTGCCGGTCATGGGCAGCAGAGCGATGATGAACCAGCCCAGACCGATCAACACCGCGCGATTCCGGCGGGCGCTCCACCACAATGCGGTGACGAACGCGGTGACGCACAGCACGCCGGCGAGGGTGAGCAGGTGGGAGCTGTGCGCGACTTGCCGGTCCATCTGCAAGTGAACCGGCCAGAGCAGTAATCCGAAGTAGGTGGCCAGGCCGCGGAAGAAGATTTGCACACGCAGCCACGCCGGGATGTTCCACGGGGCGAAGAGGGGTTTGTCCAGTTGTTGCAGCACGGCGAATCGCCAGCAGAGGAAGACCGCGAGGAGAATGGCGAAGGGGAGGGCGATGAGGAAGGCGCGACGGATCGCGTGCGCCGGTCGCATGGCAGCGGGTGGTTGGCAGGCGGTGACGAAGAGGAGCAGCGCAGGAAAGAGCATGGCGCTTTCGCGGCTGAACAGGGCGCCGGTATAGCACAGCAGCGCGGCCGCAAAGTACCAAAGCGACCGACCCGGCGCGGACCGGTAGTGGTGGTGAAATAAAAATGCGCCAAGCATGCCGGCGAGGGAGAGGGAATCGGCGCGGCCGGCGATGTAGCAGACGGCGCTGGTGTTGAGCGGGTTGACGGCAAAGATGGCGGCGACCACGACCGGGACGATGGGATCGGTGGTGAAACGGCGAATGGTGGCCCAGACGAGCAGGGCGCAGAGCAGGTGGAGGAGGACATTCGTGAGATGGTAGCCGACCGGGTTCAGTCCCCAGAAATAGTAGTCCATCATGTAGGTGACGGTTTGGAGCGGCCGGTAGTAGGCGCTGCTGCCGTGGGCGTTGTGGGCGAGATCAGCGGTGAAGGTGGCGGCCAGATAGGTGCTGTTGCGGACGAAGGAGTTCTCTTTGATGAGGGCATCATCATCCCACACAAAGCCGTTGGAGAGACTGTTGGCGTACGCGAGAAATGTCGCGGCACAGATGAGGAGGATGGCGGTGGCGCGAGTGAGTCGCATGGGTACGATATTTGATAGCAGGCGAGATGCCGCAAAGTTGGGAACAGTTTGGGGAGTGCCGGTCAAAAATGATAACGCGGCGGCGGGAGTCAAAGCGGGAACCGTGAGGAGCGAAGGTGATTGGGGGCTGGCACCACGAGTGCTTAATAGCCCATGGGCGATAAGTGCCCGAAAAATAAATAGCTCTAATAGATGAAAGGGAAGAAGAACATGATTAGTCAGATTCGTAGCAACAAAGCGGCGTTCACTCTCGTGGAAATCATGATTGTGGTCGCCATTATCGGATTGTTGGCCGCGTTGGCGGTGCCGGGCTTCGTGAAAGCTCGTAAGCAATCCCAGGGTCGCCGGATTTTGAATGACGTGCGTCAGATGGATGCCGCCATTGACCAGTGGGCTTTGGAACAAGGCAGGTCCGACGGTGACGCGATCAATACGACGCAAGCCAGCACCTATCTCAAGGGTAGCTGGAGGACGACGGACTTGTTGGGGAACACCTTCACGGTCAACACAGTTGGTTCGACCCAGGTCGTGGTCAGCGCTTCGACCAAGACGGCGTTGACCGGCGTGGGTATTGACTGGGGTTCGTACTAGAACCGGCCACTGCCGCACGCGGTAACGCGTCCGTAGGAACTTTAAGGCAGGAGGCGAAACCTCCTGCCTTTTCTTTCGGAGCGGTTCCTGCAAACCATTTGGGGAGGATTGCGTGATGACAATCAACGCAGTAGTGAGGCGTCGGAGGGGCTTCACGTTGGTGGAGATCATGGTCATCGTGGCCCTGATTGGACTCTTGGCAACGTTGGCAATTCCAAGCTTCATCAAAGTGCGCAAACAATCGCAGGCGAAGCGGATTGTGAATGATGCGCGGGTAATTGATGCCGCCGTGGATGCGTGGGCGATGGAGTTTAGCAAAGCGGATGGCGACAATGTGGATCTAGCGGCGGTGGCGCAGTACACCAAGACTGGCGTGGTGCCGACGACAGATTTGCTCGGCAATTCGTTCACGATTGGACCGGTAGGCGCAACCCAGGTCGTGATTTCCGCTTCCACCAAGGCCGCGTTGGGTGGTGTGGCGATTGATTGGGGCAATTATTAGCTGCGCCGGTGTGCGATGGGGTGGGGAAGTCGCAATTCGCATGGCATGTGGGGTGCTAGTTTTTACAAATGAGGATTTGATCAATGATCTTTCGGAGGAATAAACAACAAAAACGCGAGGTAGCCTTGGGGGTGGAGCTCGGCACGAGCCAGATCAAGGTCGCGGTGGTGCGCCTGAGAGGCGAGAAGTTGGAATTGGCCGAGTATGCGATTCGGCAACTGACACCGACCAGCGGCAAGGCGTACAAAGATCCGCAATTTGCCATCGAGCTGCAGCAAATGATGGATGGATTGAAGACCAGCGAGCGCCGGGCGTTCGTGACGTTGAGTTGCGCGTCCGCCATGGTTTGCCAGACGGAGTTTCCGCCGATGCCGTTGGCGGAGATCAAGAACGCTTTGCAGTTGAACAGCGCGCGTTACCTGCGGCGGGATTTCTCCTCGTATTACTTGGATGCGATCGAGCTGAAGAATCCGCACGCCGAGTCGAAGAAGGACGCCAAGACCAAAGTACTCGTCGGCGGAGCGAACAAGGAAGAAGTGGACGCGTGCCGGGAGGCGTTGGTGGCCGCGAAGGTGAAACCGGAGTCCATTGAGCTGTCAGCGGTGTCGGTGATCAACGCGTTTCAGGTTAGTTATCCCGAGTTGAAGGACGAGGTCGTTTTGGTAGTGGATATTGGCGCGCGTTCGACGAGCATCAATTTTCTCTGTGAGGGCCAGCCATTGATTACGCGCATCATGCATTTCGGCGGCGCGCAGATCAGTGATTACATCAGCCAGATTCTGATGTTGGATCCACAGGAGGCCGAGGAAGAAAAACTCAAGATGTCCGACCCGGTGCAGGAGCTGGTGAAGACGGCCATGTCGCCGTTGGCGCGTGAGGTTCGTTCTTCGATTGATTTCTTCGAGCGGCAACATGATCACCGGGTTCATCGAATTTTCGCCTGTGGCGGTTCGGCGATGTCACCCCAGGTGCTCAAGTTTTTGGGTGAGGCGGTTGGGTTGCCTGTGGAATGTTGGAACCCGGTTCAAAACCTCGATGTGAGCGGGTTTAATGGGGAGACACCCCATTTGATGAACCTCGGGCCGTCGCTGGCGGCTGCCGTGGGCGTGGCGGCTTCCCGGCTTTCGTAAAGGAACCTTTCGATGATGACCGCGATTACAATCAATCTGTTGGCGGAGGAACAGCAGGCCAAACAGCAGCGCGATCACGATCCGTTGAAAGCCGTGATCGCGTGTGCGCTGGGTGTGGCGGCCCTGGTCGTGGGTGTCGGGGGGGTGTTCTTGTTTCTGGCGTCGCAAGAACGCACGCAACTGGTCTCGCGGCAAGCCCGCTGGGAGCAACTCGGGGGCGGCGGCGCACACGAGAGTGAATTTCAGAAAGTGAAAACGGCGGCCGACGAAATCATCGCGCTCAATCGCGCCCGGTTTCTGTGCGCGCCGCAGTTGGCATTGCTGAAAGATTTGATCCCCACCAACATTCAACTTTCCCAATTTGATTTTGCGACGGTGGTGGAAATACCACGAGGGGAAGCGGCCGATGAAGGCGAGGGCGATGGAAAAAAGGCGGCCCGGCCAAAACGGATCGAACGCATCGTGTTACGACTGAATGGTCGCGCCACTTCGAATCGGCCGGAGTTGGAAGTGGATCGGTTTCTGCAAACGCTCCGGACGGATCCCCAATTCAGCGCGCTGGTCGAACGCATCCAATTGCAGTCCATTGCCCGTTCGGCGGTGGACGCGGGCGCGGGGGTGCCGGCGGTGCAGGTCGCTGATTTTGTCATCGAATGTCGCTATCGGGAGCAGCCATGAAAATTGCCTTCCTCCAACAGTTGTCCAAAGAGAAACAGCAAAAAGTGCTGTTGGTTGTCATTGTCGGACTGATTGCCGTGGTGGCCGTGGTTCAGTTCTACGTCTTGCGCAATTGGAGCGATTGGCGCGGCGCGAAGACGCAGATCGCCAAACTGACCGAGCAGATCGGCGAGGCGGAAGCCAAACAGCAGCGCGCCAGTCAAAACGAGGGTCTGCGCCAGGAGATGGCGGATTTTGTCAAAGCCCAGCAGGCCACCTTCGTGACGGGTGATCCGTTTGCCTGGGTGGTTCGCGAGATGAGTCTGTTTGCGGAGCAGCAGCCGGTGCGGGTCGGTGGGTTGCGACCGGGCACGAAGGGCGAGTTGCCCAAGAAATCCGCTTACCAAACCTATACAACTCGCTTGGAGGCGACGGGTTCATTCGACCAAATCGCCGCCTACATTCGTGACATCGAGAATCGGTATCCCACCGCCACCATCCGCGCGGTGACGTTTGTCGGTGATTCGTCTGGCAGGCAGGAACATACCGCCATGTTCGATCTAGTGTTGCTGATGAAAGTCGAGCCTAGCGCCCCGCCGGCAGGAGGGAAAAACTCATGAAACTACACGCGACACACGTCACCTCAAGCCCAGCCGTTTGGAGCGGCTATGACATCGCGGCTGGTGTTCGTTCGCACGATCCCGCCGCTGCTGCCACGACAACGGACTGGTCCGACGACGATAGCCGTGCCGGCATTGCCGAGCGGAGTGCGCTTCCGAAGGCGGTGCGTATCGTGGGGATTATGGCGTTCGGCCAGTCGCTCTTGTTTCTGGCGATCTTTTTGTTTTTCTGTGCCCGGGCTGGCGCGGCCACGGAGGCAAAGTCGGCCGTCTTTGATCCGGACTTGAGAATTTCCTCCTACAGCCCCACGAAGGAACGCGATCCCTTTTTGTCCAGCAGCCCGCCTGTGGTTGCTGCTGCGGCGGCGGCTGCGGCCGGCACCTCAGTCGTGCCGTTGGTGTTGAAGCTGCAAGGCATCCTTTTTCAAACCGATCATCCGGCGGCAATGATCAACGACCGCCTCGTGATGTTGAACAAACCTATCGTCCTCAAAGCGGGACAATCGGAAATCGAAGTGCAGGCAGTCAAGATTACCCGGGAACTGGTGGTGTTGCAGATCGGGGAACAGCAGGTCGAACTGCGAATCAACTCCCCCGAACGCGAGCAGCAAGTGCGGTAGCGACTGGCCTGAATGCTGCTACCTGAAGCCAGTGAAATGAAAGGACTTCGGACTCGAATCATGAAAACTGCGTTTGTCTTCCCCTTGGTAGCGGTGAGTGCCGCGTTGTCATTCGCCGTGGTTCAGGCCGAGCCGGCCGCGCCGACTGTGGCACCAGCGACCGCCACTGCGCCGGTGGCAGCGCCGGAGCAGATTGTGATCGAGTACATTGAAGCCGACCTGCAGAACGTCCTGCGTTCGCTGGCGGCCCGGGCGGGCGTGAATTTGATTCTCGGTGACGAAGTCGCCGGCAAAGTGACCGTCCACCTCGAAGGCATTTCCTACGAAGCTGCGATGCGCTTGATCGTCGAGTCCAAGGGGTACGCCTACGTCCTCGACAAGAACATCGTGAAGATCAAGTCCAAGGAGTCGCTCGATACCGAGCCGGTCGAACTGCGGGTGATCACGCTCAATTATGCCAAAGCGGACGACATCAAGCGGTCGCTGGAACCGTTGCTGGGGGGGCGGGGTAAATTGCAGGTGGACGCGCGCAGCAATGCCTTGATCATTTCGGACACGCCTTCCAGCTTGGCAAAGTTGTTGCCGCTCTTGGAATCGCTGGATGCGCAGACGACCCAGGTAATGATTGAAGCTAAGTTTGTCGAGACCACAAAGAATCCCAAGAAGGATTTGGGCATCAATTGGACGGATACGTTGTTGAATCACCAGCTCAGCGCCGGCGGCAACCAGATTGATCCGGTTACGGGTGAGAACGTGAGCGGTTTCTCGCTGATCAAGAATCTGGCGGGTGGGGCGTGGAGCCCGGCAACGGCGGTGTTGAACGGTGGGCAAGCGCAGATCGTGTTCTCCTTCATCAGCCGGGACGCCGACACCGAGTTACTGGCCAACCCCCGCATCGTGACCACGGACAACGTGAAAGCCAAGATTTCCATCGCGACCCAATACCCGATCCCGAACTTCAGCTTCAGCGAACAAACGGCTTCGCTCCAGATCTCGGGTTTTGAGTACAAGGACATCGGCATTATTCTGAATGTCACGCCGCGGATCAATAAGAACGACTTCATCACACTCGAAGTGGCGCCGGAAGCAAGCAGTTCGACCGAGAGCGCCACGCTCCAAAGCGGCGGCGGCTCGGCGGTGGAGATTCCCATCATCAATACGCGCACCGCGGCGACCACGGTCTTGATCAAGAGCGGCAACACGCTGGCGATTGGCGGTCTGATGCGCCGCGATACGGATGACCGCTACACCAAGGTGCCGGTGCTGGGCGACATCCCCGGCTTGGGCGCGCTGTTCCGTAGCAAGAGCCTCACGACCACGAAACGCGATCTGCTGATTTTCCTCACGCCGACCATCATCACGCCCGAGTCGCAGACCGGGTATGAAAAACACGTCAACGGGTTCCAGCAGGAAGACGAATTTACGAATGACAAGTGGATGCCGAAAGACAATGCCAAGCCGCGTCCCTTGTTGCGACAACCGACCGCACCGGCGTCCGACAAGCGGTCGACACCGGCCGCGCAGAACTTCGGCGCCAAAAGCGAACGGTAGATCGTCGTCATGCAACTACGAGGTCAGCATGGGTCGCCGGGTTTCACACTGGTCGAGACCCTGATGGCCGTCACCGTGTTGGGGATGGTGCTGGGGGCTTGCATCTTGGGTTTCAGCCAGGCCCTGAAGGGCGTCGCCACCGCCCGCAACCAGATGGCGGCAACGCACTTTGCGCGTGATGAAGTGGAAGGGTTGCGCACCCTCAAGTACACGAATTCCTTATTGAATGCCGGCACCGTGCTGATTTCCAATTCGACCTATACCGGGTGGTACACGGTCAGTAATCTGGAGGCGAACGTCAAAAACGTGTCCGTCAGCATCCGCTACCAGAATCACCTGCGGGGCGGGCAATCCACCAACACCTTGTTCACGTCACTGACCCGCACCATGCATTGAGCACCATGGCTTACCACCGCACAATTGATCGCCGCGCCGGCATGACCCTCGTGGAGATGATGGTGGCCATGAGCATCGGCAGCGCGGTGATTGCCGCGATGCTGACGATGTTTGTCTGGTTCGGCCGGTCGTACAACAACACGTCGTTGCAGCGCGTGGCGTCGCAGCGCTCGAACCTCGCGCTGGAACGCATGGTCTATGGCGTTGGCACCAACATCGGCCTGCGCGCCGCCAAAGCGAGCACGGTGATCATCACCAACAACGCCGCCGGCTGGAAGGTTTCCTACACCAACCTTTGGTTTCAGTACACCGTTGCCACCAAGCGGATTGCGGATCAGTCCGGCAAAACGATTGCCACGAATGTGTTCGCTTCGACAGTGGTTCCCACGAGTAAAACGAATGGCTGTGACTTTTCCATCACCGTCGTCGAAGCCGGCGGCGGACGACTAGTCACCAATACCATGGTCACCTTTGTGCAATTTCGGAATTAAGGGAAAGGACGACGATGCACCACCGACACTTCCTGCGGCGCTCTCACGGCTCAACGTTGTTGACCGTGATGGGGTTTGTCACGATTGCCACCGGGTTGCTGGCTTCCGTCTTGTCGTTGGCCAGTAATCACCGCAAGTTGGCGGTGCGGCAACTGAACATGGAACAAGCGTTGTATGTGGCCGAGGGCGGTCTGGAGCGCGGGATCCGCACGATCGAATCCAATATCCTGTCCCTTGTCGCCTCCACCACCGGCACCAACGGCGCGGGCACGCTTGGTTCCGGCACGTACACGTTCTCGGTTTCCAAAATCAGCAAAAGTGTTTTCAGCATTTCCTCCACCGGCTTTGTGAACAACGTCCGGCGTTCCGTCAGCATCAAACGCATCTATCAGCCGACGTATGCCGAGTTTGCGCTCTGGAGTGAGGAAAATGGCGCACTATACTTCAAGGACGGTGAGGAATTTGATGGGCACGTGCATGCCAACGATCGCCTCTACTTCAACGTCTCCGGCGGTGGGCCTGTGTTTCATGCGCCGGTCACCTCCGGTGCGGGAACCTACACGGTACAAGGGGGCAGCATCAATGCGGTGCAGTTCGATGAGGGGTTCGAGATGAACTCGTATCAAGGCAGCATGATGGATGTGGATTTCAACTCGGCTGCCGCCGATTCGCTCAAGAACATCGCGCAGAGTTCGGGACTCGTTCTCGAAGGCGCCACGACACTGACTTTCAGTGGATCAAGCGTGCAGATTACCAACACGCGCAAGGGTTGGACGAATCAAGCGTTCTCGCCCAGCGCGGAAGGCATCATTTATATCGCCAACGCCACCTCCGGAACCACCAGCACGCGCACCGGTCATGTGTACTTGGTAGGGGGCACAGTGAGCGGCCGGCTGAGCGTGGTGACAGAAGGTGCCCAGTACATTCGCGGCCACATCCGCTATGCAAATGATCCGCGGATCGATCCCAGTTCCACCGATGCGCTCGGACTCATCGCGCGGGATGACGTCTGGGTGGATACCACGGCTCCGAACAATCTCGAAATCAACGCCGCGGTTCTCGCCGCCGGCACGGTATCCGCCAGTAACCGCGGTTCCTTTGGTGTGCTGAACTTCAACTCCGGATCGGCGCGCGGTGTCCTCACGGTCCATGGCGGCATCGTGCAAGACCAGCGCGGCGCCGTCGGTACCTTCAACAGTTCGACGGGCGTTACCTCGACCGGCTTTGGCAAGAATTACAGCTATGATCCCCGGTTTGTGGAAGATCCGCCGCCGTACTACCCGGCCGTGGTCGGGAAAATCGAATTTGCCGAATGGCGGGAGGGCCGTTGACCATGCCCACTCCCGCCCCCAAACCCGGCCTCGACCCCAGCGTGCAGCGGTGGTTGCTCCTGCTCGCGGCGAGTTGCATCGCGGCCATTGCCTTCCTCGGATGGTCGGTCAGCCAACACTTCCAGACCGCCGACGCGGAAGCGGTGGTCGAGGCAAGTGAACCAGTGCCGGCGGAAGTATTCGACTCCCCGCCGATGGTGATTACCAGTGTCCGCCAAGCCGCCCGTGAAGCCGAGGCTCCTGCTGCGCCCCCCGCCGAGGAGGCTCCGCCGCCCGTGCGGGTTGCCGCGCGCACGACGACTGCCACCCCCGCCGAGGTTGTCCGCGAGCACTATGAGTATTTGCGCCGGCAAAGTGGCGAGAATCGTCTCAGCCCGGCAGCGATTGCCGAAATGGAAAAAGAAGGGCGTCTGGCGTGGTGAGCGGTGGCGCTAGTTGACTTCCAACCGGCGTTCGATGCCGAATTTTTCGATGCGCTTGCGCAACGTCGCGCGGGTGATCCCCAATAGCTTCGCGGTCTGCACTTGATTGCCGTTGGTTTCTTGCAGGGCGCGGGTAATCAATTCCCGTTCGACGGCGAGGATGATCTTGAACTTCGGATCCCGCTTTGCCAGCGCGAAAAGAATCTTCACCGCGGCGTCCACCGAATCCGATTTTTCCTCCGCCGGCACGCTCAAGATTCTGGGTTCGCGGACATCGCCCGGCAAGTCGTCCAATAAAATGCTGGTGCCGCGGGCGACAACGGCGGCGCGTTCCATCACGTTTTCCAGTTCGCGCACGTTGCCCGGCCAGGAGTGTTTCTGCAGTAACTTCAGCGCGGGAGCCGCGATGCTTTTCACCGTGCCGGTCTGCTGGAGAAAATAATCCACCAAGACCGGGATATCTGCGGGCCGCTCGCGCAGCGGCGGGAGATGGATGCGCACGACATTGAGCCGGTAGTAGAGGTCTTCGCGGAATTTCTTTTCGGCGACCTGGCGTTCCGGCTCCTTGTTCGTCGCGGCAATGACGCGGACGTCCACGGTGATCGTTTGGTTGCCGCCGACGCGTTGGAATTCGCCGTTTTGTAGGACGCGCAGAATTTTGGTTTGGGTGGACAGCGGCATGTCGCCGATTTCATCCAGAAAGATCGTGCCCTTGTCGCACTGCTCAAACTTCCCGATGCGCCGGTCCTGCGCGCCGGTGAACGAGCCTTTTTCGTGACCGAACAACTCGCTTTCGAGCAGGTTTTCCGGAATGGCGGCGCAGTTGATGGCTAGGAACGGTTTGTCGGCCCGCTGGCTGTGATGATAAATCGCCCGCGCGACCAACTCTTTGCCCGTGCCGCTCTCGCCGGTGACGAGGACGGTGGCTTCTGACTGGGAAACTTGGCCGATCATCTTGAACACCGTCTGCATCGCCTCGCTCTTGCCGACGATGCCTTCGGAGTAGTCCTCCTTGTCGAGCAATGGCTGGTAGCTCACCACTTCCCGCATGGCGCGAGCGGCGTGGAGGGCGGCGGCGATCAGGGTCTTCAATTTCGGCACATCAAACGGTTTCAACACATAATCGTACGCGCCCAACTTCATCGCTTCGATGGCGGTCTGGGTGGTGCCGTAGGCGGTCATCATGATGACGAGCAGCTTGGGGTTCAGCTCCCGCAGTTTGCGCAGCGTCTGCAACCCATTGCTCGTCCCCATTCGGATATCCATGCACACCACATCCGGCCGTTCCTGCGCGATCACGCGAATCGCTTCCGTGCCATCGCCGGCCTCCACGATCTGCAACTCCGGCGTCTCCAGATTCCGGCGAAACGCGCGTCGAATATCCGCGTCGTCATCCACGATTAAAATCTTGTCCATGCGGGACGAATAGTAGTCGGGGAGGGTGGTCGCAGCAACTTTCATCTTCCCGCCTGCCGGCTTCGGTGCTACGAATAATTCATGCGCTGGTCCATTCCGGTGGGACGAATTTTTGGAATCTCGTTGCGGCTACATGTGACGTTTTTGCTGTTGCTGGCCTTCTTTGCCTACCAAGGGTATGCCGGCGGCGGGGTGGCGGGGGCGGGGTGGACGTTGGCGCTGGTCTGCTCGCTGTTTACCTGCGTCGTCCTGCACGAATTGGGGCACAGCGTCGTGGCCCAACAACTCGGCGTGGAGGTCAAAAGCATCACGCTGCTGCCCATCGGCGGCGTCGCGGCGTTGCGGACGATGCCCGAGAATCCGTGGCACGAAATCGCCATCACGGTCGCCGGTCCGCTCGTCAATCTGGTCATCGCCTGCGTCCTGTTTCTGTTCACCGGGTGGCCCCAGGAATTGTTTGCCACTCACATTCCCCAAAACCTGACTGGACTAATGCGCGTCCTGACAGGGCTGAACCTGGGCTTGTTCCTTTTCAACTTCATCCCGGCCTTCCCGATGGACGGCGGCCGGTTGTTGCGCGCGCTGCTGGCGTTGGCGCTGCCCTACACCCGGGCCACGCATATCGCCGCGACGATCGGGCAGGGATTGGCGATTGTGTTTGTGCTGGTCGGTTTGCAACGGATGTCGCCGACGTTCATCATCCTCGGCGCGTTCATCTTCCTCGCGGCGGAAGGGGAGGAGAAGATGGTGCGAATGCGCGGCTTGCTGCGCGAAGTCTTCGTGGACGAAATCATGACGCGCGAATTCGCCACGCTCGCGCCCACCGACACCGTCGCGCGCGGACTGGCGTTGGTGTATCGGACCGGGCAGGATGATTTTCCGGTGGTAACGGAGGGCGAAGTGGTGGGGCTGGTCACCCGGTCGGCGATGGTGTCCGTGGTGAACACGCGCGGGGATCAAGTGCTCGTCGCGGATATCATGGATCCCGACCCGCCGGCGATTGCCCCGCACAACAAAGTCTCATGGGCCCACGAACAGATGTCCCAAGGCCAATTCATGAGCTTCCCGGTCTTGGAGCGGGGCCGGCTGATCGGATTGCTGACGCCCGACAACATCAGCCGGTATCTCCTCGTCCAACAAAGCCTCAAGGCGGCCCGGCGTGGGAAGCCAGTTCCGCCAATCGTTGCCGCGCAAATTCCAACGCCGCCTCCCGTGATTGCACGCGTTCCTCCAGTTGCAACTCCGCCAGCTCCCGCAGCACCACTCCCACCGTCGGACCGGGCGTAGCACCGAGCTGAATCACATCATGGCCGGTCAACAGCGGCGCCGGCTTGATCACCTCGGGCGGCAACTCGGCCGCCTTGGTCTTGAGAAATTCATAATTGTCGAAGTGACCGTGACTGGCCCCGCAATCAATCCGGTGCAGTTCGAGTTCAATGGGAAACGTGTCGCGCGCCAGAATCCGTTTCACCTTGGCCGGCCGCATTTCCTGGACATGCTGCATTCGCATGTGCTCGCGCACACAGACCACCACCTGCTCGCTGAACTCGTTGGAGAACCGCAGCCGCCGCAGGATCACCGCCGCCATCTCCGCGCCCACCCGGTCGTGCTCGTGAAACCGGATCCGGTCCGGCGCGCGTTGAAACGTGGGCGGTTTGCCGATGTCATGCAGCAAGACTGCCCAAGCCAGCACCGGGTCGGGCTGCGGCGGGAGCGCGTTCAGCATCATCATCACATGCGTGAACACATCGCCTTCGGGATGGAACTGCGGCGGTTGTTCGACGCCCTTGAGTGCCGCCACTTCCGGCAATACTTCGCGGAGCAGCCCGGTCTCCTCCAATAATTGCAGTCCGCGCCCGGGGTGCGGGCGCGTGAAAATCTTCGTCAGCTCGTCCCGGACTCGCTCCGCGCTGACCACGCGAATTTCCCCGGCCAGCGCCGTCACCGTCGCCAGCGTGGCCGGCTCGATCAGCCAATCCAGATTGGCCGCAAACCGCACACACCGCAGCAGGCGGAGTTTGTCTTCCGTGAACCGGGCGCGCGGATCGCCAATGGTCCGCACCACGTGCCATTGGATGTCCGCCCGGCCGCCCACGAAATCAATGATTTCGCCGGTGAGCGGGTCTTGAAACAAGCCATTGATGGTGAAGTCGCGGCGCTGCGCATCCTCTTCCGGTGTGCCATAGCGTACCGCCGAGGGACGCCGGCCATCGAGGTAGGCCGCATCGGATCGAAAGGTCGCCACTTCGAATTGGTGGCCGGCTTCCAGCACTAGAATCACCCCAAACTGCGCTCCCACCGCGACCGTCCGCGGAAACAATCGTTGGACTTCGTCCGGCGTGGCGCTGGTCGCGATATCAAAATCCTGCGGCGCCACTCCGCGCACCAGATCGCGGACACACCCGCCGGCAAAGTAAGCCAAGTGCCCCGCATCGCGGAGTCGGCGGATGAGTTTGATGGCGGTGTCCTGCACTGCCCCAGTGTAGCGCAAACCGGTTTATTCCGCAGTGGCGGCTTCGTGCTCGGCGGCGGCGACTTCGTGGCGATGGGTGAGGTAGAACAAGCTGCCCACCATGCTCCAGAACAGCATCACGATGAAACCCAGTAATGACAACGCCACGGCGGCTGAGCCGGTCACGCCGACTGCACCGAACATCTCCGCGTACATCAGTTCGCGCACGCCAAAGCCGGAGATGCTGATGGGGATGGCGGTCACCGAGTTGATGATCGGCAGGTACAGCAAGTAGTCAATCAGACCGTTCGCCGTGACGATGCCCAATCCGCGCCCGACGCAATAGATGCTGACCATGACGGCCAGATGCGCCCCAAATGAGATCAGCATCGTTTTGAGCAACAACGCCGGGTGGGAGGCGTAGGTGCGGTAGGCGTCAATCATCCGTTTCAACGTGGCGTAGTGCGGAAGTTTTTGGAGGAGCGCCCGGACTCTGGGCAATTTGTCGGCGAGACCGCGCCAGAACATCGCCAGCGTGCCGGCAACCGTGGCGAGTACCACGCCCACCGTGACGACGGCAAACCCGCGCAACCGGACATCGTCGAACACGCGATGGTAGAACAGCGCCATCATGATCAGGGTAATGACGAACAGCGCCATCAGCCCAATGAGCCGGTCCACGACGACCGTGGCGACTGCTTCTGCCTTTTTGTGATGCGTCTCGCGCGCCGCGTACCAAGCCTTGATCACATCACCGCCGGTCGAACCGAGCATGAACGCGTTGAAAAACATCCCGATGAAGAAGATCGAGGTGGCCCGTGGAAAACTCAGTTCAATGCCTTGTACCCGCAGAATCCATTGCCAGCGCAAAATCCCGCACAAGCAGACGATCCCGACGCATCCAATCGCCGCCGCCATCCACCACGGGCTGACTTTGTGAAAGACGCGCCACAGCGATTGCGGCCCGACGCTCCACACCAACGCCCGCCGCTCCTGTGCAGCGAGCGTGACAAGGTTGACCTCGACGTGTTTGGGATCTTTCGGGTCGGGGACCAGTTGCACTTTGGCGCGGATTAACGCGACCTTCTCAGCGGAAATTTCCAACTGCTCCGCCAGCTCCGCCGCCGTCGCTTGGGGCGTCTGCAGGATGAACCGCGCCACTTCCTTCAGCTCATTTTGAAAAATGGAATTAAACAGATAAGCGAGAATACCGACGCTGACCACCAGTCGCACGATCGTGCTAAGTTGTTTTTTCACGCCTTCACCTGTCGCTTCAATAATTCATGCACCTGATGCACCGCCGGCGAGATCTGCTCGGGTTTCCACCGGGGATGAATCTCCCACGCCAGCACCATCGAGTCCGTCACAAACGGCGCCAGCCGGTTGAAATCAAACTTCCCCACACCCGGCGGCTCGTGATCGTGCGCCGGGGGGGTGATGTCCTGCAAATGAAAACCCGCCGTCTGACCCCGAAAGCGCTGCAAGATGCTTTCGTGCGTCAGCACACCCAAAACCTCTTTCACCTGCGCATGCCCCACATCATGCCAGTAACAAACCACCTCCGCGCCATACTTCGCGATGATCGCGGCGGCTTCGGCCTCATTGGGGATTTCCTCGATGCCAAACCGGGTCTCAATCCCGAGCTTCACCTTCATCTCCTGCGCGCGCGGGACGATGGCGTCCAGTGTCCGATAGACCTGATCCAAAAATTTGCCCGCCTTCTTCTCGCGCACCAACAACGCCTTTTTTTGCAGCCGCTCAAATTTCGGCGTATCCCGCCGGTCTTGCTCGATCAAATCCAACAACCGCATCGTGTACGACCGCATCATCACCATTCCCAGATGCAGCACCACCGCCTTTGCGCCCAGACTCGCCGCGCAATCAATCGTCCGCAACGTGTGCCGCACCGCCAACGACCGTTCCGTCTCACGCCGGGAACTGGGCAGATAATAATCTGGCGCCGCCCCCATCACTCCGACCGGTAGCGGACAGAAATTGTGCAGGGAACTGATCTTGATCTCGCCGGCGGACACCGCGTGGATGATCCCATCCACCAACGACAGCCGGGTGCCGTGGCCGAGTTCCGCGTATTCAAAACCCAACGCCCGCACCTCCGCGAGCATCGCGCGGCCATCGGTGTGGCGGTGTGAATTCCAGCAAGTCGAAAAGGCGAACATAAAACATTACAGGCCAGCGCGTCCCGCTCATCGGTTCGCGCTGGCCTGTGTCATGGATGATTATCGTGACCGATCAAAATCCCAAGAAGTTTCGCGGACCACGGGCTTTCCGCCGCTTCTTCTCACTCGGTTTCTCATAATGACGATGGGCCCGTGCTTCGCGCAACGTACCTTCGCGGTCGAGCTTCTTCTTCAACCGCCGCAACGCTTTCTCTACGGGTTCGCCCTTCTTTAGTTTGACTTCTGACAAATGTAATTCACACCCCTCTCCCCACGCTGGCACCTACTATTTTCTGCGTGAAAGTGGGCGCATCATAGTCGCTACCCCCGGCGGTGTCAAAAGCTAATCCGGCGCCTTCTGACCACCCAACCGGCGCCGGCTAGCACCGTCACCACCGCGCAGCCGGCGACAAAGACATCTCCCCAGCGAGTGTAAAAGGTCAATTCCTGCTCACCGGCCAGGCCCAACTCGTACGTCAGGCTGCCTTCCGTGAACGATTCGAGTTGGCTGCGAATCACCCCGCGTTCATCAATCACGGCCGTCACGCCGTTATTCGTGGCGCGCACCAAGGGCCGCCGGCACTCAATGGCGCGGAACACGGCGTTGGCCAGATGCATCTCCGCGGCGGGTGACTCCTTGAACCACGCATCGTTCGTCAGGTTCACCAGGAAATCCACATCTTGCCGCGCGAATCGCCGGGTCAACGAGGCGACGGTGTCTTCAAAACAAATCAACGCCGCAAACCGGCAGCCGGCCGCTTCAAAAATCGTCGGCTCCGTGCCGCGCGCCAAATCATAAAACTCATCCACGTCGTAATCCGCCGGCCCGATGCGTTTCAACAACGGCGCCCAGAGGGAACGCAACGGGATGTACTCCCCAAACGGCACCAGATGCATCTTCCGATACACTCCCGCCAACCCTCCCGTCGGCGAAAAGAGAAAAGCCGCGTTGTACACCCGGTCGCCGTCTCTATCGAACGAGCCGGTCAATAGCGGGGCGTTGGCTTGCGCCAAAATTCCCGCCACCATGTCGCCAAACGCGCGATCCGTGAGCAAAAAGGAAGGCGCGGCGGTTTCCGGCCAAATGATCAAGTCCGGCCGCCCGGCCAGCACCACTTCGGTCAAGTCGCGCTGGCGTTGGAGAATTATTTCATTCTGCCCCGGGATAAATTTCAGTGACTGCGGGATGTTGGCCTGCACCAACGCCAACCGCACCGACCGCACCGGCTCGGCCGGCCGCAGGTGACGCATGCCGTAGAGGAACGAGCCGGCCACGAGCACCATCACGAGGTACAATTCCCAACTCAGCCGGCGAATCGGTTGACCCGACCGGATCTGCGTGGCGAACCGGCGCAGCGTGAAAAACAGGCCGAAGTTCACCAGACACACCAACGCCGAGACACCATACACGCCGGCGAAGTCGGCGATTTGAATCAAGGGGACGGCCAGCCATTGAGTCGTGCCTAAAAAGTTCCACGGAAATCCGCCCAGCAGAAACCAGCCGCGCACCCATTCCAGCGTGACCCAACCGGCGGTGCCGATCGCCGCCACGAGGAAGTTGCGCCCCGGCGATTCCGGCTGCCCCGGCTTCACCCACTGGAGCACCGCTGCGAACAGGACACCGGCCAGTCCGAAGTAGAGCGCGAGTAAGGCGACGACGGCGACGGTGCCGGGGACGGTGACGTGGACAATCCACCAGATTGTCGCTCCGAAAAATGCCAACCCGGCAATGTAGCCGCGCCGAAACGCTTCCGGCAGCGGACACTTGTTGACCGCGAAGAAGAGAGGAATCAGCCCGGCCCAGGCGAGCTGATAGGAATTCCACGGTGGCAGGGCGGCGGCGAGCAGCCCACCGCTGAGGAGCGGCAACAGCCAACGATGAAACACCAACTCAATCATTCTTGCCGCAGCAGCTTTTGAATTTCTTGCCGCTGCCGCACGGGCACGGATCGTTGCGGCCCACGCGGGGCAGGTCGCGCTTGACCGGGCGCGCAGCGGCCTCGATGGCTTGATCCACCACGTCGCTTTGCCCGGGGGGGGCGGCGGGTGCCGGCGCGTTGCTGCGCAGCGTGCCGCCGAAGGAGGTGCCTTGTGACATGTCGGGCGCGGAGAGTTGTTGGGGCAGGGAGCGGAGGAAGTTTTCAAACACGGCGAGACTGCTGGCGGACCGGAAGACGTTGTTGGCGATCTCGTTCTTCACGTTTTCCATCATTACCTCGAACATGCTGAACGCTTCGCTCTTGTATTCGGTGAGCGGGTCGCGTTGACCGTACGCGCGCAGCCCGATGCCGCCGCGCATCTGATCCATGTTGTAGAGGTGTTCCTGCCAGAGCCGGTCGAGGGCGTTGAGGACGATGAGGCGTTCGATGGCTTTGAGCGCATCCGGATTTTCGTTGGCCGCTTTGGTGTCGTACGCCTTGGTGACCCGGTCGAGGATGAGTTTTTTAATTTCTTCGGACGTTTTGCCGGCCAGTTGGTCCGCCCGGCAGGCGATCGGGAACGCCTGATTCACCCAGCGCAGGAGGCCCTCGGTGTTCCACTCATCCTCGACTTTGTCTTTCGGGCAAAATTCCTCGCCCCGGTTTTCGATGACTTCCTCGAGAATCTCGAAGATCGCCTCGCGCGGGTTGTCCCCGCGGATGATGTCGTTGCGGAAGCCGTACACGACTTCACGCTGCTTGTTCATCACGTCGTCGTATTCGAGCGTGTGTTTGCGGATGGAGAAGTTGTGTTCCTCGACCCGGCGCTGAGCGGTTTCGATGGAGCGGTTGAGGAGGGGATGTTGCAGTTCCTCGCCCTCTTTCATGCCGAGCTTTTCCATGATGCTGGCGATCCGGCCGCTGCCGAAGAGCCGCATCAAATCATCTTCGAGCGAGACGTAGAACCGCGAGCCGCCCGGGTCGCCTTGGCGGGCGCAGCGACCGCGCAACTGCCGGTCAATCCGGCGCGCTTCGTGGCGTTCACTGCCGATGACGTACAAACCGCCGACTTCCGACACGCTCGGCCCCAGTTTGATGTCGGTGCCGCGGCCGGCCATGTTGGTGGCGATGGTGACGGCGCCGTGCTGGCCGGCGCGGGCGACGATTTCGGCTTCTTGTTGGTGGAATTTGGCGTTGAGGACGGTGTGAATGATTTTTTGGCGGGCCAGCATGCGGGCGAGGACTTCACTGGCTTCGACGCTGGCGGTGCCGACGAGGACCGGCTGGCCTTTGCGATGGCTGGTGATGATTTCCTCGATGATGGCGTTGTATTTTTCGCGCCGGGTCTTATAGACGACGTCGTTTTCGTCTTTGCGGACGTTGGGTTTGTTGGTGGGGATGACGACGACGTCGAGTTTGTAGATGTTGTGGAACTCGGTGGCCTCGGTCTCGGCGGTACCGGTCATGCCGGCGAGATTTTTGTAGAGGCGGAAATAGTTTTGAATCGTGATCGTGGCGAGGGTCTGCGTCTCGCGTTCGATGGCGACGCCTTCTTTTGCTTCGACGGCCTGATGCAACCCGTCGCTCCAGCGGCGCCCCGGCATGAGGCGGCCGGTGAATTCGTCCACGATCATGACTTTATTGTCTTGGACGACGTACTCGACGTCTTTCTCGAAGAGGCAATAGGCGCGGAGCAATTGGGAGATGTTGTGGATGCGCTCGCTGCGTTCGTCGAACGCCAGTTGAATCGCCTGGCGTTTTTGTTCTTTTGCGGCGTCCGCCAGATCTTCGGAGTCGAGTTCCTGAAACGCGCTGACCAAGTCCGGGATGACGAAGGCTTCGGGGTCATCCGGGTTGAGATATTTCCGGCCCTTTTCGGTGAGGTCGGAGTCGTGTTGTTTTTCGTCAATGGTGAAGAACAACTCTTCCTTCAACTCGTGCATTTCCCGTTTGCTTTGATCGCCGAGGGCGCGCAGTTCCGAGGCGTCAATCAGTTTGCGGATCTCGGGTTCTTCCATCAGTTTCTGCAACTGCTTGTTCTTCGGCATGCCGAGTTTGACTTGATAGAGCAGGCGGCCGCCCTGTTTCTCGCGTTCGAGTTCGTCGTTGGTCTGCTTGGGATCGCGACCGTCGAGGAGTTGTTTGGCTTCGGCGGCGAGCCGGTTGCAGAGCATGGTTTGGGCGCGGTACAGCTCGGCGACGCCGGGTTTGTATTTGTCGAAAGAATGAGTGGCGACGGTGGAAGGGCCGCTGATGATGAGCGGGGTGCGGGCTTCATCAATCAGGATCGAGTCCACTTCGTCCACAATCGCTAAGAAATGTCCGCGTTGGACTTGGGTTTCGACGCTGGTGGCCATGCCGTTGTCGCGCAGGTAATCGAAACCAAACTCGGCGTTCGTGCCGTAGCTGATGTCACATTGATATTGCGCACGCCGGAGGGGCGGGGACTGGTCGTGTTGAATGATGCCGACGGTGAGGCCGAGGAATTTGTAAATCTCGCCCATCCACTCCGCATCGCGCGCGGCGAGGTAGTCGTTGACGGTGACGAGGTGGACGGAGTTGCCGGAGAGGGCATTGAGATAGAGCGGCATGGTGGCGACGAGGGTTTTGCCTTCGCCCGTGGCCATTTCCGCGATCTTGCCCTGATGGAGTGCGATCCCGCCGATGAGCTGGACATCGAACGGCACCATGTCCCACCGATACGGCCGGCCGCGGACCGGCCATTCGCGGCCGCAGAGCCGGCGACAGGTGTTTTTCACGGCGGCGAACGCTTCCGGCAGAATGTCATCAAGCGTGGTGCCGGCGGCGACGCGTTGCTTGAACTCCGCGGTCTTGGCCAGCAACTGCGCGTCGCTGAGTTTTTGGTATTCCGCCTCGAATTCGTTGACGCGCTGGACGATGGGCCAGAGGCGTTTCACCTCGCGCGCATTTTTCGATCCGACAATCTTTTGTAAAATCCACTTAACCATGATGTGCTCAACTCCCCGGTTTGACGGGCTGGCTGCCTTCCCGGCACAGCGGACAAGCCGCTGCCGCAAATGTTTCAATGTGCAACTGTAGCAAACTCTCCAACCGGACGCCAAAATTCACCGCTCCCTGGGAGCGATCCACCAAGGTGCCCACCGCGACCGGCTCGCCGCCGCCGGCGCGCACAATCGCGAGCGTCTCCTGCACGCGACCGCCCTTGGTGATGACGTCCTCCACCACGAGCACCTTCTCGCCCGGCGCGATTTGAAAATTGCGGCGCAACTCCAATTTTCCCGCCGCGTCTTTCTCCACGAAAATGTGACGCAATCCCAGCGCGCGCGCGACTTCGTGGCCGATGAACAACCCGCCCATCGCCGGGGAGATCACCAACTGCGCGCCGGCATTCCGCAACTTGGCCGCCAGCACCGTGCAGAGTGTTTCGGCGTGGCGCGGATACTGGAGCACCAACGCGCACTGGAAATACTGGCGGCTGTGCAGGCCGGAGCGCAACAGGAAATGCCCATTCAGCAGCGCCTGGGTGTCGCGAAAGATTTGGAGAACGTCGCCGTCTGTCACGGGTTACGCCTTTACCACCCATTTTGCGTGGGGCTTGCCGGCTTTTTCCACTTCAGTGCGCTTGGCCTCGAATCCCTTGCGGCCCATCAGTCCGTAGGTGAAGACTTTGCCCAGCTCCACGCCGGGTTGGTCGAACGCATTGACGTTGTAGAACTCCCCGGCGTAAGCGGTCTGCATTTCGAGGAGATAGAGCAGGGCGCCGACGGTGGCTTCGTCCACCCGTTTCACGCGGATTGCGCAGTTGGGTTTGCCACTTTGGGTGAGCGCCAGTTCGGTGGCGCGTTGCGCGGCATTGATCAACTCGTTCAGCGTATGACCGCCGAGATATTTCACGGCTTCGTATTCGGGAAACGCGTGGGCGATCTCGCTGGTCGTATGAAACTCATCCACCGTCAGGAACGTGACCACCTTGTCGAACGGGCCTTCGATGTACAATTGCATCACCGAATGCTGATCCGTCGCGCCCACGGCTTTTTCGGGCGTCTGGCCGACATGCACCACTTTGCCATCACGATCCACGCGTTTGCCGAGGCTTTCAGCCCAGAGCTGGCGGAACCAATCCGCCACGTCACGCAGCGCGTGCGAGTAGGGCATCATCACTTGGACGTTTTTGCCCTTGGCCTTGTCCATGATGTAATGCAATGCAGCCCCCGTCAGCGCGGGATTTTCCCAGAGCGCTGACGATTGCCGGCAGAGCTTGTCCATCGCCGCCGCGCCGGCCAGCAGCTTGTGAATATCAATGCCTGTCACCGCGGCGCTGAGCAGTCCCACGGCGCTCAGCACCGAGAACCGGCCGCCGACGTCCGGCGGAATCGGCAACGATTGATAGCCGAATTTCTGGACGATCTCCCGCAACTCGCCCTTGGCCGGGTCGGTCGTGATGACGATGTGCTCAACGTGTTTCTCTTTGCCGAGCTTGCGGATGAGCGCTTCGCGGAAGATGAGAAACTCACTCATCGTCTCCGCCGTGCCGCCGGACTTGGTGATCACGTTGAACACGGTATTCTCGAGATCCACCGCATCGAGCAACGCGTTGATCCGGTCCGGATCCACGTTGTCCGGCACGAACAACCGCGGCCCGCGCCGGGGCGGGCGGATGAGATGGTTGTACTCCGGGTGATTCAACGCCGAATGCAGCGCGATGTTCCCCAGCGCCGACCCGCCAATGCCGACCACGACGAAGTTATCGCAGCGTTCCTGAATGCCGCTGGCCATGGCAGCGACCTCGTCGGCGAGCTGGGTGTTGTACGGCAGCTTGCGAAACCCGAGCGGCATTTTCTCAATGGCCGCCGCCGCCGCCGCAATCTGCGGTGCCAGGTTCGTCAACTCCGCCTCGGTAATGCCATGGCTCCCGACGCGGTCGGTCATCAAATTATTAAAATCGTAGCGTAAATCGAGCACGTGTAACCCTCCCAAGTGGGCAGGTTTATCGCAGATTCAACCAGTAGCGGCAAGTGACAACTTCGCGCTGCCGGCGGGGCGCGCATCCGACCCCGTCCCCAGCCGGGCCGGGCCGTGTTCAACGGAAGCGCAGTTCGTAACCTAGCCGGCGGAGATAATCGAGGCTGCGGCGGATGCCGGCGGTCACGTCCGCCGTGGGTTCGTACTCGATCAAATACGGGCCGGCAAACTGCAACCGTGGCAACAACGCCCCGTAATCCAGATCGTCGTCCCCCATCGCCACCGCTTCCCAGCCATCCCCCAATCGGCGCCAGTCTTTGAGATGGCAGTAATTGATCCGGTCGTTGATGAGATCGAGGCAGAAGTTGCGATCTGCCGGGGCCACGGCTTTCAGGTTGCCGGGGTCGAAATTAAAACCAATGTTGGGCGGCAAGTCCCACAACAGCCGCCGCAAACTCGCGGGATCGCTGGACACCGTGTGTTGGTGATGGGCCGCCCCGTTGCGTAGCGTGATCCGGCCATGGGTTTCGATGGCGATCACCAATTGCAGATCG
>Ga0105044_10001774_pt1 | contig 29256 bp, 21 predicted proteins | sample MAT01_FD_78092 | JGI IMG/M metagenome (GOLD analysis project Ga0105044, IMG submission 78092) | Freshwater microbial communities from Lake Fryxell liftoff mats and glacier meltwater in Antarctica - MAT-01 | ecosystem: Environmental > Aquatic > Freshwater > Ice > Liftoff microbial mat | place...
GTCGGGCATCAGCAATATCCGGAGACCATTGCTGAGTTCGTACTCTTTAATGCCTTCCACAGTGGTGATAAGTTTGGGAGTTGTTTGTGCCTGTAGATTGTTTGCATTCAGCAACAATAAGGAGAGGCTGAAACTGATAAGAATAAATCGCATGGTTTATTGTTTTTTTTAAAGATAAGGGTATTTCAAAAATGAAATCAAACGGTTGTTAGGATTTAATCAAATATGGGATACCCACAGGCTTTTTTGCAGCACGGCTTGAAAACTGTTTCTTTGCAGCACGATAGCCTGCCGCTGGAAGATATAATCAATTATAAATTTTAAATCTTCAAATCAACCCATGAGTTACATTTCCGAAATCTTCGCCAGACAAATTTTAGATTCAAGAGGTAATCCTACTGTAGAAGTAGATGTGATAACAGATGAAGGGGCTATTGGCCGTGCCGCTGTGCCAAGTGGTGCCAGCACCGGCATACACGAAGCCGCAGAACTAAGAGACGGCGACAAGAAAAAATATTTGGGTAAGGGTGTGCTGAAAGCAGTAGCCAATGTAAATAATGTTATTGCCCCGATATTGCTTGGTAATGATGTAGCAGACCAAACGGGTATTGATGAAATGATGATTGAACTGGATGGCACTCCCAATAAAAGTAAACTGGGTGCCAATGCCTTACTTGCTGTAAGCATGGCGGTAGCAAAGGCAGCGGCAGAAGAAGCAGCATTACCACTCTATCGCTACATCGGTGGTACCAATGCCAAAACGTTGCCCATCCCGATGATGAACATCCTGAATGGTGGTGCCCATGCAGATAACAAAATAGATTTCCAGGAATTTATGGTAATGCCGGTTGGTGCCTCTTCTTTCAGTGAAGGTCTTCGCTGGGGTGTTGAAATTTTTCATGCACTAAAAAGTGTATTGAAGAAAAAAGGATACAGCACTAATGTGGGTGATGAAGGTGGTTTTGCACCAGACATTCAAAGTAATGAAGAAGCGATTGATACGGTGATGCTGGCCATCAGTGCTGCCGGTTTTAAAGCTGGCTCTCAAATCGCTATTGCTATGGATCCTGCAGTAAGCGAAATGTATGATAGTGCTAAAAAAGTGTACCACTTCCATAAATCAGATGGTAAAAAATTAAGCTCAGAAAAAATGGTGGACTTCTGGGCCAGTTGGGTTAAAAATTACCCTATCGTTTCTATAGAAGATGGAATGGCGGAAGATGACTGGGCCGGCTGGAAATTATTGACTGATAAAGTAGGTAAAAAAATACAGTTGGTAGGTGATGATCTTTTTGTAACCAATGTACTCCGTTTGCAAAAAGGTATTGATACGGGTACAGCGAATGGCTTGCTGGTAAAAGTAAATCAGATAGGAACTATTACAGAGACTATCAATGCGGTTACACTAGCGCAGCATAATGGGTACAATACTATTATGAGTCATCGAAGTGGCGAAACAGAAGATACCACTATTGCTGACCTGGCTGTTGCATTAAATTGCGGACAAATAAAAACCGGCAGTGCATCAAGAACAGACCGTATTGCCAAGTACAATCAGTTGATCAGAATAGAAGAATTATTAGGCAGCTCGGCTGTATATCCAAAAGGAAAGATTAAGTTTGGTAAATAATCGTTGACCGTTTTTCGATGACCGTTGTTCGTCGTTAACGACGGACAACGGTCATCGGTCAACAAACAATCCAATCATGAAACTACTAACCCATATCCCCGGCTTTTTAAAAAACAAGTACTTCATTTCCTTTGCAGCTTTCTGCGTCATTGTCCTTTTTCTGGACAAAAATGACTTCTTTACACAATATGAGCGCCGCAAACAACTCCGGGAATTACAACAAAGCAAAAAACATTACACTGCCGAAATAACCTCCGAACGTAAAGAATTACAGGCACTTGAAACAAATCCTGCCGCCGTAGAAAAGGTAGCCCGGGAAAAACACCTGATGAAGCGGGACAATGAAGAGCTATTTCTGGTACCAGAAAAGCCTGATCCCAAATCAGGCGGAACAAAGAATTAATCCTGCATACACAATAAGGCAAAGCTAACTCCCGTTAATATAGCGGACGTTTATAATATCTCGCTTCCAAGGACACATCTTATTATTGGACATTTAACCGGATTTGCCAAATGACAAATTTTACCCCCGAGGATCTTTTATTGTATTTGTACAACGAAACATCTGTTAAGCAGAAAGCTGCTATCGAAGCCGCTTTAGAAAAAGACTGGACGCTTCGTGAAAAGCTTACTGTTTTAAAAACTTCTATGCAACGGCTGGACAAAATCACTGTATCACCCCGCACCGAAGTAGTATTGAATGTACTTAACCATGCACGGGAACACTCTACGGAAAAAGTGTAGTCGTTCACCAATTGGCTTTAAAAGATTTTAGTCCTGTCTCGCCTTTGGCCAGACGGGACTTTTTTATACCTGTCCTTAAAGGAACTTAGATTAAACAGACAAAACCTATTTATTAAGTCATTAAAGGAATAAGGTTTTACATTCCAAGATTCTATTGTACTCTGGTTTCTACTCCCTGTCAATCGGAAAAGTTGAAAATTCTATCTACATCTTTGACCTAAGTCTCTCTACCAACTGGCGGAGGACAGGGGGGTTCTTTCCTATCTTGCGACATGACCCGCAAAGAACGATACCAGTTCGTAATTGATTTCTTCGAAAAAAATATGCCGGTAGCCGAAACCGAACTGGAATTTCATGACCCGTTTCAATTATTGGTCGCCGTCATTTTATCTGCCCAATGCACCGACAAGAGAGTGAACATGACTACCCCGGCCATTTTTGCAAAATATCCCGATGCACAGTCCATGAGCAAAGCCAGCTTTGATGAACTCTTTCCTTTTATCAAAAGCATTTCTTATCCCAACAATAAAACAAAGCACCTGATTGGCATGGCCAGTAAAGTCATTACACAATTCAATGGTGCAATTCCGATGACGGTGGATGAACTGGTACAACTACCCGGTGTAGGAAGAAAAACGGCTAATGTCATTACTTCTGTTATTGACCGGCAACCCAACATGGCGGTGGACACCCATGTATTCAGGGTAAGCAAACGAATTGGTTTGGTTCCGCACACTGCTTCTACCCCATTAGCGGTAGAAAAAGAATTGATAAAAAATATTCCTGAAGCGTTGGTACATAAAGCACATCATTGGTTAATACTGCATGGCCGTTATGTATGTATTGCCAGGAATCCAAAATGTGAAGAATGTGGTTTGCAACCAGGGTGCAGATATTTTCAGCAGCAAAAACACTGATTATATTTCTCATTCAACTACACTACAATTTTCTACTACTGATGGTCATCCGATGATACAGCAAATCAATTCACTTTATCCGGCTACAAAATCAATCATTACAGAAAGTGCTGAATGTGGTAAAGGTGAAGTAAAAGCTTTTATTACAACAGGTTACTACCAAGGCAAAATGCCACTAGGCAATGCTGGTGGCAATATATTATAAAAAGAAATCAGGGAATATAATACCCAACATGAGACTTTTAATACCCGGTTATTATACTTAGGAACACAAAGATTACCTACTTGAATCAGGCCAGGCATTATAATACCGGCGCATATATCCAATCATATCAAACCTAATGGCCGGTTTAAGATGATACAGACTATCATTAAAAGTGGTTATGAATAAATCCGGGTGGCTGAAAGCAATACTTCAAAATCTGGCACAGTAATGTTATTAAAAAAGACATGACTACCACCGCCATTCCGGAAACCAGGAAGCGACAAAAACTGGTAACTAACTACGGTCATCCCGAAATGCCTATAACCGAAACGGTTAAAAATGGTTTTTTTGTAATTGACTCCAAATGGACAGTAACTTTTTGGAATAAGACCTCTGAAGAGCTATTGGGTGTTAAAGCAAAGGATATCGTTGGTAAAAATATCTTGGAGAAACTTGCCGGTTTCCTTCCTATAAATTTTTATGCTGTTTATCATAAGGCATTTTTGCAGGACACTCCTGTTCATTTTCAGGAATATTGGGCAGAAATGGGTTCCTGGTTTGATGTAACTACTTATCATCATGGCGATACCCTTTCCGTATCTTTTAAAAGCAGCAACCATCCTTCACAACTTTCATCTGCTGAGCAGCAATTAAAAACAATAAATGAACTGTATAAGTATGTTACCGAAGTTACCAATGACTGCCTGTGGGAGTGGGACTTGCAAAACAAAGAAATTTTTTGGATAGATGGGGGCCACAAAAGGATGTTTGGCTACCCGATTGAAAATATACTTTTACCCCAAACCTTTTGGGAGAGTTGCCTGCACCCTGATGATAAAGAACGGGTCATTACAGGACTTAACAAAATCATCAATGAGGCCACTGAATGTAAGTGGCAGGAAGAATACAGATTTAAAAAAGCCGATGGAGAATATGCTTATGTTCACGACAAGGGGCATATTATTTATGAGGGTGATATACCTGCCCGGATGATTGGCGCCACACAGGATATTAGTTACAGAAAACAATTAGAAGATAAAGTCAGTCAGGAAAGATTAGCAAGGGAAAGGGAGATTACCGATGCCGTAATAACAGCACAGGAAAATGAACGGGCAGCTATAGGAAGGGAGCTACATGAAAACGTAAACCAGTTGCTTTCCATTGCCAAAATGTATATTCAAATGGCTCAAAGGGGTGAAAAGAATGTTCAGCCCTACCTGGCAGATTCTACCGCCATTTTACAGAATGCCATAGAAGAAATCAGGAAAATTTCGCAGCACTTAATAGTTCCGGATAATCACGTCGTCAGCTTGTTCGACAGTATAAGCAATTTAATAGTGCATCTGAAAAAGGTATACCCTATTAAAATCGAATTTCTTACCGGGGGCATTGATGATAACAAGCTGGATAAAAAAATACAGGTAACCATATTCAGGATTGTACAGGAACAAACAAATAATATCCTTAAACATTCCAATGCCCGTAAAGCATCCATCGAAATTCAACGGTATAATGACGACCTGATTCTTGATATATCTGATAATGGCAAGGGGTTTGATAGCAGCAAAAAAACAAAGGGTGTGGGCCTCCGAAACATTACAAGCAGGTCAGAATTATGTAACGGAAAGGTGGAAATAATTTCCACACCCGGCAAAGGGTTTCAACTAAGGGTTATTCTTCCCTTCCCTCCTGTTGATTAATAGCTGTGCCTTTGTACGCCAAATCTAAACGATGTGGGAATTGTATAACTGTTTCAGGCCTACAAAAAAGATAAGTAGTAATAATATTTTTTCAGAGCCGGGCAGTTTTAAGACTTCCGGCTTTTTTGTGCTTTTGGGTTAAAGGGCAGAATGGTGCCTTTTACCGTATTTTGACGGGGTTACCCCAATTGAGTTGTTCCTTAACAACCCATATTTATTAGCTTTACATACCATTAAACCATTCTAACCATGCAAGAAGGAACTTTACATTATGATGAGAATTTATTAATCAGCATCCTTTCTTTTGCCCCCCTCGTAGCAGCGTTGAAAAAAAACATAGAGGAAGGCAGCCCCGGTATGAAAAAACTTTATGGGCAGGTGGTGCTGGAGTTTGAGTCGCACCCTGAACTGATGAAGCCAATCGCCAATCTTAATATTCTTTTCCCTTACTCCGAGTTGATTGAAGAACTGCTTGCTGCTGTATTTCCACCAACAACGGCCAATCAGATGTATGGGGTGTCTATTCCTTTTAAACATCTGGCGGTATATACATCACCACGGTTTAAGACCATGCTAAAGCCAGGCACCAACCAAATAGAAGTGCCGGAAGGTGATATTGCTTTTAAGCTGAACCAGGAAAGATTGCATTTTGCGTATGGCCTTATCCTGAAAAAATATCTCGGCATTAAAAGCACAGAATTTGCCCGTTCTGTTCATCCATACCCCGATACAGAAACAGGGCTTACCCGATACCTCGAATTGCGCATTGATGCCCGTTTTATTGATGTGAGGCCCATAGACGAAATGCCATCCCTGCCGGAAAGTATTTTAAATAAACATACCAACAGCATCATGACAATGGAGGAACTGGCGGAGCAAATACCGCTGGAGAAATTTGTCTTTGAAGGAATTTCGGTGTTGCGGGCAAACGATATGACCGAACAGGAAGTAATATCGAAAATAAAAAACCGCCTGCTTGATATCAATGCATTTTCAAACGCTGATATTTATACCGAACTGGAAAACCATATACAGGAGCTTATCGGCCTGAAAGACCTGGCCATCGGCATCACCCCATTTTTTAAAATTAATGACCACTACGTTTATTCTGACCTGCATAATAATAACAGCATCCTCTTCAAACATTTTCATTTAACAGGAGAAAAAGATGAAATAAGTGACTATTGCAAACTACTGTTCCGGGAAAGCAAGCAGCCGCTTTTATTTGAAACATTAGATGAACAATCATTGAGTTATGTGCAGTGCCTGCAATATTATCACCTCGAAGGTGCAAGGAGCCTTATCATTTGTCCATTGAAAAATCATGATGGGTTGCTGGGTATGCTGGAAATAACTTCCAAAGTTCCGGATCAATTGAAACCAGCACATGTTGGTAAAATTGAAGCTGCTATCTCACTGTTTACATTAGGATTGGAAAAAAGCCTGGAACGGCTAAACAGCCAGGTGGATACAGTGATAAAAAAGAAGTTTACTGCTGTTCAGCCTGCTGTTGAGTGGCGGTTCACCGAGGCTTCTTTGAATTATATCGTCACTAAAAAACAGAAAGAAGAAGTAAAAGTTGAACGTATCGCCTTTCCCGATGTGCATCCGCTATACGGGGCTATTGATATACGCAACTCTTCTACCGAACGGTCTCATGCCATACAGTTAGATATTGTGGAGCAATTGGAAATGGCGCAGAAAGTAATAAAAAAAACACAGGCCAATGTCCCTTTTCCGTTGCTACAGGAAATAGAGTTTAAGATTGATAAGTTTATTGTATCTGCATCAGATGTGTTGCAGTCGGGGGAAGAGCTTAGCATTCAGGATTTTTTACAGGGGCAGATAGTAGCAGTGTTTAACCACCTGCACACTACTGAACCCTCTGTTAAAAACGAGGTGGAACAATATTTTGCTTCCCTTGACCCGCAAATCGGAATGCTCTATCATCATCGTAAAGAATATGAGCAAAGTGTTTCCCGCATCAATGATACACTGGCCCGTTTTATTGATAAAGAACAGGCCGCTGCGCAAAAAGTATATCCGCATTATTTTGAACGCTATGTAACCGATGGATTAGAGTTCAATATCTATATGGGCCAATCTATTTCACCCCGCAAAAAATTTGATGAGATCTACCTGCGAAATTTGAAGATGTGGGAACTAACCGTTCTTACCAAAGCAGCAAGAATAACACATGCCCTGGAAAAAGAACTAAGTCATCCATTACGAACCACTCAGTTAATATTATCACACGGACAAACATTGTCCATCGTTTTCCGGACCGAAGAAAGAAAATTTGATGTGGATGGTGCTTATAATATCCGCTACGAAATTGTAAAGAAACGGATTGATAAAGCCCATATTAAAGGCACTAATGAACGGATTACCCAGCCGGGCAAAATCGCCATTGTGTATTCACATACAAAAGATGCGGCGGAGTACACCGAGTACATCGAGTTTTTGCAAAACAAAGGATTGCTGAAACCCGGAATTGAACACCACGACCTGGAAGAACTACAGGGTGTGGTAGGAATGAAAGCTTTACGGGTGGATGTAAACTTTGATAATTTACCGGTTACGGAGAAAAAAGTTGAGTTATCAAATACTACTTCGGGGCAGTTGCTGGCGGATAAATGATACTATTGCCTGCCTGAATAATCCTATGGAATGCTGAAAACGAGTGCCTTACTATTTGCTTACCATAAGGGAAAATATACTACTCAAAAAATAAATCTTCCCAATCCCTTTCATTTTTAAAAAATAGTTTCTATTTTTCGGATTCTTACCCCTACTTACACCGTATCCAACCCCCTCTGACAAAGCCGACCGATTATCCAACTCCTCTGACGAAATCAGTATTTTATTCGTAACCTAAAAATTTGTTTGAGGATGAGAAAAATAATCTTTCTTGCCTTGGTGTGCAGTACAGCACTAAGCCAACCACTTAACGCACAGTATTACTTTTACAACGACAAGTATTATGATAAAGACATCGTACTTGACCTCGGTACTTCTTTCGGTATAATGAACTGTCTTACTGATCTGGGCGGCAAAAAAACAACCGGCATAAAAAACATTACTGAAGGTGTTAACTGGAAAAATTCAAGACCCAGTTTTGGAGCCTACATCATGGCTATGTACCGGGAAAAGATAGGTCTCCGGCTCGAAGCCACATTTGGCGAAGTAAATGGTGCCGACAGCACTTTAAAAAATGAAACATCAGCCGGCAGCCGGTATGAATCAAACCTTAGTTTTAAAAGCCGGATAGCAGATATACAAATAGGATTGGAGATACACCCACTGATGTTCCTCAATTACGATGATGTGGAACCTCCCCGTTTTTCTCCCTATGCTTTAATTGGTGCCGGTTTTTATTCTTTCGACCCGCAGGCACAGCTCAATGGCCAGTGGTATTCCTTACAGCCGCTTCGCACCGAAGGCCAGGGCTTTAGCGAATATGCTGACCGGACTCCCTATAAGCTCAGCCAGTTTAATATTGCAGCCGGGCTGGGTGTGAAATATGAAATCAGTTCCTTGTTCAATGCAAGGCTGGAAGTAAACCACCGCTTCTTGTTTACCGACTACCTGGATGATGTAAGTACTACTTATATTGACCCGTCTTTATTCCAACGATACCTGCCTGCTAATGTGGCTACCGTAGCACAACAGCTGCACAACCGGAAAAGAGAATTGAAACCTACTGCAGTAACCAATCCTGGCGACCAGCGGGGCAGCCCCAACAGCAACGATGCTTTCTTTACTGTACAGTTAAAGGTTGGTGTTATCATTGGCCGACCGAAAAGATAATTTTAATAATCATTTTTTTACGGCCGGGGAGTTGTAAAACTTTCCGGCTTTTTTATTGCTGTTTTACTATCAGTATTTATAAAGCATCAAAAAAATAAAAGCATAATTATTCTGGTTGTACGAAATGTAACAGGCAAATTAATTCCCTGTGCTATTTTCCTGTTGTAGTTGATTTCCTCCTCTACAAGTCTTTCCTAATTTAACGCCTCCCATCCGTTACTTCAAACAGTAAAGCCGGCTCTTTCGAACCGGCTTTACACTTATACAAAAGAGAAATGATTAAAACCTCCATCCCAATCCTACCAGTGGAATGTTATCTTCTTTAGATACCGCCCAGGTAAATGTAACTAACAACCTACGCAATGGCGCAAACCATAAACCGGCACCATAACCACTTTGTAATTTCTTGTCCGTGTCATTATCAACCCACACTCTTCCGGCATCATAAAAGGCCATAATACCAAATGCAGCAGGGAAAAGATAAGTTCTGAAAGTAGCAAGTTGGAGTCGCATCTCTGCCTGGTTGTAAAACTTGGATTTACCGGCAAATCTTTCCCTGCGGAAACCTCTCAGGTTATCATCTGAGCCGAGGAACTGTGCATGGAAAAACTCAAACCCATCTCCCAGCGTAATACCCCCACCAGTGCGGTTGGCAAATACAAGACGGCCAGGTATCAGGTTTACATAAAAAGAAAAATCACTATTCAGTTGTGTTACTTTATCATAACTGAAATCGCTCAATCCTTTTAACATTTTAGCAGTACTTACCCAGTTAATACCGCTTTCAGGCAGCACTTTGTTATCTCTCGAATCAACGATTAAAGAAACCCTGGCGCCTACATACGATTGTCTTTCAAAAATAGTAGCTGGGTTAAGACCTGCCGCCACTGTGTTCAATACCACGTTTCTTACAGCATTCAGTTTTTCATTCTTGTCCATGCTATACCACTGGAAGGTGGGGCCAAAGGTCAGCATCACTTTTTCGCTGAACCGCTGACGTATTTGTAATGAAACATCACCCAGGTCATACCGTATCCTGTAAAACCTGAATCTCCTCGAATTGATACCCCCTGTGTTAATGCCGATATTTTTATCATACACACTATTCACACCATAACCAAAGAAATTAGAAGTGTTATTCGGGCCTTTGTATTCAATATCAGTAATGATGTCTGTTTTATCGCCCAGTGCGGATATGAACTCATTATTATACTTTAAGTTCACCGCTTTAGTAGAAAAAGCATACAATGCTTTAAACTGGTGCAGCGATTTATAAGGCGTTTTACGGAAGCCATGACGGATATATTTAAAAGTAGGACCCAGCAATAATCCATCGTCAGGATTAAATCCAAGTGTTACAAATATCGACTGGAAGGGATACTTATAACCAAGCCTGTCAAATGAATTAACTGCACTGTCATTCGACATCTTACTGGTAAAAGCACCTGTTATTTTATTACCGCCATCCATCCTGTCATATACAATAGCACCTGCTTGTTTTGAACCTGCATTTTCAAATGCATCCTCACCGCCACCACCGATCAGTCTTATTTTTATTTTATCATTATCACCGTGCATTACAAATTTATCCTGGCCATCCATACCATACACCCTTATTTCTTTGGTCACCAACGGCATAAATTTTCTTTCATACATTTTGGTGGACTGTGCCCCGTCTTTGTCTATTTTATACACCTGCACTAATGTTGTTCCATCGCTGTTGCGGGTAATATCATATAGTTCTTTTTTGTCGCTGCCCGTTACACTAACGGTTTGTGAGATGAAAGTATAATACTCCATCACTTCCCCAACAAGATTACTGCGGCGGGCCTTTAAAGTGGTAGCAATTTTACCGGCAGAGATAGATCTTATTTCTGCAGGCTGCACTGACATAGCCCTGTCAATAACGGCATCCGTCATTTGAGAAACAAATTTTTCAGCCGCTGTTTTCCAGTCCTGCTCCGTCAGCTGGTTTAAAAAGAAACGGTCCAGATTACGGGCTGCAAAGTTGAAACGGCTGATGCTTTTTGCCGCAGGCTTAAATCCTTCTAATTGAGGTACCAGTGAACGGCCTTTCACTAAACCGGGCAGCATTCCCTGGTTAATATAAAAAGCCTGATCTCTGTCTTTGGGTATAGGATAATACGTTTTTCCTTTGCCGTTGGCATTATCATTGGCCCCCCAGTTCCACTGGCCTTCATGCCTGTCAAGATCCATGACAAACATATCAAGTATTCTTGCCCGCAGCAGTGCCTGCTGATCTACTTTATTATCATTATCCTCTTCTAATTTTTCTACTACTTCATCTGTATTAAAGGCTTTGCTTACAGAAGCAGGTATCCTTTCTTCCAAAGTAGCCAGCATATTGCCAAATTCCTGGCGAAACTCCCCGAGTCTTGGATCGTCAGGCACATACACCAACTTAACTTTTCCATAAGGTACTCCCGCAGCATCCGCTAATGTTTGCACAGAAAGAGAGGCATATGGGTAAGATGCTGAAATTCCGTCAGACACAAGATCTGCAGCCGCCTCACTTTGTAAATCTCCCGGTAATGTTTTGTCGGTAATAAATTTTTGTATGGAGCGAAGTGTATACTCTCTTCCTTTTTTATCTTTCAGATCCAACGTATCTGAACCAATTTCCAGATCCAACGTATCTGAACCTATCAGGCGAAGTGATTTAGTTTGTTTACCACCCCCTTTTTTTACGGGGGTTAGTCCTCCGTTTTCTCTGGCGAGATTAAGAACCGGTACCCTCACAGGGGTATTCCACTCCTGGCGATAGTTTCTTCCCATCCAGAAATATCTTCCCCCACTGGTACTAAACGTACCGGCTTTGGAAGTCATTGAATCGGTTTGGGCGTTGCCTTGCGATACAGCAATAAAAAAATACACAATTAATAAGCTTAGCAGTTTCATGGTTGCAGGTTTAAGTAATTAAGTTAATAGTTAGTCTAGAGTGCAAAAGATACGAATTTTTAAAAAACAAGCAAATAATAACAAATCTGAAGAAAATTTGAAGGTAATTGAATTTATACCATGCTATTTTTTGCAGGCGGATACTGGCCGGTTGTCTCTTACTGTTATAATCCCGGAGAAGCTGGAATTTGCGTACCCTTTGTTAGCCATTTAAGTTATACTGAAAATAACAGCAAAGCAATGCTGGCCTTCCTTGAAATTATAATCCAGGCTAAAACAATACTGGTCGCATATTTGTTTTACGATAGCCAACCCAAGCCCGGAGCCCCCGGAGTAATCAGATTTATAAAACCGGTCAAATACTCTTTCTTTATCTAACGGGGCCTTACCTGCATTAAGAACAGAAAGTTTATTACCGGATGTTCTAATGGTAATATTACGAGTTGAATCATTATGCCTTACAGCATTCTGCAATAAATTACTCACCAGTATTTCAGCCAGGTGTCTGTTCATTGATACCGGCAATGGTTCAAGCTGCATAATAACTTTCAGGTCAACTGCATTCATCCAATCTTCCATCTCAGCTACTTTTTCCTCCAGTAGTTCGTTTATAAATACCTGCTGAGTGGCCGTATATTGGTAATTTTCAATCTTTGTCAGCAGTAAAAGGGATTGGCATAAACGGGATAGTTTTTCTACCGCTTTATAAATACCCTGCACCTGTTCGAGGCTTTTCTCACTTAGCTCAGGCTCCTGGATGAGTATATCTAATTTTGAATTAATAACAGCCAGTGGCGTTTGCATTTCATGGGATGCATGGTCGGTGAAATCTTTTAGCGACTGGTAATCTTTCAGCATTTTTTGCGCCATCATCCTGATGCTTTCATTGAGTTCCCTGAATTCGGTTATGCTGGTAGGCTGCATACTGATAGCTGCAGGTGCAGACAGGTTAAACTCTTTAATAGAAGACAGTGTATCATGAAAAGGTTTCCAGAGCTTTTTAATCAGGAACCTGTTGGTAAAAAATAAAATGATTGTCAGCAATGCAATAAGGCCGATTGTTGAGAATAGAATTATCCATACCAGGTATTGCGTTGATTCTTCAGATTTGGTTACCGATACCATATAGTTTTGGCCACTTACATTAACCGGAAAAAGCAGTTGGCGGCTTAGCTCATTCTGATTTTCTTCTTTATAAAAAATTTGAAGACTTTTAAAGCTTCTTTTTCCTGGTTCGCTTGTTAGCTCAAAAGAAATCCGTTGATCTTTATACACGGTTGGCTGAGGTAGTTTATTATATTTATTTACATAATCATATAATTCTGCTTCTTCTACTTTTAATGCTTCATCCAATTGAGTGATTAATACATACCTGAGCAGGAAATAATAGCTTGCCGCAGCTATCAAAAGGATAAAAAGTGTGGAAATGATAGTAATCCTGTTATACTGTGCCTGTAGTTTCATTTATCAGTGAGTTTGTAGCCAATACCATACACCGATTTAATATAATCTTTACAGCCTTGTTGTTGTAATTTCTTCCGGAGGTTTTTGATGTGGGTGTATATAAAATCAAAGCTCTCTCCGTATCCCATTTCTTCGATCCAAAGATGGGCCATCAACGCATTTTTGGGGATTACTTTTTGCTTGTTGGCAATTAAATATAAAAGTAACTGATATTCTTTACCAGTAAGTTCAACTGGTTTATCATTTACGCATACTTCGTTAGCCGTTGTATCTATTACAATTTCCTGGAAAGAAACAATATTATTGCCAGCATACATTTTCCGGCGGATAATAGCAGCCACTCTTGCAGTCAATTCTGAAAGATGAAAAGGTTTTACCAGGTAATCATCTGCCCCGAGTGTAAGACCATGAATGCGGTCATCAATAGAATTTCGGGCTGATATGATAATAACACCATCACTCTTATGGTTTTTTTTAAGCTCCTGCAATACTTGTAATCCCGACCCGTCGGGCAATGTGATGTCGAGGATTATACAATCATAGTCCCAGCTTTCTGTTTTTACTATAGCTTCCTGATAACCAGTTGCAAAATCACAGGTATAATTTTCCTGACGCAGGTAAGCCAGCATACCAGATAGCAGTTCTGGCTCATCTTCTATAATCAATAGTTTCATTTGAAAGCAAATTTCTGTCAACCAGGCTATAAATAAAAGTTAAGCTCTGCGTTAAGAAAAAGTACACCCTTATCCGCCATTATCAAACTGTAATTTTTCTTCTTTTTGCTTTTTTATAATACCAAAGGAAACATCAGCAATAGAAAATTTTCCTTTTTTACCGGTGGCAGACGCTTTATTAACTGCACTATCAGGAAGCCGCAGCAATTCTATAGTAGCAAACTCAATAGGTTTTTGAGAAGTTCTATCGATTACAACTCCTGCAACAATAGCCTGTGAATACAGCCGGGAATTAAACAATAAAAAAAGCATTATAACAAAACAGGAACGCAGCATAATAATAGATCTCCTACAAAGCTATTTGTATACTTTGAAGAAAGTATGAATATTTTCTGGTATGGAGGTTACCCGTTAATGCCCGCCCTTCTTCTTTACATCAAATTTTTTAGTTATTGCAAGACGTATTGCCCCGGCAGGTAAATAATATTTATTGGGCGAAGAAGCTCCCTTTGACCATAAAGCAGAACCCAATCCGTTAACACTTATACCCCAGTTCGGGCTGTTATAACCTATTGCTCCCTTTGCTACTACTGACGGGCCAATACTTGTTTTCCTTTTTTTACCGGCTGTACCGTCTTCTGAAGTAAGGGTCAGGTCAAGATTAGCAACTACAGATGCAGTAATGAAGAAATGTTTATCCATAACCAATGTATAAGCACCTCCACCACCAACACCTATTGCCATAAAGTTCAGGTTACTGATTCCCTTTTGTGCAAAGCTATTTTCAATGCTTTTAGGTACAAGGGCACTATCCCCTTTTGCAGTTCCATAATATAATATGCCGCCGTACAAAGCAGACCCGGCTGATTTTTTTTGCCATTCATTTTGTATGATAGCTGCACGATAAGAAAATTTTTCTTTATTAGTTACCTGGTAGGCCGATATACCTATCAGCTTGAGTTGTACATCGGGCCGGTAATAATATTTGTTGGGATTGTTTATGGCAAAGCCTTTGGGTTCCAGGTGATACCCTTTAGGAAATAAAGCAATCACATCAATAGCCCATCTGCGTGGGTATAAATGAAGTTGCAAATCCAGGCCTTTAGTCTTCCCTTTTGCCGTATCCTTATTCAGGGCTTTAAAGCCATAAAAAATATTGGCTGAAAAATTGTGATACGTAACCCCTATACCAAGATTCAGTTTTGTATTGGCTTTATACTCAATATCAGTTTGTTTAGCGGAAGGAATAGTGAATTTTAGAAATTTCTGATTAAGATATAACCGGGTAGTAATTTTCTGAGGAAGGGTTTCGTAATAATCAGTGTTGTTGACAACTTTTTTCTGAGCATTTAACCTGTCCATGGAAATAATAAAAAATAAAATAGGGAGTAGAACATGGAGCAGAAGGAAACGTTGCTTTTTCATAAATGATGCTTTTTTGCAATTGATTAATGGTTAACGGGATGAAGGTCGGATTGAAATCTGTTGACAATCTGTAGCTTGTTATTTCCAACAGAATTGCTTCAGATTGATGATGTAGGTTTGTCTTTCGCAAACTATCAATATGAAAAAAATAATAGCGTTAATAATACCATATGCCGCTGTTTCGCTAACAGCCTGCTCACAAAAAATAGATGCCGCAAAGGTTCCTTCACCAGTAAAAGAATCATTCGCCAGGCAATTTCCGGGTGCAGCACCCAAATGGGAGAAAGAAGACGGGAAATATGAAGCAGGATTTAAACAAAATGGCCATGAGATAAGTGCTTTGTTTGAAGCAAACGGTACAATGACAGAATCGGAGATGGAAATAGCCACCGCTGAATTGCCTGCAGTGATAAAAGAGTATATTAAAACCCATTATAATGGGGCCCCCATTAAAGAAGCGGCAAAAATTACATTTGCAACCGGTAAAATAGAACTTGAAGCTGCCATAAAGGGGAAGGATATTATTTTTGACATAAATGGAAATTTTATCAGGGAGGTTGTTAATTAACCATTGTGGTGCCGGGTCAATAAGGTCACTTCTCCACCGGTTTTAAATTTAACTTTGGCTACAATGTTCCGGTATATATTAATAACCCTCCTCCTTTTTATTACAAGTAATATATCTGGACAGGAGTCGGTAAAAATAAAAGTAGCAGATACAGCTACTCAACAAGCCATTCCACTTGTCAGCATTTCTATTAAGAACAAAACACTTTCTGTAACTGATAGTACGGGCATTGCTACTATCAGGTTATCGGCTGGCAGTCATTTACTTTCTTTCTCTTCGGTTGGCTATAGCACAAAAGAAGTAGTTATTACAGTTCCTGGAAACTCTTTACTACAAGTAAACCTTACCTCAGAACAAAAAACACTGGAAGATGTGACCATTTTATCTTCCACCCGCAACAATCAGCGAATAGAAAATTCTCCGCTGAAAGTAGAAGTGCTGGGCCGGGAGGAAATGGATGAAGAGAACACCATTAAACCAGCCAATATTGCAAGTATACTGGGCGATATAAGTGGTATACAGATTCAGCAATCGAGTGCAGTAACTGGTAATGCTAATGTACGGATACAAGGGTTGGAAGGACGATATACTCAAATACTAAGAGACGGTATGCCATTGTACGATGGATTTAGTGGTGGCTTTGGTATTTTAAGTATTCCTCCGTTGGATTTAAAACAGGTTGAACTCATCAAAGGTTCTGCTTCTACTTTATATGGAGGTGGCGCTATTGGCGGTTTGGTAAATATTATTTCAAGAAGACCGACAACAAAACAAGATGTAACATTTACCCTTAACCAAACCACTTTAAAAGAATCCAATGCAAATATTTATGTGGCCAAACGGAATAAATATTTTGGCTACAATTTCTTTGGTGGCTATACTTTGCAAAAAGAAGTGGATGTAAATAAAGATGGCTTCTCAGATGTTGCCAAACTAAATGCACTGGTACTTCACCCCCGGTTGTTTTTTTATCCGGATAATAAAACCACTATCATATTAGGATATTCTACCGCACTTGAAAACCGCAATGGCGGAGATATGCTGGCTATTGATGGCAAAGCCAATGCACAACACCAATATTTTGAAAAAAATAAAACTGCAAGACACAGTGAGGAATTAATAATAGAAAGAAAAATGAATGGTGGCAAAAGATTGGATGTTAAAGCCGGGCATAGTTCTTTTAACAGGGCCATTACCAGCAACACTCATTATTTTAAAGGAAATCAATTCAATTATTTTACAGAAGTTTCTTTACTGGTTCCGTATGGCAGCAACAGTTTGGTAGCCGGAATAAATGTGTTGGGCGATAAGTTTAAAAAAATATCATCCGGAACTATTCTGCTCAACAATTTCAGCAATAGCACTATCGGCGCATTTATTCAAAATACCTGGCAACTGAAGGAAAACACATTACTGGAAGCAGGGCTGAGAAACGATTATCACAATCGCTATGGAAATTTCTTATTACCCCGCATCGCTTTCTTTAACCGTTTCAATGAACATTGGGCCACCCGTTTTGGAATTGGATTCGGATATAAAACACCCAACCCACTTGGTGCACAAATTATTGATTATGCAATAGAAAATATTCAACCGCTTGCTGCAACTGTAAAAGCAGAAAAATCTGTTGGCTACAATGCGGAGGTAAATTATAAAAAGGAATGGGGTGACGGTAATGAGATTTTCATCAACCATGCTTTTTTTCTGACACAGATAAACAAGCCGGTCATTGCAACGGAACAACCGACCGGAACAGTAAGTTTTTCCAATACAACAAAACCAGTTGTAACAAAAGGGTTTGATACTTATATACAGGCTGATCTGCATGGATGGGAATTATATGCCGGGTTTACTTTCACAATAGCCGAAAGAAAATATTTGCAGCAAAACCAGTTTATACCATTGACCCCAAAAAACAGGATGGCTTTTACCATTGTGAAAGAAATAGGGGAAAATTGGCGGATAGGATTAGAAGGTTCATACAATGGCCGCCAGTACAGGCTGGATGCAAGCAAAACACCTGATTATTTTTTTATGGCTGGCTTGATTGAAAGAAAATTCGGCAAGCATATAAGCGTTGTATTAAACGGAGAAAACCTGCTGGATTACCGGCAAAGCAAAAACGAGCCTTTGTTTACCGGAACTATCACCCATCCGTCATTTGTTGCCTTATGGGCACCTATTGATGGGCGGGCAATAAACCTTGCGGTAAGGGTGAAAATCTAATCAGCTACAGGCAAAAAAGAAATATTATAAAATGAAATGTAAATTTCCTGAAATGGCTGATGTTAGCGGAGAACTTTTCTGTAAATTAGGCGTTTTACAGGTGTTGGCGGCGAATGAAAACAGCAGGATGCTTCAGGTATTCCTTAATGATTTTCATTTTTGGGGGGCTGTCACGGTTTTAAAAAAATCAACCTCCTTTAATTTTCTGAAGTGATGAAAAGAAATATTGTACTGATTGGTTGTTTACTGCTCCTGAATTTGTGTCTGAAAGCCCAGGAAGATACTATAACGCAACGTATAGTATTGATTGGTGATGCCGGACAGCTTACTAATGGCAAACACCCGGTAGTAGATGCTGTACGAAACCTGATTACCCTTGATAAAAAAACAACCGTTCTCTTTCTTGGCGATAACCTTTATAGAAATGGCTTGCCAGATGACCAGTCGACTACCTATAGTAGAGACAGAGCCATACTTGACTCACAACTTTCAGTAGCCGACGGCAAACCCGCCAGGGTAATAATGATACCCGGCAACCATGATTGGAAAAACGGCAGTGCCGGAGGTTACGATGCCATTCTCCGGCAGCAATTGTATGTAACCTTTATAAATAAAAAAAATGTAAGCTATTATCCTGAAGATGGCTGCCCGGGTCCGGTATTAGTGGAATTGGGAAAAGATGTGGTAATGATTTTATTTGACAGCCAGTGGTGGTTACATCCTTACGATAAGCCAGGTATAGAATCTGATTGCAGTTATAAAACAAAAGATCAACTGGTGGCGCAAATAGCTGATTTGGCAGCCCGCAATTCAAAAAAACTAATCATACTGGCCTGTCATCATCCTTTTAAAAGCAATGGTGTGCATGGCGGCCTTTTTACTTTAAAGCAACATATTTTTCCTTTTACAGATATTTCCCGTAATGCATATTTACCCTTACCAATATTGGGTTCAGCTTATCCTATTGCAAGAAGTGTGTTTGGTGCACCACAGGATCTGAGTCACCCGGCATATACAGAAATGATTGACCGGATTTCAACAGCTATAAAAGCAGTTGCTCCAAATATCATTTTTGTTTCAGGACATGACCACAATCTCCAATATATAAAAGACAGCAGTTACAATTATATTATCAGTGGTGGTGGCTGCAAAGACCAAAGAGTAACTAAGAGCCGCAAAAGTCTTTTCACAACAGAATCACAAGGATTTTCTGTACTGGAAGTATCTAATAATAAAAACGTAACCGTTAATTTTTATACTGTAACAGACAGTGTAAGAAATCCTTACAATGCTACTGTACTTAATTTTTCAAAAATACCACCACAGTTTTTAGAAGACACTTCTAAGGTGCAAGAAGATCCATTTACCAAATACAAGGATAGGGTTAACAAAGCGGCCAATCCGAAATTCACAGATGTATCCGGATTGAAAAAATTATTTATGGGAGAAAATTACCGGAAAGAATGGCAGACGCCGGTAAACATGAAAGTATTTAACCTGAGAAAAGAAAAAGGCGGAATGAAGATAGTGAGTTTAGGCGGAGATGGGCAGTCCACATCGTTGCGGTTAAAAGATGCCAAAGGAAAAGAATGGACACTGAAAAGCATCAATAAAAATTTTACAAAAATATTGCCTGAAGCTTTTCAGGGAAATATAATGAAGGTGACAGCAACAGAAATTAATACAGCTGCTTTCCCTTACAGCTCATTTATTGTTCCTCCTCTTGTAAAAAGTCTTGATCTTCAAACACCTAATCCCGAGCTTTTCTTTGTGCCTGACGATCCGGCTTTTTCTTTTTACAGAAAATTGTTTGCAGATAAAGTGTGTACGCTGGAAGAAAGGGAACCCTCTGCTGACGGATCTAATACAATCAGTACCGCCAAAGTATTGGGTAAGATGTTTGACGAAAACGATCACCTGCCCAATCAACCAGCTACGTTAAAGGCCAGGTTGCTGGATATAATAATCGGTGATTTTGATCGCCATTTTGATCAGTGGAAGTGGAGTATCAGCGATACGGGCAAAGGCAAAATATATAATCCAATTCCCAAATCAAGGGAAATGGCTTTCTTTCGTAACAGGGGTGTGCAAATGAGGTTCTTTGCCAGAAGGACACTTCCTTTTTTAAAAGGATTCAGACAAACAATACCCGAAGTAACCTGGCTGGGTTACGGAGCAAGAGATTTTGACAGAATATTTCTTACCGATCTGGATGCGGAAGAATGGAAACAATCAATAAGTTCTGTACAGGAATCTCTAAGCGATTCTGTAATCCGTAAAGCAGTTATGAAACTACCGCCCGAAATTTTTCCTATTCGTGGTGAATCCTTTATTAAAAAAATGATCAACCGCCGCAATTTACTTACTCAGAGCGGCATGGCGTATTATAATTTTATCTCCACCAAAGTAAATATTATCGGCAGTAATGATAGAGAATATTTTAAAGTAAGTAATACCGATAAGGGCTTGCAGGTAAGGGTGTATGCCATTGCAAGAGGGAATGACACCAGCTTTATTATGTATGACAGGGTTTTTAATCCTGCTGTAACACATGAAATAAGGTTATTTGGATTAAATAACGATGATCTCTTCTATATTGATTCTGCAGCTTCATCCAGGATTAAATTCAGAATAATCGGCGGCAAGGGCAATGATACTTTTGATCTCAGGGGGCAGGTAGAAAGCCTGTTATACGATATCAAAGCTGATGAAAACTTTATCAGGAATGCAAGCCGGGCTAAAAATCGTTTTTCACTGAATCCCCCGGTGAATGATAATACTATTACCGGGTTTCAATACAACACAACAAGGTTTCCCCAGTTGTTGGTTTCCTATAACTCAGACTTTGGATCTTCTGTCGGAATTGGTTTTTCTAAAAGAACTTTTGGTTTCAGAAACCTGCCTTATGCTTCTGACCAAAAATTTGCTTTTTTGTATACTTTTAACCGGGCTTACCAGTTTTATTATAGGGGAGAGTTTAACCATATTACCCGTAACCTGGATGTATTGCTGCAGGCAAACTCGGTAAACCCCGGACTATATAATTTTTTTGGAATAGGAAACAACACAAAAATTGATGGGTCCAAACCTGATGATTTTTACAATGTGAAGTATAAAACATCAGAAATAAGTGCCCTTTTCCGCATGCGGTATTTAGAAAGATTTCATGTGATGTTTGGGCCGTATTATTTCCGGTATGCAAATGATTATAAATTTACCAAAGGCAATATTTTATCGAACCCACAGAATGTTGGCCTGGATTCAGGAAATATTTTTAGCAAAAAAGCCTATGCAGGAGTAAAGTTTGCCCTTCACTTTGATAACAGAAACAGCGAAATTTTCCCGACACGGGGCATACATTGGGATAATGAATTTGTATACACTGCCGGTATCAGTAACAGTCAAAATTTTTCCAAATATTCTTCAGATATGACGCTTTATATAAGCAAGAATAACTCCAAATTAGTAGGGGTATTCAAAGCAGGTATCAGCCGCATTTTAAGCAAGCACTACGAATTTTTTCAGGCCATTACACTTGGCAATAATAATCTGCAGGGATTCAGGAATAACCGCTACCAGGGCAAAAGTGCGGGATATGCCAGCCTTGAGTTAAGGGCAAAGCTGTTTGATATTGATTCGTATATTTTATCAGGCCCTTTTGGTCTTACCGCTTTTTATGATTTTGGTCGTGTAAGAGTGCCGGGAGAAATAAGTAAAACTTATCATAGTGCTGTTGGCGGAGGTTTTTATTTTGTTCCCTTTAATCTTTTTGTCATTACCGGTGCTGCCGGCTATGCTGCCGGAGACAGGGTAATGAATTTTTCAATTGGCACTAAAATCAACCTGAATTATTAATTGCTTATACTGGCTTATATATTCAGGCAATGTTTAATTTCGGCATAAGGGATTTACTGCATGAGAAATATTTATACTTCTAAAAATACTCCGGTAAAAACCTGGCTCTTACCAGGAAGAAAGAGAATAGTATTTATTCTTTTTATAGCCCTGCTATTATTTTCTTTTATTGCATGGGTTGTTTTTATAGCAGGCGGAAGCACTATGGACGAAAGAGTGTTTGAAGCACTTACCCCTCAACGAACCGGCACTCTTACTCAAATAATGCGGCTGATTACTTTTTTGGGTAACACAGCATTTTTAATTATCGCAAATATTTTATTAATAGTTATTTTCTGTCGCCAAAAAAATTACTGGTTTGCTATTACTGTAGCAGTAGTGGCATTAAGCAATGTAATCGTTATGTCCGCATTAAAAAGGCTTTTTCAGCGACAACGGCCTGCCGATCCATTAATACAAGGTATTACTAACTTTAGTTTTCCCAGCGGACATGCTTTTATGAGTGTGGCTTTTTATGGCTTGCTGATTTGGTTTACTGCTATTACCATTACTGATAAATATCTGCAAAAAGTCATAATAATTTTTTTATTGCTGCTTATCCTGTTAATTGGTTTTAGCCGCATTTATCTACGGGTGCATTACACTACCGACATACTTGCCGGATTTACACTGGGCTTTACCTGGCTTATTATTTCTCTTATGACAATGAATGAAATTCAGTCAAGAAAAATGAAACGGTTATAAACAAGGGCATCTCTAAAAACTTACCTTTTTCCTCTCTCCGGAGCTTGTCGAAGGATGGAGAGGTTCCGATAGCTATCGGAATAAAGGTGAGGTCATAAAAAAATAGAAGTTTTTAGAGCTACCCACAAGCTTATTTCTTATACGTAAATTTTAATATCGTAGCAATACCCTCACCGCCTTCATTAGAAATATATAAATCTCCATTAGGCGCAAAAGTCATTCCTTCCGGTTGATTATACAGTACCGGGTCGAGCCGGATTACCTGTTCCACTTTTCCATTTTTATCGGCCACCACCAGTAGCTTTCCTACTGATGCTACAATGTATAATTTACCATTAACAGGATTGATACCTGCTGCCGAAGGTTTGAATTCTGCTTCCTCATCATTCAGTATTTTTTTTATGCCGGCGATATTGACACTATATAAAGGTTCTGCAGAAAAAGTAAGCGTTGCCAGGTCAAACCGGTAAGCTGTTCTTACTTCATCTTTTTCTTTTGAACATTCCTTGCAGAGCAAAACAAGGGATTTCCCATCGGCACCGAGGTACATGGCTTCAAATTCACTGGCACCACCCCTGTCCAATATAAACTCCTTTGTGGCAAGCGTACTGTCTTTTGTCATTACCTGTACAACAGAGCCTGTGGCTACCAGCATATATGCCGCTGTATCAGTATAAACGATGTCTTCATAATCACCCTTTCCCCCAAATTTCATTTTTCCATTATTCCCATTTTTATTTTTAAAGTCCACTACAAAAATGTCCCCCTTCTCATCATTTTCTGCCAGTATCAAATTTCTATCTGGTATATACGTAATACCTGAAATTTCACGCAGGTGCTTTCCCAATTCCATTTTTTCATCGGGGGTTGAGAAATCATAGCCTGCTTTATTGATTTGTGCTTTTGCACTATCGCTGACAGCAACGTATGCAAACTTCAGCAATGTTGCTTTTGTATTTATTCCTTCATTGGAAATATACATATCACCGTTGCCCCTGAATGTTATGCCTTCGGGCTGCGGAAAAAGTTTGGGAGAAAGCTTAAAGACAGATTCCACTTTACCATTCAGGTCGGCGATAACTAATTGGTTACTGGCAGAGGAAAGTATAAACAGTTTTTTTAAAACGGGATGAATAGCGGCAGCAGAAGGCTGTAATTTTGATGTTTTGAAAGATGAAAGACTTGCCACTTTTGCTGCATCAATTGTAAATAAAGGCTTATTATCAAAGCCGATTGAATCCGGATAAAAAGCAAATGCACTAACTGATTTATCATCATCCATTTCGCAATTCTTACAAATAACTACCAATGCATTGCGGGATGTATCGCTGTACATTGTTTCAAAATCATTAACACCAGTAAGACCTATAGTGCCGACCTCCAGTCCAAAAACTTTACCCGTACTGTCTTTGATAAATTTCGTAATCATCCCATCGCTGCGCAAAATATATGGTATGTCATTTAAGATAGCTATGTCTTCATAATCACCTTTCTTACCAAAAATGTATTCTGCGATTATTATCCTGGTATCCTTGTCCAGAATATAAAGTTTTTCAGAGCCATCATCTATGGCCAGAAAGATATTATTTTTAGAGTCCCAGGTAATCCCGGATATTTCCTGAAGCTTCGGATCAAGTTTATCCGCAAGCGGTGTAGAAAAATTATAGTGCGGCGGAGATTTCAGCACCTTTGTTTTATGGCGGCAACCGGCGTTTACAACTATCAGCAGCACAGCCACATATACAAACCGTGCCGGAAAATTTAAAAATCTCATTATTCTTATTTTGTTTAAATTTATCAAAAGTTACCTTTATAGCATGTCGGAAAATCAAATAACCCTTTTACAGGAGGCCCGGACACTTGTAACAGACCTATTAACAAACAAACTTAGCAAAAGTATCAGGTTTCACACACTTCAGCACACACAAGAAGTAGTGGCTGCCTGTGAAAAGTTGGCAGAATACCACCAGTTATCTGACGATGACCGGTTTGCCGTGGTGCTGGCCGCCTGGTTTCATGATACCGGATATACCAGCGGGGTAGCTAAAGACCATGAAAGCCGAAGTATAGAAATAGCTACTGAATTCTTAACCGTCCATGATGCCAGTGAAGAGCTGAAAAATAAAGTGCTGGGTTGCATTAATGCCACCCGGATTCCGCAAAGCCCCACCACTACTATTGAACGGATTATGTGTGATGCTGATTTATTTCATCTTGGTAACGATGATTTTAAAGAAAAAAATATTTTATTACGGGAGGAGTTTAAAGAATTTAGTGGAAGAGAAATTCCCAAAAAAGAGTGGCGGAAAATAAATATCCGTTTCCTGGAGGGGCATAAATATCATACCGTATATGGAAAAGAAAAATTGCAGCCGGTAAAAGAATTACATCTTTCTGAGATAAAACAAAAAGATAAAAAAAATGATGACATGAAACCTGAAAAAAAAGATAAGGAAAAACAAAAAGATAAAGATAAAATAGCAGAGGCCGCTAAAGATGCCACTGAAGCCAAAAAGAAAAAGGAAAAAGAAAGCCAGTCGGAAAGGGGCATGGCTACTGTTTTTCGTATCATGGCACAAAACCATTCGGCACTGAGCCAGATGGCCGACTCGAAAGCCAATATTCTTATCTCGGTTAATTCTATTATTCTTTCCATTATCATCTCTGCTTTGTTCCCCCGGTTACAAACAGATCCAACTTTGCAGATTCCCATAGCGGTGATTGTGATAGTATGTGTGTCCTCCATTGTGTTTGGCATATTGGCCACCCGGCCCAATGTATCTGGCGGCACTTTTACCAGAGAAGATATTGCTGCAAAAAGAACCAACCTGTTATTCTTCGGCAACTTTCATAATATGAGCCTGCCCGATTACGACTGGGGTATGACGGAAATGCTGAACGATAAATACTACATGAACAGCAGCATGATCAAGGATAATTATTTCCTGGGAGTGGTGCTGGCAAAAAAATATCGTTATCTGCGTATTGCTTATAATGTTTTTATGTATGGACTCATTTTATCTATGATAGCCTTTGCTGTAGCCTATATGATACCAAATGCTACAGAAGTTTACACGGCAGGATAAACAATTTAAAATCACAACTAATAAAAGGAGGCAGCAAACAGCCTCCTTTTTTATTTAGGTAAATGAGCAATCAGCTCCACTTTCAATCTTGCATCATACATAAACAATCTTGAAATCTGCACCCAGGTAGCTGCCGGAAAGTCTCATTTGTAAAAAACTTTGCGGGCATCGTTGTATTTTTTCACAGCTTCCATGTCGGTAGTGTAAAGGTTTTCCTTTACCACATTCTGAAAAGTTTAATGATGTACAAATCAATTGCTTATACAGCCAGCATTTCTTGCAGCTTCATTACAAGTTCTGTTTTGGTAATTGGCACTCCCATTATTTTGTTATAGCCTTTCGCATCTACAAAATAAACATCCCGGATAATTTTTATAAGCTGACCGTTGTTGATCTCTGGTATCAAAACAGTATCAAAGTTCTTAATGATGTCGCCAAGATTTTTTGGGAAAGGACGAACATACCGGAGATGTGCATGGCTGATAGCATGGCCTTTTGCCTGCAATTCTGCACAGGCACTTTTAATAGCACCATAAGTAGAACCCCAGCCGAGTACTAATATTTTTCCTTTATCGGTGCCACTGTCTAATTTTTGTAAAGGAATATACTCTGCAATTTTATCAACTTTCTCCTGTCTTATTTTCACCATCAGCTGATGATTCTCAGGTTCATAACTTATATTACCGGTAACGTTTTGTTTTTCTAAACCACCAATACGGTGTTCCAATCCTGCTGTGCCGGGAATAGCCCAGGGCCTTGCTAATTTTTCATCTCTTGAATAAGGTTGAAATACATCTTCATGGTCGCCAAGATCTGTTTTAAACTTTATGGTGATGGGCTGCAGGTCATCCGCTTTTGGAAACTTCCACGGCTCTGCACCATTGGCAATATAGCCATCACTTAAAAAAATGACCGGTGTCATGTGCTGCACAGAAATCCTTACCGCTTCATAGATGGCATCAAAACAATCTCCGGGTGTAGAGGCAGAAATAACCGGCATCGGGCATTCACCATTTCTTCCATAATATGACTGTAGCAAATCGCTTTGCTCCGTTTTAGTAGGCAATCCGGTAGATGGGCCGCCTCTTTGTATATCAATAATAATTAAGGGGATTTCCAGCATCACCGCCAATCCCATTGCCTCCCCTTTCAATGCCATACCCGGACCCGATGTAGTAGTTACACCCAATGCCCCACCATACGCTGCACCAATTGCTGAAGTAATAGCAGCAATCTCATCCTCTGCCTGGAAGGTGCGGACACCAAAGTTTTTATACTTTGCTAAATCATGTAAAATATCTGATGCTGGTGTGATGGGATATGAACCGAGGAAAATCGGCAATCCACTTTTTTGCGAAGCAGCAATAAGGCCATACGTAACAGCCTGGTTGCCCATAATGGAACGATAACTACCTGGTTCCATCTTTGCTTTCTCTACTTTGTAAGTAGTAGTAAACGTTTCAGTGGTATCGCCATAATTATAGCCAGCCTGCATGGCTTTTACGTTGCTCTCAAATATCTCTGGCTTTTTACCAAATTTTTCTTTGAGGAAGTCAGCGGTGTTATTCATATCCCGCCCATACATCCAGTATAAAAAACCAAGCACAAACATATTTTTGGCCCGGTCTTTTTCTTTCATCCCCATAGTGATGTCTTTCAATGCCTCTCTTGTCATCTTCGTCACATCCATCTTTATCACTTCGTAATTGGCCAGGCTGTCATTCTCCAATGGATTTACTCCCTCGGGATAATTTGCCAATCGCAGGTTTCTTGAATCAAACCCGTCTGTGTTCACAATGATTTTTCCACCTTTCTTTATAGCCGTAAGGTTTGTTTTTAGTGCGGCTGCATTCATAGCTACCAGCACATCGCAGGCATCACCGGGAGTGTACACCCTGTCGCTTGAAAACCGCAACTGGTAACCACTCACTCCGGGTAAGGTTCCTATTGGAGCCCTTATCTCCGCCGGAAAATCCGGGAAAGTGGCCAAATCAATTCCGAGCAAAGCTGTATTATTGGTGAACTGGCTTCCGGTCATCTGCATACCATCCCCACTATCACCGGCAAACTTGATGACTACATCCTGTAAAACTTCCTGCTTACGTTCCATATTGAAATTTTGATTATGCGAATTTAAACAAGTTATCATTACAAAGAACTGATTTTGTGTTGGAGAAAAGATAGTACTGGCCCTTTGTATTGACCGAAACAGGGATATATTTCTTATTTTCAGTAATCACTTATGAAACAAGAACTATATTTTAGCCTTCGTTTCCATTAGCAACTAATTCTTTCTTTTTTAACCAAAACAACTAAACATGAAAAAGCTTTTTATTGCTGCGTTATTATTTATTTCAATAACAACTTTTGCACAAGACACCACTAAGGTAGAGCAGTATTGCAAGATGTTAGCTACTGGCAGGCTTTTATCCAACAAGGTTACCATTGATATTGACTTCGGCGAAGAAAGAAAATTATTAGGCGGTGATACCCGGCTGAAAGATGAGGAAACGGGCAAACTGAAAAAATTCAATTCTGTTACTGATGCTATGAACTATCTCGGCTCGCAGGGATGGATGCTGGTGAATGCATTCCCGATGGCGGAAGGGTCTTCCAGTGTTTATCATTTCTATTTTAAAAAATTGTATAGAAAAGATGAAGCGAATTAAGCAATCTGGTTACTGCTGCCCAATTTTCTATCGGTGCAGATGGCCGATGATGACAGGTATGAACCAATCGTTTTTAAAAAATCAGATACCCAATAGTAAAAAAAAGAAACCTAACCCATGCTACCCGATACAGCATTTAATTTTCATAAAATAAGATATAAATACAGGAGCAAACCAGTTGTATTGTCGCAACTATAGTCCTGATTTAAAAAATCCTGCATAAAATGGCCATATGAACTGTTAATCAGACCAACAATATATGGACAACCTTTTTTAGCGATATTCGTATATTCGACAATACATATTTTATATTTCACCCTATTGAACATCCTGCACATATACAATCATCCATGATTTTGCCGACACGACCCCACGCTATTTTTAGCACATTGCAAGGCACACAAAACCCCGACACAAAGCCAACCTTGCAAATAGCTAAAAATGCCACCGCACAGCCCACCCACCCCGGCTGACAAATATCCATCATCATTAGTCCGACACTTCAGCAATATATCTTTACTGAACACCAAAGCCCACCCACCACCCCATAAACAGACAGCCTTTATATTAACAATAAACATTTTAAAAGTATCTTGCCAAAACAAAAATTCTTATAAGAA
>Ga0105044_10001775_pt1 | contig 29248 bp, 22 predicted proteins | sample MAT01_FD_78092 | JGI IMG/M metagenome (GOLD analysis project Ga0105044, IMG submission 78092) | Freshwater microbial communities from Lake Fryxell liftoff mats and glacier meltwater in Antarctica - MAT-01 | ecosystem: Environmental > Aquatic > Freshwater > Ice > Liftoff microbial mat | place...
AAGGTATCAAAGGTATCAAAGGTATCGAAGGTGACGCCGCGACGCTGGACATCGCGGCGCTGGGAGTCTCGCCCTACGCCGAAGGCACGCGCTTCGTGCTGCAGCTCCCCGGCGTCGCGCGCCTGCAGATCGACTTGCCGCTGACCGGTCGCCACAACGTCTTGAACGCGCTCGTCGCGGCCGGCCTCGCGTTCGCGGCGGGCGCGGATGCAACCACCTTTCCGGCAGCGTTCGCGGCGTTCAAGCTGCCGTTCAAGCGCCTGACGCTGCGCGGCGAAGCGGCCGGGATCCCGGTCATCGATGACTTCGCCCACCACCCGACCGCCATCGCTGCCACCCTCGACGCGGTCCGCCAGCGTTATCCAGGCCGCCGCATGGTGGCCCTGTTCGAGGCGCAATCGAACACCGCGCGCCGCCGCGTCTTCCAGCACGGCTTTGGCGAAGCGCTCGCGAAGGCGGACAAGGTCTACTTCAAGAAGTCGCTCGAGAAGGCCTCGGATCCGCTGCCACCCGACGAACGTCTCGACCTCCAGGAACTCTGCCAGAGCCTCGTCGGACGCGGGGTGCCAGCGATCGTCGTGCCCGAGGTCGGTGACCTCGCCGATGCCGTCGTCGCCGACGCGCACCCGGGCGAAGACGTCATCCTTGTCATGTCGGGCCGCAACTTCGAAGGCGTTCACCAGCTGTTACTGGACCGCCTGGCACTCATCCCGCCGCGCTGACGGAGTCGCTCAGAACTTCCAACCGAGGAGACCGCGCACGGCGCCGGCCGGCTCGGCGGAGGCGCCGGTGTCGGCGTTGTCGAGCGCGTCGAGCGGGACCAGTACGCCCACCGCGAGCGATGCGTTGAAGCCGCTCCTCAGGTCGAGCATCACCTTCGCGTCGAGCTCGAGCCCCCAGCTACTGCCATCGCCGGGCGTGCCCGAGGGGCGCATCGCAAGCGCGTAGAGCGCGTCGAAGCGCACTGAGAGCTTCACGTCGTCGGTGCGCAGCACATCGGCCGAAACCCACGGCTTGAAGTACGCGGCGTTCGTCACGGCGCCGATCACCTGGCGGAACAGGATGAGGTCGAGGTGATAGTCGCGGTTGAAGAAGTAAGAGGTGATGTTCGTGTTGCGGCGCAGCGCGTCGTTGGTCGCGTAGGCATCGTCATCAGGATCGACCACGTCCTGGCCGTCGAGAACACCGATGTGTTCGCCGTCGTCGCCGGTTGCAAAACCGGCATCGATACCGAGCCCGAGCGCCGCCCGATGCCACTCGACCTCGAGTGCCAGGCCGAGCCCCTGGAACGTCTTGGCGACCTCGTCATCACCTTCGAAGAGGCGCTGCGGGTGGGCGATCTCACCGAACACGCCGCCCAGCTCGAGTTCGACCCGGATCTGCTCGTCGCTCGCGGGCCGGCTCTCAGCGCGGACCCAGAGGCCGGGACGCCAGAAGAACGCGTCGCGACGGAACAGGCGGATGCAGTCGTAGCCCTGGACCGGCTGTCCGTTGGCGAGCTCGCCCTCGGCCGCGCACTCGACCGACGCCTCGTCGAGCTGCTCGGAGCTCGAGCGGGGCTGGTCGATGAAGGCCGAGAAGAGCGACCAGTCGACGGCCCACTCGCGCTTGTCGTCGAGCAGGATCGCGCGCTCATTCAGCTCCGCGAGCGTCACCGGGTAGCTCCCGACTTTGAGCACGTAAGTCGTGACGTCGTCCTCTTGGCCGAGGTCCTTGGGCTGTCCGTCGGCGGCACGGTCGGCGGCGAACGCGAGGTCGCTCGTGGCGCCGACGGCGGTGTACTCCCAGGCGGCCTCGATGCGGAAGCCCGACACCGAGAAGCTCGCACCGACACGATCGACGATCGAGCCGAAGTCGCAGTCCTCACACGCGCCATCGTTTCGGTAGATGCCGAGGCCGTAGTGGTCGGCCATGCGTCCGGCCCGGAGGTCGATCAGGTCGAATGCGAGCCAACGCATCCAGGCCTGGCGCACGACGAGCGCGTCCTTCCAGCCGACACTACCGCTCGAAGGGGGCACCTGTGAGTCGCCGAGCAGGTCGGTCACGAGGTCGGGACGACCCGCCGCGACCGGATGCGAACCGAGTACGTAGTTATCGAGCGCATCGAGACCGAGATGGATCTCGAGATTGGAGCCGATGAACATCGTCGGCTCGTAGCGAAGCCGGATCGACGCCCAGGTCAACGCGCTCGCGTCGGGCTGCACACCCGTCGCCAAGCCGATCGGCTCGGGCACCGACGACGAACCGGGCCCGAGATCGCCGCCGACCAGCATCTCGGGCCGGAAGCGGAACATGCCGTGATGCTCGAACCGCAGCACCGGCTCCGTCGGGACGTCCTTGCCGCGATGCTCGGGTGGAGCCTCGACGGGCTTGGGTGGCGTCGCTGGCGGCAGCGGCGCCTTCGGACCCGGCAGGTCGGGCTTGGGCGTCGGAACACCGGGGCCATCCGAAGGTACGTCCAGAGCGGGTGTGGGCACGTCCGGAGCGGGGGCGGGCTCGTCGTCGGGCGTCGCGGCGACGACCGGTGTCGCCGACCATGTCAGCAACATGAGCAAGAGGAAGAACGAGCGCGGCATCGGCCCCAAACCCTGGAGAGGGGCGCCCCGGGTGGGCGCCGGCAAAAGAGGCGCGCATCCTACTCGCCATGTTCCCCCTGGGCAATGCCTTTCACGGCGCCGGAAGATCCACCGGAGACCCTTACGGATGGCCGACCTCAGAGGTCGAGGGCACTTTTTTTGAATCCCTCGGGGGCATCGCCGTAGTGGGCTTCCGGCCCGTCCCTGTCGCAGTCTTGTTAGCGCCGTCTTGTCGAGGTCAGCCGTGAACAAAGCCCTTCTGCTCGCGCTCGCCGCCGTCTCCATCGTGCCGGCCGCCATCGCCGATTCCACCCCAGCGAACGCGCGTCCGCCGGGCTGGTACCGCCCGTACCGACCTGGCCCGGTGCGTTATCGCCCGTGGTACGCGCCGATCCATCGACCGCGCTGGGGTCCGGTCTTCATCGTGCCGGCCCTGCCGCCGCCGGTCTATTATGTCGAGGCGCCCCCGCCCCGCCGCGTGGTCGTCGTGCGCGAAGCGCCGCCGCCGGAGGTGGTCTACGAGCAGCGGTACGAAGAAGCCCGCTCACCCGAGCCGGCACCCGCGCCGCAGGTCTATCAACAGCCGCCCGTGCCCAAGCGTGAAGCGCCGGAGCAGCGTGACTTCCTCGGCGTCGGCCTGCACATCGTCGGGTCGACCGTCGAGGGCGAGAAGGTCGGTATCTCGACCGCGGAGAACCCGAGCATGGGTGGCGTTGGCGTGCACGTGCGTGGTCGCTTCTCGGAGAGCTTCGGTCTCGAGCTGTCGGCAGACTTCCTGTCCGGCTCCGCCGACGACATGGACCTCACGCAGTCGACCATCCCGTTGATGGCCGGCCTCATGTGGCACCTCCTGCCGACCTCGCGCCTGCAGCCCTACCTCATCGCCGGTGCCGGCGTGCACTTCACGCGCCTCGAGTACTTCGGCGGCGACTACGCGATCGACATCACCGAGTTCGCCGGCCAGCTGGGCGGTGGCATCGAGTTCTTCCTGACCGAGAACCTGGCGCTGCACGCGGACCTGCGCTTCCAGTCGGTGTTCAAGAACCTCGACACGAAAGAGAAGATCGCGACCGACTGCATCTCGCAGGTCGGCACCCAGAGCGGCTTCTGCGACAACATCCACTTCACCGACGATCAGGACAAGGTCGACCTCGGCTTCCAGTTGTCGGCCGGCGTAAGCTGGTACTTCTGAGCCTGGCCACTCGAGACCCATCTCGTCGGGATTGCGCTCACACGCCGGCGCCGTAAGATGCCAGCGTGTTGGCCCGCCTGAAAGCGCTGGTCCGGCAGGTCACCGCCGCATTCGACGCGGCCGACCGCCAGACCCTCCCCGAAGGAAGCCTCTCGCCCCGCGCGAGGGGCTTCGTCGTCTATACGGTCGGCGCGCTGGTGCTCATCGCGATGGCCTACGGGGTGCTTTCCGTCGATGTGCAGACCAGCATGGCACGGGCCCTGGTCGAGCTCGGCACGGCGATCGACAGCGACCTTGGCGCACTGCTCGAGCGCAACAAGGGCCTCCTCCGGGTCGCGATGTGGAGCTTCGGCGCGATCGTCTTCTACGTCTTCATCCCGGGGCTCGTGATCCGCCTCGTCTTCGGCCACCGCATGAGTGACTACGGTCTGAACCTGCGGGGCTTCAAGCAGCACCTGCCGGTCTATCTGGCCCTCTTCGTGCCAGTCGCATGCCTCGTGGTGGTCGTCGCGGCGAGCCCCGACTTCCAGTCGAAGTACCCACTTTACAAGGACCACCGTGGCCTTGCAGACCTGCTCGTGTGGGAGGTGCTCTACGCGATGCAGTTCTTCGCGCTCGAGTTCTTCTTCCGCGGTTTCCTCGTTCACGGTGTGAAAGATCGCCTCGGCGTGCTCTCGGTCTTCGCGATGGTCATGCCTTACGTCATGATCCACTTCAGCAAGCCCCTCTACGAGACGGTCGGCGCCGTGATCGCTGGCAGCGTGCTGGGGCTGATCTCGCTGTCGACCGGGTCGATCGCGGGCGGCGTGCTCATCCACGTCGGCATCGCCTGGTCGATGGACGCGGCCGCCCTGCTTCACCGATAGAAGCGGGTTGCGCGATCGGCCGGGACCCAAATGGGAGTGTCCCTGGTCAGCCTTTGGAGCGCCCGTGCGGCGACTTCACGACCAGCCCTTGATTATCTTCCGGTTGGTCCCCAGAATGATTGCCGCCCTGACTTTGGCCGCCGGACAACGTTTCGCGCGCTCGATAAAGGGTGCAGTATCGCCTTCGACCGCCTCGCCGCAGGCGCTCCGCACAAGCAGGTAGGATCATGGCAAAGACCCCACGCAGCGAAGAACAGGAACCCCTGAGCACGAAGCAGCTCGCTGAGCTCCGGACCATCCTGGAGCAGCGCAGGCGCAAGATCGTGGACGCGGAGGAGCAGCTCCTCGAGGCGGATCGAGAGGAAGGCGCGCTGCGGCACGCGGACGAGGTCGACCTCGCCAGCGCCGAGTGGGACGTCACCGTCGAGCACCGCATGCGCGGCCGCGATGTGGCGCTCCTCAAGAAGATCACCAAGGCGCTCACGCTCATCGACGACGGCAACTACGGTGAGTGCGAGAACTGCGGCAACTACATCGGCTACAAGCGCCTGCTCGCCCGGCCCGAGGCCTCCTTGTGCATCGAGTGCAAGGAAGAGCAGGAGCGCGTCGAGAAGTCGTTCATGAAGGAACAGCCGATCGACAACCCGTTCTCGTTCGAGTGAGACCGTGGCCGTGGCGTGCTCGCGCTACGGCCGCTGCGACTCGCTGACGCATTGCCGCGTCGCGGCTCGCCTCGAGTGCTCTTCTCTCGCAGCCCAAAGCGATCGCTTCCATGGACTCCGGCAACGAGAACTTCCCCGACTACATCCCGCCGACCAAGATCGCTTACATCAGCGGTCGGCCGGCGACCTTGCACTTGCGCAAGTGCAAGCTCGTGATGGAGCGGAGTGACGGATCGACGGCGGAGTACATCTTCGACCAGCCGACCGTGGGGATCGGCGCCATTGACGACAACGACATCGTCGTCGACGACGACACGGTCAGTCGCTACCACTGCAAGATCTCGCAGGACGACGACGCCTACATCATCCAGGATCTCGGCTCGACGAACGGCACGTTCGTGAACCGTGTGCGGATCCGCGAAGCCTTCCTGAAGCCCGGCTGCATGTTGACGGTTGGCAAGACCGACATCCGCTTCCAGAGCCTCGACGAGCGGGTCGAGATAACCCCCGTCAACCGGGACCGCTTCGGGCGCATCGTAGGCACCAGCATCCGCATGCGCGAGATCTTCGGCATCCTCGAGAAGATCGCGCCGTCGGGGGTGACGGTCGTCATCGAGGGCGAGACTGGCACCGGCAAGGAGGTCGTGGCGCGCACGATTCACGAGGCGAGCAGGCGCGCGGACAAGCCCTTCGTCGTGTTCGACTGTGGTGCCGTGCCCGAGAATCTCATCGAGTCCGAGCTCTTCGGGCATGAGAAGGGGTCGTTCACCGGTGCCATCATGGCGCGTCAGGGCCTCTTCGAGAACGCCCAGGGCGGGACCATCTTCCTCGACGAGTTGGGTGAGCTGTCGCTCGATCTGCAGCCGAAGCTCCTGCGCGCGCTCGAGCAGCGCGAGATCCGGCGGGTCGGCGCGAACAAACCGATCAAGATCGACGTGCGCGTCATCGCGGCGACGAACCGCAACCTCGCCGAAGAGGTGAAGGCCGGGCGCTTCCGTGAGGATCTGTTCTATCGCCTTTCGGTCGTGCGGTTGATCCTGCCGCCCTTGCGTGAGCGTAAGGAAGACCTGCCGCATCTGACCAAGCACATCCTCGCGCGCGCCCCGTTCAACAAGGACGGCGATGGCAACCAGCGCGTGAAGAGCATCTCGCGCGAGGGCCTCGACGCGATGATGAACTACCAGTGGCCAGGCAACGTGCGTGAGCTCGTCAACGTGGTCGAGCGCGCGTGCGCCTACTGCGAAGGCGAGTATGTCGGGCTCGAGGACATGCCCGAGAACATCTCGGGCATCGGCATCGTGCGACGCCGTCCGAACGCCGAGGCGGCCACCGCGCGCGAGAAGGTCGAGAAGGTCGCGGACAAGCCGTTCAAGGAGGCGAAGGAGGAGTGGTTGAGTTCGTTCGAGCGCGACTACATCTTCAACCTCTTGAAGCGGAACAGCTTCAACATCAGCCACGCGGCGCGCGAGGCGGACATCGACCGCAAGTACTTCCGTAAGCTCATGAAAAAGTACGGTATCGACGGCGTCGGCGCCGAAGAGTAGGCACGGCCCCACGGCAGCGAGCAGGCGCTGGACCAGGGCTTTGGCCAAGGCAGCCCAAGGCGATACTGAGGCCACTGCCTTACGACAACGTTCGCGGAGTCGAACCGCGGAGCAGGTGAAGCTGCTTGTCGTACGGTGATTCGGGCGCGATATCGAGTGGATGAAAGCTCGTGTCCGTGCGCCGTCTGCCCTGTTCAACCTGCTGGCCCGGTCGCCTGGAGCCGCTTGGTTTGCCCTGACGTTCGCTGCGTGCGCGGGTAGCGATGACCCGGTGCGGGTCACGCCCCCAACAACCACGATGGCGCCTGTGGTGTATGGCGAAGACGGGCGCCGCGACTGGTACGCGATCGACGACGAGGCGCTGAAGACGTTGGCGCACGACGCGGTCGCGGCGATGATCCCATGGGATTACTTGTCGACCGACGAGGCCGGCACGCTGACGGTGTATGGCGAGCCGACGCTCGGGGCGACGTATGGCCTGTGCGCCGACCAGCTCTTCCGTGACCAGCCGACCGCGGCGGTGTGCTCGGGCACGCTCATCGGCGAGGACCTGGTGCTGACGGCCGGGCACTGCGTGACCGATCTCTCGGATTGCGCCGGGAGCGCCTGGGTCTTCGACTATCTGTACGAAGCCGATGGCGTGCGCGCGCCGATGACCGCGGACTCGGTCTATCGTTGCGTGGACGTCATCGTGCGGCCGGGCGTCGACCTCGAGGACGACCTCGACATGGCGATCGTGCAGCTCGACCGGCCAGTGGAAGGGCGCGTGCCCGCGACGGTCGCGCCAGCGCCGACGCTGAGACAAGGCATGCCGCTGGTGCTGGCGGGCTACCCCAACGGGATCCCGCTGAAGGTCGATGCGGGCGGCGTCGTGCATTCGCCGCGGACCGCGCAAGGCAACTACTTCGTCGCGTCGGTCGACGCGTTCTCGGGCAACTCGGGATCGGGCGTGCTGAACGCGGACCTCAAGGTGATCGGCGTGCTCGTTTCGGGCGCCGATGACTATGCCAACGCCGGTTCCTGCGTGGTCGTGTCGAGGCTCGATCCGGACGCGGCGGAGGAGAGCGTGATGTACGCCCATCACGCGGCGGAGGCGGCCTGCGCGCGCGGCTACCCGAGCGTCGATCTGTGCCCCGAAGCACCGGAACCGAGCTGCGGCGACGGCTTCTGCACCGGCCACGAGGCCCGCGAGGGCTGCGTGCCGGACTGCGACGGGCTCTTCGCCGTGCCCAAGGAATGGACATGCGACGCTGGCTGGTACGCCGTGGGCGACGACTGCGATTGCGCGTGCGGTGCGTACGACCCCGACTGCGATGAACGCGGCCTCGACGTCGTGAACTGCGCGCCCGGCAGCACTTGCAATCGCGACGGCACCTGCAAGAAGCCGATCCCCGAGGCGTGGGTCTGCGGCAGCTTCCAGTACGGCGAAGGCGACCGCTGCAACTGCGACTGCGGTGCGCCCGATCCGGACTGCCTGGTCGCGCAGATCGACCAGAGCGGTTGCGCCCCGGGAGGCGTCTGCCAGGCCGACGGCACGTGCACGATCTCGCTGCCCGCGGGGTGGGATTGCCGCCGCCGCTTCTACGGAACGGGCGACGGCTGCGACTGCAACTGCGGGGCGCGCGACCCCGACTGCGACGACCCCGACCAGGAGGTCTTCGGCTGCGTGGCCGGCTCGGCGTGCCTTGCTGACGGGAGCTGCGAGCTGCCGGTCCCTGCTGGCTGGGTGTGCGACGCGGGCGTGTACGGCGCGGGCGACGCGTGCGACTGCAACTGCGGCAGCTACGACCCCGACTGCGATAGCCGCAGCACCGTGCGCAACTGCCAGGGCAGCGACGTGTGCGCGGCGGACGGGACGTGCACGGCGCGCGTCATCGAGCCCGAGCCCGAGCCGGGACCCGAGGTCGCCGAGGAGATGGCGGAGGAGATGGCGGAGGAGGTGGCCGAGGCGGTCGCTGAAGTGGTCGCTGAAGTGACGGGCGAGGTCGTCGAGACGGACGATGTGAGCAACGCCGATGACGCGGAGGTAGCCGCTGCGGACGATGGTCTGAATACCGATGCGGACGCGAGTGGCAGCGGGGACACCGCCGAGGGCGACGCCGGGACAGGCGGCACGGTCGCGCGCGGTGGTGGTTGCGCGGGCGGGGACTCGGGCGGGACGGTGGGGGCGGCGATGCTCGCGCTGATGGCGATTGCGAGAGTCGGTTGGAGCAGGCGGCGGGCTTCGTTGTGAGGTCGCGCCCGGTCGGCCGAGCAGGCTCTGCCGCTACGATCGGCTTGGCCGCTGCGATCCAATGCCGGTAGCCAAGAGAACCGCGGCGATGACCAGTGCGCCGAAGAGGCTCGCGTCACCCCCGCGGCAACCGTCGTCCGAGCCCCTCGAAGGCTCGGCGAACTCGGGCCCGGTTTCTGCTATCGCTTCGGGCTCGGGCTCGGGGTTGGCTTCAGGCTGTGGCTCGGGGGTCGCCTCGGGCTCGGCGATGATGGGCGGCGTGAGCAACTCGAGCGCCGCTGTCGGGTCGATGATGCCGTAGCCGTAGAGAGCGTCGTGTCCGTTCTCGTCGGGCACCGCGAAGGGCGCCGGGCGGGCGCTTTCGATCATGGCGCGCTCGATCTCGAAGGCGGTCCTGTCGGGGTTGGCCGCGACGAGCAACGCGGCGACGCCGGCCGCTACCGGGCACGCCGACGAGGTGCCGCCGAAAAGGCCGGTGTAGTCGCCGGCGTCGGCGCCATCGGGACCGGAGATATCGGTTGTGAGGGTGCCGGCCGGGGCGACGAGATCCAGTGGGTCGCCGCTGTTCGAAAATGACGCGAGCTCGTCGAAGGCGTTGATGGCGCCGACCGTGACGACGCCGTCTATCCCGTAGAGTTCGTCTCTCTTCACCTCGCGCGCGTCGTTGCCGACCGCGAACACGACCACCGTACCGAGCCCGCCGCGACCGTCGCTGATGAGCGTCTTGATGGCGCGCTTCAAGAGGCTCGGCACTGGGAAGTGATCGATGAAGCCCCATGAGTTGGAGCTTACTGCGACGCCCCATGCGAGCTGCTGTTCGTAGGCGACGATGTCGTTGCCGAGCGGCACCTCGCCGCCGATGCTGCCGGGCAGCAGGCGCACACAGCGCAGGTGGCACTCGGGACAGGTGCCGGCGATGCCGATGCCGTTATCGCCGACGGCCGCGATGATGCCTGCGCAGGCGGTGCCATGCTCGTTGCCGTTGATATCCGGCGCGAACGAGGGGTCGTCGTCATCGTCGACGAGGTCGCGGCCGGGCTCCATGTGGGGGGCGAGATCGGGGTGCGAGAGATCGCAGCCGTCATCGACCACGCCGATGACGACGCCGGCATTGCCGGTCTCGATCGCCCACGCGTCGTGGATGCCGATCGTCGTGAGGTACCACTGGCCCGCGTGCCGCGGGTCATCGGGCGGCACATCGATGCGTGCCGTGCGGCGGCCGAACGCGAAGTCCGGCAGGATGTCGATCGTGTGGTCGGCGGCCAGGCGAGCGGCCGCGGCGAGGCCATCTTCGCGGGCGCGCAGGGAGCGAACCCGATAGAGCCCGGCCCGCTGCATGAGTGGCGCGACCAGCACCAGGTCGCGCGTGGCGAGCGCGCGAGCAAGATCGTTGGTGTCGTTGGTCTCGTTGGTGTCGTTCGTGTCGTTCGTGTCGAGGGCGACGACGGCAGCGAGGCCGACCGAGGCGATCGCAGCGCGACCATCGGCCCACCTCAAGTGCACGCGCTGTGGGTCGAGCGACGAACGTTCGACCTCGATGTAGCGGTCGCCGTCGCGCACGATCGCGCTCGTCGCGGCTGGCGGCGGCACGAGCTCGCCGGGGCTCTGCAGTGAAACGCCGACGAGGTTCAAGGCCGCCTGGAGGGTCACTGTGACGAGCATCGTCGAGCTATCGCAGACCGCATAGCCGTTGACAACGACGATCGAGAAGCGCTACGCGCCCGAGCCATGAAACGTCTCCTTCGCGCTCTTCCGATCGGCCTCGCCCTGCTCGCCCCCTCCGCCTGTGACGACGACAAGGGCGGCACGGTCGACGCCACGGTCGAGACGACCCCCGACACAACCGGCAGCGACGCTACCGAAGAGACGCTCGAAGAGACGGGCGCGGATGCGGCTGACACGGCGGATACGACCGAGACGCCCGACACCAGCCCGACCGAGACGACGGAGACGGGCGAGACCGGTGAGACGGCGGAGCCCGCCTGCGTGGCGACCGAGCCGCTTTGCAGCGACGAGCAGATCCGCGATCTGGCGCTCTCGGACGAGGCCTCGGGTGGCCCCATCGCCGAAGAGATTAGCGAGCCCGGCGTGTTCATCTCGCACATCGACGCGACGGCCGGTGGGTTCAACGGTAGCGGCGGCTACACGTACGCGCGCTTCACCGCCACGGGGCTCGTTTCGGTCGATCTCAGCGACGAAGCATCGCTCGAGTCGACCGACTGGGACATCGCCGCGCGCCGCTTCGTGCTGCGCCTGAACAGCGGCGTGTCGGGCCCGTCGTGTGTGACCGGCGGGCGCACGGTGCCGGGCACCGAGTTCGACGCGCTCACCGTGCTGCCGCAGGGCGTGACCCTCCGCAAAGAGCAGTACTTCGACGCGGACAGCTGCGAGTACGTGCCGGACACCTCCGGAATCGGTTCGCCCCAGACCGTGCTATCGAGCTTCTGGGCGTACCCCGGGTGCGTCGCGATGACAGGCAATATCTACGTGGTGGCGCTCGCCGACGGGCGCCACGTGAAGCTGCAGGTGCTGTCGTATTACACGCCGTCGGCGCAGGACGTCTGCGACGAGACGGGTGCTGCGCCGACACCGAACGGCTCGGGGAACCTCCGGATCAAATGGGCTTTCATCGACTGATAGCGGCTTTGATGGCGCTTGTGCCGCTGGCCGGGTGCGACGCGCCGGAAGCGCCAGCGACGCCGGGCGCGCCCCCTGAGGTCGCGTTGCTGTTGGCGCCGTATCGGCCCGACGACAGCGACAGCGATGAGCTCTTCCGGTTCGAGCCGGGACACGACGTCGAGGCGTTCGACGGCGAGCTCGTGCGGGTTCACTTCACGCGCACCGGCCCCGACGCGGTGAGGCTTGCCGACGCCGATGGCGACACGGTGCCCGATGCGGTCGCGCAGGTCACCGTAGCCTACGACGAGGTGCTGACGTTCTTCGCCGGACTCGGGTTCCGGGCCCCCATCACTGATCTCGGTGGCCCACAGGGGGACGGCGGCGATGGCCGCCTGGACGTCTATCTCATCGACTTCGGCGGCGCGTCCGATGGGGCCTGGGTGCGCGAGCGCTGTGACGCTCACGCGCGCTGCAGCGGCTACGTCGTCCAGGAGAACGACTTCGCGGGGTATGGCTATCCGAGCTATCGGGTCGCCACCCGCATCCTTGCCAGCCACGAGCTGTTCCACGCCGTGCAGGCCGCGTACGACGCGAACCAGGGCGCCAACTGGAGCGAGGCCACCGCGGTGTGGGCCTCCGAGCGGTTCGACCCGAGCCTGTCGGACCTCGAGAACTTCGCCGACGGTTGGCTCGAAGAACCGGATCGTTCGATCGACCAGGAGCCGACTGGACCTGTCGCCTCGTACTCGTATGGCCTCGGGTTGTTTGCGCAATTCCTCTTCGAACGGTTCGGCGATGCGGTCCACCTGGGCCTCTGGGAAGCGGTCGAAGACGGCGCCGGCGGGGTCGCTGATCCCCATTGGCTCAATGCGCTCGTAACGCTGCTCGCGAGCGATTTCGAGACGACGTTCAATGCCGAGTGGGTGACGTTCGCGACCTGGGCCTTGCGCGCCGGGCACGGCGACGCGGGCGGCGAGACGTTCGGAAGCGCCGAGGTGCTGCCGCGCATGGCGCGCGACGTGGTGACGTTGCCGTTCTCGGACGACCAGCTGCGGGTCTATGCGACGTCGGTGCAGGCATGGTCGACGCGTGGCGACGCGGTCGCGGTGGCGATCGTCAGCACGGGCGCGGGTGACACCGACGGGCTCGTGCTGGTGACGGGCCTGCGCAAGGGCGACCAGGTGAAGACGACCGTGCAGCCGGGCTTCGAGGCGACGCTCGACAGCGGAGGCAGCGACGAGGTGATCGTTGCGGTCGTCAGCACGAACCTCCAGGGCAACAGCAAGCGACCGGGACTGTGCATCGGATCGCTTGAAGCGGTCGCGGCGTGCAAGGCGGAGCTGGTGCGAGTCGATCCGGAAGCCGTCGAGCCAGGACCCGAGTCGGTTGCCGAGGAGAGCCCGGAAGCACGCCTGGAGAGCGGTCCTGAGAGCGACCGGGGAGAGGCCGCTGCCGAGAGCGCCAGCGGCGAAGACATCGCGGAGGCGGAGGGTGAGCCCGCATCCGGCAACGATGAGGGCTGTGGCGCCGCCGCGCTGCACTCGGGCTGGGCGCTCGCGTTGGGCATGGTCTGCGTCCGGCGTCGACGGACGCACGCGCGATGAAGTCGAGTGGCACAGCGATAGCACTTGCCCGCCGTATCGAGCACGGTGACGCGCGTGGTGTCGCTGAGTCGATCGCTGCATTGGCGGTGCTGCGGCCCGATATCGGCGCAACCTGCGAGCCCATCGCGGGAGGGCTCGCGGCGTTCGGCGGGCTGACCTCGCCTTTGTCCCGCACGCACGCGCTCGGCATGCAGGGACCGGTGAGCGACCATGACCTCGATCGACTCGAAGCGTTCTATCGCGAGCGCGGGCTCGGGACGCACTGCGAGATCTGCCCGTACGCTGACCCAACGATGATCCAGGCGCTCGGTCGACGAGGCTACCGATTGGTGGGCTTTATCAACCTGTTCGTCCGCGAGATCGATAACTTACGCGACCTCATGGCACCCGGGAAGAACCCGGCCGGCCTGCAGGTGCGACGCATCGATCCGAGTGAGGGCGTCGCCTGGTCCCGACTCATTGGCCAGGGATTCGGCGAGGCCGATCCCTCGCCGGCAACGGTCGACATCGGCCTGAGCCAGCTCGGGCGCGATCACGTCGCATGCTTTCAGGCCGAGATCGATGGCGTGGCGATAGGCGGGGGCGTGGTCGCATGCCTCGACGGCATCGCCTACTTGTACGCCGGCAGCACACTCCCACAGCATCGCGAACGCGGCGCCCAGGCGGCGCTCATCGCGGCGCGTCTCGCGTTCGGGCGAGATGCCGGCTGCACCATCGCTAGCGTCGGCTCTACGGCCGGTAGTCCATCTCAGCGCAACATCGAACGCGCGGGGTTCCAGGTGGCCTACACCCGCACAAGCTTCGCGCTCGAGCACACCTGACCCAGGTGACTGGTGTCAAATGCTGCGGCGGGCGGCTGCGGCGTCACTCGGTCGGTCGCTTGTGCGGAGTACGTCGTGATCGTCACGTCTTCGAGAAAGGCACCACGGTCACCTGTCGAGAACCAGAGGTGGCCGACGATGACGTCGCCCTTGATGAGAACGAACAGATGCTGCCCGACCGTCGCCATCCCATCCGGCAGGTCACCCGCGAGCCGGCGCCCGGCCTCACGCGGAGCATCGGCCGGTGCGAGGTCCTCCACTCGCACGAGGTCTTCGCTCCAATCGCGCAGGAACCGCTCACGCCAGGCGCCGAACTCGTCGGGGCGCATCGGGCGCATCTGAATCGCTGCAGTCACGGCGGTCATGCGGTCGGTGTATTCTCGGAATGGCGACCGGGCTAGACCCGCACGACGCAATTTTGAATTGTGTGGCGCACAGCTGCTTGACCTAAGGCCATGACAAGCATAGCGTTCGTTCGCGCGGTGTCGTCAGCCGCAAAGTCCGTTCAGGGGCTGTTCCCCGCGACCGAGAGCCTGTTCGTTCTCACACGATCGCACCAGTGGTGCGCGTCGCCGTGCGTGCGCGAACCTGCCGTCGGACCGCGACCCAACGTGTTGGTAGGAGGTGTCATCATGTTCGCCAGATCCATTCGGAGAGGGGCTTACGTCCTATTCCTGGCCCTTGCCGTCGCGGCGGGGCGCAGCAACGATGCGCACGCGCAGGTCGGTACCGGCGCGCTGGTCGGCAACGTCAAGGACGCGGCCACGCAGAAGCCGATCGCCGACGTCGCCGTTTCGGTGACCTCGCCTGCGCTGCAGGGTGAAGAGATCGCGGTCACCAGCGCCAACGGTGACTTCCGCATCTCGGGACTGCCGCCGGGCGAATATACGATCAGCATGCAGATCGAGTCCTATCGGCCCTACGTGCGTGGCGGTGTGCGTGTTCGCACCGATGTCACCCTGCGCGTCGACACTCAGCTCCTGCCTGAGAGTCTGAAGACCGACATCGTCGTCATCGCACGCGCACCGACCGTGGACGTCGGCTCGACCCAGACCGGTGCGACCATCGACAAGGAGTTCATTCGCCGCGTGCCGAACATCCGCCCGGGCGGCAAGGGCTCTGACACACGCAGCATCGAAGCGGCCGCGGCGGCCGCGCCCCAGGCCAAGGCCGACGGCTACGGCACCTCGATCGCGGGCACCACCTCGCCCGAGAACAGCTATGTGATCGACGGCCTCAGCGTCGGCGACCCGGCCTACGGCACGCTCGGCACCCCGATGTCGCTCGAGTTCGTGGACGAGCTCAACGTCATCACTGGCGGCTACTTGCCAGAGTACGGCAAGGCGACCGGCGGCATCTTGAACGCCGTCTCGAAGTCGGGCAGCGACATCTTCGAGATCGGCCTCTGGGGCTATTACGCACCGGGTGGCTTGTCCGGCACACCGAAACGTATCGTTCGCCAGGGCGACACAATCGACACCCAGACCCAGGTTGGTGACATCTACGACTTCGGCTTCAGCATCGGTGGCCCGATCGTCGAGAAGAAGCTCTGGTTCTACGTCGGCGCCGGCTTCGCGTCGGTGACCTGGGACCTCAAGCGCAGCTTGCGCCACATCGTCTACGATGCCGAGTTCAACCCGATCGTCGACCCCAACACCGACATCACCCAGACCGCGCTCATCCCCGGTACGACGCAGGATTTCGAAGCCGAGACGCGCACGCTCCAGGTGTTCGGCAAGTTCAGCTACCGACTCGACACCAATAACCGCCTGTCCCTCACCCTGCTCGGCGCGCCGCGCTGGTCGGGTGGCGACGGCAAGTACGGCATGGACTCCCGCGATGGCCTGCCCGAAGAAACGGCGCTGGTCGGCCAGTACACGGCCCAAGGCCATCGCTACGATGGCGGGTCGTTCGACGCGGTGCTCAAGTGGAACAGCGACCTCGTCGACGACAAGCTCCTCCTCGAGACCTCGATCGGCTGGCATCACCAGAACAACGGACGCTTCCCAAGCGACGGATCGGAGATCGGCAGCAACAACGGCTTGGCCGGGATCCCCATGGTCAACTATCGCCGCACCCCCCTAAACCACGACATCCGTGACTTCGAGCCGAACTTCGCGAACTCGGCCCTGTGCGATGCGCCCGACGGTGCGCCGGAAGGCACCCTGCCCTGCCCGGTGCAGACCTATCTGCTCGGTGGCCCCGACTTCCTGAGCGATGAAACGCTCCAGCGCATCGGCGCCCGCTCGGTGCTGTCATGGCTGCCCGAGGCAGCCGGCACCCACGTCATCAAGCTCGGCGCCGACTTCGACTATATGACCTACGGCATCAAGAAGGCCTATTCAGGCGGTGTCCGCTACCGCGAGAGCCGCGGCGGCGGGTCGTTCACCGACATCCGCGGGTTTGGCTTTCTCCAGGGTCCCGATGACGAGGTGCCGCTCGCAAGCGTCAGCGCCGACGTGAACAGCGCGTCGCTCGGCATCTTCCTCCAGGATAGCTGGACCTTCACCAGGGGCTTCACCGCGAACCTCGGCGTGCGTTGGGATGCACAGTGGCTCCAGAACGACGCCGGCGAGACGATTATCGCCCTTGCAAACCAGTGGTCGCCGCGTATCGGCTTTGTGTGGGACCCGACGACCGACGGCGGTGCCAAAATCTACGCAAACCTGGCGCTGTTCTTCGAGTCGATCCCGCTCAACATCGCCGACCGCGCCGGCTCGGGCGAGCCGCAGATCCTCTCGGTCAAGTCCGCGGCTACCTGCGATCCGACCGACCCGATTCAGACCGACGCGGGCGGCGCCTGCCTGGACGACGCCAATCGCCTCGTCATCAACGGGCCAAGCACCCCCGACCGCCTCTGGGCCATCAACGGTGGTGGCCGTACCCCGGTCGACCCGGATCTCGAGGCCCAGTCGTCGTGGGAGTTCGTGGCCGGTGCCGAGTACGACCTCGGGCGCATCAGCAACCTCATGAAGAACCTGCGTGGCGGCGTGCTCTATACGAAGCGCTGGATGAACAACGTCATCGAGGACATGAGCCGTGACGAGGCGCAGACCTACTTCATCGGCAATCCCGGCAGTGGCATCGCCAAGGACTTCCCGGAGGCCGTTCGCAATTACGACGCGCTCACCGTGTACTTCATGAAGGAGTTCAGTGAGTGCTGGCTGCTCCAGGGCAGCTACACGTTGTCGTGGCTCGACGGCAACTACGCAGGTCTCTTCCGTCCAGAGACCCTCCAGCTCGACCCGAACATCAACTCCGACTTCGACCTGAAGTCGCTGACGGTCAATCGCACCGGCCCCCTGCCGGGCGATAGTCGCCATGCTTTCAAGCTCTACGGAGCGCACGACATCGAGCTCGCCAAGGGACACCACCTTCAGCCCGGCTACGGCCTCCGCCTGACCTCGGGTGGGCCAACCGACTACCTGGCGTCGCACCCCGTTTACGGTGCCGACGAGGTCTTCGTCCTGCCGCGCGGTTCGGGCGAGCGCCTGCCGTGGGTGGCGGGCATCGACCTGAGCCTCGGCTATGAAGTCGCCGTGACCGAGAGCTTCAAGCTCACCTTCAACGTCGAGGTGTTCAACGTCTTCAACTTCCAGGCAACGACGGCACGGAGCCAGCGCTACTCGAGCGCCGACGTCAACCCTATCATCAACGGCTCGAAGGCCGACCTCGTGGGCGCGGTCGACATCGACGGCGAGCCGATCGCGGTCAACCCCAACTTCGGCAACACCACTTCCTATCAGCGGCCCCGTACCTTCCGGTTCGGCATCCGCGGCACGCTGTGAGCACGGAGGCCATCATGTCGACAACCACGAATTCGTTCGCACAGGCCGCGCCGCGGCGGCCCTCGAATCTGCTACTGAAAGTCCTCGGCGTCGGCTCGTGTTCGCTGGCGCTCGGCCTGGCCGGGTGTTCGCAGGAGGGCGTCTCGTGCCAGACCGCGCACGGTGACTTCGCGGTGAAGCTCTTCCTGAAGAGCAACACCGGCGCCTGCTCGGAGAGCATCGGTGGCGTCTATGGCGTCAACAGCTACCAGTACCCCGACAAGTCGGGCGAGCCAGACCTCAACCGAGGATCGGTCGCGATCCAGAGTGAGGACCTGGGGGTCGTACTGGAAGATGCGGAGGCGCGCACCGGTACCTACCCTGACCTCGCGAACCCGGCCTATGCCAAGGGTGACTGGGCCAGCGCCAGGCCTGACGGCGACGGCCTGTGCAACGCCCCGACGATGGTGAAGGCACAGAAGAGCGTGCCCGCGTTGGACCTCATCCCAGCGGTGCCGGATGACCCGGAGACGCCGGACGACGACGAATCCGCCGCCGAGGTCCCGGCCGAGCCCGCAAAGACCTTCGCCTACGACTGGAGTAACGTTCGCTTCCTTGTGACGGCGGCCGCGAACGGGACCCAGTTCGTGGGCGATCTCAAGTTCACGCAAGACGGCTGCACCGCGGAGTACGAGGCATGGGGCCTCTATCCGGCGGTCTTCTGCGACGACGCCGATGGCAACCCGAGCGATGCGTTGTGTGCGGCCGAGGCCGATCCTGCAAATGGCATCCCGGTCGGCAGCGGAATCAATCCGGACTTCAAGACGGTTTGCGACCCTGATCTGCTGCTGTGCATGCTGACGGCGCGGCCTCCGACGAACTGAGCCCGCACCGCTCGCGAGACGGGGAGGCCAAGGGTGTTCGAGACCGTAAACAAAGCTGGAGCCCGCTCGGGCAAGCGCCTGTCGGAGGGCGTCATCACGTCGATCCTCGTGCATGTCGGGTTGATCATCGTGATCGTCGCCGTCTCGTCGAGCGATACGAAGTCCAACCAGAAGAAGGACATCGACTACTCGAAGGTGACGTTCAAGGATGCTCCGGTGGCGACACCGCCGCCCGAGCTTCCGCCGACAGCAGCAGCCAACCTGCCCCCACCGCCGCCACCGCCACCGCCCCCACCGGCGGCGGCGGTTGTCGTGCCCGACCAGCCGAAGGTCCCGAAGAAGCCGAAGAAGCCAGTGGCGCAGGCGGATCCGAACACGGTCGTCGCGGCGCCGGTCAACCCCAATCCGCCGCCGGTCGAGCCGGTCGCGGGCGGGCAAGTGGGCGGGGTCGAAGGCGGCAAGGAAGGCGGCGTGGTCGGCGGTAAGATCGGCGGCGTCGAAGGCGGAGTCGTTGGTGGTACTGGCACGGTCATGCCGACCAACGCAGTGCTTCCGTTCGGGGCCGGCATGGACCGGCCGAAGAAGCTGAGCGGGCGCGATCCCGAGTACTCGCGTGAGGCGCTCGCGGCCGGGGTCGAGGGCATGATGATCGTGCGCTGCATCATCGAGATCGATGGCAAGCTGCAGGACTGCAAGGTCATCAAGTCATTGCCCTACATGGAAGACGCGGTGATGAGCGCGCTCGCGACCCATCGCTACACGCCGGTGATGTTCCAGGGGCGGCCCCAGCGGGTGAACTACACGTTCAACATCAAGCTCATGGCCAAGCAGCAGTAGGTCATTCGATAGGAGTCTTCGCCGATGATCGCAGAAGCAGCAGCAGGGGATTTTTCGCTCGGCGGGATCTGGGAGAAGATGGGCGTCTTCGCGACGCTGGTGGTCTACATCCTCTTGTTCATGTCGATGGTCTCGATCGGCATCGCGGTCGAGCGCGCGATCGTCTTCTTCCGGATGCGGCGCGAGTCGGTGCAGATCGTGACCGACCTCGGGCCGATGCTCGAGCGGCGCGACTTCGCGGGCGCGACTGCCAGGGCGAAGGAGCTGAAGGTCGGCTACCTCGGGCGGATTCTGCGGGCGGGCCTCATCGCGCTGAATGCGAAGCGGCACGAGCATGAGGACGTTGCCTACGAGTCGGTGACGCGCGCGCTCGAGCGGCAGACGCAGCGCGAGGTGCACACGCTCCGGCGTGGGCTCACGACGCTCGCCAGCGTGTCGTCGTTGTCGCCGTTCGTGGGCCTCATGGGGACCACGATCGGCATCGTCAACTCCTTTACCGAGATGGCCGAGAAGGGCAGCGGTGGTCTCGCCGTCGTGTCGGCCGGCGTGGCCGAGGCACTCCTCACGACGGCGCTCGGTCTCATCGTCGCGATCCCGGCCCTGGCGCTCTACAACTACCTTCATGGCTGGGTCGACGCGCGCTCGGTCGACATGGCGGAGACCGCCAACGAGTTCCTCGATCTCGTTGCGAGCGAGCTCAAGGCCGAGGCGTTGAAGGTCCAGAGCACGCGCCCGACGGCGGCGGTGGCGCTCGACAAGCCCGCCATCGTCGGGACCTGAGCAGGCCATGGGAATGGTCGTCGGCGGCCCGTCGAACGGGCCAAAGAGCGAGATCAACATCACGCCGATGGTCGACGTGGTGCTGGTGCTGCTCATCATCTTCATGGTGGTGACGCCGCTCCTCCAGAAGAACAAGGATGTCGTCCTGCCGCAGGCGACGCACATCGACGAGCGCACGAAGGAGGAGGACCCGCTGACGGTGTCGATCACCTCCGACGAGAAGGTCTGGGTCGGCGCGGGCGAGGTGGCGATGCGCGACATCCAGAAGATCGTGAAGCAGACGCTCGCCGAGAGTCCCGAGCGGCTGGTGCTGATAAAGGGTGACGAGCGGCTGCACATGAAGCAGGTGCGGCTCGTGATGAAAGAGGTGCAGGACGCGGGTGCCAAGGCCGTCGGCCTCGGTGTCGACAAGCCCGAGGAGCCATGAGGAAGCACCACCGCAAGGCAGCCGTGGTGCCGTTCTCGCAACCGTCGTCGGCGATCAACGTGACGCCGATGGTCGACGTGGTGCTCGTGTTGCTCATCATCTTCATGGTGGTGACGCCGCTCCTCGACAAGGACATCGAGATCGCTATCCCCAAGACCGAGAAGGTCGCCGACACCGAGGACGTGCCCGAGGACCAGCTACTTGTGCGCCTCTTTGCCAACGGCGACCTGACGCTGAACGACCGCAAGGTCACGTTCGACGAGTACGCGGCGACGCTCGGCACGCAGATGCAGAACCGCACCGAGGCGATGAAGGTGATCTTCATCCAGGCGGACGACGACGCGAGCTATGGCCAGATGGTGAAGGCGGTCGACCTCGCAAAGGGCGTTGGCGTCTTGATCATCGGCATGTCCACGGAGTCGCAGGTCACCCAATGAGCCTGCGGCGACCGGGCGTGCTCACGCGTTGAGTCAGTCCGCGCTCACTTTCTTGGGTTGCTTCCACCACTCGCGCGCCTTCGCCTGGCTCCACGGCTCGGGAAACGTCAGCTCGGCAAGCGCGTCATCGAGCGCCAGCATCGTCGGCGGACGCTTCAGCGGGTTCTTGCTGAGGCAGCGCATGACCACGTCTTCGAGACCCTGGTGGATCGATCGCTGCGCGCGCTCCGAGGGTGGCATGGGTTCTACCTCGACGTGCGCGAACATCAGCTGCGCCTCCTGCGAGCCCTCGAACACCGGCTGGCCGGTGAGCGCGAAGTAGGCGACGCACGCGAGCGCATAGATGTCGGCGCGCTGATCAACCGCGCTGCCATCGATCTGTTCGGGCGCCATGTAGCCAGGCGTTCCCGGACGCGCACCGATGGCGGTCAGTTGGATCCCGCCAGCCGTGCCGGTGAGGCTGCGCGCTTTGCCCGGCCCCTTGGCGAGCTCCTTCACGAGCCCGAAATCGATGACCTTGAGGAAGTCGGCGTCGCGTCCGACCTTCGCGACGAACAGGTTCTCGGGCTTGATGTCGCGGTGCACGATGCCGCTCTCGTGTGCATCGATGAGCGAGTGACAAGCCTGCCGCAAGAGGAACGCGGCACGCGCATCGCCGAGCGGTCCGTAGCGCTCGACCATCGTGCGGATCTCCATGCCCTCCAACAGCTCCATCGCGAGGTAGAGCGTCTTGCCCTCGACACCGAAGTCGTAGAGCTCGACCGTGTGTGGCGAGGACAGGTTGCCCGTGATGATCGCCTCGCGCCGGAAGCGCTCGATCCACTCGGCTTCGCGCACCTTGTTCTCCCCGCCCGGGTGACGCACGAGCTTCAACGCGGTCGGCCGGATGAGTGTCTCGTGGCTCGCGCGCCAGACCTCGCCCATGCCGCCCGCGGCGACGCGCTCCTCGAGCGTGTACTTGCCGATCACGATGCCGGTCTTGTCGCCGTCAGGGACCAGGGTCGGCTGGCGCTGCGGTCGCTCGAGGCTCGCACGTGCACGCGCGAGCTCGGGTGCGACGCCCGCTGTCGCCAGCTCGGACTCGCGCGTTGCGCTCCCGGCGTCGGACCCGCTGGCATCGTTGCTGGTGCCCTGACGCTGCATCACGACGACGACCGTCGTCGCCGCGAGCACCATCGCCACGGCCAGGAGGGCCAGCGTCAGCGGCGCGACCAGCCCGATGCCGGCGAAGTGTGCCAGGAGCGCGACGGCGATGAGAAGTGCCGTGCCACTGGCGGTGATGATTCCCAACATGCGCCCGCTGCGTGCTGGCGATTCCGTTGCAGTGCTGTCGTGCATGGGCGACCTTCGAGGGCGGTGACGGAAGGACGCGAATCATCCATCGCCCCGGCGCCGACGGGAAGCCCTGCGCGAACGAATCCAGCATCGGCCGCGAATGACGCGGGCGTGGACGACCCCAAAGCGCGCATTCAGAGATCGGCCCCGCGATAGTTCGGCGTGATCTGCGCGCCTGTTCCGATGCGAGTCACGACACCGCCCTTGAGGGTGTGGCTCGTCCAGAGGTCATCGTTGGTGAGTTCTACGTCGCCCTACGTCGCCCTACGTCGCCCTACGTCGCCCTACTCGTCGCGCAGGACGCCGGCAGGTAAACGTCACGGCGCAAGGCCTGGGGGCGCGAGCAGTATTCGGGCCCGGCGCCATCGATGTCGTCGCCCTGGTGGGACGGATTATCCGCGGGGCTGAACGAGCCCCACTCCGGGTCCTCGGTTTCCCATGAGCAGTCGTAGCGCGAGTCGAAGTACTCCCCCAGGGCCCCGGGATGCAGCAGGTGCAGGTCGAGGTCGCTGCCGACCGAAGCGCCCTTTGTGCCCCCGCTGTCGGTCTCGTCAGGGTCGCCCGGGGTGCGCCAGAGGAGCTGGACGCGCACGTTGAGAGTGGCGGCGACCGTGATGTCGAGCGACGCAGTGTACTCCACCAGTGCCGCGTCCTTCATCAGCACAGAGACGCGGTAGATGCCTACGATGTCCGCACGCAGGCGCGCCCGCAACATGCTCGGGTCGACTTGCAGTGCCGTCAGCGAGCCCGTCGGTGAGGCAACCGTCCACTCTGCCGAGGTCGGTAGCGTGCTGCCGGGCGCACCTGCGATGCGCAGGTCGAGGTCGGTGCCCGGGGTGACAACCGTGCCCTGGTCGGAGACGATCTGCAGGTCGCTCGAGATGCGGGGGATGGCCCGGTAGTTCCGGGTGATGGAAGGTGTCGGCTCGCCAACGCGGGTGAGCACGCCGTTTTCGAACTCGTGGCTCATCCAGAGGTCATCGTTGTCGAGCTCGACGTCGGCCCATTCGTCCATGAGCGCGCCGTCGAGATAGATGCGCAGCGTCGCGAACGCCTTGCCGTAGCCCCAGTCATTCCAGTAGTGCACGCCGATGGTGTAGGTCGCATCGGCCTCGGGGCTCGTGAGCGCGATGATCTCAGGGCCGCCGCCGTCGGTGTCGTCGCGGTCGAGCTGCGCGTTGTCGCTTGGGTCGAAGATGCCCCACTCGGGGTTCGTGTTCTCCCAGTAGCAGTCGTACGAGAAGTCGAAGAACTTGCCGTTCGCCTTCGGGTGCAGGAGGTGCAGGTCGACGTCGCTGCCGACCGAGAAGTAGATCGGGTCGCCGCCGTTGTCGCCCTCGTTGACGTCGCCGGGCGTGCGCCAGCTCAACTGGATGTGCAGGCCGGGGCCGGGCACGACCGAGACCAGCAGGTTCAGCGTTGCAATCGAGCGACCGTCGCTGGCGTAGGCGAAGGCCGCGAAGCGGTAGCCGCCGATGATGTTGGCTTCGAAGGTGGCCTGAAGGGGATCCGTACTGGGCTCGAAGAACGACTGTGAGCCGCTGGGTTGTTCGACGCTCCAGTCGACGCGGGCCGGCGCGGCGACGCCAGGGGCGAGCTCGAGGCGCAGCGCGATGCGCGTCTGGGGTGCCACCGTGGCGCCTTGAAGCGCGACGAGCGTGAGCCCTGCGACGGTCTCGCTGGACGCCGGGAGCGTGACCTCGGGGGTGGTGTCGTCCGGCCCAGCCGCGTCGGGTACGTCGGGTACGGCCGCATCGGGCACGGCCGCGTCAGGCACCTTCACGTCGGGACCCTTCGTCTCGGCGACATCGAGGGCCGTGGCGCCATCGGGGTCAGCCGCGCCCGCCTGGCGGCATCGCCATCGGTGCAGTGCACGAGCACGAGCGGCAACAGCGAGACGAGCAGTCGCTTCATCGGTCACCTGAGGGGTCGGCGATGAGGACGTCGGGGACCCTACACAGCCGCTCAACACTTATCAACGTCGGGACCTTGGGCCAAGGCAGCCCAAGGCGATACTGGGACCTTCAGGAGGATGGCGAAGCTTCAGGAGGATGGCGAAGCTTCAGGAGGATGGCGAAGCTTCAGGAGGATGGCGAAGGCTGGACTGCGAGACCGCTGCACGAGGCGGGCGCGGGTGTTCCCGGTTGACTACGCGGCAGGAGTGTCTAGGTTAGCGCCGCCCTGGCACTCCCCCATGGTGAGTGCCAACCCCGTCGCAACCGCATCAATGGCCGACGTGGAACCCTCGGACACACGGAGAACAGTATGAAGATCCGGCCCCTGCACGATCGAGTCATCCTCAAGCGCGTCGAAGAAGAGCAAGTCTCGCGCGGCGGCATCATCATCCCCGACACCGCCAAGGAGAAGCCGATCAAGGGCAAGGTCGTCGCGGCCGGTCCGGGTCGTCGCCTCGACAACGGCGAAGTCCGCGCGCTCACCGTCAAGGAGGGCGACATCGTGCTCTTCTCGAAGTACGGCGGCACCGACGTGAAGATCGACGGCGAGGACCACTTGATCCTGCGCGAGGACGACATCCTCGGGATCGTGTCCTGAGCTGAGACCCGCTGCTCCGGCTGTCGGCCGTGAGCGCATGACCACCCACGACCTATCTGTCAGAAAGAGGAACCGAACATGGCCAAGGACATCATCTTCTCGGAAGCAGCGCGCGCCAAGATCCTGCGTGGCGTCAACATCCTCGCCGACGCGGTGAAGGAGACCATGGGCCCCAAGGGCCGTAACGTGATCATCGAGAAGAGCTATGGCTCGCCGCTCGTGACCAAGGACGGCGTCACCGTCGCCAAGGAAATCGAGCTCGAGGACAGGTTCGAGAACATGGGCGCGCAGATGTTGAAGGAGGTCGCCTCGAAGACCTCGGACGGCGCCGGCGACGGCACCACCACCGCGACCGTGCTGGCGCAGGCGATCTACCGCGAAGGCGTGAAGATGGTCGCCGCCGGGCACAACCCGATGGATCTCAAGCGCGGCATCGACGCCGCCGTCACGGCCGTCACGGCGCACCTGAAGACGCTGTCGAAGCCGACCGCGAACCACAAAGAGATCGCCCAGGTCGGCGCCATCTCGGCCAACAACGACGCGACCATCGGCAACATCATCGCTGAGGCGATGGAGAAGGTCGGCAAGGAAGGCGTCATCACGGTCGAGGAAGCGAAGACCATGGAGACGACGCTCGAAGTCGTCGAGGGCATGCAGTTCGACCGCGGCTACCTGTCGCCGTACTTCGTGACCGACCAGGAAGGCATGTCTGCCGAGCTGGAGAACCCGTATATCCTCATCCACGAGAAGAAAGTCTCGAACATGAAGGAGCTCTTGCCGCTGCTCGAGAAGATCGTGAAGAGCCCGCGGCCGCTGCTCATCATCGCCGAGGACATCGAGGGCGAGGCGCTGGCGACGTTGGTCGTCAACAAGCTGCGGGGCGCGCTGAACGTGTGCGCCGTGAAGGCGCCGGGCTTCGGTGACCGCCGCAAAGCGATGCTGCAGGACGTCGCGATCCTGACGGGCGGCCAGGTGATCTCGGAAGACCTCGGGTTGAAGCTCGAGAACGTCGAGCTCGCCGACCTCGGCTCGGCCGAGAAGGTGTCGATCGACAAGGACAACACGACGATCGTCGGTGGCAAGGGTGGCGACAAGGACATCAAGGATCGCGTCGCGCAGATCCGCGTGCAGATCGAGGACACCACGTCCGACTACGACCGTGAGAAGCTCCAGGAGCGGCTCGCGAAGCTGGTCGGCGGCGTGGCCGTGGTCCAGGTCGGCGCGGCGACCGAGGTCGAGATGAAGGAGAAGAAGGCCCGCGTCGAGGACGCGCTCAACGCGACGCGCGCGGCCGTCGAGGAAGGCGTGGTCGTCGGTGGTGGCGTGGCGCTCGTCCGCTGCCAGGTGGCCCTCGAGGGTCTCGAGGTCTCGACCGAGGAGAACTTCGGCGTGCAGATCATCCGTCGTGCGCTCGAGGAGCCGATCCGCCAGATCGCCGGCAACGCCGGGGTCGAGGGGTCGATCGTCGTGCAGCGCGTGCGCGACTCGAAGGAGAACAACTTCGGGTACAACGCCGCGACCGACAAGTACGAAGACCTCGTGGTGGCCGGCGTCATCGACCCGACCAAGGTCACGCGCACAGCGCTCCTGAACGCCGCATCGGTCGCCGGGCTGATGCTCACGACCGAGGCGATGGTCGCCGAGCGGCCCAAGGCCGACGACAAGGGCGGCGGCGGCGGTGGCGGTGGCGGCGGCATGGGTGGGATGGGCGGCATGGGCGGCATGGGCGGCATGATGTGAAATCGGGCAGGAGGCGACCCCATCTGCGGCGTCGCTCGCTCGGTTGCTCCTGCGGCGACCTATGAGGTCGCCTCGTCGCGCCCTTCACTCGCTCCTTGCATCTGGGGCCGCCTCCTGCCCGATTTCGGGTTGTTGGAAGTGCCTGCGCTAGGATTGTCGTGAGTGTCTGAAAGGCCACCTCGGAGACGGGGTGGCCTTTCTCGTTGTGGCTTGTATCGAAGTTCTGCGTCCGGGCAGGGTGTCGGCGCTGCCACAAGGAGGACGACGATGCTGCCGAGGACTCAGGTGCGCGCGCTCACGGGCGTCGCGGTGATGATGGTCGCGTTGGGCATGATGGTGCCGTCGCCGGCGGTGCGGGCGTGTGGGGGGATGTTCTGCAACGCGACCATTCCCGTCGGGCAGACGGGGCCTATCCGCATCGTGCAGGCGGGCGAGCGGGTGTTGTTCGCGAAGCTCGAGACCGGCATCCAGATGATCGTCGAGGTGCGCTACGATGGCGACCCGACCTCGTTTGCGTGGCTCCTGCCGATTCCACGGCCGGCGGCGGGGGTGGCGCTCGAAGACATCCTCGGGGTGTCGCTGCCCGAGGTGTTCGACCGGGTGCAGGATGCGACCGAGCCGAGCTTCTTCGTGGCCCAGGTCACGAGCGGTCCCAACACGTGCTCGCGGGCGGACTCCGGGGGCTCTGGCTGTGGCGGCGACGACGCCACGGCGACGAACGCCTCGGCGACAGGCGACGGGTCGCTCGAGACGAACGACCCGGGCCGACCGGGGGTGACTATCAGCGACGAAGCGCGCGTGGGTCCCTACGACGCGCAGCTCCTCGATGCGAGGGATGCCGAGTCGCTCTACACCTGGCTTGGCGACAACGGGTACTACCAGGACCCGATGGCGCGGCCGCTGCTTGCGCACTACATCGCGACGGGCTGGTCGTTCATCGCGATACGCCTGCAGAATCAGCGCGACCTCGGCGACATCCGACCCATCACGCTGACGCTCGGCGAGAACGCGCCGTGCGTGCCGCTGCGCCTGACGGCCATCGCGGCCAACGACGACATGCCCATCCTCGTGTGGGTGCTGGGGCCTGGGCGGGCCATTCCAAAGAACTTCCTGCACGCGATCGTGAACGACCAGGCGCTGACCTTCCCCGGTGCGCCCGAGTACATGACGCGCGTGTCCGAGGCGATCGATGGCGCCAGCGGGCGCGCCTGGGTGACCGAGTTCGCGGGGGCGGCGAGCAGCGTCGGGACCTTTATTTCGGCGGCGCAGCGGACCCGAGTGAGCGAGAGCGTAAACCTCGGCGAGCTGCGGCAAGCGCTGATGGCGATAGGAGATGGACCGACCGTGCGGTCGTTGCTCAGCGAGGAGCTGGTGCCACCCGAAGCGTTCGCGGAGGCGTTCACGCAGAGCCCACTCGAGTACATGGACGTGTCGGGTATGACCTACGTGGACGACTTCGAGACGTTGCGCGAGCGCTTGCTGGCGGAGCTGGTGGCGCCGCTCGAGGCGATCGACAAGCTGTTCGCGGAGTCGACGACACTGACGCGCTTCATCACGACCATCGACCCGAGCGAGATGACCCGCGACCCGATCTTCGCGTTCAATCCGGACCTGCCGGACGTCGCGCGCGAGCACGGCATCAAGGTCGAGACGCGGGTCAGCAAGAGTTGCCAGCAGAACCTGCACGTCACCTACCCCGATGGCAGCGAGGTGACGACAGTGGCGACGGGCGCGACGGTGGCGGCCGTGCCGGGAGCGCCAGCGTTGCTGCGAGTCGAGCTCATCGACGAGTCGGGCCCGCCGATCGCGTTCGATCCCGAGCAGGTCGTCGAGATCGATCGCGTGATCGCCGGGGCCACGGTCGGCGCGCCGACGTTGCCGGCTGGCTATCAGCTCAACCCGGCGCCGCGCGACTCGAACGCGGCCGATGGCGATGACGACGAGGGTGGCTGCGCGTTGTCGCTGCCCGGCGCCTTCCTGATGTTGCCGTTGGGGCTGCTGGCGTTGCGTGCGCGGCGCGCGCGGCGGGTGCTGACGGTCAGGTGAAGTGCTGGAGGATCGCCGCGACGTCGTGCGTGTAGCCGCCGCCGAAAAAGGCGACGGGGATGAGCAGCGACAGGTCGCGGACCGGTTGTCCCTGAAGCGCTCAGACCGCCTTTATTCGCAAGCGATGCAAGTATGAAAGCACGGCCGGAAAGTAAGCTTCGTAAGCGAAGGCCAGCCCGCCTTGGCCGAGTTCGATGGGGGCAGGATCGGAGAGCCTGCTGACGAAGCCCTTGGTGACCTGTCGACCTCCCGCGAATGCTCGTACGTGAGGGGGCGCCCCTCGGCGACCGACTTATCTCGGATGAACTCGATGAGTTTCTGCGGC
>Ga0105044_10001776_pt1 | contig 29246 bp, 2 predicted proteins | sample MAT01_FD_78092 | JGI IMG/M metagenome (GOLD analysis project Ga0105044, IMG submission 78092) | Freshwater microbial communities from Lake Fryxell liftoff mats and glacier meltwater in Antarctica - MAT-01 | ecosystem: Environmental > Aquatic > Freshwater > Ice > Liftoff microbial mat | place...
ATCTCGCCAGGCTCGATCCGGAAACCACGGATCTTTACCTGCTGATCGGTCCGGCCAAGAAATTCGAGATTGCCGTCCGGCCGCCAGCGCACGAGATCGCCCGTACGATACATCCGTGCGCCTAGATCAGAGGAATGCGGATTGGCAACAAAACGCTCCGCAGTCAGCGACGACTGATGGAGATAGCCGCGCGCCAGACCGGTGCCAGCAACGTACAACTCACCGCAAACTCCCAACGGCGATGGCTCCAATGAGGCGTCGAGCACGTAAACATTCGTTTCGTTGATTGGAACGCCTATTGGCACGCCACCGCTCAAGTCTGCATTGACTGGCACGCTGAAGCAGCAACTGAACGTCGTGTTCTCCGTCGGGCCGTAGCCGTTGATGAAACGACATTGTGGATGCGCGCGTAGCATCTTGCCCACGTGCTCCGGGGAGAGAACATCACCGCCAGCAAGCAGTCGGCGGACCCCAGCAAACGCGGGCAGGGCGTGGTCGACCATCTGGGTGAACAATCCCGATGTGAGCCACATTGTGTTGATGCGCTGTTGCACGACAACTTCGTTGATCTCTTCCGGCGAGACCACTCCCGCAGGCATGACCACCAGCACCCCGCCATTTAGCAGCGCCCCCCAGATCTCGAACGTCGCGGCGTCAAAGCTAATGGGCGCGAGTTGCAAGACACGCGAGGCCGCATCGAGAGCGACGTAATTTGGCTCCCGCACTAACCGGACGACCGCAGCGTGCGGCACCAGAACGCCCTTGGGCGCGCCGGTCGATCCCGAAGTGAAATTCACGTAGGCTGGATGCCCAGAGAAGAGAGCGACGCGCGGGTTTTCCTCCGATCGACCGGCGAGTTGCCTGAACGTCTCTGCGGTCACCATGTGACGCGCACCGGCGTCGGCAATCAATTCAGCCTGGCGTTGAGCAGGCAGGTTGGGCGCAATCGGAACATAGGCGCCACCGGCTTTCAGTATTGCGAGCACCGCGATGATCAGATTGGTGGAACGGTCAAGACAGACCCCAACCAGCGTCTCAGGCTGCACGCCAATTTCGATTAGGAAGTGCGCAAGTTGATTGGCTCGCTCGTTGAGTTCGCCGTAAGTTAAAGAAACGTCCGCACACACTAGCGCAACAGCTTCAGGATTTCGTGCTGCCATGTTGGCAAAAAGGCTCGGAATAACCATGTTGTCCGAACGGCATATTGCGCGCTCTGCCCAAGGGGCAACTCGCGTTCCGAGGCTATAGATTGGGGCGCCAGGCGCCAGAAGGACCGACTCGAGCAGCGCAATGTAGTCGCTCGCCATCTGCTCGATACGCCAACGGTCGAACAGATCCCGATTGTAGAGCCACAGGAGTTCAAGCCCGGCGTCGTGCTCGAATGCGTAAACCTCGAGTTCGAAGCGTACGCGTGCCTCGCCGCCAGCGATCGGCTCGATTTCGAGACCCTTCAAATTCTGCGCGCCTGTTGGCGCGTTCTGAAGCGCAAACGTGACCTGAAAAACCGGCGTCGAGCTGAGGCTGCGCTCTGGTGACAACTCCTCCACGAGCTTTTCGAACGGAATGTCCTGGTGCAGAAAAGCGTCCCGGGCAGTATCCCTTACGCCAACCAGCAGCTCGCGAAAACTTGCTTTTGCGTCGATTTGGACGCGCATAACGAGTGAGTTCACGAAGAAGCCAATGAGCCGCTCGAGCTGCGTTTCCCGGCGGTTTGCAATCGGCGAACCGACGACAATGTCGTCTCGCCCGGAATAGCGTTGCAACAGGACTGCGAATGCCGCCAGCAGCGTCATATACAAGGTCGCGCCGCTTTGCTGACCTAGCTCTCTTAATGCGAGGACTTGGGCGGAGGTGATTGCAACCGCAAAGTCACGGGCAACAAAGGTCTGAGTCTTCGGCCGAGGCCGATCGGTGGGCAGTTCTAGGCGAGCGGGGGCACCGGTCAGTTGCCGCTTCCAGTATGCAAGGCCATCATGCATGCCTTCACCGTCCAGGCGTTTTCGCTGCCACACCGCAAAGTCGGCGTATTGGACCGGGAGCGCCTCAAGCTGCACGTCGCGCCCTTCCCGAAACGCTGCATAAAGCTCGGCCAATTCGTGACTGAGAACACCCATCGACCAGATGTCACAGACGATGTGATGCATCGTCAACAGCAGAACATGCTCTCGGTCCGAGAGTTTGAGGAGTCGTGTCCGAAGCAAAGGCCCGCGGCGCAGATTGAATGGCTCTTGGACATCCAAGGATAACGCTGCGTTGATCGCTTCTTGGCGTGCCGCTTCGTCTAGATGGGCGAGGTCATCAAGATGTAACGGGATAGAAAGTTCGGGCGCGATGATCTGCACCGGTTCACCATCCACCTCACCGAAGTGCGTGCGTAAACTCTCATGGCGTTCAACGATCGTGTTGATCGCACGCTCCAAGGCCGCACGGTCCAAAAGACCTCGCAGGCGCAGGGGTTGCGGCATGTTGTATTCGGGAGTGGCTCCTGACACTTGATCGAGGACCCACAGTCGCCGTTGCGCATGTGACAGCGGAATGGGTCCGGGTTCCGGGCGGACGCCCAGACGATGCGTGGGAAGAGTGCCGATCCCCTTCTTTTTCAGAAGAAGGGACCGCAGCTTTTCCTTAGTGGAGAGCGTGTCCGGTACGATCATTCAGTTCTCCTGTTCGTGACGCAACATGGCTTCGAGCTGTTCTGGCGACATCTGGTCAAGCTGCCGTTCTAGTTGCTCAATTTCGCTCAGAACTTCAGCGATACCAGCCGCAGTCGGGTTTTCGAACACAGCTTTGAGAGGCAGCTCGACCTCGAACACGTCCCAAATCCGTGACACTAGGCGCGTCGCGAGCAACGAGTGGCCGCCGATTGCGAAGAAGTTGTCGTCCACCCCGACCCGCTCCAGTGCGAGCACGTCGGCAAAGATGTCTCGGAGCATCGCTTCGTTCGTCGTGCGGGGCTCGCGGTAAGCGCTAGTCGTCCACAACGGTTCAGGCAATCCACCACGGTCGAGCTTTCCGTTAGGCAGCAGCGGCATCTGCTCGAGATTGACAAAAACCATCGGAACCATATGGTCAGGAAGACGTTCCGCCAATGCCAAACGGAGCGCGTCGACATTTATGGTCAGCCCCAACCTAGGCACGACATAGGCGACCAATCCCCGATCACGCGCGACCACAGTCGCCTGCGCGACGGTCTCGTGTCTCGTGAGCAGTACTTCGATCTCACCGGGCTCGACGCGGAAACCGCGGATCTTCAATTGCGCATCTCCGCGGCCGTGAAATTCAAGCGTGTCATCATTGCGCCAACTCGCAAGGTCGCCTGTACGGTACATGCGCATGCCCGCCATGCCGTGTGGGTCAGCAACGAACCGCTCGGCCGTCTGAGCGAGCCGGTTGAGATAGCCGAGCGCTAAGGCCGACCCGGCAATGTACAGTTCGCCGACCACACCGTTTGGTACCGGCTCCAACGCTGCATCTAGGACATACATCCGATAGTTCGTCAGGGGACGACCAATCGACACGACGCTGGAAGCGGAAGACATGAGGTCCATATCGCCAACGTTGTGCACACTGGCCCAGATTGTGGCTTCTGTCGGACCATAGAGATTCCGCACCTCGGCACCGCACTCACGAAGCACCAGCGCCAAATCGCGCGACAGCGCTTCGCCGCCGATATAAATGCGCAGATTGTTGAGGCATTGCAGATCCTGCTCAGCCAGCATGCTCATGTGGGTGGGTGTCACCTGCAACGACGTGATCTTCCCGGCACGGATCAGCTTGGCGAGGCGTACGGGATCGCGCACAGTGTCGCGATCAGCGATCCACACTTCCGCGCCACGGCATAGGGGCACGAGAATCTCGAGTATTGAGATGTCAAACCCGATCGTAGTGACGGCGAGATGACGTTCGCCCGGCGCGAACGGTACGTGGGCCTTAATAGCATCAATGAACGTGGACAGTGCGCCGTGCGGGATGACGACGCCCTTGGGGCGCCCCGTCGATCCTGATGTGTAGATCACGTAAGCAGGGTCGGCGAAACTAGGTCGGTGGGCGGTTGGATAACCTGGCCCTGTCGTCTCCCAGACGAGGTCGCGTGTAACGACTAACGAAGGAGCCGCGTCCGCCAGCATATCAGCCAGTCGCGCCCGCGGATAATCGGGATCTAGCGGCACATATCCAGCTCCCGCCATGAGAACGCCGAACATCGCTACAACCATCTCCAAGGAACGGTCGAGCTCTATGCCAACTAGACTGCCGGGGCCAACCCCCTGAGCGATCAGGTGATGGGCCAGCGAGTTTGCCCGGTCGCTGAGGTCGGCATAGGTAAGCCGTTCATTGCCGAACACGAGAGCGGTGGCGTTCGGCGCACACCTGACCTGAGCATCAAAGAGCTCCAAGACACTCGGATGCAGCGCCGAAGCCGATTGATAGCCTGCCGCACCACATAGCAGCGCATGTCGCTCATCGGCTCCAAGGATTCCGATGCGATGCAGCGGGACGTCTGGATCCTCGACAACGGCTTCAATGAGGCGCACGAACCGCTGCGCGATTGACTCTACCGTTGCGCGTTCGAAGAGGTCGAGGTTGTATTCGAGACCAGCGTCGATGCCGAGTTGCTCACCACCAGCGCCCAAATGCTCGCTGAGACCGAGAGTCAGGTCGAAGCGAGCAATGTCTCCAGAGATTGGCTCGCCGCTGACGCTAAGCCCCGGCAGAGTGAACTCATCATGCCCCATTTGCTCCACGAGTAGCATCACCTGAAATAGTGGGTTGCGGCCTAGGGCGCGTTCTGGTTTGAGCGCGTCAACGACTTGCTCGAATGGTAGGTCCTGGTGTTCAAAGGCTTCGAGCGCAAATCCGCGCACACGCCGCACGAGCTCGTTAAAACTAGGATTACCCGAGACATCTGTCCGCAATACCAGTGTATTTGCAAAGAGGCCGATCAACTCCTCAGTTGCACTCTCGCCCCTACCTGCGATCGGCGTTCCAATCGGAATATCGTCACCGGCGCCAATTTTTGAGAGCAGCGCCGCAAACGCGGCCTGAATCACCATGAAGAGGGTCGCTCCGTTTGCGAGCGCAAGCTCATGCAGTCGGAGATGCGAGGCCCGATCAATATGCAACTGCACCACGCTGCCGCGATAGCTCGTCACCGGAGGCCGCGGGTGATCTACTGGCAAGCGCAACTCAACGGGCAGGCCAGCCAGCGCTTTGCGCCAGAACGCGACCTGCCGTGGCATTGCATCGGTGAGCCAATTCCGCTGCCAGATCGCATAGTCGGCATACTGCACCGGCAATGGCCGCCAAGCGGGGGCTTCGCCGCGTATGCGTGCCGCGTACGCCACGGTCAGATCGCGCGCAAGTGGCCCGAGCGACCAGCCGTCAGCGGCGATGTGATGTACGACCAGCATCAAGATGTGACAGTCTTTTGTGGGCGTGAACAGCCATGCACGCAGCGGAATCTCCTCGCGCAACTTGAAGGCGACGCGCGCGGCCTCTGCAAGACTCGTGCCATCGCGAATCACACGCACGCACGCATCCTCGCTTCTAAGCACCTGCTGGCGCGGAACGCCATTATCCTCAGGAAAGATCGTGCGCAAACTTTCATGCCGTTCGACAACATCGTGCAGCGCAAGCTCCAGCCCGTTCACGTCAAGATTGCCTTCGAGGCGCAGCGCCAGCGGGATGTTATAGCTCGGGTTCGCGCCTTCGATGCGGTAGAGGAACCAAAGTCGTTGCTGGGCGTACGAAAGCGGGATCGGCTCGGGACGATCCTGCACCCGCAGCGGTTCGCGCAAATGCGCTCGGTGGCGTAGACGCGGGGCTAGTTCCGCGATCGTCGTGGATTCGAACAGCGACCGGATCGCCAGCTCGACATTCAGCGTTGAACGCACGCGACTTACAACTCGAGTAGCGAGCAGAGAGTGGCCGCCAAGGGAAAAAAAATCGTCGTCAATACCGATCCGATTGAGTTTCAGCACATCCGCGAAGATGCCGCACAAAATTTCTTCCTCGGGCGTGCGCGGTGCGCGATAGCCTTCCGTCGGTCGCCCGGGTATGGGCAACACTCGGCGGTCGAGCTTGCCGTTGACATTCAGCGGCAGCGCTTGGAGCAGCATTATGTTTGCCGGCACCATGTATTCGGGCAGACGATCAAGCAGATGATCGCGCAACTCGTTCGCAAGCCGCAAAGGTTCCACAGTGCCACGCCCCAAGCCAGGAACCACATAGCCGACGAGTTGCTTGTCGCCTGAACCGAGGTCGCGGGCGATAACCGCAGCCTGAGCTACCGCCGGGTGCTGTGCAAGTGCCGCTTCGATCTCGCCGAGCTCGATGCGGAAACCGCGAATCTTAACCTGCTGATCTGCGCGACCGAGAAACTCTAGCGCGCCGCCGACTCGTCTGCGCGCGAGGTCTCCAGTGCGGTACATACGCGATCCGAGCACGCCGTATGGGTCAGCAACAAAGCGCTCGGCGCTGAGCCCGGGGCGATTCAGATAGCCGCGCGCCAGACCGGCGCCGGCCACGTACAACTCGCCCGTCACCCCTAGTGGCACGGGCTCGAGCCCTGCATCTAGCACGTAGATCCGCAGATCAGCCAGGTTCGCGCCGATGACGCTGCCCCCTGCCGTTAGAGCCAGCTCGCGATTCAGGAGCACAGAGCTCACATGCACCGTCGTCTCGGTGATACCGTACATGTTGAAAAGGAACGGCGCGTCTTCCGCGTGTCGACGGTACCACGGCTCCAATCGCGCAGGTTCGAGGGCTTCACCGCCGAATATTACGCAGCGCAGCTGCAAGCGATCGCCCAGGTCTGGGCGATCGCCGTCAGCCTGCATCAGCTGATAGAAGGCGGATGGCGTCTGGTTAAGCACCGTGACCTGCCGTGCAACCAGCAGCGCGAGTAGGTCCACAGGCGACTGCGTGACCATCCGCGACACGACGACGACACGACCACCGTACAGCAGCGCCCCCAAAAGTTCCCACACAGAGAAGTCAAATGCCACGGAGTGGCACATCGTCCAGACGTCATCCGGTCCAAAAGAGTAGTAGGAATTCGTCGCGTCGAAGAGTCGCGTGATGTTGCGATGGGTCACCAACACGCCCTTTGGCGCGCCGGTCGATCCAGAGGTGTAAATGACATACGCAGGGTGGTCCGGGAGCAATATTCCACGCCGCGGATCATTCGCCGGCTCGTCTGAGAGGGCCTCAAACGTTTCGGGTCGGATTACGAACGCAGGCGCAGCATCGGCAATCATCGCGGACAGTCGCGCTTCGGGGGAGTCTGGATCGAGAGGCAGGTACGCTGCACCGGCTTTAACGACGCCAAGAATCGCAACGACCATCTCGATCGACCGCTCCAGCAAGATGCCTACTAAACTCTCTGCGCGCACTCCCTGCCTCAGCAACCGGTGTGCTAACTGGTTCGAGCGCGCGTTCAGTTCGGCATACGTGATCGATTCGTTCTCAAATATCACTGCCACGGCGCTTGGGGTTCGCGCAGCCTGTGCTTCGAAGCGCTCTGGTAGCGTCGTTTCATCTGCGAACTGCGCTTGTACGTTCGACTCAATAATTAAGTAGTGCCGCTCGCTCGCGTCGAGCACGTCGACACGGTGCAGTGCGACGTCCGGTGCCGCCAATGCAGACTCGAGGAGCGTGAGGTAATGACGCGCCATCTGCTCGATTCGCCAGCTGTCGAACAGGTCACGGTTGTACACCCACGAGAACTCCAGCCCTCCGTCACGCTCGGACGCGTGGACTTCAAGATCGAAACGCACACCCGGCTCATCACCGACGATTGACTCAATCTGCAGGCCCTTAACCGACTGATGGCCCGCGGGCGCGTTCTGCAGCGCAAATACCACTTGGAATATCGGCGTCAAATCGAAGCGGCGCTCCACCGAAAGCTCCTCAACCAGTCGTTCGAAGGGAATCTCTTGATGTTGGTAAGCCTCAAGCGTCACGCGCCGCACGTCGCGCAATAGGTCGCGAAATGTTGCATCCTGGCGAACGCCGACGCGCATCACAAGCGAGTTCACGAAGAACCCAATCAGTTCCTCGAGTTGCTTTTCGTGACGATTTGCAATTGGCGAACCCAATACGATGTCGCGCTGGCCGGTATAGCGTTTCATGAGCAAGGCAAATGCGGCCAACAGCGTCATGTAGAGCGTCGCCTGATTGGATAGCCCCAGATGCTTTAGAGCCTCCAGACAGCGCGGCGGCATAGTCACGTTGCAGACATCGGCGACGAACGTTCGGGCTGCCGGGCGAGGTCGGTCTGTGGGCAGCTGGAGTCGGTCCGGAATACCCGTTAATTGCGTCTTCCAGTAGTCGAGCCCGCGCCGAATCGCATCGCTGTCGAGCCAGCCTCGCTGCCACAATGCGAAATCAGCGTACTGTACTGCGAGCGGCTGCAGCGGATTCACGCCGCCATCGCGAAACGCCGCATACAAAGCGGCAAACTCGCGATTCAGGACGCCCATCGACCACGCATCGGAAACAATGTGGTGACAAGTCCACAGAAGCACATGATCATCGTCGCCGAGCCTCATTAGCCGCGCGCGCACCAGCGGCCCCTGACTAAGATCGAACGGTTCGTCGGCTTGCTGTTGCAGTACAAGACGGACGTCCTCGTAATGCGCCCTCTCAACGGGTAGGTCGATGTGCATCTTAGCTTCGATGACCTGAAAAGGTTCACCTTCGACCTCCACGAAATGCACCCGCAGGTTCTCGTGACGTTCAATGATCGTATTGATAGCTCGTTCAAGCGCGTCGACGTCCAGATGCCCGCGCAGGCGCCAGGCACCCGGCATGTTGTACTCGGGACTTGAGCCCTGTAGCTTGTCGATGAACCAGAGGCCGCGTTGCGCATAAGATACGGTTAGCAGCGCTGGGCGCTCCATGGGCCGCAACGGCGGCTTGGGCGCTCCAGAACCGCGCCGCGCCTCGTCGATGGCATTTGCCAGCTGTCCGAGCTTCGGTGTATCGAATACTATCCGTATGGGTATCTCGACATTGAAGACGTCGCGGACGCGGCTCATGAGCTGAGCGGCCATTAACGAGTGGCCGCCGATGGCGAAAAAATCGTCTTCCTCGCCGACGAGATCCAGTCCAAGGACCGATTTCCAAACGCCGGCAAGCAACCGGGCAGTCTCCGAGCGCGGCGCGACGAAGCCGGCACCGACACGATCAGCGCGCTGTGGAACCGGCAGTGCGCGCCGATCAATCTTCCCAGCTGGCGTCAAAGGCCACGCAGACAACACCATGATCGCCGACGGCACCATAAAATCGGGAAGCGTTTCGCGTAAGGCTTCCGGAAGAGCATGGCTCAACTCGAGATCGGCTGCACGCCGCACAGGCTCATTCCCGTAACGGCCGTAGTCGAATCGCAACGCGTTCGCGGCAGCCTCATGCCGCGTCCATTGCGGACGAAAAACGCAGTCGTAACTACCCTGTGCGGTGAATCGCTGCCACGCGTAGGGGATACCGAGGCGCTGCGCAAACCTCATAACCGCATCGGGGTCTTCACCGACTGGGCGCCCGACAGCCGAGCGCAATTGGCCAACATTGGCGATATCTGGATTGTGCAGCAATCGCGCCGCTTCCACTGCGGCAGCAACGCGTGCATCACGCACACTACGAACCCCAATCGAACCATCAAACTCTTGGACACGCTGGCGCCACAGGCCCTGTTCGTCCCAATCAATCCACAGCGCTGGCGCCGCAATTGCCTCTTTCCCGCCTATCCGCAGCGTCACATCGTAGCGGAAGCGGTTCAACTCGTTGTCGTACGAGCCAGCCTTCAAACTCACATCCGCGCGGCCCACATCATCCCAGCGCCGTGCAAGTTCTGCGAACAGGGCTGGATCGACGATGAGCTCCTTTTCATTTTGGCGCGCTTGTGCGAGATGATGTTGCAGACCGCTGAGCGACATCGAATCCTGTGACTTGAATAGCTCGACGGACAAATAGAACGCATCCAGCAGCGGCAGACTGCGAATGTCGCCGATAAAGATGTGCCCTCCGGGCTTTGTCACACGGACCGCCTCGGCCAGTACGCCAAGCAGGTAGGTCATGTCTGGAAAGTACTGCGCAACCGAGTTGAGGATAACGAGGTCAACAGCGTCGTCAGACACAAATGACAGTTGGTCCGCCGAGCTCTGGCGCAGCATCACATGATCGAGGTCGCAACGTGTCTTGCGCAATAGCTCAAGCTGCGCGAGTGCCGATGCAGATAAATCGATACCGATGTAGCTCTCGCATCGCGGCGCCACCCGGGTGAGTAGCAGCCCCGTGCCGCAGCCGATTTCGAGCACGTTGCGTGGTTGGAATGCGTGCAGCCGCGCCACTGTCTCTTCAACCCAAAGGCGCATTTCTGCAGCTGCGATCGGGCCGCCAGTGTAGCTGCTGTTCCAGCCGAGAATGTTGAAGTCACTCGCAAGCTCGGGACTCGGAGCGGCGTGTGTCGAATCGTACAGCTGCTGCCAATAGCCAATGTGCGAAGCCTGTGCCTCGGGAGCTGTCTCCGCGTCGTCCCTGCTGATTACGTAGCCCAGCAGCTGCTGTTGCTCGCCCGCGCCATGGACGACGACCATTGCATCGCGAACGCGATCATGCTGGCGCAGTGCTTCCTCTATTTCGCCAAGCTCAATTCGGTAACCGCGCAGCTTCACCTGCGTGTCAACGCGGCCGATGAATTCGAGCGGACCGTCTATACGCCAGCGCACGAGGTCCCCCGTACGATACATTCGCATCCCCGGTTCGGGCGAAAACGGATTGGCAACGAAACGGTCTGCTGTCAGCGCAGCTTGCCCGAGATAGCCGCGCGCGAGGCTCTCGCCCGCAACGTAGAGCTCTCCATTCACGCCGATAGGCACGGGCTGGAGCGCGGGGTCGAGGACATACAAACGAGTGTTACTCACCGCGGTGCCGATTGGAGGATTCTGGAGACCGAATAGCGGCACGCTCATTGATGCGCAGACCGTGGTTTCAGTCGGGCCGTACGCGTTGATGAAGCAACGCCCACGCGACCAGCGATCAACTAATTCCGGCGGACACCCTTCACCCGCAACGATCAAGGTTTCGAGCGGGATATCGGCACGGTCAACCGTTGCCAGAATAGTCGGCGGCAGCGTTGCGTGCGTCACGCGCTGGCGCACGAGCAGCTCGCCCAGCAGCGAGCCAGTGCGCTCGTCGTCTTGGGGCAGCACAAGTGCCGCCCCGTTGGAAAGCGCCATCACGGCTTCCCAAAGAGATGCATCAAAATTCAGCGACGCAAACTGCAAAATGCGCGAACTGGGCGTGACGCCGAGGCGCTCAACCTGATCGTGGCTAAGACTTGCTATGCCCTGATGGGTCACAACAACCCCCTTGGGAACACCAGTCGAGCCGGAGGTATAGATTACATAGGCCGAGTTGGTAGCCGACCGCGCGACGTTAGGATCGTAAGTTGGAAAATCATCGAGCCGCGCTGCACTGAGAGCATCGCGGTTCAGCACCAATGTGGGCGTTGCATCGACGAGCATGTGCGCGATGCGCGCTTCTGGATATGTGGGGTCAAGCGGAAGATATGCCGCTCCGGCCTTCATTATCCCGAGCACAGCCATCCACATCTCTATCGAACGGTCCATCGCTACGCCAACGCAGCTTTCCGGAACCACCCCCTTACTAACAAGATAATGCGCAAGCTGATTTGCGCGGGCGTTGAGCTCGCCATACTTCACCGAGCCGACAGCTGATACGATGGCCAAGGCGTCAGGAGCCCGCGCTACTTGGGCTTCAAACAGTTCCGAGAGCGTTGCAGGCGGCAACGGATGCGGGCGGCAGCTAAACTCATCGAGCAACGTTCCCCGCTCCACTGCGTTTAGCATCGCTAATCGATGCAGCGGTACGCCGGGACGTATCACCACGTCTCTCAACAGATTTACGAAATGCCCTGCCATCTGCTCTATGCGCCAGCGGTCGAACAGGTCGCGGTTATAAACCCACACGATCTCGAGTCCACGGTTGCTTTCGACAGAGTGGATCTCAAGATCAAAGCGGACGCGTAGCTCATCGCTATAGACGCGCGCAATCTCCAGGTCTTTCAACGAGGTCGTGCCGCTGGGCGCATTCTGCAGTGCGAACGCAACCTGAAAGAGCGGTGTCGAACTGAGATCGCGCTCCGGTAATAGCTCGGCAACCAACTGCTCAAACGGGACACCCTGATGCTGATACGCGTCTAGCGTCGTATCTCGCACCGCTGCAAGCAGCTCTCGAAATGTGAAGTCATGGCGAACTTGTACCCGCAACACAAGGGAGTTCACAAAGAAACCAATCAGTTGCTCGAGGTCGGCCTCCTCGCGGTTTGCGATCGGCGAACCAATGACGATGTCATCTTGACCGCTGTAGCGGGCGAACAGCAACGCCAGCGCGGCCAGCAGGGCCATATAGAGTGTGGCGTGACTGTCCTGCGTAAGTCGCATAGTCGAGCTGAGCTGCTCAGGCGGGATAACCGCGTGTACGGCGTCGGCGATGAAGCTCTGAACTGCCGGACGAGGTCGGTCGGTGGGCAGTGCTAAACGCTCGGGGATCCCGCGCAGATGCCCTTTCCAGTACGCGAGGCCTTCGGCGAGTTCGCCGTTCTGCATCGCGGCGCGCTGCCAAAGCGCGAAGTCGGCGTACTGCACCCGCAGCAGCGGGAGTGGGTCTTCGCGCCCCTCTGCAAATGCGGCATAGAGAGCAACAAGCTCGCGACTGAGTACGCCGACTGACCAGCCGTCAGACACGATGTGGTGACTCGTCCACAGAATAATATGATCGCGCTCACCGAGCCGGAGCGCCTTCACGCGTAGCAACGGCCCGCGCTGCAGATCAAATGGCTCCTGCCATTCCAGGCGCATCGCGGTCTCGATTGCTTCCTGTCGCTGAGCGCTATCTAGCAACTGAAGGTCTTGCACCGGCACAGCGATACGCAATGTTTCCTGGATTATCTGTACGGGTTCGCCGTCGACTGCAGAAAAGTAGGTGCGCAGGGCTTCATGTCGCTCGACAATCGTATTGATCGCCCTAGTCAGTGCGTCGACATTAAGCTTTCCACGAAGCTGCATCGCCTCCGGCATGTTGTATTCGGCAGTTGTGCCACCAACCTGGTCGAGGAACCAAAGCCGCTGCTGCGCATAGGAGAGCGGCAGGTGTTCTGGGCGCGACTGCGCCATTAAGGGCGCGGGACACGCGGGCCTCGGCTTTTCATAGGACCAGCCCTTACCATCCCACCATACGGGGCTTCCCGTCTCGGTGTCGATCGCCTCCTCGCCGATTACCAAGAGCGCTCTATCCATTGATATCTCCTTGCCGTTTCACCGTAACTGGATTGGCATACCGAACAGGAGCGGAATACTGATTGCGCTGCGCAACCACCATACGCGCGAGTCCTTCAACGGTGGGCGCCTCGAAGAGTGCGCGGACCGACAGTTCTAGGGAGAACGTGGACCGCACGCGGCTCACAAGCTGAGTAGCCGACAAAGAATGGCCCCCAAGCGCAAAGAAATTAGCATCGATTCCGACGCGACCGAGCTGAAGAACCTCGGCGAAAAGCGTGCAGAGTGTTTCTTCCTCCGGTGTTCTCGGTGCACGATACGCTTCGGTCTGCTGGCCCGGTGCGGGCAAGGCAACGCGATCTAGTTTTCCGCTCGCGTTGTGCGGTAACTTGTCCATCAGCACGAATGCAGAAGGCACCATCGCGTGCGGCAGTCGCTCCGCCAAGTGCGCGCGCAAGGCCGCCAGATCAAGCGTGGTTGGCGCTAGGTAGGCTACCAATACCGTCCCGTGCCCGTCGTCCCTAGCGATCACAGCGACCTGCGCGATGCCCGCGAAGTCGGCGAACGCGAGTTCGACCTCACCGATCTCAATGCGTAGACCATGCATTTTAATCTGCTGATCCGCGCGACCGACGAATTCCAGCTCACCCCCGGCGCGTGCGAGCGCGAGATCGCCAGTCCTATACATGCGCGTGCCTGGTGCGCCGTGAGGATCGGCGATGAAGCGTTCTGCAGTCAGCGCCGCGCGATGGAGATATCCACGGGCGAGTCCCACGCCTGCGATGTACAACTCGCCAACAACGCCAACCGGCGCAGGCTCAAGCGCGCCGTCCAGAACATAAAGACGATAATTTGGGAGCGGCGAACCGATGCTGACGGAACCGCTCGTGACCCATCCCGCCGTCGCGTCAATGCAGGCCTCGGTAGGGCCGTATACATTGAGGATCCTGTTCGCAACGCCCGCGGAACGCAAACGAGCGGCAAGCCTCGGCGGCAGCACTTCGCCGCCAATCACAAGCGTTTCCAGTCCCGCGGGGAGATTCCCCGAATCGAGCATGCTTTCGATCAGGCTCGGTGTGCCGTCGAGCACCGATATCGGGTGGCGGCGCGCATCGGTGAACGCGGGAAGTACGAGGCAAGTGCCGCCGACGAGCAGCGGGCACAGGATCTGCTCAAGCAACGGGTCGACGCTAATCGGACTCATCACGGCGAAACGGGTGGATGCGCTGATATTTAGATGGTCGCTCATCGTCTGGATTTTGTTCGACAGTGCCCGATGTGAAACAACCACCCCCTTCGGCATTCCGGTGGAGCCGGATGTGAAAATCGTATAGGCGGGATTCTCTGGAAGCAGTGGGGCGCCGCGTTCATCATCGCGCAAGTCGTGCGCCGGCAGGTGTCTGGCATCAACTGGCGCGTCAAGCACAATGGCAGGCCTCGCTTCCGACAAGATGGCATCGATCCTCGCCTGTGGCTGATCGGGCTCCAGCGGCAGGAACGCAGCGCCGGATTTAAGTACGGCGAGCAGTGTTACGACGAGCTCTATCGAACGTGGCAGCGAGACTCCGACCATGCACTCGGGTGCAACGCCTTGCGCAATGAGGTAACGCGCCAGCTGATTGGCGCGGGCGTTTAGGCGGCAATAGGTGATCGACTCGTCGTCGCAGATTGCTGCGACTGCGTCCGGCGTAAGTGCTGCCTGCGCTTCCAGCAGCCCCGGAATGAGTTGAGGTCGCACGTCGTATGTAGGCGGTTGGGCAACAACACGAGACGGACCACCAAGTCGAAAGACCGGCGCATCAGGATTCGCAACAACCGCAGCAACAAGCTGTGTCAACTCCGCGCCAATTATTGCTACCGTTTCCGGGGCGAACCGCGTCGGGTCAAATTCGAGTTCGATGCGGAGGCGTTTGCCCGGAACCACCAGAAAACTCATTGGGTAATGCGTCGCATCGCGCCCCTCGACGGCCGCGACGTGGAGCGCTTCGCCATGCTTAGGAAGTACCGGGCTGGTCGGATAGTTCTCAAATACCATCAATGTGTCGAACAACTCCGTCGACCCTGCAGCATGCTGGATCTGCGCTAAGCCTATGTGCTCGTGCGCGAGCATGCGCGCCTGGTCTTGCTGAAGCGCTTGGAGCAGATGCAACACACGCTGTCCGGCGCGAATACGCACGCGTCGCGGCACGGTATTGATGAAGAGACCGACCATCTGATCGACGCCAATCAGTTCGGCCGGACGGCCCGAAACCGTGACGCCGAAGACGATGTCGTCACGGCCAGTAAACCGTCCGAGGATGATTGCCCACACCCCCTCCATCACCACGTTGAGTGTAAGAGCGCTGTCGCGAGCTAGCTGCTGTAGCCGTGTCGTGAGATCTTCGGCAAGGTCGCACGTCCATCGCTCTGAGTCGGTGGTGCTCGCACGAACGTTTTCTGTCGGCGCGAGCCGCGTCCCGCCATCAAGATCGCCGAGGTAATCGCGCCACGCGTTGAGCGCGGCAGTGCTATCCTGGGCAGCCAACCACCCCAGATAGTCTGAGTACGGTCGCACGCGCGGCAGCGCATCAACGTCACCACCGTTGCGATACAGCGCGAGGAGCTCACCGAAAAACAGCGGCATCGACCAGCCGTCCATGAGCGCATGGTGCACCGTAAATATGAGAAGGCTTCGTTCGCGAGCGAGTCGCAACAATGTCGTGCGGATGAGTGGTCCCTCAGCAAGAACAAATCGTTTGCTGCGATCGGCAGAGATCAGTTCGTTGCGGCGAGACTCATGTGTCACATCTTCCTCGCGCCACTGGAAGCCGGTAGCAGCGGCGATCACCTGCACCGGCCGGGTCAGTCCTTCGTGCCGGATCGTAGCTCGCAGGTTTGCATGCCGACGCAATAAAACGTCGATTGCGGCACGAAGCCGGCCCGCATCAAGCACGCCTTCGAACTGTAGACGAAGCTGGACGTTATAAACGTCGCTAGCACTCGCATCGTACAGCGCATGAAAGGCCAGCCCTTCTTGCAGCGGCGATAGCGGCAGGATGTCTTCGAGACCTGGATACGCCGTCTCGAGCGCGTCGACTTCGCTTTGAGATAATGTAACGAGAGGAAAGTCCGATGGCGTGTGCCCCCCGGCTTTGAGGCCTGCCATCGACTCGAGAGCCTGCTTCCATCTCTGCGCCAAGACGCTAATCTCCATGTCAGTGAAGTATGCAGAGGCCCAGCTCCATGTCGCAGACATAACCCCATCCACCGACTGCGCGTTGATGCGCAGGATGTGCGACAGTGGCGCTGTCGTATCCGCATCGAGAGCAAGGAATTCCGTATGCATTGCATCGAAACGCCCGAGGTAGTTGAACTCAACCTGTGGCTGGCGCAAGTCGGCAAGTCGGGGTGCGGTGTTGTCGTTGAGATAGCGTAGCAATCCGTAGCCAAGTCCCCGGCCTGGAACCGCGCGTAGCTGTTCCTTCACGCGCTTTAGAGAGCGTCCGACATCCGCAGGGTCGATGCCGCTGACGTCAAGCCGCACAGGGAACAGGCTGGTGAACCAACCGACGGTACGTGTAAGGTCGAACAAGACCGATTCGCGGCCGTGTCCTTCGAGATCGACGAGTATTGGACCCTGACGCCAGTCCGAGATGGCAATCGCCAAAGCGGTCAACAATACGTCGTTGATGCCGGCGTGGAACGCAGCGGGCACAGTTGTGAGCAGCGCCGAGGTTACCGCTGGCGGCAGCTCGACGCTCAGGTGACGCACAGTCGCAACAGTGTCGCGCGACCGATCCAGAACCTGATCCGCGATCAGCATTGCGCCGTCTTCAAGAATCCGCTCCCAAGCTGGCAGCTGGGCGGTCACCGCCGTCGAGTGTGCCGCCTCGGCAAGATGAGCCGCCCAAGCGCGGAACGGCGTCCCGGGAATGAGCTTGCCACCGGAAAGCACTGTCGCGAGGTCGGACGTTAGGATACGCCATGACACACCGTCGACGGCCAAGTGATGTGCGAGTAGAAAGAGACGCCCGGTCTCTGGGAACCACACCGCCTGAAGCACGCGGCCAGCCTCTGGTGCCAACCTATCCTCTGCGGCGTGCGCTGCTTCGCGCATACGGTCCGCACTAGCGCGCGTAACGCACGCGCTCGCCGCAACGCTTCCACGTGGCATGATGTTCAGCGTTTCACCATCGAGAAGAATCCTTAATGCATCGTGGTGGTCTATTAGTGTTTGCAGCGCTTGCACCAGCTGCGTTTCCTCGATATCCGCCGGTAGTGGCAGCAGCATGGACTGGTGGAAGGTGCGAAGCGCACCCCGCTGCTCGAAGAGCCAACGCATGATGGGCGTTGCGATGACTTGGCCGACGCCAGCAGCCGCGTCCCAATGTGTGCTTTGCGCAAGTCGGCGAGCGCGCGTAGCCAGCCCTTCGACCGTAGGCTGCTGGAACACATCTCGGGGGGCGAGTTCCAGCCCCGCGCGGCGCGCACCACTGACAAGTTGGATCGACATGATGCTATCGCCCCCAAGACGAAAGAAGTTGTCGTCCAAGCCGACACCGTCCAATTGGAGGACCTCGGCGAACAGGCGGCAGAGGATTTCTTGAGTCGGCGTACGTGGTGCCCGCCGACTTCCAGCTGGCCGCTCTGGTGCAGGAAGTGCGCGACGATCGAGCTTGCCGTTCGGCGTCAGCGGCAGGGCGTCGAGCAACACCAAGTTCGCCGGCACCATGTGATCCGGCAACTGCCCGGCGAGATGATCGAGCAGCACTGAGGTGAACTGCGCCGGGTTATGGAAGGCCATGCGCGACCCGCGCCAGACTGATTCTACTTTCGACCGGACGGCATAAATGCTGTGCACGTTGGTGGACTCCAGCAGTTCGTCCTGCTCAATGGTCAGCATGAAGCCGTGGCACTCAAGGAGCTGGGTTAACGTGGCGAGGCGCTCATCGATATCATGAACCTCGACGACAATCTGTTGAATCTTCGGCCAATCGCCAGGCTCGATTCCCTGGAGGACTTCCAGCTCGCTTTTCTCAACGTCGATCTTCAGCAGGTCGATCCGTTGTATGCCCTCCGTTGCAATCACTTCAGACAGCGTGCGTAACTCGCAAGTGAACTGCTCGAAGTCGAGATTCTCACTGACGACCGTATCCAGAGTCTCTTCCGAAAGCCCTCCGCCAGCGTACTGATTGCGCATGAATGCCTTGACGGTGGCCTGCTCCGTCGCAAGGTCGGCGTAGCGCCCCGAGAGGACCGAGTTATGTCGGTACCAAGTAAATTGGGAGTTCCCTGCGGCGTCCGAAAGCCCGCACTTGAAGACCTTCACGCCTCGCGCGAGCCGGGCATTGACGCTGAGTGCCTCGAACACTGGCGGAATCGGTTCGAACGCATAAATCCTGGCATTGGGCGAGCGCTCATGCACAAACCTAGTAAAAAGGCCAATATTTGCGCCGACATCAAACACGCACGCGTCTTCCGCGATTGTGACGCCGTGCCGCAAATAGGTCTCCTGCTCGAAAATTTCACGATAAAGAAAGTCGCTCTCGCTCTTGCTCTGCTGGCGGATGACCATACCGTTCGGCAGCTGGTAGCGCTCCTCGCGCGGCAGCTCGCCGCTGCGTTCCATCCGCAGCAGCTCGCACAGCGGATGCGCACTTGTTTCCTCCGGCACCACATAGGCGACGAGTTGCCTGTCCCCCAGACCGATATCACGAGCGGTGACCGCAACCTGGGCTACCCCCGGATGCTGCGCGAGCACCGCTTCAATCTCGCCCAGTTCGATACGGAAACCGCGGATCTTCACTTGCTGATCAGCGCGACCGAGAAAGTCCAGCACCCCATCGGCGCGCCATCGCGCGATGTCCCCCGTGCAGTACATACGCGTGCCAGTGGCACCGTATGGATCGGCAACGAATCGCTCTGCTGTCAGGCCGGCTCGTCCGAGATAGCCGCGCGCCAGACCCGCGCCCGCGAGATAGAGCTGGCCCGCGACGCCAACCGGCACCGGTTCGAGTCCGGCGCCAAGTACGTAGCAACGGGTGTTCCAGATCGGCGCTCCGATCGGAGGCGTAGCCTCGCCATCTTCGGGTCGGCACGTCCAAGCCGTCACGTCGATCGCAGCTTCTGTCGGGCCGTAAAGGTTATGAAGCGCAACGCCCGGAAAGCGCCCGAAGAACTGCGCCTGCAGGGTGCCCGGCAAGGCCTCGCCGCTGGTAATGACACGACGCAACGAACTCGCCGATCCCTGCCCCGCGAACGCGCCCACGAACGCGCTCAGCATCGAAGGCACGAAGTGCAGCGTCGTTACTCGATGCCGTTCGATGGTTTCCATCAAGCGCTGCGGATCCCTTTGCTCATCTGGGCGCGCGATGACAAGCCCCGCGCCGGTAATGAGGGGCCAGAAGAACTCCCACACCGATACGTCAAAGCTGTAAGGTGTCTTCTGCAGGACGCGATCGGAGGCGTCGAGGCCATAGGCCCCCTGCATCCACAGGATGCGGTTGACAAGCGCCTCATGGGTGTTAGGTGCGCCCTTCGGGATGCCCGTCGACCCTGACGTGTAGATGACGTACGCCGGGTGCTGGGGAAGCAGCGATGAGACGCGCTCTGCATCGGACGGATTGTGCTCGGGTAGCCCGATCTCGGCGGTATCAAGAACGATCGTCCCGATCGTCGCCGGGAGCAGGCCGGCCAGCGCACTGCTGGTGAGGACGACGGCAGGATCGGCATCGGCGATCGCCCGCGCCACGCGCTCCCGCGGATGATCAGGGTCGAGCGGCAGGTACGCCGCGCCCGCCTTGACTGTGCCAAAGATCGCGACCACCATGTCAAACGAACGGTGCAGAACGATGCCGACGATGCTCTCGGGACCAACGCCCCGTCGGATCAACTCATGCGCCAGTCGGTTGGCTCGCACATTCAGCTCTGCATAGGTCAATGCCCTGCCCTCAAACAGCAGGGCAATCGACCCAGGTGAGCGCGCGACTTGTTCCTCAAACAGGGTGGTCAACGTGGTTCGCAGAACCCCGCGCGCGGTGGCGTTGAAGTCCTCGACCAAGGTGCGGCGCTCCCGACGGTCGATGATTGCGAAGCGATGCAGGGGTGCCTCCGGGTGCGCGATTGCAACATCTATCAGCCGCTGGAGTCCTGCGGACAAGCTGTCGATGCTATGCCGATCGAATACAAGCGGGTCATAGTCGAGGCGCAGATGCAGCAGTTCGTGCGGCAACACAACAAAGGCCAGCGGATAGTGAGAAGCATCGCGTCCTTCGATAGCCGTCACCCGCAGACCCGACGTGGGCAGGGAGCCCGTTGCGCCAACGGTGCTCGGATAGTTCTCAAAGACAAGGAGCGTGTCGAAGAGCTCTCCGACCCCGGCCGCGCGCCTGATGTCGGCAAGACCGACGTGTTGTGCATCCATCAGCCTCGCCTGGTCGTCCTGGATATGCGCGAGCAGCGATGCGAACGTTTCGCCCGGCCTAAGCCGCGCACGCAACGGTAGCGTATTGATGAACAGCCCGACCATCTGCTCGACACCGGGCAGATCAGCGGGCCTGCCCGCGACCGTCACGCCGAACACCACTTCGTCGCGGCCTGTCAGGTGTCCCATTAGAACGGACCACAGGCCCTGCATTACCGTGTTCAGCGTGACCCCAAGTCCCTGGGCGACAGCACGCAGGCCCGACGAACGCTGTGCAGACAGGTCAAGGTCCCAGCGTTGCGGCAGAGACATCTCATTCTTCGCGCCCGGTTTAGCAACGAGCGTCGCGCCGTCAAGTTCCGCGAGGTAAACGCGCCACGTCTCTAGCGCTGCTTTGCGGTCCTGCTTAGTTATCCAGTGGAGGTACTCAGAGTACGGACGCGCTGGCGCCAGTGAAGCATCATCGAGATACAGAGTGAACAATTCGCGGAGAACGATCGGCATTGACCAACCGTCGATCAGCACATGGTGGCTCTCGACCCGAAGGCGATGAGACTCCGACCCTAGGCGCATCAAGGTGAAACGCATTAACTGGCCTGCGGAGAGGACGAATCGCTCGTCCTCGACGGCTATGCCCTCGATCTCTCGCCAGGCCACGGAAATCGTCTTCCCGATAACCTGCACTGGTTGCGCCAGACCAGCATGTAGGATGGCGGCGCGCAGATTGGGGTGGCGGCGCAGCAACGCATGTGCGCTCGCCCGCATGCGTTGCGCATCGAGCTTTCCCTCGATCGCGATATCCACCCGGACAGTGTAGACATCCTGCCCGCCTTCGTCGTAGAGCGCGTGAAACACCAGCCCTTCCTGTAGCGGCGAGAGCGGCAACAACTCATCGAGGTCGGGATACGCGGATTCGATCTCCTCGAGTTGCAATGGCGTGATGGCGACCAGGGGGAAGTCAGACGGCGTATGTCCGCCGGCGTCGGACCGCTGCGCGTGAAGTGCCAGCGCCTCGAGCGAGGCTTGCCAAGAGTTAGCAAGAGATTGGATATCCTGATCGGTCATGTGCCGCTTTGCCCAGCGCCAACTCGCCGACAATTTCGGCCCGTCGGGCCCCTCAACTAACTGGGTGTTAACGTCGAGCAGGTGGAACAGCGGCATCGCCGGATCGTCGCGGATGGGGATCACTTCGTCCGCGGGAACCCAATCCAGATCTTCGCTCGGGCTCATCCCCCTGCCGAAATAGTTGAAGCCGATTTGAGGCACGTCGCGGCCCGCCAGGCGTGCGAGGGTGTCCCCATTGGAATAGCGCAGCAGACCATAGCCGAGTCCGCGGCCAGGAATTTCATGGAGCTGCCCTTTGACGGCCTTCAACACTTGGCCAATCGCGTCACCAGCCATCAACGCGTCGTCGACGTCGATTTCCGGCAAGGAAAGTCCCACAGGAAAGATAGTCGTGAACCAGCCAACGGTGCTGGAGAGATCAACGCTCAGATCCCAAGGCTCTCGGCCATGTCCTTCAAGATCGATCAGCATCGAGCCATCAGCCGCCTCACCACGATCACGACGCCAAACGGCGACCGCCACGGCCAACGCAGCCAGCATTACATCGCTAATTTTTGCGTGAAACTTCGCACAGACAGTTGTAGTCAATAGAGAGGTTATTGCGGGGGTGAGTTCGAGATAAAGGTCACCTGCGTGCGCGGCAACGTCCTTGGCCGGATCCAAGACTTTCCCCTTGAGGAGAGGCTTTCCATGATCAAGGATTGCTTCCCACGCCGGCAACTCGGCCAGCACAGCGGGCGCTGTCGCGTGCTGCTGCAGCAAACGTGCCCAGCTCCTAAACGACGTCCCCGAGGGCACCAGATCGGGGCTCCTGAGACTGTCGATGAGGATGCCCCATGACACCGCGTCTATCGCAAGATGGTGAACGACGAGGAAAAGCAGGCTGCCTGCCTCCTCAGCAAACCAGACCGCTTCGATCATGCGCCCTGCATGCGGGTCCAGCCGCCCTGCGGCCGCCTCGGCCCCCGCAAGCATTGCTTGTCGCCGTGTTTCTGGATCGAGCCCCCGTAGGTTGACGAAACTGACATGCTCAGCAGCGGTCACGCTGCCTCGGTGCGCAACGTGCACGCGATCGGCGTCCATGCGTAGGCGCAGCGCGTCGTGGCGGTCGAGGACCGACTGCAGCAATGCGATGAATACCGGTTCCGTGAGATTCGCCGGCGCCCGCAACAACAGTGACTGCCTAAAGCCCGACAGCGGGCCGCCGCGCGCTAGGAACCAAGTCATTATTGGCGTGGGAATCACATCGCCGATCGCTGCCTGCGCCTCGTGCTCGGCTGGTAGGCGGTCGTCCGAGATCCGTGCTGTCGCCGCCAGCGCCTCCACGGTCTGCAGCCGGAACACATCGCGCGGACTCAGCAACATGCCTGCTGCGCGCGCGCGCGACACGAGTTGGATCGACACAATGCTGTCGCCACCGATCGCAAAGAAGTTGTCGTCAATGCCGACACGATCGAGCGATAAGAGGTCTGCAAACAGCCGGCAGAGCAATGTCTCCGCAGAATTTCGCGGGCCACGATAAGTGCCGCTTAAGCCGTTCGGCTGCGGCAGCGCTTTTGCATCGAGCTTGCCATTTGCGGTAAGCGGCAGAGCATCAAGCACCAGAATCGTCGACGGCACCATGTAGTCCGGAAGCCGCTGCATCAGCGTCGCGCGCAACCTCGCGGTGTCGACCGGCACGCCATGATGCGGCACCACGTAGGCGGTCAACTGCTGTTCGCGCAGCAACACTGCGGCCTGGTTGACTCCGTCTTGTGCTTCGAGCACTGCTTCGATTTCCCCGAGTTCAATACGGAAGCCGCGCAACTTCACTTGCCCGTCGCTGCGGCCCACGTAATCGATCAATCCATCCTCGCGCCAGCGGGCAAGATCGCCCGTGCGGTACATGCGGGTCCCCGGCACGCCATACGGATCGGCAACGAAACATTGAGCGGTGAGACCTGGTCGCCCGAAGTAGCCTCGGGCGAGACAGTTGCCGGCGATGAAGAGCGTACCGGTGACTCCAACTGGCATCGGCTCGAGCGCGTCGCTGAGGACGTAGACCCGGGTGTTCCAGATCGGGGAGCCGATCGGCGGTGCATTGAAGCCCGCAAGGACGCCGCTCATCGTGGCGACCACGGTCGTCTCAGTCGGGCCATATGCGTTCAGCATCGTAAGCCGGGACGACCACCGACCAACGAGTTCGCCCGAGCACGCCTCTCCACCAACGATTAAGCATTCGAGCGTGAGTCCGGGCGCATTTTCGTCCAGCGTAGGCAGCACCGCAGGCGGCAACAGCGCATGCGTCACGCTCTCGTTTACACACACCTCATGTAATGCAGTTCCGCTGCGTTCGTCTGCGTTCAGCAGGACGAGCGAAGCACCGGTCGTGAGGGCCGTTACAAACTCCCAGAGCGCTACATCGAAATTGAGCGATGAAAACTGCAGAAGCCGCGACTGGGGCGTGAGCTTCATGACCTCCATCTGACCTGTGCGCATGCTGGCGACGCCGGCATGCGTTACGACGACGCCTTTGGGCACGCCAGTCGAACCAGAGGTGAAAATGACGTAGGCAGGATGCAATACGGATCGCGGAGCGTCTGGATTGTGCGTCGGATAGTCCTCAATCGCGGCATGATCGACCGCTTTGAGCACTAAGGTCGGCGCGGCGTCAGAAATCATGTACGCCAGCCGAGCTTCCGGATACTCCGGATCGAGCGGCAGATAAGCGCCACCAGCCTTGAGAGTAGCGATGACTGCGATCCACATGTCGAATGAGCGAGCCATCGAGATGCCAACGATTGACTCCGGCCCAACACCGCAGCTGATTAGGTAGTGCGCAAGACGATTCGCGCGCGCGTTTAGTTCACCGTACGTAAGAGCGATACCTCTGGACCGGATCGCAACGGCGCCAGGATCGCGCTCGACCTGTGCCTCAAATAGCTCCGGCAGCGTCGCTTCGGGCAACGGATGCGCTGTTGCGTTCCATGTTTCGAGCAGCGTCTGACGTTCCGCATGATCGAGAATTGCAAGACGGTGCAGCGGGACGTCGGGCTCACGCACCGCTTCCTCAAGCAGGCGCACGAAATACTTGACCAGTGCTGCGGCACTCGCAGCATCGAACAGGTCGACGCTGTATTCGAGGTCGCCTGACAGCCCGCCGCCCGACCGCTCAGTGAGATTCATCGTCAGGTCAAACTTCGCCACTCCCGTCTCGAACGGTTCGATACTGATCGCAAGGCCCGCAAGTTCAAGCGATCCGGCAGGCGCGTTTTGAAGGGCTAGAGCCACTTGAAACAGTGGATGACGAGAGAGCGTGCGTTGCGGATGAAGTACCTCGACCACGCGCTCGAAAGGCACGTCCTGATGGTCGAAGGCGTCGAGGTCGAAGGCGCGAACGCGAGTGATTAGCTCGCGGAACGTCGGCTGTCCTGACACGTCGGTGCGCAGCACAAGCGTGTTCACGAAGAAGCCAATCAGATCCTCAAGTGCCGGATCAACACGGCCCGCAATTGGACTGCCGATGGGGATATCGTTCCCGCATCCGAGCCGACTCAGTAGCGCTCCCAACCCCGCCTGCAGCAACATGAAAAGGCTCGCGCCGCTCGCACGAGCGAGCTCCGTCAATCCTTGGTGCAAGGTGGCGGTGATCTGCAGCGGGACTTTGGCCCCCCGATAGCTCGCTGCCGCCGGGCGCGGGCTTGCCATCGGCAGGTTCAGCTCCTCTGGCATTCCGGCGAGTGCGTTACGCCAGAACTCGAGCTGCCCTGCCATGAGACTCTCTGGGTCTGATTCATCACCGAGCATTTCGCGCTGCCAGAGCGTGTAGTCGACATACTGCACTGGCAGTTCGGCAAACAATGGTGCGCCGCCAGCCCGTCGCGCAGCGTAAGCTGTTGCAAGGTCGCCTATGAGAGGCCTCATCGACCAGCCGTCTGCAGCGATGTGGTGCAGAAGAATCAGGAGAATGTGGCGCTGCGCGTGGCGGCGGAATAGCCAGGCGCGAATCGGAATCTCGACGGCGATGTTGCAGCCTGCGCTTGCAGCTTCAGCGAGCGTCAAGCCGGAATTACGTTGCAGGCTGAATCCTGCGACTTCAAGCACCTGCTGGTAGGGATTGCCCGCTTTTTCGGGAAAGACCGTGCGCAAGCTCTCATGCCGCGCGATAACGTCGGCCAGAGCCTGCTCTAGCGCATCAGCATCGAGCTCGCCGTCCAGGCAGAGCGTGATCGGGATCGTGTAGAGCGCGTTAGGTCCTTCCATCTTGTGGAGGAACCACAGCCGTTGCTGGGCATACGAGAGCGGCGGATGTCGGTGTCTATCGTCCATTCAATTCCTTATCGTTTGCCGCAAGGCGCTCGGGCGGCACTTCAAGTCTGGCTCGCTTGCGCAGCGAAGGCTTGGCCTTCGGCGCCTGCAGGAGATGGGCGGCCATGCCTGCGATGGTCGGCTCGTCAAAAAACACGCGGATTGACAACTCAAGCCCGAGGGCGGAACGCACGCGGCTTACCATGCTCATCGCGAGGAGAGAGTTACCGCCGAGGCGGAAGAAGTTATCATCAATACCGACGCGCTCGAGCTTTAGAACATCCGAGTAGATCTCGCAGATCAGCTCCTCTTCGCGCGTGCGCGGGGCGCGGTAGCCTCCGGCCAGCCGCTCGGGTGCAGGCAATCCACGCCTATCGAGCTTGCCGTGGGCAGTGAGCGGAAGGGCCTCGAGCACGACGAACGCAGATGGAATCATGTAGTCGGGCAGTAGTTTCGCGATCCCCAAGCGCAGCACCAGTTCATCGACTGATACCGTCACATCCGAGGGGACGACATAGGCGACGAGCTGCCTGCCCCCGGGACCGTCTTCTCGGGCGAGGACCGCGGCTTGTGCCACGCCAACCTGAGCAACGAGGGCGGCCTCGATCTCGCCAAGTTCGATACGGAAGCCGCGAATTTTCACCTGATGATCCGCACGGCCCAGAAACTCCAGCACCCCGTCGATACGCCAGCGCGCAAGGTCGCCAGTTCGATACATGCGCGCGCCAAGCTCAGAATTGTGAGGGTCAGCAACGAAACGCGCCGAACTGAGGCCTGCACGATTCAGGTAACCGCGCGCCAGTCCCGCGCCGGCGACATACATCTCACCCGTGACGCCGATGGGTACGGGCTCGAGCGAGCCGTCAAGCACATAGATCCTTAGGTCAGGAATGTTCGCGCCAATAACGCTACCCCCGGCGCTCCTCGCTAACAGGGGATCGAGCGGGAGATAGCTCACGTGCACGGTCGTCTCGGTGATACCGTACATGTTGACAAGCCGCGGCGTATCCTCGGCGTGCCGGAGATACCACGGTGCCAGCCGGGCAGGCTCAAGCGCTTCGCCGCCAAAGACGATCAGCCGCAGACGCAGCTGATCACCGAGGACGGTGTTCTCGGCATCGGAGTGCATCAACTGGTAGAAGGCCGACGGCGTTTGGTTGAGTACTGTGACCTCCTGCTCGACCAGCAGTGCAAGGAATTGCGCCGGCGACCGCGTGATCGCCCAAGGCACGACGACCAGCCGCCCCCCATGCAGTAACGCTCCCCAAATCTCCCAAACTGAGAAGTCGAAGGCATACGAATGGAAAAGCGTCCAAACATCCCTATTGTCGAACGAGTACAAAGCGCGTGTCGCCTCGAAGAGACGCACCACATTTTGGTGCGTGACTATCACGCCCTTCGGCGCCCCGGTCGAGCCCGACGTGTAGATCACGTATGCAGGGTGCTGGGGCTGAAGCTCCCCGCGTGGCGGATCAAATGTAGGTTCGTGCGTCAGCGTCGAGAAGGTCTCTCTGCGAACCACAAGCGCTGGTGACGCATCATCGAGCATGTGTCGAATGCGAGCCTCCGGGTAGACCGGATCGAGTGGCAGATAAGCCGCGCCTGTTTTCAGGACGCCGAGAATCGCGATAACCGTTTCTAGCGACGGTTCGAGGGCAATTCCGACCCGGTCGTCCGGTCCCACGCCGAGTGAGATTAGGTGGTGCGCCAGTTGATTCGCCCGCGCATTTAGCTCTGCATAGGTGATGGATGCTTTGTCAAAGGTCACGGCCACGGCACCGGGTGTGCGTGCGACCTGTATTTCGAACAGGTCTGGTATTGTGGCCTTCGTCGCAAAATCGCGTTGTCCTCCCGTCCCCATTTGCAGGAGAGCCTGTCGCTCAGCAGTGTCGAGAATCTCAAAGCGATCGTCGGCCGCAGTCTCGATCATGCGGGCGAACCGCGCTGCGATCGCTTCCGCGACCCGACGATCGACTCGCCCCCGATCGTAGTCGAGCCGAAGACACAGCCGCTCCCCGGGAATCACCATGAGCGCGAGAGCGTAGTGCGTCGCATCGTGCCCCTGCGAGCCAGTCACGCGGAGCTCTTCGTCCCGGCTGAAGCGCGCCCGGTCAATAGGATAATTTTCGAATACGATCAGTGTATCGAAGAGATCGCCAAGACCAATAGCCCCCTGTATGTCGGCAAGGCCGACATGCTGGTGCGGCAGGAGTCGCGCCTGCTCTTGCTGCACGCGCCCCAGCAGTTCAGACAGCGGCTCTCCTTGTCGCAGCCGCACGCGCAGCGGCAGCGTGTTGATAAACAGGCCAATCATCTGTTCAACACCATTGAGCTCCGCCGGCCGTCCGGAGACCGTCACACCGAATACAACATCATTGCTTCCCGTCAGGTGTCCAAGCAGTGCCGCCCACAGCCCCTGCACTACGCTGTTCTGCGTCAGACCGCGCTCCCGTGCAAAGCCCTGCAATCGCGCCGTGAGTCCTTCCGAAAGATAGCTCAGGCAGCGTTCCGGAACGGACTGTGAAGCCGCGTGTGAAGATAATCGCGTTGCGCCCACGAGACCAGCAAAGTGCCCTCGCCATGCAGCAATCGCTGCATCTTTGTCTTGTTGCGCTAGCCATGACAAGAAGTCCGCGTAAGGTCGCACCAACGGTAGTGCTAGTGTGTCGCCGCGACTCTCATAAAGACTGAGTAACTCACCAAACAATAGCGGCATCGACCAGCCATCGATCAGCACATGGTGGCTCGTAAACACGAGCGCGTGACGGTCGCGACTCATCCGCACCAGCATGAATCGCATCAGCGGCGGCGCCGACATCACGAAGCGCTCAGCCCGATCAGCAGCAAGCAGTTCCTCTCTCCGCGCCGCCAAGATATCGCCTTCCAGCATTGAAAAGTCTTCCTCGCGCCACGGTACTTCAACGTCGCGCAGCACCACCTGCACCGGGCTCTCGAGTCCATCGTGCCGGATCGCCACGCTCAGATTCGGGTGACGCCGCAGCAACGCGCGCGTCGCGTCGCGCATCCGACCCGCATCAAGCGCTCCCGCGAGCTCGATCACTACCTGCACCGTATACACGTCCGGCCCATCCTGGTCATACAGCGCGTGAAACACCAGTCCTTCCTGCAGCGGCGACAGCGGCAATACGTCCTCTAGACCCGGATACGCAACCTCCAGTTGCTCAACCTGTGCTAAC
>Ga0105044_10001782_pt1 | contig 29224 bp, 32 predicted proteins | sample MAT01_FD_78092 | JGI IMG/M metagenome (GOLD analysis project Ga0105044, IMG submission 78092) | Freshwater microbial communities from Lake Fryxell liftoff mats and glacier meltwater in Antarctica - MAT-01 | ecosystem: Environmental > Aquatic > Freshwater > Ice > Liftoff microbial mat | place...
AATGCGTGTTCATCGACTATGACGTGCTGCGCGCGGCACCCCGGCATCTGAACTGGTCGGGGATCGGCGATATCCTGTGTTTCCATACCGGGGTGCTGGACTGGCAGTACGCCCGCGACACCGGCAAAATAGAGGCGAAATGGCCCTGGGACCAGGACCTTGCCGACCGGTCACTGTCCAAGGTCCGTGGCATCATCGACAACATCGACGGTATCCGCGCCATGACCGATCAGGGCATCGACGCGCTGGTGGACGGGCTGAAATGGGGCACCTCGTTTCAGGGGTCGGGCTGGTGCCCGCGCCATATCGAAGGCACCGACCATTTCCTGTTCTACACGCTGGAAAAACAGACCGGCCGGAAATTCCTGCATGGCCAGCCGGTGGGACTGGGCATCGTCGTGGGGTCCATGCTGCACGAGAACGGCGCGGATCAGATGCTGGACACCATCGCTGGCATCGGGCTGGATGTGCGGCCCGAAGCCATGGGCCTGACCTGGGATCAGGCGGTCGAGGGGCTGACCGGCATGCGCGCCTATGTGAACACCCTTCCGCTTTGGCATTCGATGGCGCATGACGTGACGATAACGCCAGGTTTCATTTCCGATCTGAAGGTCCGGCTGGACCGCGCCTATGAACACCGGAACTGAGACGGCGATGGCCCTGGTGAACGAGATGACCGAAACCGCCGAGCGGTCTCTGACCGCCGCCGAGATCCATGCCGAACTGATGGCCGGCATCCGCGAGGGCCGCTTTCAGCCGGGCCAGCAACTGCCGAACGAACGCCAGCTGGCCGAGCTTTACGGCTCTTCCCGCCAGCAGGTGCGCGATGCGCTGCTGATCCTGCAAGAGGCCGGGCTGGTCAAGCGCAAGGTCGGCTCGGGCACCTTCCTGGCCGAAGACATGCCAGCGATCATCGAACGCCTGGATGCCGAGGTTGATGTGCATGCCGTGCATGAACACAGCTTTCTGGAAACGATCGAGGCACGCCTGATCCTGGAGCCCGGGGTCGCAGCGCTGGCCGCGCGCAACATCTCGGAGGCGCATCTGGCCCAACTGCGGGCCGGGCTGGAAGCGGTCCGCGAACCGGCAAGCTGGCTGGAGTTCAAGTCGCGCATCTATCTGTTCGCGCGCGCCTATTACGAGGCCTCGGGCAACAGTTTCCTGTTGTGGACCTTCGACCATATCCTGGCCGCGCGGGTGGATCACAAGTTCGACGGGCACCGCGAAACCGGCGCCGTGGCCGAGATCGTCCGGCGCCATTCCTATGACCAGCTTCTGATGATCTTCCGCGCCATCGCAGAGGGCGACGAAGCGCGGGCCGAGACAGTGACGCGCAGCTACCTTATCGGAATTGCCGCCTCGCTGGGTCAGGGATGACCGGGCCGTTCCTGCTTCCGGATCTGGCTCCGGTGCCGCAAGTGATGGGGGCCGCAGATCTTGGTTACGGCAGAGGCAAGGTGCTTGTCGTCATTGTCGCCCATGCTGACGATCCGGCGATCTTCGCAGGCGGGGTGCTGGCCTTGTTCGTGCAGGCGGGCTGGCGGGTGCGTGCCTTGCGAGTGACTGATGATCGCTGGGACAGCGTGGGTCTGGACGAGGCCGAGACGATTGCCCGCAACGCCGCCGAGTTCCGGGCTGCGGCGCGGGTTCTGGGCGTGGCCGGGGTCGAGGATCTTGCCTGGCAGACCGATGTATTGGGCGATGCCAGCCGGGTTGCCCTGCGCGAGCGGCTGATCCACGCGATCCGGCGGCTGAAGCCCTATGCGCTGATGGGGTTCGATCCGGACTCGGTGTTGTACGAGGATAATCTTGACCACAAGGTGCTGGCCGAGGCGATGGACGAGGCCTTCTGGACCGCGATGTTCGACAAGCACCACCCCGAGCATTTTACCGAAGGCCTGGCCCCGCACGGCTGTGTTGAACGCTGGTATTTCGGCCGGTCTGTGGCGGCGGTGACCCATGTTTTCGACACTTCGGATGTGATCGAAACCCAGATGCAGGCGGTTGGCTGCCACGCAACCCCGATTGCCAACATGGCCGCGCAATATGCCCTGCAGGCGGCTACGGCCGGGCGGCCACAGGCGGAAACAGACCGGGCGCTTGCCGACCCCGCTGAGGCCCTTTGTATCCGGCTGCGCGCCAGCGCCGCGTCCAAGGGTCAGCCCTTCGGTCTGGCCGCCGCCGAATACCTGCGGCTTCACCGCACCCGCTTCGCCGGAGCGGCAGATTGACCAGAAGACCGTCGGCATCGGCGAACGCATGGCCAAGCTTTCCCTCGAACGATGACGGCTGCCTGCTGACCGATCCGGGCGCAGCGTGGCGCCCGCGGCAACCGGGTGGAGCGGCCGTTCGCAAAAGCCGAGGCGCGAATCGCCCCGACACGTCGTCACGGGCGGGGATGCAGACGACTGTGCAGGCAGAATTTCGCTGACGGAAACGATCGGGACGGTCACCGGCGGAAAGCCGATTACTGTGGCGATCAACGCTCAGCCCAGTCGCGGATGACCGGCGGTTTCGGTCCGCAGACACTCGAGCTCGGCAGGCAGCCAGTCACGAACCTGGGCGACAGCCGGCCTCGTTGTGGCCCGCAGATGAGCGACAAGGTGGTTGATGTCGCCCGTCCGAAGCACGACAGGTGTCACGGGCAGCAACCCTCCGACCGACAGTTCTTTGGCGACGACATGCCACCAGCCAAGGACCACGGTCTGCCCCTTGAGCCCGGGATCGAAGGACAGTCTGTCGGTGACGTGATGCTGGCCGAAGAGGTGATCCTGAGCCGGCGACGTCAAGGGGCGCGGGTGCTGGTGGCCGACTGGCCATGCGACCGGGTCGGGCCGGGGGTGGCTGTGATGCTTGCCGCGCGGGGCCACACCGTACAGCTTGCGGTCGAGGGAATAGGTGCAGGCCCGAACCTGCCGCAGTATGTGCGAGACACCTGGGCAGGCAGACTGCATGACGCAGGTGTTCCGGTGATTTCATTTGCAACGATTTTTGGGGTCGATGCCGACACGGTGTGGCTGACGCACGTCGCCTCGGACCGGCCGATCACCTGCGAGGGCGTTGACAGTGTCGTCCTGAGCACGGGGCGACGGCCCGCCGACGGGCTTGCGGCTGACCTGTCGTTGCTGGGGATTTCTCATGTCCTGGTGGGGGATTGTGTGACGAGGCGGACCGGGGAAGAGGCGATCTTCGAAGGAATGGTCGTAACGCTTGAGGCGCTGGACCGGCTGTCGGTTCATGCGGGATAGGGCGGTCATGGTCGTCGGTGCAACGGCGGAGTGACAGGCGTTCTTGCGCTGTCCGGCGACCAGTCCGTCAACATTCTGTCCTGATGTCATCCTGCCAGGAAACAGAAGAAACTGGAATCCGCAGACACGATGGATACGATGGTCGCGATCGGCGGCCTGACCGGGCTGACGCTGACGCAGATCGCCGATCCGGCGGGGGGGCAGCCCCGGCGCTGCGACCTTTCCGCATCCGTACAAAGCGCGGCTGATGCTGGCGGCGACAGCGAAGGATGCGGAAGGCAGAAGGCGCCACCATGGCCGGATACTGCATCGCGTGAAGTTGGTCGGAAAGCCTGCCTGGTCTATCCGAAGTAAGTGCTTCGAGCGGATTTCTGGGTCTGTAAAAGCGTATATCCCAACCTTCGGTAATGGTGACACAAGAATTCGGATCGAGGCGCAGTGCACGATCGGACACCAGCCTTTGTCCTGTGCGACGGGGGAACAGATGCGGGCCACGGCGGCGATTCCGGAACCGGCACGGACCGCGGCGCACCCGCTCGACCCGCTGTTGCGACCGTCCTCGCTGGCTTTCGTCGGTGCATCGCCCAAGCCCGATACGCCCGGCCACACAATGCTGCAAGCGGCGGCGGTCGATGGCTATAAGGGTCGTGTCGACGCGGTGAACCCGCGGTACGAGCAGATCGGTGACGTGGCCTGCTTTCCGTCATTGGCGGCCTGCCCTCGCCGGTATCAGGCACTCGGGCGCCATCGCGGTGGACCGGGCAGCATGGGATGCTTGCCGATACGGCGGTGGAAATCTTCGCGGCCAAATCCATGCTGTATCGTGTCGCCTGAAAAATCGACAGGGGGTTGGACCGCAAACTTGTACATGCCCACGCTTCGGCGCTAAAACCGCAATGGCGGGCGGGGTGATCGACAAGGCGCTTCAGATCCTGGGCCGGCGTGGCTACATGCGCGTGAATCCAGTCGAGCGGCTGTATCGCGACATCCGGGTGGACCGCTTCCGGGAAGGCACCTCCGAGATAGAGCGCATGGTGATCGCCGAGCAGATCAAGACGCGCGGCGTCGGCGTCTTCGCCGACGCCGGAGCGGGCGCAAGAGCGCCGAGGCGGCTCCTGGCCGATGGCACCGGATGGAAACGGCCGCCCTGCTGGCGCCCGCGCTTCTGATGGTTCTGGTTGTCTTTGTCCTGCCGCTGGTCAGGTTCCTGTCGCTGGCCTTCACCGCGCCAGACAGCACCCTGTCGTGCTTGGTCGAACTTGGTAAAAGCCCGGTCTACCGGCAGATCATGCTCAACTCCTTTGTCACGGCCGCCGTTGTGACGCTGATCACGGCCGTCCTGGCTTGGCCGCTGGCCTATGTGCTGCCACGAGCGCGAGGGCTGTGGTTCACCCTGCTGATTTACGGTGTCCTGTTTCCGCTTCGATTTCGATCATGGTCCGCACCTATTCGTGAAAGCTTTTGCTAGGGTCAGGACCTGTTAATTCTCTTGCGTTCGCAATGTTGGTTTGATTCACTTTTGGCATCCAAGGGCGTGCTGCATGAGTGATCTTTTCTGGCTGACAGACGCGCAGATGGAGCGGTTGGAACCATTTTTTCCGCTGTGTCACGGCGTTTCGCGCGTTGACGACAAGCGTGTGCTGAGCGGAATTATCTTCATCAATCGCAATGGGTTGCGTTGGCGAGGCAGCGCTGGCACTGATGCAACTGGAAGGATTCGGGAATCGGCCGGTGCAGAAGATGTCGGGCGGACAGCAGCAACGCGTTGCAGTGGCGAGGGCGCTTGTGATCGAACCGGATGTCCTGCTGATGGACGAGCCGCCGGGTGCACTGGACCGGCAGTTGCGGCAGCAGGTGCAGGTGGAACTGCGCCGGCTGCATCTGAAGCATGGTCGTACGACGATCCAGGTCACTCACGATCAGGAAGAAGCGCTGGTCCTGTCGGATCGGATCGCGGTGATGGGCGTGCGCCTGATCCACCAGTTTGGCACGGCGGCCGAGCATTATGCCCGCCCCGCGAACAGTTTCGTCGCAGGTTTCGTCGGAGAGTCGAAGCTGTTGGCGGCCCGGGTGCTGCGGGTCGCGGACGGAATGGCGCAGAGATCGAGGCGATCAACACCTCGCCCACCGAAACCGCCAGGATCATCGCGATGGTCGAAGCGAACAAGTTTACCGTCTGGCAGGGGCTGGATTTGGGCTTTGCAACTGGCGACAGCTCCGCAATGCGTGCGCTTGCCGGGCCGGCAACGCAGGTCATCGATGCGGGCGGACGGATGGTGCTGCCGGGCTTGCAAGACAGGCGGCCATTTCGTTCAGGAGGCAACTGGCGAACCGACAGGGATGCTGAATGAGTCAGCAGTGAAGCGGGTCCGCGCGAGGATGCCCGCGCCAACCGATGCCGACCATGCTGAAGGGGTGCGCTTCGGTCAGGCGCTGGGCAACCGGCATGGCATCACCGGGGTGGTCGACGCTTCGGTCGGTGCATGGCACGCGCGGGTCCATCGCGGGCTGGCCGCGGACGATGCGCTGACGGTGCGGGTTGCTGCCACGGCACGCGTGGACCCGGCTGAGGAAACCGCCGATGCGCTGGCGCGGGTCTCGACCCTTCGGAATGAGTCGGCCGGGCTTGCGATGTTAAAGGTGCATTCGGCGAAATTCTTCATCGACGGTGTGTTCGAGAACCGCACGACGACCATGCTGGCCGATTATTCGGACGCTGCGGGTGGAAATGCGCCACCGCTGTTCGCCCCCGAGCAGATATCGGACCTGTTTGCGGCCTTCGATTCGGCGCGGTTCCAGATTCCCTGTCATGTGATCGGCGACCGAGCGGTGCGGGCGGCTCTGGACGGGCTGGCGGCAGCGCCTCGAGCCAATGGCCACTGGCCTTCGCTGCACCAGATGGCGCATGTACAATGCATCGATCCGGTCGATCTTCCGCGGTTCGCGGAACTCGGAGCAATGGCGAACATCCAGCCGTTCAGGGCACGTCACGCTCCCTCGGTCGATCTGGCGCTGAACATGATCGGCCCCGACCGCGGACGGTTGATGCATGCCTTTCGCAGGCTTCTGGATGCACGGGCACCCTTTGCTCTGTCCAGCGCCTGGGGGTGACAACACTGAACCCGTTTCGCTTCCTGGAATCCGCAATGACCCGCCAGCCTCCCGGTGGCGGATTGGAAGCCTTCCTGCCCGAGCAGGTGCCGGGTCTGGAGGAATGCCTTCTGGGGTCCACCGCACATGCGGCGGATGCGGCATGGCGCGGGCAGGATACCGGCCGCCTGACCCCAGGCCGAATATCCGACCTGGTCGTGCTGGACCGTGCTATCCTGACTTGTGACGCCTGTGCATTCGGCGAGACGGAGGTGCTGTTGACCCTGGTCGACGGAACCGTGGTCTGGCGCGCGGCGGAATTCGACGGATAAGGTGGCGTCGCAGGTCCAAGTGCCGCGATTTCACCGGCGCGTGGCGGCGAAAAAAGTCCTTTGCCCGGATGTCTGTTGATCCCCAGTTGTCGTTTTCCCTTGAAAGGCACCTCTAGAAATTGCCCTGACCCGGGCATCGAGGTTCAAAAGCTCATGAACTGTCATGCGGGGTAAGGCCATGGCAGAGATTGGGGATTTTTTGATCTTTCAGATCGTTATGCGAGTGTCGCTTTGCCCCAGGATCGATTTTGGGCGATTGGTGATCATCGGTCAGGCGGCCTGTGTGGTTGCGCCTGAAACCGCAAGGCTGCCACCGGCTGCGCCTTGGCCCCGAATGCCTCTGCATCAGCCGCTTTGGCGCTCTTTGATGCGCTTGTCCATTCGCGTCTGGACCGTCGGGTGTTCGGGGGGAGGATTCGACTGTTCAGCCTTCGCTGAACCGCGACAGGTAGGCCTCGCACAGCCCGGTCGTACCCGCCGTATACGCGTCACCCATTGATCGGGCGAGGTCCGTTTCGGCATGCGAGCCGATCCAGGCGACCAGAAGCAAGCGGCGCAGCATCACGAACGTCGGGATTTCGGCCGTATCGGCATCGCCGAGCGGTGCCTCGCTGCGATAGCCGCGCACCCATCCGTCAATCAGTTCCGGCACTTTCGCATCGTCTTCGTAAAACGACACCGGCGTCGCTGCGTCGTACATGAACCAGGAAAAGCCGCAGTCGTCAAAATCTATCGTCTTCACCACCGGTCCGTCAATCAACAGATTGGCAAGGCGCAGGTCGCAATGGACAAGGCCGAAGCGATCCGGCCCGTCTCCGAACAGGGCAAGCCTGCGGCCGATGGTTTCGACCGTCCGGCCAAACAATGCGACATGCGCCGGGGTCATCCCCATGCCGTCGCGCCAGCGGCCCCAGTGTGGCGCAGTGTCGCCAAGTGCCGTCTCGAAATTCCAGACCGGGCGGGTGAAGCCCGGCGGTCGTGTCCAGCCGCGTGCGTGGGCATGCATCCGGGCGGTAACGGCGCCGAGCTTTTCAAACGGCAGGACCAGGTCGTCGTCGATGCCCGGTTCCGCGCCGGTTTCCCAGTCGAACAGCACGACCGAGCGTGGACGCGGCATCGCCGGATGGCCGACCCGCGTGATCTGCGCGCCGTCGTTGTTCCAGACCGGACGCGGAGTGATGACCACTCCGGCCTCGCGCAGGGCGACCATCCAGGCCAGTTCCGATGCAATCGTACAAGGCGCGTGGTAGCCGTCGCGGTGGATGCGCAGCGCATACCGCCGGTCACCGCCCTCAATGGAATAGGTTGCGTTCTCGGACAGGTTCAGCAGGCGCGCGCGCGGCAACCCTGCGATCTGGTAATGGCCAAGGGCGAGGTCGGCGGTTTCTTCAAGCACGGCAAGCTGATCGGCGTGGGACATGTCTTCGAAACTGGGCGTCCCGCTGCCGATCATGCCGCCTGTTCCATCAGTTGTCGCATCCGTGAAACAGCGGTTTCAAACCGTTCCATCACCTCTTGGCACTGCGCAAGCGGCATCAGCGCCCCCGGCTTGAACTGAAGCACGCGCTTGTCCAGCGATGAAAAAATCGCCCAGACCCCGTTTTCATACAGCGCGCGTGAGGCGTGGACCGCGCCTTCCGCGCCGGCAAATTCGACACCCATCACCACGCCCTTCTGGCGCAGCCCGACCACCACGTCACCATGCCGCGCAATCAGCCGCGCAAAGGCTTTGGTGAAATAGTCAGAGATTGCCAGCACGTTGGCCAGCGTTTCCGGCCGCGCAAGAATTTCAAGCACCTTCAACCCGACCAGACAGCCGATCTCGGCGCCGCCCGTCGTCGAGATATGCGCGGCCCCATCCTCGTGCAGCCAGCCGCCGGAGCGTTCGTCCAGCATGGTGACGGCAATCGGGTAGATACCGCCCGTGATGCCCTTGGCCGTCACCACGATGTCGGGCACCACCCCGAAAGCGTCATAGCCCCACATCGTGCCGCACCGCATCAGACCGGTCTGCACCTCATCCGCGATGTAAAGCGTACCTTGTGCCGCACAGAGATCCTTGACCGCCGGAAGATAGCCTTCGGCCGGCATCGGAAAGCCATAGGTTGCAGGAATGGTTTCCATGATGACGCAGGCCACATCGCCCCCTGCCAGCGCCGCGCGCAGCGCGTCGAGATCGTTGAACGGCACCTGTACGAATTCGCCCGGCCGGTCGGCGAGGAATATCTTCGAGAACCGCTCGTCGCCGGTTGCCACCGACAGACCGGAATGGCCGTGATAGCCTTTGATGATCGAAACGATCTTGCGGCGCTTCGTGGCATAGCGCGCCGATTTCAGCGCCACCTCGACTGCCTCGGCACCGCCGGCGGAAAATACCGCATAGCTCATCCCGGGGCAGACCCCGACCATCTCGCGCGCGAAGGCCGCGCGGGTGATCGAGGGAAACCAGTGGTTGCCGATGTCGAAATGATCCAGCCCCTCTTTCAGCGTGGCGATGAGTTCGGCATTGCGGTGGCCAAGGTTGTAGGTCCCGCCGTTAATGTGCAGGTCGATCAGGCGGCGGCCGTCCATGTCGTGGATGACATAGCCTTCGCGTTCGCCCATCACCAGATCGACGCCAGCCTGCTGCCAGAACTTCGTCTTTCCGGGGTTCCAGTAGCGGATCGAAGCCTCCAGAACTTCGGCCTTCGATTTGAATCCGTAAAGGGGATGGGTGAGCATGGCTCCGTGCCTCGTTGGGGATACATCCCTGCCTTGATGCGGGGCAAAGTGGTGCCTGTCAACAGATCGGGCGGAAATTTGTGGCATGTCGGTCATTCTGAGCTGGCGAATGCGAGACTCTGTCTTGTCGAAAATGACCGTTTATCCTATGCACGGCGCAAGATGGTGATGATGAGCAGCGAATACCGATACGCGAAAGCCGCGCGGCAAAGCCGGATTCTGGAAGAACTTGCCGCAGCACCGACACTGCGGATGAATCACCTGTCCGAAAGGCTGGGGGTCTCGGGCGAAACGATCCGGCGCGACCTGCGCGAACTGGATCTGCGCGGGCTGGTCAGTCGTACATATGGCGGTGCCGTGCGATCCTTTGTCGCCGAGCCCGCCATTGCAGAGCGCCGTCGCCTGATGATCGCCGAGCGCGAAGCGATCGCGGCTGCGGTGTCGGCCACGATCCGTCCGGGTGAGGTACTGATGTTTGGCGCCGGGGCGACGACACTGCACGTCGCCTGCAGGATCGCGCGGGATCACCGGGATCTTACCGTCATCACCCACGCCATCGACATTGTCATCGCCCTTGGCGCCAATGACAGTTTCACGGTGATTTCCACACCCGGCCATTTCGATCCGCGCGAGGGCCATCTGATCGGTCAGGATACCGTGGCTTTCCTTGACGGCTTTCTGGCCGACCGGGCGATCCTCGGTGCCAGCGGGGTCACCGAGGAAGGTTTTTCGAATGCCGAGGCGCACGCGGCATCGGTCTATGCGGCGATGATGCGGCGATCCTCGATCACCACCATCGCCGTGGACCGGCAGAAATTCGGGGTTCGGGCGCTGCGGAATTTCGGCCAGTGGGGTCCGCAGGTTCTGCTGGCCACCGACACAATGCCTGATCCGGCGCTGGCAACTGCAATCCGCCGGCAGGGGACCGAGATTCTGGTTGCGGACGCCACGGCGGCGACCGGATGCGCGCCCTAGCAGGCAAATGGCGCAAAACGTGCTCATTTGTTGAACACCCCACAAATACTTTGGGACTTAACGCAATTCGATGCGTATGTTGCGTTTGCAAGTCAACCGAGAGAGCGGACGCTAGATCTGGAAACTGGCCAATGGCCATGATTGCAAGGGGGGGTGTGATGTCGACATTTTCACGTCGTGACGTGATGCGGTTTTTCGGGGCGGGTGCCGTTGCTTTCGGCGGACCGATATCGGGGGCCCAGCGCGCGTTTGCTCAAGGCCGCGAAGACGAACTGAACATCCTGTGCTGGGAAGGCTACAATTCCAGCCAGGTGCTTGACCCCTTCCGCTCGCTGAACGGTGCCGAGGTGCGAGCCGAATCTCTGACCAACGATCCCACGATGATCAACCGTCTGCGCGCCGGCGAGACAAATACCTGGGATCTCATCAACGTCAACAATCCCTGGGCGCGAAAGGTCATGTTGCCGGAAGGGTTGATCCTGCCGCTCGACCGGGCAACGTTCGAGCCGTATTTCGACAAGATGATGCCGGATTTCAAGCCGCCTTATCGCTGGGCGATGTCGGATGACGGGACCGAGTTGATCGGCATGGTGCAACGGTTCGGACCCTATTCCTTCGTGGTGAACACCGACAAGATCGCGCGCTCTGATGCCGAGGATCAGGGCTGGAACCTGTGGAACGATCCGGCCAATGACGGAAAGTACGGCATTCTGGAAAGTGACGACTGGAACGTGTTCTGCATTTTCATGATCGCGGGCATTGATCCGTTCAAGATGCACAGCCCGGAAGAGCTGACCACGTTCGAGGAAACCGCAAAGCGGGTGTTCAAGGGTGCAAAGCTGATCGGCGATATTGCCACGATGAACCAGGCACTGGTATCGGGCGAGATCGATTTCCATCTGACCGGCGGCACCTATTCGGTGTCTCCTGCCCGCGCTGACGGCAATCCCAACCTGCGCGGCATCACGCCAAAGACCAGCCCGATTGAAGGCAAGGGCGGCATTTCGTGGATCGAGATCACGTCCACCGTGAACAACCCGAACCTTTCGCCGCTGGCGGTCGAATTCCTGTCTTTCGTACAGTTGCCCGACGTCGCTCACACGGTGGCATTCGCCGAGGGCACCTTTAATCCGGTGGCGCAAATGGGCAATCCCGAATGCTTCAACCGGTTCACCGCAGAAGAACTCGACGCGATCCAATGGGACAGCCTGGAAGAAGAAATGGCGCGTTCGGCGGAATATGACATCGTTCCGGATTACAACGTGGCGCTTGATCTGATGACGGCGGCAAAGCGGGACCGGGGCTGACCGGACAAGGGCTGCCTGCCCTGCAGCGGCGTGAAGGGGCCAGCGTATGAACTCACAGCCTTCGGTCGTCAGGCCGGACCCGGGCCGTACCGAAGCGAGACCTCCGGTCCTGCGGGTGGCGGCCCTTGTCAAGGCATTCGGTTCGGCCAGAGCGGTAGACCGGATCGACCTTGACGTGCAAGCCGGCGAATTCCTGACCATTGTCGGGCCTTCGGGCTGCGGCAAGACCACGCTCTTGCGCATGCTTGCCGGGCTGGAAGTGCCCAGTTCCGGCGACATCCTGCTGAATGGCGCGCGGATCAACGATCTGCCGCCGAACAAACGGCCGACCTGCATGGTGTTCCAGTCGCTGGCCCTGTTTCCACACCGGTCGGTCGGCGAGAATATCGCCTTTCCGCTGAAGGTCAGGAGTGTAAAACCGGCGATCCGTACAGCGCGGGCGCTGGATCTGATGAAGCTGATGCGCCTGCCGGCCGACTATTTTTCGCGCAATGTCATGAAATGTTCGGGCGGCGAGCGCCAGCGCGTCGCCTTGGCGCGGGCCTTTGCTTACGACCCGGAGATTCTGTTCTTTGACGAACCGCTTTCGGCACTGGATTACAAGCTGAAGAAGTCGCTTGAAAAGGAACTGAAGGATATCCACAAGGAAACCGGCAAGACATTCGTCTACATCACCCATTCGCTGGAAGAGGCGATGGTGATGTCGGACCGGATCGCGGTGATGAACGAAGGCAGGATCGTCCAGATCGGCACGCCGGCCGACATCTACACCCGCCCGGTGAACCGCTTTGTGGCGGAATTCATGGGCGAAGTGAACATCTTTCCGGTTCGCCGCCGTGCCGGTGTCGTCTATGACGGCACCGATTTTCCTGGCCAGTTCAAGGTTTCGGCGGCTGCCTCAGCGGAGGGGTACGTCATCGTCCGTCCCGAGTTCATGCGGATTCTGTCCCGCCGCGACGAGGCCGAGAATGTGATCGAGGCAAGCCTTTACAACTCCTACTCGCTCGGCAGCCGGACGCAGTATCGGCTGACTGCGGGTGACAAGGCGCTGATCGTTGAACAGTCGCGTGCTGCGGACCTGTCATCCGCCGGCGATGCCCGCGTGCTGGTCGGCTGGAATGCCGCCGACGCGCTTTTTGTCGGGGATTGAGCGGGTGGTGAGCATTTCAGTTTCCGCCAACACGCTGCGATCGGACCGCCGGATGCGGACACTGTCGGTCGGCGCGCGCTGTTCGCTGCCGGTTTATGCGCTGCTGGTGCTGGGTTTTATCGCGCCGCTCCTGACTGTCGTCGCCTATTCCTTTGCCACGCCGCGCAGCTTTGACGCGTTTCGCAGTTTCACCTTCGACAATTATCGCGTGATCTTCGATCCGGCCAATACGGTCTGGATGTCTTTTGCCTGGTCGCTGGCATTGGCAGCCCTGGTCGTGGCGATCCTGACCATTGTCGCCTATCCGATCGCTTACGGGCTCGCACGCACCTTCGGGCGTTGGTCGAGCCTGATTTCGCTGTTCTTCGTCTTTCCGCTGTTCGTGTCCGAGAATATCCGGTTGTACGGCTGGGTGCTGTTCTTCATCAAAGGCGGGGTGCTGGACGGATCCTTGAAATCGCTTGGCCTTGGCGGCGGGCCGGATGTGCTGTTCACCTTTGGCGCCACGCTGTTCGGGATGGTCTATGTCTATCTGCCCTTCATGCTGTTTCCGATCACGCTGGGGCTTTCCACAGTGCCGCGCGATCTGGTCGAGGCCGGGCGCGACATGGGGGCAAGCCGGTTCCAGATCTGGCGCGAGATCGAATTGCCGCTGGCAATGCCGGGTATCCTGATCGGGATGTTGCTGACCTTTGTTCTTGCGGTGGGTGCGGTGGCCGAGGCCAAGGTCCTGGGCGGGCAGTCGATCATCGTGATCACGCACGACATCGAGATTGCGTTTACCTATGCGCAGAACTGGCCGTTGGGGTCTGCTTTGTCGGTGCTATTGATGATCATTGTCGGTGCGCTGTCGATGCTGGGCATCGGCCGTCTCGATCTTGACCGTATTCTGGGGAGGCGCTGATGTATTCGCCCGCAGAACGCCCCGAGCGGCGCAGTGGCCGCCTGATCTGGGTCTGGACGGTGTTCGTGATTGTCGTGATCTATCTGCCGGTGCTGTGCGGCTTTCTCGCGTCGCTGAACAAGTCACGTTACTTTCTGTTTCCGATCAGAACGTATTCGCTCGACTGGTGGCAGCGGACCGTGGAGTCCATCGAGATTGCGCAATTGGTGAAAACCTCGTTGCTGATGGCCGGGATAGTGACAGTCGTAGCCGTTGGGATCGCCTTTTTTGGTGCGCTGGCTTATGCGCGCTACGACTGGCGCGGTCGAAAGACCTATCAGAAGATCGTGCTGTTGCCGATCTTCTTTCCGCAGCCGGTGCTGGGTCTGGCGCTGCTGCTGTGGTTTAACGCGTTGGGCATGCAGATGTCGTGGAAGACGGCCGTTTTCGCGCATCTGGTCTGGATCGTTCCCGTGGTAACGCTGGTCATGGCGATCCAGATGTACAGCTTTGATCCGGCGCTGGAAGAGGCCGCCTATGATCTGGGTGCCTCGCGCACGCAGGTTTTGCGCGAGGTGACGCTGCCGATCCTCTGGCCGGGCATCTGGTCGGGCGGGCTGTTCGCGTTCCTGCTGTCATGGGGCAACTTTCCGCTGTCGCTGTATACCACCGGCGCGGATACGGCGGTGCCGGAGTGGCTGTATTCCAAGATGGTCGCGGGCTACACGCCAATGGTGCCCGCGCTTGGGTCGATGGCGACCATCGCGGCGGCCGTGCTGATGGTCGTCGGTGGATCGGTGGCAACTGTCTTGCGCCGGAGGCGTGCTGCATGACTGTGCAAGGCACCGGTGCCAACCGCTGGCAGCGCTTTGCCGAATGGGATGCGCGCCCGCTGCGGCTGGACAGATTCGCGCGCGAAGACCCCGAACAGGGGTTTTCGGCGATGAAGAGCCCGAAAGATCCGGCCCCGGGGGTGCAGGTGTCCGGCGGCCGCATCACCGGAATGGATGGTGTGGCCGAGGCGGATTTCGACATGATCGACCGCTTCATTGCCACCTACCACCTTGATCCGGCAATCGCGCCCGAGGCGATGGCGATCCCCGCGCTGGATCTTGCGCGGATGCTGGTGGATATGACGGTGCCACGCGGCACGCTGACCCGGCTGGCACAGGGTCTGACACCGGCGCGCCTCGCCGAGGCGGTCTCGCATCTGTCGGCTCTGGAAATCGCGTTCGCGTATTCCAAGATGCGTGCCCGCCGGGTGCCGGGCAATCAGGGGCATGTGACCAACGCCAAGGACGATCCGTTGCAGCTTGCCGCCGATGCCGCAGTGGCGGTTGGCCTAGGCTTTGACGAGATAGAGACCACACAGCGCGTCGCCCGCAACGCCTGGTCGAATGCGCTGGCCTGCGCGGTCGGGGCCTCGGTCGGGCGTTGGGGCACGCTGTTCCAGTGTTCCAGCGAAGAAGCGGAAGAGCTGCGCATCGCCATGGCCGGATTTACCTCTTATGCCGAGACGGTTTCGGTCTATGGCAGCGAAGGTGCGTTCATCGACGGCGACGACACGCCCTGGTCGAAAGCGTTCCTGACCGCAGCTTATGCCTCGCGTGGGGTCAAGATGCGCTGCACCTCTGGTGCGGGGGCGGAACTGCTGATGGGCTTTCACCAGTCGCAGTCGATGCTGTACCTCGAGTCGCGGTGTCTTTGCCTGCAACGCGCGATGGGGGTGCAAGGCACGCAGAACGGCGGCATTGACGGTGCACCCGTGACGATGAGTGTGCAGGGTGGCGCGCGAGAATTGATGGCCGAGAACCTGATCGCGGTTTGGCTGGACCTCGAATGCGCCTCGGGCAACGATGCGCGCCCGACCGAAAGCGAGATCCGCGTCGGCGCCAAGATCGCACCCTACCTGCTGGCCGGGTCCGACCTGATCTGTTCCGGCTTTGGTTCCATCCTGAAATACGACAACTCGTTCAATCCCTCATTGCTGAACGGCGAAGAACTGGAAGAGTTTCTGGTGCTTCAGCGCGACTTTGAGGCCGACGGCGGCCTGACGCCCCTGGGCGAGGACAAGGCGCTTGACCTGCGCCGCCGCGCGCTTGACGCCATATCTGCCGTGCTGGAAGAGCTTGACCTTGCACGGCCGACCGCCGCCATGCGCACAAGCGTCGCCTTCGCCTCTGGTTCAAATGAAACCCAGAGTTTTACCGCAGGGGACGCCAGCATGATGTCGGCTGCCATCGAGGCGCGCGGCATCGACGTGACCGACGTGATCCGCGCCTTGCACAAGCGCGGCTTCGTGGACGAGGCGCAGAACCTGTTCAACCTCGTGCGCCTGCGGCTGTCGGGCGATTACCTTCAGACCTCGGCCTTGATCCGGGGCGGTCGGGTGATTTCCGCAGTGAACGATCCGAACGACTATCAGGGGCCCGGTTCGGGCTATCGCATCTCGGCAGAGCGGCGCGATGAGATCGGCGCGATCCGCGACCAGATCAGCCGAACCGAGGTACTGCGGTCGCAGGCGATATTCGAGCAGGCCGAGAGCCGCCGCGTGCTGTACGAGGCGCAGGGCGACGCAGACCCCGGCACCGCGACGGGCGAGGTTGTGATCGGCATCAGCCCCGCGTTTGGCATCCGGATTTTCCAGTCGCTGGCAGGGCAGCCGGTTTCGGCGATGCTCGACGCCGTGATCCGTGGCATCATCGGTGCGGGTGGGACCGCGCGCGTGGTGCGGATGCACCATACCGCCGATACCTCGTTCCTGGGCCTGTGCGCCGCGGGGTTGGCGGGTTCGGGCGTTGGCATCGGTTTGCAGGCCAAGGGAACCGCTGTCATCCACCGGCAGGGCCGTCTGCCGCATCACAACCTTGAACTGTTCTCCAATGCGCCGGTCACGACGCTGGCTCATTATGGCCAGCTTGGCGCCAATGCCGCCGCCTACGCCTTTGGCCGCAGCCCCGAGCCGATTGTCGTCCCGACCGGCGGCATCGCTCTGGGCGCGCGGTTCCACGCCGAGGTTGCCATGCTTTATGCGGTTGAAACCGGCCTTTGCGAAGATGGTGCTGCGCCAAGTGAACTGCGCGTGCGTTTCGGCAAGGATGCCGCCGCATGACCGCCCTGAGCGCCGCAGACTACCCGATGGCCGAGAAACGGCCCGAAAGCATACGCGCCCGGTCAGGCAAGCCGATGCAGGACATCACGCTGGAAGCCGTGGTCGCGGGCAGCGTCGGGATGGCCGACCTTGCGATTCACTCCGAAACGCTGCTGCGCCAGGCAGAGATTGCCCGATCTGCCGGCCGCCCGACGCTGGCGCAGAACTTTGAGCGCGCCGCCGATCTGGTCGAGGTGCCGCAAGATCTGGTCATGCGCGCCTACGAAATCCTGCGGCCGGGCCGCGCGCAGTCATCTGCCGAGATTGTGGCTGTTGCCGCCACCCTCCGTCAGGCACATGGTGCCAACCGCATCGCCGCCTTTCTGGAAGAGGCGGCCGAGGTCTATGAAAAGCGCGGCCTGTTCCGCTTTCGCTATTAAGCGCGCGCGATGACCTGGAAAACTGAATTCCGATCGCTTTATTACCTTGGTGCGCCCGAACCCGCCGATCCCGTCATCGTGCCGGCCGAGACGGCGTTTCTGATTATCGACGTGCAGAACACCTATCTTGCGCGGCCCGACCCGGGTACCCTTTCGGGCGCCGACCTCGCGCGCCATGATGCCTGGACGCCGTTCCACGCGCGGATGCGCGGGCAGGTGATACCGCGCACCGCTGCCGTGTTGGCGCATTGCCGTGCAGCGGGCATCGAATGCCTGTTCGTCCGCATTGCCTGCCAGAAGACCGATGGCCGCGACCGGTCGCTGTCGCAAAAGCTGCCGGGGTGGAACAACCTGCTGCTGCCCAAGAACGAAGCGGCGTCGCAGTTGGTGCCGGAACTGGCCCCCGTTGGCGACGAGATCGTGGTGACCAAGACCACCGATTCCGCGCTGACCGGAACCAACCTGCGGCTGATCCTGTCGAACCTGGGCATCCGCACCGTGGTTTGCGCCGGGATCTTCACCGATCAGTGCATCTCGTCCACTGTCCGCTCGCTGGCCGACGAAAGCTTTGCCGTACTGGTGCTGGAGGATTGCTGTGCTGCGGCCAGCGACGCGCTGCACCGGCACGAACTGGAGGTCATCAACATGATCTATTGCCACGTCATGGGCTCGGCGGATTTCATCGCGTTGTCGAACGGTTAAGGGAGGCTTTCATGGAACATTCGGTCGCGGGCCGGTCTGTCGTCGTCACGGGCGGCTCGAAGGGTATCGGAAAGGGCATCGCGCGGGTCTTTGCCGGGGCGGGCGCCAAGGTCGCGATCCTGTCGCGCGGGCTTGATCAGGCCGAAGCGGCAGCGCACGAGATCGGCATGGGGGCAATCGCCTTAGCTGCCGACATCACGGATGAGGCGTCGCTTGCCGAAGCGATGGCAAAGGTGGCGCAGCAGTTTGGCGGGATCGACGTGCTGTGCGCGAACGCCGGTATATTTCCCCAGGCCCGGCTGGACGTGATGTCGGGCAAGGAATGGGATCATGTGGTGGGGACAAATCTGAAAGGCACTTTCCTTTCGGTAAAGACCGCGCTGCCTTTTCTGAAACGCTCGGATCAGGGTCGGGTGGTGATCACCTCGTCGATCACCGGGCCGGTTACCGGTTTCCCCGGTTGGTCGCATTACGGTGCGACCAAGGCCGGGCAATTGGGTTTCATGCGCACCGCCTGCATCGAACTTGCCCCCTTCGGCATTACCGTCAACGCGGTGATGCCCGGAAATATCAAGACCGAAGGCCTGTTCGACCTTGGCGCAGAGTATGAAAAGACAATGGCGGCTTCGATCCCGCTGAAGCGGCTCGGGGTTGTCGAGGACATCGGCCACGCAGCACTTTACTTTGCGTCCAAAGAGGCCGGATACGTCACCGGCCAGACCATCATCGTGGATGGCGGCCAGATCCTCCCCGAATCGCTGGAGGCGTTGAACGCCTGAACCCCGGCGCATTGATCTGTGCCCCGTCGACGATGAAGACTGGCCGGCAACGCTGCGGCAAACCCGAATGGCTGATATCGGGCACCGGACCGAGGGCCATGAACGGTCGCTTGGGGTCGCCATCAAGCCGACAGATCGACGTTCGACCCGAGTTATGCGGGCTTCAGGCGCGGCCGGCGGATCATGTGACCATCCCGGTGATCCATGGTCAAGAATACGGATTGACGGGTTGATTCGCAAAAACATACTGTCTTGCACAGGGGCTCGCAAGAAGCCCTCACGACCATCAATCGGCCCCGGCGCAACCGGCGTGCTTCGCACAACACGGAGTTTTTCATGACCACCCCGATCACAACCCTGACCGCGTTTGCGTTGTTCACCGTCCTGACGGCCACAGGGTCACAGGGCCAGTCGCTGACCATTTCCAACTGGGACGGCTATATGGCGCCGGATGCCATCGCCGGTTTCACCGCCGAAACCGGGAATGCTGCCGAACTGGTGTTGCACGCCACCAATGAGGAGATCATGGGCAAATTGATCGCTTCGGGCGGCCAAGGCTATGACGTCGTCTTTGTGTCTTCGCCCTTTGCGGAAATCCTGCACAATCTCGGGCTGGCCGAACCGCTGGACCATGCCAAGATCCCGAACCTCGCCAACCTCTACCCCGAAGCCACGAAACTGGCACATGATCCGGGCAACGCCTTTTCCTTGCCTTATGCCTGGGGCACCACGGGGCTGTGCTATCGGTCTGACCTGATGGCAGCAGCGCCTACGTCTTGGAATGACCTGTTGTCCCCCAGCGCCGAAGTGACGGGCAAGACCACCATGCTGGCCACGGACCGCTGGCTGTTGGGGGCGGCCTTTCTGGCCAATGGCATGTCGGTCAATGACACGGACGAGGCCGATCTGGCCAAGGTTCGCGATACGTTGATCGCGGCCAAACGCACCTTGCTGGCCTTTGATGACACTACCTTTTACGCCAAATTGGTGTCGGGCGAAGCGGTCATGACCCAGGCTTGGGACGGGTGGTGCAACTACGGCATCGGCGAGAATGCGGACATCAAGTATGTCATCCCCTCTGAAGGTTCCGACCTTTGGGTCGATACCATGGTCATCATGGCCGGGTCTGACAACAAGGACGCTGCCTATGCATTTGTGAATTACATCCTTGATGCCGGAAACCATCGTTGGGCCGCTGAGAACATCCTGTACAAAGTGCCCAACAAGGCCGCGATGGAGGGGCTTTCGCCCGACCTGTTGACGCAATATACCAACATGGCAATCACGCCGGCGGACCTGTTGAAGTACGAACAGTTGCGCGATGTGGGCGAAGCACAGCGGGCCTATTCCCGCGTGGTGACCGAGGTCATGGCGTCCCAATAGGCCCCGCAAGGCCTGCGGCCGGGGGCGATGCCTCCCGGCCGTTCCGGATTGAACAACGCCATGGACTCCAGATCATCGACCATCCTGATTGCGCCCGCGCTGGCCTGGCTGACGGCGCTGATGGTGGTGCCGTGCGGGTTGATCCTGACGCTGGCCTTCTTTCGGCGCGGAATCTATGGCGGGATCGACTATACGTTCACGCTGGAAAACCTCGCACTCGTGTTCGATCCGCTTTACGGGTCGATCCTGCTGAATTCCGCCCGGATTGCCGGGATCGTGGTGATCATCGCCTGTGCCGTGGGCTATGCGGCGGCCTATGCAATCGCGTCGATGCCCCGCGCACGGCAGCCCATCTTGTTGTTCTTTGCCGTGCTGCCCTTCTGGTCGAACTACCTGATCCGCACCTATGCCTGGATGGTGCTTTTGAACCGCGAGGGGCTGATCACCCAAATGGCGCGCTGGACGGGTTACAGCGGCGAGATGCCGCAACTGCTGTACACCGAAGGCGCGGTGATCCTTGGGCTGGTCTACAGCTATCTGCCCTTTGTCATCCTCGCCTGCTATGCCCCCCTGTCGCGCTTGAATCCCGAGATTGCCGAGGCCTCGCAGGACCTTGGCGCATCGGGCTGGACCACCTTCCGCCGCATCACCCTGCCGCTGACCTTGCCCGGCATCGCGGTGGGCGCAGTGTTCGTGTTCGTGCTGTCCATCGGCAACTTCGTCACCCCGGCGTTGCTGGGGGGCGGGCAGTTCCAGATGATCGGCAATGTCGTCTATGCGCAATTTCTGACCGCCAACGACTGGCCCTTTGGGGCCGCTCTGTCGATGGTGCTGATTGCCGTGATGATGGTGCTGCTGCTGTTGCAAACAATGGCGGTCGAGCGGGGGACCCGGGCCGATGCATAGCCCGGCCCGCCAGAACCTGATGCTGCTGATCATCGGGCTGACCTTTGCGTTTCTGTATATCCCGATCTCGGTCCTGATCGGGCTGTCGTTCAACGAAGGCGGCATGCCCACGGCATGGACCGGGTTTTCGTTCAAATGGTATGGCGAACTGTTCCGCAATGCCGATATCCTGAACGCCGGGCTTAATACGCTGATCGTCGCTGTCTGCGCCACCACCCTTGCCACGATCCTTGGCACCCTGCTGGCGATCGGCATCGAAATCCGCCGACGCCGGGGCCGCGCGCTCGAGGCGTTGATCTTTGCGCCGATGATCATTCCCGATATCGTGCTGGCGATTGCCCTGCTCAGCTTTTTCTCGCTGCTCAAGGTGCCGATGGGCCTGCATACGATCATTGCGGCGCATGTGGTGTTCAACCTTGCCTTTGTCTGCGCTGTCGTCCGCGCCCGGCTGAAATCCTTTGACTGGTCGATTGTCGAGGCGTCGTCCGATCTGGGGGCAAGTGCCTGGACCAGTTACCGCCGCATTGTCATTCCGGTATTGGCCCCGGCGATTGTGGCCGGCGCGCTGCTGGCATTCACCTTGTCGGTGGACGAATTCATCATCGCGTTCTTCACCGCAGGAGCGGGGCGGGGTTCCACCACGCTGCCGATGCAGATTTACGCGATGATCCGCTTTGGCGTGACGCCCGAGATAAACGCACTGGCCACGTTGGTGATTGGCGTCAGCGTCACTGCCTTGGCCCTCGCACAGCGGCTGAACAAAGGGGCCTTGCCGGGACAATGACCGCGCTGTTGCAAGTCCGGAATATCGTAAAGACCTTTGGCTCCCTGACCGCCGTCGATGACGTGTCGCTGGACATTGCCGAAAACGAATTCTTTGCCCTGCTGGGTGCATCAGGCAGCGGCAAGACCACGCTGCTGCGCATGCTGGCAGGGTTCGAGACCCCCAATGGCGGCAAAATCCTGCTGGACGGGCGGGACATTTCCGCCATGCCGCCGAACAAACGCCCGGTCAATCTGATGTTCCAGTCCTATGCCCTGTTCCCGCATATGACTGTGCGCGCCAATATCGCCTACGGGCTGGAAATGGAGCGTCTGCCCAAGCCGCAGATCAACGCCCGCGTCGATGAAATTCTGGCAGTGATCGAACTGTCCGCCTTTGCCCACCGCAAGCCCGATCAGCTTTCGGGCGGTCAGAAGCAGCGGGTGGCCCTTGCCCGCGCCTTGGTCAAACGCCCGCGTGTGCTGTTGCTGGATGAACCCCTTGGCGCGCTGGACAAGAAACTGCGCGGCGCGATGCAACTGGAGTTGAAGCGGCTGCAGCACGAGGTCGGCATCACCTTTATCGTCGTTACCCATGATCAGGAGGAAGCGCTGGTCATGGCCGACCGGGTGGCGATCCTGAAGGACGGCAAGCTGCTGCAATGCGGCACCCCGCGCGAGGTTTATGAACACCCGGTCAACCGCTTTGCCGCCGATTTCATCGGGGTGATGAACTTTTTCGAAGGGCAGACACAGCCCGATGGCTTGCGTCTGGCGGATGGCACGCGGGTCGTCTCGGATCAGCCGATGCCCATGGGTGCCGCCGTCGCTGCCGTGCGGCCCGAACGCATTCGCCTTTGCCCTGGCGACAACACCATCACCGGCACCGTCCGCGCGCTCGCCTATCACGGGCTGGACCTGCAACTGCATGTCGAAACCGCCCATGCGCCCAAACCCGTCACCGTGCGGCTGACCGCCGACCGGCCCGAGGCGCAGACCCTGAAACAGGGCGACGCCGTCACCCTTGGATGGGCCGCCACCGATACCCGCATTTTCCCGGCCTGACCCTCCGGACCCCAAGAAAGGACCGAACATGACCCCCAAGACCTTTGCCTTTTTCCCCGAGGCCGCCTATGGCCCCGCGTTGAACTCCGTCGGCATCGCGCAGGCCATTACCGCCCGTGGCCACAAGGCCGTATTTTTGTCCGACCCCGGTTTTGTTTCGGTCTATGAAGGATACGGGTTCGAGGCGCATCCGGTGAAACTGTCCGCCCCGATGCCGGCGGACGAGCTGGCCAAGTTCTGGGAATGCTTCATCAACGGCCATATCCCGAACTTTCGCAAATCCCCCATCGACCAGATCGACACTTATGTCCGCGACTGTTGGGAGGCGATCGTCGACAGCGCCAAATGGGCGCAAAAGGACCTGCCCGCCATTCTGGCCCGCGTCCGGCCCGATGTGATCTGCGTCGACAACGTCATCCTGTTCCCGGCGATCAAGCAGTTTGGCAAGCCGTGGGTCCGGATCATTTCATGTTCGGAAAACGAGATCGAGGACGAGGCGATCCCGCCGCATCTGTCGGGGATGAGCGTGCAGGATCACGCCGGCCACGAAGCCTTTCGCGCCCGGTTCAACGCGACGATCCGGCCAATTCACGACGATTTCAACGCGTTTCTGGCCGAAAACCACGAGACCGCCTACCCCTTGGGCCAGTTCTTCGAAGCGTCACCCTATCTGAACCTGCTGCTGTACCCCGAGGCCGTGACTTATGACCGCGCCGTGCCGCTGGACCCCGTTCGGTTTCAGTATCTGGAAGGCTGCGTGCGCAAAGAGGCTCCCTATGACCTGCCCGACTTCGGGGCCAATAGCGACGGGCCGCTCATCTATATTTCGTTCGGCAGCCTTGGGGCCGGGGATACGGCCCTGCTCAAGCGGCTGATCGCCGCGATGGGCACGTCACGCTATCGTGCCTTGGTCAATGTCGGCGATCATATCGGCGATTATACCGATGTGCCGCCCAATGTGGTGATCCAAAGCTGGTTCCCGCAGCCCTCGGTCATCCCGCAGGTCGATCTGGTGATCCACCACGGTGGCAACAACTCCTTCACCGAATGCCTGTATTTCGGCAAACCGGCGATCATCATGTCCTTTGTCTGGGATGGCCATGACAATGCGATGCGGGTGCAGGAAACCGGCTATGGCATGCGGTCGGAACGCTATGACTGGACCGATGCCGACCTGCTGGCCAGGATCGAGGCCTGTCTGACCGACCCCGCCATGCAGGCCCGTCTGGCTGCGACATCGGCCGACATGCAGGCGCAGAATGGCCCCGAAAAGGCGGCGGGTCTGTTGGAGGGGTTGGTGCGATGACCAACCTTGCCTCCACCGCCCCGCATATCCACAACGCCACGACCTATGACGATCTGGTGGATTGGGGCCTGCAGCCGGATGCCCTCGTGGCAGGCTCGCACAACGCCGGGCGGCTGCTGTTCAAGGGCCCGGGCAACCAGCCTGAAACCGGCATCTGGGTCTGCACCCCCGGCACCTGGCCCCTGTCGATCCCGCGCGACGAGTTCTGCCATTTCGTTGCCGGGCACGCCACCTACACCCGCGACGATGGCGAGGTGATCGAGGTTACCCCCGGCACCTGTGTCCTGTTCCCCGCTGGCTGGACCGGGCGCTGCACCGTCCATGCCACCATCCGCAACATCTATATGCTTGTGTAAGGACATCCCATGACCACACCATTGATGCGCAACCCGCTGGAGCAGACCGATCTGGTCGATTGGGGCACCATTCCCACCATGGTCGAAGGCGTCAGCCATGTGTCGGGCCGGGTGATCCACAAGGGGCCCGGCGGCCAATCCGAATGCGGGCTGTGGATCTGCACCCCCGGCACATGGGTCTGCCATGTCACCAGTGACGAGTTCTGCCACTTCCTCGCCGGGCGCTGCACCTATGTCCATGACGATGGCGAGGTGATCGAGATCACACCCGACACCGCAGCCTTTTTCCCCAAGGACTGGAAGGGCGTCTGCACCGTGCACGAGACGATCAAGAAGGTCTACATGATCCGATAAGATGCTGGTTCCAAAGGAATACCCTGATGTTCGATACCGCCTCGCCCTGCCACTTTCTGACCCCCGCCTATCTGCCGTCCTGTGGTGCACGCGTGGCGGTGGCCGACCCTGCCACTTTGGCCCATGTCGGCCATTGCGCCGCCACGACCGACAGCGAACTGGATCAGGTTCTCACAGCGGTGAACGCCGCTCAGCACGGGTGGAGCAAGCTGGATGCCAAGACCCGCGCGCAGCATCTGCACCGCCTGGCCAACCGGATCGAGGCCGAGGATTTCACTGGGTGCGCCATCCTGATGAGCCGCGAGATGGGCAAACCCTATCCCGAAGCGATCGGCGAACTGGCCAACTGTGCGCCCGTCTTTCGCTATTTCGCCGAAATGGCGCGGGATGAGGCGGGCAAGGTCGCGGGCACCACCCAGACCGGGTCCTTCCATTACGCAAGGTACGAGGCCCTCGGCGTGTCGGCGCATATCATGCCCTTCAACTTTCCCATCCTGCTGATGTGCTGGACGGTGGCGGCATCCCTGGCCGCAGGCAACGGCTGCATCATCAAACCGGCCGAGGCCACCACGCTGTGCACGCTGGATTTCTGCCGGGTGTTTCGGGGCCTGCCCGATGGGCTGGTCGCTTGCCTGCCGGGCGGTGCCGATCTGGGGCGGGCATTGGTCGACAGTGACCGCACCCATGCCGTGGCCTTTACCGGATCGGTCGCCGCCGCCCGTGCCGTGGCTGCCGCTGCCGGGGCGCGGCTGAAACCAGCGGTGATCGAGGCGGGCGGCAGCGATCCGATGATCGTCACCGCCCATGCGCCGCTGGATGTCGCTGCTGCGGGGGCCGTGACGGCGGCGTTTCATCTGTCAGGTCAGGTCTGCACCTCGGCCGAGCGGATCTTTGTCGTGGATGCGGTGCATGATGATTTCATCGCGGCCTTCAAAGCTGAAACCCTCGCTTTGCGTGTCGGCAACGGCCTCGACAAGTCCGAAATTGGCCCCCTCGTCAGCAAAGCCGCCCGCGACAGGGTGATCCGGCTGGTAACTGATGCCGTGGCAAAAGGCGCGACTGTCGTCTGTGGTGCTGGCATCCCGAAGGGCATGGACACCGGCTGGTTTTATGCCCCCACGATCCTGACCGGCTGCACCCCCGACATGGACATCCTGAACGAGGAATGCTTTGGCCCGGTCGCCGCCGTGGTCCGCGTGCCGGATTTTGACGCCGCCATCGCGGGGGCCAATGCCTCGCCCTTTGGCCTTGGCGCTTCGATCTTCACGACCAGCCTGGAAGAGGCGATGGAGGCAGTCGAGCGGCTGGACGCCGGCATGGTCTGGGTCAACAACCCGATGATCGACAATGACGCGTTGCCCTTTGGCGGCTGGAAAGCGTCCGGTCTGGGGCGCGAATTGGGGCGGCAGGGTCTGGATGCCTTCCGGCGGTCCAAGATGGTGATCATCGACCACAAACCGGTGCGCCAAGGCTGGTGGTATCCCTACCCCGACGATTGGTTCCTGACCGAAGGCGGGCGCAAACATGTGTGAGGCACAATCGAGCATATGGCACGGGGGTTGCGGCTGGTTTCGACTGATCCGACAGCCGATCTCGACGTTCTGTTTCGAAGCGCCATCTTCGACCGTCTGATTGCCGATGCGATATGCATGCCACGAACCTCGCCATGGTCAAGATCGCCGAAGCTGCGGCAAAAGGTTTCACGTCGGTCCGTTTTGCGCCATTGTGTTATGCTGGCACCATACGCGTCTTTCAAGGCCTGGGCAGCGACCGGGTAATCCGCAAACTCAACAGGGAACTGTACAAGAAACAGTCCGGTCACCTTATTGGACGTGACAGACACTGAGAGATCTTGCCCCAGACGCGCGCCATGGTGTTTGACCTGCCTTCCGAAAGTTCCCTCAGTCCAACGTCGCGGGCGGATGTCCAGAGCCGCGCGGCCTGGGCCTTGCCGGTGTCGGGGGCGAGCGTGATGACTGGTGTATCGTCGGCAAAGGTTACATCGCCCCCCGCCACGTAACCCCCACGTACGAAGCTGCATAAATATTAGGCAAGGGGGGCCGTCGTTCAGGATTTCAGCTGCAGTGTAAGTTCAACGCGATTGATCGAATCGTAAGATCATATGACCATGTTAAACTCACCCATCTAATTTTATGATGCTTGTCAAGACGAGAAGAGGGTAGAATAAACACGTAAGGAATCGTGCTCGCTGCGTTGATCGCGGCCCCCGGCACAGGCGCCGCCGCCACGCTGGATGTTTTCATGCAGGGCGGTGTAGCGATGGCCGGCCTTGGCGCGCCGTCTGAGATGTTCGACAATTTTTTCTTCGCCCCGGGACCCGTGGACACACTGTCGGACGCACGAAATGAAGAAGCAGCTGCCACAGGGTTCTTCGGCTCCGGCAGCACTTCGGCCTCATATTCTGTGGATGGCGAGCGCGGTCAGTTGCGGCTCGGTTTGACGGCCGACGTGTCGGACGGGCCTGACGGGATAGGCGGGACCGGCACCGCTGGATCGCTCGTGCAGATGACGTTCATGGAAAGTTTTTTCGTCTCCGGAGCGGGCAGCGTAACGGTAGGCATGGCCGTGAGTGCTATGTGGAACTCAACCCTTTGGGGTCTTGATGCGTCGACGGCTTACAATGGATCAGCAGGTTTCACCGGGGTCAGCTTCAACGCAAACACCAGAAGCTTTGGACAGTCCACCGAAGGAACTGTAGGATCTGTGTTGGGAGAACTGATTGAGGTAATGTTTGATATTGACTCGCCTGAGGGCGGGATCATTGATTTCTCCTGGACACTGAACGGTTCTACCGGCATTGGCGGCGGTAGTGGTCAGGTCGCCCAGTCAACTTTCTTGAATGCGATGAACACCGCGAACATTTTTGTACGAACGGAAGGTGCTGTTACGGCCGTCGCGCAGACCAATGGCTTCTTGTCCGACCCCGCCTTTGGGCAAATTGATCCAGGCGTCATTCCCCTTCCGGCCTCTGGCCTGCTGCTGCTGGCCGGTCTTGGCGGCTTGGGAGCGCTTCGGCAGCGCAGGCGGCTGATCCGCGATTAATGTTGATTGATGTTATCGTGATCGACCTACAGCGCGCAGGCAGATTCGTCCCTGGCATCTGCTAAATCGAGCATGCGCTCGATCTCGCGGACCTCTCGCACCAGTTCATTGATCGCGCGTCTTGTCTCGTTCCATCCCCGCGCCCGCATCCCGTAACCACGGAGCCGGGCTGTCTGGGAATTATTGTAGCCATCCCGCATTTCCTGCCATGGCTGGAAACTGTCGACCATGTATCACAGATCAGCGTTCCTGCCCCGGACGGACCTCGACCTGAACACCCCCTAAATAACTCTACTTTAGGCAAGATCAGAACTGACTGGTGCAGCGCCGCGGGCAATGCAAGCTTGCATTATTTGCCAGCTCAACACATCTTGACCCGATAAACAGCAAGCACCGCAAGACCCTTGCCGCCGTCTTCACTGATCCGGTGTCTGGCGCCATCGAATGGGCGGCAGTCGAAAGCCCGCTGCTGGCCGCAGGGCGTTGCGGAGTGAGCCATTGATCCGCCATTGGTCCGAGCAGTTGCCCATCGCGGCGCATCGGTTCAAGCCCGATGGGCGACGGCGAACGCGGTCGAGGATGGCGTCGGCAAACGTGGGTTCGTCGAAGACGTCGTGCCATGCAGTAACCGGAAGCTGACTGGTAATCCGGATCGATCCTCGTCCGATACGGTCCTCGACGATCTCCATGAGGTCACGGCGCTGGCCGGCGTTCAGGCGCTCGGGTCCCCAATCCTCAAGAATGAGTAACTCTGCTTTCACGAGCGACCGGAACAGGCGCGGAAAGCGACCGTCGCCAGTGGCAAGGTCGAGGTGGGCGAACAGGCGGGGCAGCCGCTGGCAGAGGACGGCGAGGTTGGAGCAGGCAGGCCCGCTGGCCCAAGGCGCAGGCAAGCCAGGTCTTTCCGACCCCGCAGGGGCCGGTGATCATCAGGTTGCGGGCATCACCGATCCAGCGTCCGGTGGCGAGTTGCCGGAACAGGGCCCGGTCCAGTTTGCGCGGTGTGCGGAAGTTGGCATCTTCGATGGCGGCCCGATGTGGCGCAGCCTTGCCGCGCGCATGCGGGTCTGGAACCGGCGGGTATTGCGGCTGGCGACCGCGCGGTCGACCAGCAAGCCGAGCCATTCGGCGTGACTCAGATCGGCAGTAGTGTCTTGCGTCTGCAAGTCGATGAAGGGTGAAGGGGGACCGTGGCCCCAGTGGGGCCGCGAAAGCCCCCTGAACGCCATGCCGTCAAGCTTCATGTGGCGGAGCTGGTCAAGGGTGGGGTGGGTCAGCATCGTCTGTCCTTTCAATGGAAGTAACCGGGGC
>Ga0105044_10001785_pt1 | contig 29200 bp, 20 predicted proteins | sample MAT01_FD_78092 | JGI IMG/M metagenome (GOLD analysis project Ga0105044, IMG submission 78092) | Freshwater microbial communities from Lake Fryxell liftoff mats and glacier meltwater in Antarctica - MAT-01 | ecosystem: Environmental > Aquatic > Freshwater > Ice > Liftoff microbial mat | place...
GGCTGGCATTGCACGTCATCATGCCGACGAGGGCATTTTGCGGATCAAAGATCGGATCGCCGCCCGGATCTTGCAGCCGATTGAGCAGGGTAGGGAACCACTGCGGCGGCAGTTCGCCGCGTGTCTCGCGGCGGGCGGTGCGGATGACCTCGCCAGGATGGGACAGCACCATGAGCGGCAGATTCTCGGCCAGGATGGGAACCTGCGCCACAGGCAGCAGCGCCACAAGCTGCACAGGCACTTTGATCAGCGCCAGATCGAACTGCGGGAACGAGCGCAGCACCTGGCCCGCCAATGTTTGCCCGCTGGCAAGCTGGATCGTGAGCGAGTCTTCGCTGCCCACGACAAAGCGCGTCGTTGCTATCAATCCATCACGAGTGACGAACAAACCGGAGCCTTTGCCATTTGGCCCGCCGACCACGCCCACGCTGCGCTGCGCCTCATTCAGCGTCATCACCGGGCCGACTGTGCCAAATGTACCTGTGCTGATACGGGCATACGGATCAGCAGCGGGATAGCCGCCCTGTCCGGTATTCGGTGTGATTGAGGGAAATGTGCTCGTGCTGCGGGCCGCGCCAATCGGGTTGCCAGTGGTACGCGGCTGCTGATACGTCCCCGTGCTGGTGGGGGATGGCCCAAAAGGATCAGGATTGGGACGCAGCGGCGGGTAGCCCTGGCCTGCGTTCGGGATGACCTGCGGATACTGCCCCGTACTGGTCGGGGGATAGCCCGGCGGATTCTGCTGGGGTGGATAACCGCCCTGCTGAGGATAGCCGCCCTGTGGATTCGGATTTTGCGGCGGCTGTTGATATGGCGCAGCATACGGATCGGGCGGCGGGGGCGGGGGGGGCTTTTGCGGCGTCGGCACTTGCGAGGCCATCAGCGTATTCAAATGCTGGGCATAGGTCGCATTTTGCGGATCCGCCGCCACCGCTTTTTGATAACATTCAATTTTAAAGTTGACATCCTCTTGCGTATTAGAGAGCCAGGCAAAGGCCGTCGCCTTGAGATGCGGGGCCAGCGCATCATCGCGGATGGCGAGCCGCAGGAGGCGTGCGCCTTCTTCCAGATGGCCCTGTTGGATTGCTTCAATTCCCTGCTGCAAACTGCGAACGGACATGCGCGAGTCTCTCTTTCCTCGTATTCTCTTATTATAGACCCAACGCGCCAGAAAAGGGGCGTCCTGATGGGCCTAAAACACAAATGCGCTTCGTGGTTTTTCAAAATGCTCACACACATATAATCCGTAGGGACACGGTACACCGTGTCCCTATTCGGACAAGGCGGGCCTTGTCCCTACTCAAATACGATAATATGGGTTTCAATCATATTCCGCAGGCGCAGGACGTTGGGTGGTGAAGATGCTATGCGAGCCGGACGCAAGATAGGCGACAAAACACCCCACCAGCAGATAGATCACGCTGCCCCCGCCGAACAATTCGACGCCCATGAGTGTGCAGGCCAGCGGCGTATTCGTTGCGCCTGCAAAGACCGCGCTAAATCCGATCATCGCCAGCCACGATGCATCCAGGCCCAGGACAGCCGCCAGCGTATGCCCCAATGTCGCCCCAATGACAAACAGCGGCGTCACCTCGCCGCCGATGAAGCCCATGCCCAATGTGACAGCGGTCAAAATCAGCTTGGCGAGGAAGGCAAAGGTTGGTACATCGCCGTCATGGAGGCTGGCCTGCAAAAGCGGCAGGCTGAGGCCGTTATAAAGGGTCGTCCCCATCAGCAGCGTCAGCCCAATGACCAGACAGCCACCGATGAACAGGCGAAAGGGCAGCCGCGTGATCCGCGCTGCCTGATGATGGATGGTATGAGTCAGCGTGATGAACAGGCGGCTCGTCAGGCCAAAGGCCAGCGCTGCCAGGACTGTCTTGAGCAGCAGCAGCGGGTCAGTCGCAGTCATTGCCATGAGTGGATAATGGCTGTCATGGATGCCCCAGGCCCGCGTGACCAGATCGCCCACGCAGGCCGCCGTGATGACAGGCACAAGCCCCCAGTGGCGAATACGTCCCGCCTGCGGCACTTCCAGCGCAAATACGATGCCTGCGACGGGCGTGCCAAACACTGACGCAAAGCCCGCACTCAGGCCCGCCAGCAGCATCCAGCGCCGATCTTCCAGCGACAGATGCAGCACACGCCGCAGCGTATCGGCCAGACTCGTGCTCATTTGTACGGCAGTCCCTTCGCGTCCGACGGAGCCACCAAATAGATGCGTCACCAATGTGCCGAACAGCACGAGAGGAGCCATTCGTGCCGGAATCACGCTGCCGTTCTCGTTGATCTCCTCCATTACGAGATGGCTGCCGCGCCCGGCGGTACTGCCCCAACGCTCGTACAGAAGGCCAAGCCCCAGGCCCGCCATCGGCAGCCCAAACAGCAGCACAGGATTGGCTTCGCGCACTGCCGTAATCTGCTCTAATGTCGCCAGAAAAATCGCCGATGCTGTGCCTGCCAGGATGCCAATCAGAGCGCCGATGAGCGCTTGCCAGAGAAAACGCGGGAGAGGGGATATCATGAATGTCCTTAGGATTGAGTATCGAATAACTTCTGCATCTACTTCTGTAGTCCAGCGTATCAAATCAAACAAATGCTTGTGTTATTTAACTCCTGTTCCTTAAAGCGGTAGGTGTGCAGAACGGCGTGGTTTGTCCAGCCGTATGTGCGTTGAGGTGGGATTGGCGTGGGCGCGATATATCGCGCCCCTACAAAAGCGCTGTGACCCGTTGCGAACCTATCGCATGGAGCAAAAACCCCGATCACGTTATCGTGTATACCTACCAGTACGCTGCGCCCCTACACCACCGCGCCGCACCTGCAAATCGTCACAGTATGATGCCGTCCTACTCCTCCTCGCCCCTTGTGGGAGAGGAGGTTGGGAGGTGAGGGGCCAGGGTCAAAAGAATTTCACCCATTCGATGTTCGGATTCATCTGTTCGCGCAGCGGCACAACCTGAATCCACGTCGTCCCCGGCTTGAGATACAGCAGTTCGCCCGTCTTGCTGAGGAACGTCAGCGCCGCGCCGCGTGATGGACGCAGCCAGCGGCCTTCATAGCGCTTGCCATCGCGGAACAGGATCAGATCGCCTTCGGGCCACAGCGTAATCTGGGCGCTCCAATTGACATTTTCGCCCCATCCGCTCTCGACAATATCGGTCAGGTAGTGGCCCGCGTACAGCACGACGACATTGGCCGCACGCACCTGCTGATTGGTGTTGGCGTCATAGTGCTTGACCTCATCGCTGGAGCGGTAGTAGAGTTTGTCGGCAAAGTTGTAGTACCAATCGACCTTCTCTGTCGCATAGCGCACCTGGAGGAAAATGCCGGAGCCATTGTCATTGGGCGGCGTCTCAGGTAGAAACGCCAGTCCCTGCAAATTTGGCTTCTGGGCAAAGCCTTCTTTGGCGGCCAATCCCCACAGCGCCTGAAGATCGACGAACAGGTTATGCGGCACAGGAATTTTCTCATCGCGGTAGTAGTAGGGCGGGCCGTAGAGGACGCCCTTATACGCCCGCTCTGCAAATTCTGATGGCGGGATCAAGCCGGACGGGCCGATGATATCCGATTCTGCGCCGCACTGGTCTTTGTCTTCGCGGTCAGCACACAAGCCCGCTTTGACGGCCTGTGAGCCGAAGATGCGTTTCTCTACGCCGATACTGCCGCCCGCAAACGCCAACAGCGCCTGATACATCGGCGTCAGCTCATAATCGATGAGGCGGGCGCTGCGAATCGACCCGACGCGAGTTGGCGCATTGGCATAAAAGATGGCTGAGAAGCGCGTCACGCCGACTTCGGTGTAATGCTCAAATACCAGATCGGCCTCGTTCAAGCCCGATTGTGGCCGCACGAGCGGCGGCGAATTTGAGATTTTCACCACGATAGGCAGCCGATTGAGCACCCTCGCATCGCTGACGGGGAGGCCCGTGAGCGGATTGACATCAGCCGGGTAGCTGTACGGCCCAATTGCACCGTCCACAGGCACGAAGATCGGCACAGCGGTGGCCGTGCTCACCGTCGTGGCGGTGGCGGCAGATGTATCGAACGGCGTCAGACCGGGCACGCCTGTCTCCGCCACCTCTGACTCGTGGGAGGCAGGGGTAGCATCGATGACAGGTACTTGCGTATCGCCGCCTATGATCGGGCCGCCGGGAGTGGGCATGGCTTGCTGCTCCTGTGGATTGGAGGCATTGGCAATACCACAGGCGGTCAGCATGATCAGCGCCATGAGCACGCTCATCAGGCGTCCTATGCGGGCGATGAGGGGCTGATGGGAGCGCATGACACGCTCCTGCGAGGGGGACGCAGCGGACTGGCCCCTTAAGAGTGTCAAAAAAGTAGAAATGTTGTTGACGCCTAAATTGTCCAAATCCACATTCTCCATTAGAATAGGGAGATACCCGCTATCTTGCGGGCAAAGGCAGGCCGCGTCAAGTTTGAAGCTGGCCTGATGGCGAATGCGTAAATCTCCCTGTCGGTAGGGCCAGAGAGAAATGTTGCTTGCGGGTTCGCCCCCTGCGTGATACCATGAACAGGGTGACAGCGAATGCTCTTTGCACCGCGCATCACCACACACAGGGTGTTGACTCACCTACCAAATTCTCTCGCATTGTTGAGCTAGCAGGTCAGGGAGCGGCGTCAATGCCACTTCAAGGGAACATTCGGGATTTTAGTACCACCCAGTTACTCAACCTGGTTAATCTTTCGCGCCGCACCGGGACGCTCACCATTTTTGAGAGTGTTGCGACCAGTGAAAAAGACGCGATGAATCAGCCAAAAATGCTTCCAGGCGCGGAACGAGCGCGAGTGGCATTTCACCAGGGTCGACTCGTTTATGCCGCTCTTGCCGGCCAGGACACAGGGTTGGTAGCACTGCTGAATAAAGCAGGTAAACTGACCGACGACCAAGCGCGTTTGCTGCGGGAACGAGCTAAGAATACCCGCGACAAGGATTTGGCAGTTCGTCTCATCGGGGCCAAATCAGTGACGCAGGCCGATATTGTCAACAGCATCAAATCCCATATCCTGGATGTGGTGTATAACTTGATGGGTTGGACAGAAGGGCCATTCCGTTTTGATGATGAAACGGCACTGGCAAACGACGCGATTTTGGTGCCGATTGATTTGCAGCCGGTGATTGTCGAAGGCACGCGCCGCCGCAAAGAAATCGAAGACCTGGACAAGCTGATTCCAGATCTGGATGTGGCCTTACGCTTTCCAGAAAATCCGCGTGAGAAGTTCAAAGGGATTCATCTCAACGTCGACGAATGGAAAGTCGTCTCGTATGTGAACCCCAAGAACACCGTCCGCATGATTATGAAGCAGCTCAACATGTCGGAAATGGAGATCAAGCGCGTGATTCTGGCGTTAAGCCAGGCGAGTTTGGTCGAGATTGTTGCCAAAACCGCGCCGAAGCCCCTACCGGGTGCTCCGACGACGGCTGCCGGAGGCCGCGCTCAACAGCGTGCTGCCGCCCGTAAGCCCGATGCTGCGCTCATTGGCAAACTCATTGATCGCCTGAGATCAATGTAACGTAAACTCAGGTTATCAGGGTGGAATGAGGGCCGCTTAGAACTCCCTCAGCGTTGCACCTTCATCGGTGGAATGCAGTGGCTTTAAATCTTTTGCCCACAGCCCTTCTCAGGCGGTGATGCTGAAGACGCAGGAACGAATATCCGATCTTCACATCAAGACCCTTATGTCTCAGATCGGATGCAGTGTGCTTGTTTATTGCGAGACGAGGACAAAGCGGGGCAGGTATGCAAACTGTTAAAATGGTTGTCACGGGTCCCTTTAGCTCCGGGAAAACCGAGTTTATCAAGGCCATCAGCGAAATCGATGTCGTTTCGACGGACAAAACCATCTCAAAGGCTTCCAAAGAGGCGTCTGAGAAAGAAAATACCACCGTTGCAATGGACTTCGGGCGTATTACCGTCGATGACGATCTCGTGCTGTACCTGTTCGGCACTCCCGGTCAACGCCGCTTCGACTTTATGTGGGAGATTCTGGCGGAAGGCATGTTGGGGTTCATCGTTATGGTCGACAGCGCCAAGCCGGAGACATTCCGCGAAGCCAAGAGCATTCTAGAGACGTTCCGCGCCTATGCGCCGACCCCCTATGTGGTGGCGGCCAATAAGCAGGATCATCCGGATGCCTGGACGCCGGAAGATCTGCGGATTGCCCTGCGGCTTGAACCAGAAGTCAAATTACTTCCCTGCGTGGCGAAAGAGCGCGACAGCGTGCGTAATGTGCTGCTGGAACTGCTCTACACAATTCTGGAAGAAACTGAAAGCTAAACAGCTTATCGGTACACTTCAAGAATTATTCGACACCCCGCCTCACGCGATAGGACTGCTGCTGTGCCAACGCTGGTGACTAACTCTGGGATCGTCCATTACGAGAGCTACGGACGAGGACGCCCTGTGATTCTCTTGCACGGGTGGCTCGGCTCGTGGGCGCTCTGGCGTGATACCATCTCGGAGTTGGGCAAAGAATTCCGCACGTATGCGCTGGATTTCTTTGGCTTTGGCGACTCCCTGAATAAAGCATCCGGCTTTACAGTGGATCATTACGTCGAACTCGTGAACCAGTTTATGGATAAATTGGGGATCGTGAAAGCCCCTCTCATCGGTCACTCGATGGGGGGAACCGTCTCGTTGAGTATGGCCCACCGCCACCCGGAAAAAGTCGTCAAAGTGGCGGTGATCGGTTCACCCATCAATGGGGCCTCCCTCAATCCTTTTCTCAAGCTCTCCGGCTATGAATTCATCGCGGATCTGCTGTTTCGGATGCCGTTCATCCTGGATGCCTTCATCTATGCGATCACGCATCTGGGTGCCAAGAATGGCGCGGCGCTGCATCGCATGGTGAAAGAGGATGCGTCCAAAGTCTCTGCCGATGCCTTCTTCCAGAGCATCGCCACGCTGCGTAAAACCGATCTCACCTCAACCTTGAGCGATCTGCGCGTGCCTGTGCTGGGGATTTATGGCCGCAAAGATATCATCGTCAATCCGCGCCAGGGCAAGGTACTGCTCAAGTATGCGCCGCAGAGCCGTGAGGCATGGTTTGAGAATTCCGGTCACTTCCCGATGATGGATGAGCCGGAACGCTTCTACCGCACGGTGAGCGAATTCCTGAATAAGACGAGTTAACGCGCCTTTGCAGGATGGGAGGCGCGGTTTTGATTCCCGATCTGCCGTGTGTAGGGCGAGACACGCAATTCTTGTTTTGGGTGTATCAATTGGAGGGTTTGGCACGCAAAACCCCTCCAAAAACGCCTGCTTGAGCATTTGAATCATTAATATCACCTGTAGGGGCGCAGCACGCTGCACCGATTAAACCGGATGCCCAATCAAGGGCGCAGCACGCTGCGCCCCTACAAAAACGTTTCTCTCCTGCACACAATATTCATCTGTAGGGACATGGCGTGCCATGTCCACAAATTAGGACATGGCGTGCCATGTCCCTACGGGTGAACAACATCGCAAAAAACAAATGATCCGATTGAGACACTTATGATGCGTGTCTTCCTCATTTGCACATCCTCTTCATCCTGTGTAACATTATGATCCAACCGCTCGCTAACCCTGTGTAATATTCTGGGACGTCCCCTATGTATCGTTATATTATTGAAGATCGTCGTTTTGTCCCGCCGTTCAATGAACCGGCGAGTTTGCTGACGATTGGGACGCAGCCGCTCAAGCTGCATCAAGAGGAACTGTTCGCCAATTACATGGGGAAATCCGTCGAACTGCGCGGCGTGTTTGCCGATTCAAGCGAACTCGTCACGGTGCAGGGCGAATCGGTGGTCTACCGCGATAATCTATGGTTCGATAGAGAATTCCTGGGTGCATTTCTCTCCGCCGCCCGCCGCTCCAAGCGAGCCTGCCGCGCTGCCTTTCCCGCCGATGATCCGGCGTTCGCTATGTATACGCTGCCCCTGTCCCAGGATATCCAGAAGAGCGTTGATCCGCAGGGCAAGCCGATTTATGTGATTGATCTGTGGTATTTTCCAATGGGCTACACCCGCGATATTACGCCCGTCGTCATCCCCAGTGACGCGCATGAAATGGGCTTCTACATGGTTCCTGATTTCATGACGATGAAGCAGGGCAACCTGACGCACTATGCGCCAATGCGGGCCGTGATTTCGATTGAAAGCTGGGTTCACGTCTATTTTGCCAGCATCATCTATGGCAACTTTGCCCGCAGCGGGCGGCTAGATCGGCGGATTGCCAACAGCGTGTTTACGAGTTTGCGCCTGCTATGGCACGCTGTGCTGGAACAAAAACAGATTCTCAGTGCGTCCGGTGCCGTAGAGATTGGCGATGGCTGCACGATTGATCCCTCGGCGGTGATTGCAGGCCCGGCCAAGATTGGGCGTAACTGCACCATCGGCGCGGGCGTGATCATCGACAACTGCACGATTGGCGATAACGTCTCGATTGATGCGGGCTGCATGTTGTATCAGAGCACCGTCGCCAACAACTGCTTTTTGCCATTCCGTGCGGCGCTGTATCTCACGGCGGTGATGGAGAATGTCATCATCGCGCAAAATACGTGTTTGCAGATGTGCGTCATCGGGCGCAACAGCTTTGTCGGCGCGGGCAATACCTTCACCGATTTCAATCTCGTGGCGCAAAAGCCTATTCGGGCGGCGGATCGGGATGGCAAGCTGCGCGAGGTCGGGCAGATCGTGTTAGGCAGCGGTGTCGGGCATAACTGCCGCATCGGGTCGGGCATGATTGTGATGCCGGGGCGCATGATTGAGTCGGACGTGGTGCTCATCGCCTCGCCGCAGCGCCGCGTGGTAGAGCGCAGCGTCGCGTTTGAAGAGAGCGATCATCACTTCGTCAATGGGGGCGATGTTCACCGCCGCTTCTATCCGCGCCCCGGCGAAATTGCCGAACGGGCTGAGGACAAATGGTAGGAGAGACATTGTAGGGGCGCGATATAGGGATCACGATTTTTGCATTCTCTGGTCGGATCACAAGGGTTCACAGCGTTTTTGTAGAGGCGATCCATGGGTCGCCCCTACGATAATCCCATCTCAAATAAACATACTCTAAAGATGTTGGTGTAGGGACGAGGCCCGCCTCGTCCATAATGTCGGACACGGCAGGCCGCCATCGGATCACAGATAATCCTCGGATTGAAGCTGGTCGATCAAATCTTGCAGGATGGTATGCGAGGCCACATCATCCATCGGCTGCGGCAGATCGGCATTGTAGCGGTGAGCGACAGCGCCCAGGATCGCCGCGAAGAACTCCTGTGGAGCCAATTCACCCGCGTTTTTCTCCCATCCGGTCAAATCCGCATCTTCAATCAGCGAGACGAGGGCGTCTTTGAGTAGATGCGAGCCAAGATGCGATTTGTACTCTGACTGCGATGTGATCTTGAGATAAATATTCAAGCGATCACCCTGCTTTTTGATCGTCATGTCTTCCATGTGGCCTCCTCAAACGCAGAAGGCGCATCCTGTGATGGACGCGCCTCATGGTCATAGTTGTTCAACCCAATCTCTAAGAAGCCGTTTGATAATGCAAAATGTTATGCATGATTCGTGTAGGGACAGGGCAGGCCCTGTCCCTACGCCAAAATACATTTTTTTGTAACGAATGGCATTATCAAACGGCTTCTAAAACGGTGTGTCTTCGCTGCGGCGGCGGCGCGACGTGCGCGTTTCCTCGGTCAGGAGGCCAATGCTGCGATCTTTGTGCGCCGTCAGGAAATTGTCTTTGGCCTCAATCTGCGCGATGAGCGAATCGAGCGAGTCTTGCAGCATCGCCAGCGTGAGATCGTTCTCGTGCTGATAGGCCGCCATCGTCAGGGCATAGACCGCGACTTCGCGCACAAACGCCCCTGGACGCCCCAGAAGCTGTGACACAATTGTACCGTGCTCATCTTTCCAGGCTTTGCCCAGATATTTCTTGAGCATGGCGCGGGCATCGTCGCTGTCTTTCAATTCGGGGATGATGAAGATGCGATCCAGGCGGCCCGGACGCTTCATCACGCGGTTGTCGATCTGCTCTGGGTGATTGGTGGTGGCGATGAGCAGCGTGCCCTGCGGATTGAGCGGCGTTTCGCTGCCATCCAGCACATTGAGCATCTGCGCCTTTGAATCACCTTTGAGATAGGCATCCAACTCTTCGACCAGCACGACGGTGGGAGAACTGGCCCGCGATGCAATCTCCAACGCCTGATGAATCTTCCAGAACTCCGAGCCGCTGATATTCGACCCGGACACGTAAATTACAAAGTGGCCTTTTTGCAGCGCCCGCCGCGCAATCGCCCCGCACAGCATGGTCTTACCTGTGCCAGGGACGCCCGCCAGCAGCAGCTTGCGGAAGGGCTTGAGATTCAGGTCTTTATAAATCGTGACGCCTTTATCGAAGAACGAATCGACATCACTGAGGAGGCTGGTCTTCAGGTCGTGCGGGAGATAGATATCATCCCAATCGACAGTCGCCTCAAACGAACGCGCCATGCCGCCCACGATATACACCTGATCGCGGTAGGCGACAGCGGTGGTCAGGAGACGGCTGCATTCGGTTTCAAACGTGAGCCATGCCTGGATTAATTCCTCTGGCACGCTGATGAGGGAGATGTCATTGTCATGCTCATCCCAGGTCGAAACGAGCGTCACATCGAATGCAGCCGCGCCCTCGTCCGTCTGAAAGCGAAATTTCAACGCCCCGATATAACGCGCCGGGCGATTGTCCTGATACAGTCGAATGGGGGTGATGAGATCACAAGCGACCTCCTCATAGCCAGCATACACCAGCCCTTCGCCAACCGGGAAATGCTCCGCTACATAGCTGAGGACGTTTAAATTGGCGCAGGCCGACGCCGCCAATACGATGATCCGAGGCGAGGGTTGAGGTGTGGTGTTTTGTTTTTGTAACCATTGACCAATCTGTTCATGAACCCGTGCCTGCATCGACATAGCGTTTTGAGATGTCCCTTCTGCTGGTGGCATGGAGCCGCGGGGATAGTGTGACGATTTTATTGGGATATGCAACCCACGAACGGCGTCCACCGTCTCATTATGCATAGTTTTTTCGATTGTACCAGAGGGCCAGGATTGAGAACCACTGTTAGAAATTTCTGATACACTCGAAATATAATGCAAAAAAAAGATGTTTTGTTCTAGAATTCATCAATAGGACTGCATCACCGGGGTTAGGAATCGCTAACCGTTGCTGAATCAAGATGCACAAGCGGCATTTCTGAGCTATAGTTAAGGAGTGCCGAGATACAATCGGTGAGTGACGAGTCCTCCTGGAAGGCGAGGGGTTGATATGAGCAAGGGTCGCATCTTAGTAGTTGAAGACGACTTTGATATTTCCAACATGCTCCGCATCTACTTCGGGGGGCAGGGATACACAGTCGAAGTGGCGTCACGTGGTGGCGATGCATTGGCGGCCACACAGCGCCAGGCTCCCAACCTGATTGTTCTGGATATTAATCTACCCGATATCAGCGGCTACGATGTGTGCCGCAAGCTGCGGACGACAACCCGCACGCGCCATATCCCGATTATCTTCCTGACGCAAAAGGACGAACGCAGCGATAAGATTATTGGCCTCGAATCGGGAGCGGATGATTACATCACCAAGCCGTTCGATATCGAAGAGCTGAAGCTGCGCGTCAAGAATGCGATTGACAGCGCCGAACGCAGCCGCAAAGTGGATGCGATTTCCAATTTGCCCGGCGGCAGCCTGATCGAGGATTACCTGCGTGAACTCATGCGTAATCCCCGCACCTGGACGTACATTGATATGAAGATCGCCAGCTTTGAAATGTTCTCCGATGTCTACGGTTGGACGGCGGCGGATGAAGTCATTCGCTTTACGGCGATTCTGCTCGGTGAACTGGTGGAGCAGCATGGGACGCCGGATGATTATGTGGGGCATCCGGGGCGCGATAACTTCATCGTCATCACGCATTCGGACGATCCGACGACGCTGGTCGATAAGATCCGCGATATGTTTACGGAGCGCGTGAAGCAGCATTACTCCTTCATTGATCGGGAGCGCGGCTATATGCTCGTGCCTGATGCCACCACTGAAAAACAAGTCGATCTCATGTCGATGTCGATGGGATCAGTCTCGACCCGTACACACCAATTTTCTGACATTCGTGAGATTACCGAGATGGCAGCGGACAACCGTCGTCGTGGACAAACCAGCGACACGGGCAGCGCGAATGATGCCAGTATTCTCACGTCTTGGTAGAACCTCCCATCCGTCCTGTACCGCCCTGCCTGTAACGGCGGCGCTTTTGAGTCTTGAAGAGCAGAACATATGAGTGGGATTTCATTAGCTATTCTGGCAATGGGCATCATTACCATTATTGGAATGGTCATGTGGCTCAACCAGCGTGAAAAGTATACCCATCCGCAAGACCCAAATTTTTATCGCGGCGGGCTGGATGTGAAGGGGGGGCCGCAGGGAGATGCCCACGCCGGCATCATCGTGGCGACTCTGCAAGGGCAGGTGCTGCACTTCAATGAGACCGCCCTGCAATGGCTTGCGATTGAGCAGCATTTGCCCGATCTGGAGCAGATTGTTCAGCATACCCAACCGGCTGAGAATTTCCTGATGCTGTTTGCGGGTGAAGCGCAGGCCACCTTCCGCATTGGGGATCGCTGGATTGAAGCCACCTCCTCATATGTCCCCACGCAAAATGAGATGCACATCGTCGTGATGATGCGCGAGATGAGCGATAATACTGCGCTCGTCTCCAACAAGATCAGCGTCTCAAATGCGATGAAGTTGATCGATGATATCGGCCAGATGGTCGATCTCAGTCGCGGCATGGACAACGCCATGCAGCTTATGCTTGAAATCCTCAAGCGTGATATCCCGTCCGATGCGGGCGAAATTTGTCTGTGGGATGACAAACAGCGCTTCCTCGTACAGCGCGGTTGGATTGGCGATGCTGTTTACCTGCTGACTGTCGCGGAGCAGGGCGGCGGATACCGACTGGGACAGGGCTTGGCCGGATGGGTGGCCGAACATCGTCAGGCGCTGCTCATTACAGGCACTGAACAGAGCTTGAGTGTGCGCGATTTGCTCGTCGGCACGCCGTATCGCAGCAGCGTTGCGATGCCGCTGATACATGATGATCGCTTCGTGGGAACGGTGACGCTCTTCAATCAGGTTGAGGATCGCTACACGCCGAGCACGCTGGCGATGCTGCAAGTTGTCAGCCGCACGCTCATCACGGTGATTGAAAATGCCCTCGCTTATTCCCGCCAGGAAGAGCGTATTCGGGATATTGCCAGCCTCCAGCAGATCGCGGAACAGCCCAAAGCGGGCCGTGAGTCTACGCCTGTCTATGCCATGCTCAATGAGCGCATCGCTAAACTGGTGGATGCGGAATACAGCGGCATTTACCTGTATGACAGCGGGCGGCATGAACTTGTGCCACAGCTTCCCTTTCACGGCCTGATTGATCAGATTGCCTCGCATCTCACGATTCCCCTGGGCATTGACAGCCCGCAGGATGATATCTGGCATCATCAGCCCTACTGGGTGTCGAACGATGTCTCGGATGAACCCCTGGCTGAAGCCCTGGGCCTCAAACCGCTGCTCGAAACGATTGGCGTCCGCAATACCGCGCTGATCCCGCTGCAAGTGGCCGGGGAACGCATTGGCATCCTGGCAGTGAGTAATCGTCGTGGATCGGGCTTCACTCCGTCAGATGTGCAAAATCTACGGGTGCTATCGAGCCAGGCCGCGCTGGTGGTCGAGAACATTCGCCTGTATCAGCGCGAGCAGTTGATCGATAACGAACTGCTTGGCTTGCAGGAGATGACCCACGCCATCGGCGCATTGAGCCATGAAGGGGAGTTTTACGCCGAGATCACCGAGCGGATTGCCCGCCTGATGAAAAGTACCATGTGCGGCATTCTTCTATTTGATGCGAAGGAAAGGGCGCTGATCGCGCAGATGCCGTTCTTTGGCATTGATGAATCGCTCGTGCAGTATTATCGCATCAACCTGCCGCTTGGCTCGGTGATGGAAGAGATCTGGACGGACGAGGAAGCGTGGCTCAGCAACCGTGTGTCCACCGATCCGTTGGTGTATGCCGCGGGCCTGGATGCGATGTCCGAAGCGACGGGCGTGCGGAAGACACTCATCGCGGTGATGGCCGCAGGTGGCCGCCGCCTGGGAGTGGTGCAGGTCTCCAACAAGATCGATGACAGCGATTACACCAGCAAAGACACCCGTTTGCTGCAAATCTTCGCCACGCAAGCCGGGGCGATTGTGGAAAACGCCCGCCTGTACCGCGAGGTGCGGCTGCGGGCGGAGCAGGCCGATATTTTGCGCCGCGTGGCAGAGCAGGCCGGCTCTGTGCTCACGACGGAGCAGTCGTTCCAGCCTGTGCTGGCGGAAATCAGCCGCTATATGGGCAGCCCGGTGGTCTACATCAACGTCATTGACAGCACCACCAACAGCTTGATCACATATCCGCGCTGGGTCTATGGCGCAGCCGTGACAGAAGCGGTGGCGCAGGATTTGGCGGCGGCAGGCTATCAAAATATTCCGGCGGTGTCGGGCCATCCCTTCATCACCAATGACATTGCCAATGAGAAGTATGTGCTGCCGATGTATCGCAAGCTGGCACAGACCTTCATCATGAATTCCGCGATTGTTGTGCCGCTGTCCCTGGGTGATCGCAACCTGGGTGAATTGTGCGTTGCCAATCGTCTCAACCGCCCATACACGCAGGATGATATCATCGCCCTGAGTACGGTGGCGGCCCAGATTGCGCCTGCGCTGGAACGTCTCCTCCTCTATGAAGCCACAGGTGAGAACCTGCGCCGCCGCATGGAAGAACTCGACGCCATCGCCCGTATCAGCAACGAGCTGTCGGGGACGGTGGAGCTGGAAAGTATTCTGACGGTTATCCGCCAGGAACTGCAAAACGCCACCGACGCCAATGACACGACGATTGTGCTGCTGCAAGAACCTGCGACCTGGGCCGATCCTGCGACACCGGAGATTTTGCGCCGTGTGGGTGGGGCGCTCTCGATGGCGAACTCGCTCTCACAAATTGAGTTGGAAGCGATTCGGCGCGTCTCGGCCCCGGTGATGATCTCCAATTACGGCGAGTCCGGCATGAAGCCCGAACCCGCCTATGCCCGTTCCGCGCTGGCGATTGCCTTCACCTATCTCGATCAAATTGTCGGCGTTTTGCACGCTTATCACAAAGACGTGCATCATTTCAGTGATCGTGCGGCGGGCTTCATGCTCACGCTCGGCTCGAAGGCGTCATTGGGCTATCAGAATGCCCAGTATTATCAGCAGCAGATTGAACGTGGTCAGCGTCTGCGCCAGCGCGTTGATCAGTTGAATCGTATCTTTGAACTCGGACACATGCTGCAATCCAACACCGAGCCGGATATGGTGCTGGAAGCGATTGCCTACAGCGTGCAGCAAAGTGTCGGCTACGATACGGTGCTGATGCTGATGTTCGATGAGCGCGAAAGACTGCTGATGCGGACGGCACATGCGGGTCTGCCACTGGACATCTTCCAGGCGAGCAAAGGCGACGTGCTGTCGTATGACACGCTGCAAGACATGCTCAAAGAGGATTATCGCTTCAGCGAGACGTATTTCTTCCCGGCGGAAAAGATGGCCGATTGGAAGATTGAGGGCGTCAATGCCCTGAGCACAAACTTCCCGAACAACCGCGAGATGGTCGCCACCTCCCGTGACATGTGGCACGAGGGCGATATGCTGCTGGTCGTCATCAAGGGGCAGATGGGCAACCTCATCGGCCTCATGGTGCTGGATCGCCCGTATGACAACCGCCGCCCGGATCGCTCGACGCTGGAAGTGCTGGAAATCTTCGGCCATCAGGCCGCGACGATGGTGGAGAACACGCGCCTCTTCCTTGAGAGCCGCCGCAGCGCCGAGATGGAAAACCGTCTCAACGAAATGCTCAATGCGGTGGCGAGTTCGCTGGATGTGGCGGAAATTGGCCGCGCCATCGCCAACGGCATGAAGGATATGCTGCCCCTCAGTCGCCTGACACTGGCATTGGCTGGGACGGAAGATCAGCCATTTGAATATATCAAGGTTGTGCCGAATGCTCGCGGCACAATGGACGTGACGCAGGAACAGCGCAAGACGCTGGAAGGCACAGCGTTGGGCATTGTGTTTGCTGAGCGCAAAGAGCATCTCTACACGCTCGGTGAGCCTGAGTTGAAGCAGTATGCCGATCTCAAATCCTGGTATGCCATAGGCGAACAATCCAGCTTCATCGTGCCGCTGGTGGCGGGCGGTGAATGCATGGGCGTTCTGCACATCGGCAGCCGTGAACGCCGCACCCTGATCGAGATGGAAATGCAAAGTCTCGTCCTGCGTACCGCGCAGTTGGTCGGGAGTTCGGTGCAAAATGCCCGCCTTTTCAATCAAGCGGTCAACCTGCAAATTCTCAACCGCTCCGTTGTTGAGTCGATCCAGCAGGGCATCGTCGTGCTCGATTACTCAGGCCGCATCATCACCGTCAATGCCTTCATGCGTGAAGCCTACGGCTGGGATGACAGCGCCCGTCTGCAAGACCTGTTCGGCTATCGTCCCGAACTGGCCGATTACATCAAGGATGATCTGCGCGATGTGCTGGAATTGGGCCAACCGCGTGAGCGCCTGAACCAGACTTCCACCGAGGGGACGGAGATGACCGTCCGCAACTTCTATCTGTATCCGCTGCGCTCCGGTGAAAAGGTGCGCGGGGCGGTGCTGCTGGTGGAAGATGTGACGGAACGCACCAAGCTGGAACAGGCCATCGAAAGCCGCGCCAATCAGTTGGCCGCGCTGACCGATGTCTCGACCCGCATCACGGCGGCGCTGGAACGTGAAGAAGTCATCAATCTGGCGCTGGATGAAATGGGCTGGATCATCCCGTTTGATGTCATGATGATCTGGCGGCGCAACGGCTCCTATATGGTGCTGGAAGGCGAGTCGGGCGGCGATCTCACCCATATGGGCGAGGTTCGCACGCTGATCGCGGAAGATGAGCGCATCCAGCAAATTGTCGAGTCGCAGCGCGTGGTCAGCCTGAGCGGGGATATCCCGATGATGGCCGCACCGCGTGTCCTGCCTGATGAAGCCTTCTACAGTTGGATGGGCGTGCCGCTGGTCAATCAGGGTCACGTTGTCGGGCTGCTGGTGCTGGCAAAGACCGAGACAGGCTTCTACGAGAGCCGCCATGAGCACAACGTCGCCTTCGCCTTTGCCAGCCAGGTGGCGATTGCGCTTGCCAATGCCGATCTGTTCGAGCAGACGTTTGAGCGCACCAACGAACTGGGGACGCTGCTGGAAGCGGCCCAGGCCACCGCGCTCACCCGTGATGTCAGCGAGGTCTTCCGCACCGTTGCGGAACTGATGTTGAGCGCCCTGGAGATGGAAACCTGTACCATCATGATCTGGGACGAGGTTGATAACGAACTCGATGTTCAGTTCTCGGTGGATCGTGCGGGCGGCGTGCCTGTCAACATGGTCAAAGGCCGTAAATACAACCTGCTCGATTATCCCGCCCGTCAGCGTACCTTGAAGCAGCGCGATGTGGTCGTGATCGTCGATACCGAGCGCAGTGGGGCCGAGACGCCGCTGTATATGAGCGAAATCTATGAACTGCGTCAGGATGGCTTCGGGGCGCGTATGTTCGTGCCGCTGGTCGTGCGTGAGCAGTCCATCGGCCTGATCCAGTTGGAACAGACCTCTAATGATGAGCAAACGCTGACACAGCAAAAAGTCCGTCTGGCGCGTGCTCTGGGATCACAGGTGGCAGTGGCGATTGAAAATGCCCGTCTGTCCACCGAGACGACAGCTCGCTTTGAAGAGCTGCTGACGATCAACGCGCTGTCGCAAGCGGTGTCGTCCACGCTCAAGCTGGCGGACATGCTGCCAATCATCCGTGAGCAGGTTCCCGCCGTGACGAAGGCCGAAGAGATGTATCTGGCGCTCTTCGATGCGACCAACAATATGATCACCTTCCCGCTGGCCGTTCGCGGCACGACGGAGTTCTATATTCCGCCGCGCCCGCTGGGGACGGATGAGGTCTCGTACATCATCAAGCGCAAGCACACGCTCAGTCTGGGGGCCGATTATTTCAGCCCGGCGGAACTGCGTAAGAGCATGGGTATCACCAACGGCGAAGGCGAGGCCAAGAGCTACATGGGCGTGCCGGTCAAATCGGGCGATCAGGCGTTGGGCGTGCTGGCAATTCGCAACACCATGCGCAGTCGTGCGTTCAGTTTGCACGATGATCGAATTCTGACCACCGTCGGCTCACAGTTAGGCGCGGCCATTCAGAACGCCCGCCTGTTTGAGAAGACGACCAACTTCGCCGCTGATCTCAATCGTCTGGTGGAGCAGCGCACTGAAGAACTGGAACAGGAGCGTGATCGCCTCGATACGCTGTATCAGATCACGTCAGAATTGGCCCGCACGCTGGACATGGAAGAACTGCTGGGGCGTGCGCTCGGCATGGTGAGCAAAGCCGTCGGCGCGACGGATGCCGTCATCATGCTCAGTGATCCGGCAACGGATAAGCTGTACTCCCGCGCTCAGTTGAACTCCAACCATCTCTCATATGACGATGAGGGCGGCAGCGCGACACATCCTTCTGAGGGGCTGGCAACATGGCTCATCCAGAACAGCGAAGGCGGTGAGCATGTCATCATCATCGACGACCTGCTGAACGAATCATTCTGGGACCCGAATCAGCCTGGGGCTGCGGGCCTCCGTTCGGCGCTGGCGGTCATCCTGGAGAGCAATGATGACCCGATGGGCGTCATGGTACTCCTGGGCGATAAGGTGGGCGGCTTTACCGAACAGCATCTCAAGCTGCTCGTGCCTGCGGCCACCCAGGTTGCCACCTCGATCAACAGCGCCGATCTGTATCATCTCATCCGCGATCAGGCGGATCGCCTCGCCAAACTGCTGCGTATGGAGCAGGACGAAGCCGAGAAGCAGGGCGCTATTCTGGAATCTGTGGCAGACGGCGTGATGCTGGCAAATGCGGCGGGCAAGATTACCCTGTTCAACTCGGCGGCAGAGCGCATCTTGCAGCTTCCGCGTGAACAGGCGCTCAAGCAGGATGTTACGCGCATGGCCGGGCTGTACGGCGCATCAGCGCTGCGCTGGTTGCAACTGGTGCAGTCCTGGTCGGATGCCCAGACTCGTCCGAGCGATATGAGCAACGAGCCGCTGCTGTCCGAGCGTATCGAAATTGGCAACCGCATCATCAGCACACAGTTGTCGCCCGTGTACAGCAATGACACCTTCCTGGGGACGGTCTCGGTCTTCCGCGATATCACCCAGGACGTGGAAGCGGATCGCATCAAATCGGATTTCATCGAAAATGTCTCGCATGAGTTCCGCACTCCGCTCACCCCGGTCAAAGGCTATATCGAAATGCTGGCGATAGGGGCAGTGGGTGAGCTGACGCCGATGCAGAGCGGTATCGTCAATACCATCCTGGAAAACGTCGAGCGCCTCAACGGGCTGCTCAATGACGTGCTGGCGATCTCGCAAATCAGCAACCGTAAACTCGCGCTCACCATGCAATTGATTGATCTGTCAGAAGCTATCCCGCAGGTTGTCAAGCTTGTCGCGCAGCGAGAGCGCAACCAGGAGAAAAATCTGGAGGTCAATCTTGATATCGAGCGTGACCTGCCGCGTATTCGTGCAGATCGTGAGCGCTTCGGCCAGATCATCAACAATCTGGTGGATAACGCCTTTAACTACACTATGCCGAATGGTAAGATAGAGATTACAGCACATCTTGAGAAAACCGGGCAGTCTGTCCTGATCACCATCTCCGATACGGGCGTGGGCATTGCCGAAGAGTTCCGTGAACGGGCCTGGAAGCGCTTTGAACGCGACAAAGAACATGCGCTGCTGTTCGATATTGCGGGGACGGGCCTGGGTCTTCCGATTGTCAAAGAACTCGTAGAACTGCATAACGGCCAAGTTTGGTTCGACTCGAAGGTCGACCAGGGCACGACGTTCTATGTGCGTCTGCCTGTGGAGCAGCCCAACTTTGTGACCGAAACAATGGCCTCTCTCAAACCGCTTAATCAGTCCAGTGGTGAATACATCGCAGGAGACTAATCCGCATGGCGCATATTCTGGTCGCAGAAGATGAACGTGATATCCGTGAGTTGGTCGCGTTTACTCTGCAATTTGCCGGGCATCAGGTCACACAAGCACAAAATGGTGAAATTGCTGTTGAATTGGCGCAGAAAGTGCTGCCTGACCTCATCTTGACCGATGTACGTATGCCCAAGATGACGGGGTATGAAGTGTGTCGTGCGCTCAAGGAAATCGAGAGTGTGAAACATATCCCGGTTGTCATTCTCTCGGCCAAAGGCCAGGATGATGAAATCGAGACGGGCAAAGCGGCAGGGGCGATTGATTACATTCTGAAACCGTTTGATATGGCTGAGTTGCAGCAGCGTGTGAATGAAATTTTGAGCAAAATTGGGGCGTCCTGAGCGCCTTACTTAGGATATGGGCATGAGCGCCATTACAATCGGTGGGGATTTAATCCATTACGAAAAGCTAGGCCGAGGCCGACCTGTCATCTTAATGCATGGCTGGATCGGCTCCTGGCGTTACTGGATTCCAGTGATGCAGCATCTCCATCTCAAATACAGCGTCTATACGCTGGATTTGCCGGGCTTTGGCGATTCCGCCAAAAATCCCTCCCGCTATGCGGTGGGTCGTATGACGGATATTCTGGTGCAATTTCTCGATCAGCTTGCCATTCCCAAAGCCGCCTTTCTGTGTCATGGCTTGGGTGGATTGGTGGCGACGGAGTTTGCTCAGCGCTTCCCTGAGCGGGCCGCCCGCATGATGCTGGTCAGCCTGCCGCTGTTTGATCCGGGCGATCTGGCCGAGCGCGTTCCTGCCGGGCAGCGCATGATGCTCACCGCCAATCCCATCGCCGATGCGACGATTGCATCGTCCACAAGCAGCACGGGAACTCTCAACCTGGATGCGACCATCCCCTCAGCCGCAGCCAGCAGCCGTAATCTGGATGCCACCATCCCGAATCGCCCTGGGGTGTCTGTCGCCCCGGATGCGCCCACGTTTGCCCGCCCGGAGATGGATCGTGAGAAGCTGCTGGAACGGATGCGTGAGATGCAGGCCGCCCGCGCCTCATCGCCGATCCCCAATCCCGCCGCTGCCAATCAACTGCTCGATCTCTTCACAGGCAAGACGCCGCAGATGCTGCTCGATAAGACGATCAAGCGCAGCGAACCGGTGTACGACAAGCTGAAAGTCGATGTCGATAAGACCGATTTCCGCGTGTTGGAGAGCAGTTCGCATGGCTATGAGGCGGGCCGTATGCTCGACAGTTTGCGCCACATCGGGATGCCGTTGTGCGTGGTGCATGGCAGTGATGATCCACTGCTGCCCGCGCCAAGCGAAGAGGTGTGGAACTATCTGAACGTCAACAAAGAAGACACGTTTGTGCCGATCTCTCTGCCCGGCGTGCGCCATTTCCCCATGCTGGAATTTGAGGGCTTTTCCCTGCTCATCAACGATTTCCTGAATGTGGAGGAAGTGAGCAAGCTGGAAGTGCGTGGCCGCTGGCGTCGTCGCAGCCGTTAGTTGTGGCAGGATTTAAGAAATAGATTTTTAAAAGGTCATCTTTTGTGTGAAGAATCTGAGAGGGGCACGAGTGGGTGGGATATGGCCCGTCATCGCGCCTCTCTCAGTGTCTTATCTACCCTCATTCGCATCTTGAAAAGAGTCTCCTCATGACTGATCGTGCGCTGATTTTTGCCAATGGTGATCCCTATCCTGGCGAGATGGTTCGCCGCGCCTTTGCTGAGGCGGGTGATGCTCATATCATTGCCGCCGATGGGGGCGCACGCATGGCGCGTTTTTATGGCTACACGCCGCATGTCATCATTGGCGATATGGACTCGCTCAGCCCGGTTGATCTCACGGCGTTTGTGCAGCAGGGCGCTGCCTCGCAGCGCTATCCTGCGGAAAAAGCCGAGACCGATCTTGAATTGGCGCTGCAATATGCGGTGCGTCACGGCATCACATGGCTGCGAATCGTCGGTGCAGTCGGCAATCGTTTTGATCAGACGATTGCCAATGTCCAACTGCTCTCGCTGCCCGAACTGGACGCCATCGATGCGGCGATGATTTCCGGTGGACAGGTGATTTACATGCTGCGTCCCGGTAATCACACCCTGCACGGGCAGCCCGGTGACACGTTGTCCCTCATCCCGATGAGCGCGGCTGTGGAAGAGATTGAGACCGAAGACCTTTTCTATCCGCTGCACAAGGAAACCCTGTATTTTGGCCCGGCACGCGGCGTCAGCAATGTGCTCGTGACCAACAGCGCCCGCATCAGTTTTCCACGCGGCCTGCTGCTGGCGGTGCATACGGTGGGGCGGGCGTAGGGACATGGCCTGCCATGTCCTCAAGGGCGTGAAGGCACGACGGGAGAGACTCGATGACGTTTACAGTCCACAAGCGCAACGAACATAGCCGCGAGACCTTCCGCTATACGGGCGAGGTGCTTGAGCGCGGCGCGGGTTGGGTATGTATTCGGGCGGCGTTTGGCTCTCCAAGCCGCGATCTGGGCTATATCAACCTCAAACACGGTGATTGGTTCACAGAGTGGTTCTACGCGGATCGCTGGTACAACGTCTTTCGCATCGAAGATGTGGACACGGGCCTGCTTAAGGGCTGGTACTGCAATCTCACGCGGCCTGCCGAGATTCATGACGATTATACGGCGGCGGATGATCTGGCGCTCGATCTGTTTGTTCACACCGATGGCATGATTCGTGTGCTGGATGAAGACGAATACGCCGCGCTGATGCTGACAGGGGAGGAGCATCAGGCCATCGCTGACGCTGTGACGGAGATTCGCCGTCTTGTGGCCGAACGCGCCGCGCCGTTTGAGGATATTGCTCCATAATGCCCCACCTCGGCTTCCTTTCAAAGACCGATTTTTTTCAACCGATACAACACATCAAATATCGCATTCAATTGTAGGGACGAGGCCCGCCTCGTCCGCATGTGTGGACACGGCAGGCCGTGTCCCTACGGTAGGTGTACAGCACAGCGTTTGTTGCGAAAGAACCGACCCTTAAATGAGAACGAATTCTACCCCCGTTCGTCTTTGCCGGGGCGAATGATGAGCACGGGCACATTGACCCCTTGCAGCACCTTCTCCGCAATGCTGCCAAAGATGAAGCGCGATAAGCCGGTGCGTCCGTGTGACGTCATCACGACCAGATCAACCCCCTCGTCATTGACGTAATCGCAGATGAGCGAGGCCGCACCCACGCCCTCGATGAACTGCACACGACACTCAACGTTCTGGTTGCGGAGCTGACCGCGCAGACCCATCAGATACTGCTTGATCTCCTCGCGCATCCGATCAATCTGCACATCCTGTCCGGCCAGCGCCAATTGATCGGCATATTCGGACGCGGGCGGGCGAAACACATGCAGCAGGATAATTTCCGCGCTGTTGTTGCGGGCGATATCCACCGCGTGCGGCACAGCCCGCTCACTCCAGCCTGAGCCATCAATCGGCACAACAATTTTGCGGTAGCGGCCATGCTGCGTGTGGGAAGTCGATGATACCTCGGCGCTGGACTCGTCAGAGGGGGGCGTGATGTCTGTCATAAGTATGTCTCCTCGCATGAACTGATCTTTACGGTCACAGTGTAGCCAATGTCGTGAGATGACGCGAAAAGCGTGCTGCCGCTGCTGCTTTTTGTGCTCAACCAGGGCCTATTGGCTGCCGATAGAGCCATATATAAATGGGCCGCTTCTCCTATATTGATTCGCCCCCTATGCCTCACAGAGAACATGATGAGGTGGCGTATTCTAAGGGCATGAACGAACGATACAGATTGAAACGGAGACACACATGTTAAGCTGGGCACTCACATTCCTCGTCATCGCAGTCATCGCCGCCATCTTTGGGTTCACCGGGATCGCCGGAACCGCCGCCTGGTTTGCACAGGTTGTTTTCTTCATCGCGTTGATCGTGTTTCTGGTGTCGCTGGTGTTTGGCCGCCGCGCTGCTGTCTAAGACACAACGCCATTTTCTGACTTTATCGACCTGATCCACTCTTGAAACGGAGACACACATGTTAAGCTGGGCACTCACATTCCTCGTCATTGCCGTCATCGCCGCGATCTTTGGGTTCACCGGGATCGCCGGAACCGCCGCCTGGTTTGCACAGGTTGTTTTCTTCATCGCATTGATCGTGTTTCTGGTGTCGCTGGTGTTTGGCCGCCGCGCTGCTGTCTAAATCGCGGAGTGACCATGAAGAAGCAAAGAGGAGAGCCTCCCGCAATGGGGAACTCTCCTCTTTGTTTTGTGTTTAAAACCCCTCCCTGGCCCTCCCCACTCCGTAGGGAGGGGTAAAACAGCCTTTAATCCATCGCTGCCACGAGAATTGTGCGGGACTCGATGACAGTTTCGCTCTCAAACGCTTTCACGTTCATCTGATTGAGCGCCCACAACGATACGCCTAGTCCCACTGCGCCCACAATGAACACCGCGCCATAGGCCACACTGAATTGGCCTGACAGCGCCAGCAGTACATCGCGTACCACGCCGCCGCTGGCAACGCCGCCGCCGCGTGTCAGCGTCACGACCATCGTCCAGAAGCCCAGGAACGTTCCCGCCCGCCCGCTAGGACTGAGCGTCATCATCAAGCCGAGTGCGCCGACGTTCCAGACTCCCAGGCCCGCGCCTAACACGATCAGCCCCGGCGTCACCAGCGGGCGAATTTGCCCCAGCGACGACACGCCAAAGATCACAAACGAGACGATGAGCAGCGTCACGCCAATTTGTGACATCAGCGTTGACGTAAGGCGCGGATAGCGGCGCGACAGCCACAGGAATAGCAGCGTCCCCAGGATCGACATGCTGCCCCAATAGCCCGCAAAGCGGTTGGTCTGGGCCGCCGCCATCTTGAAGACATCCCCGGCGAACGGCTCAAGCACGGCATCCTGTGAGAAGGCAAAGAACATCGAGAAGGAGAGGAAGATCAAAAATGTCCGCATGGTGCGATTTTGCCACACCAGCCTGAGATCGGCCCGCAGCGACAGCGGCTCTGATGCCTGGGCGTTCTGCAATGCGCCGCTGACCGTGCGGCGTTCTTCGCCCCACATCGCCATGCCCCACAGAGCCGCAAACATCAACCCGGCCAGGATGAAAAGATTTTGCAGCGCATCCGGCGAGAAGCTGAGACCTGTGGCCCCTTCCTTATGCTCCGGCAGCAGCAGCCCGAAGAAAATCCCGCCAACGGTGAAGCCCACCAGCAGCCATGTCCAGACGATGCCCACCACGCGCCCACGCTGATGATTAGGGGTGCGATCATAGATGAGGGCGAGAAATGTGCCGCCGGAGAAGGCGTTGCCAATGCTGAACAGCACCATCGCCACAATAATCACGCCCCACAGCATGGTGGTGCTCTGGCCGGGCGTGCGCGCCAACTGTGCGGTAGCAAGGCCGAGCGCAAAGGTGCTCATGACCATCAGGCCGCGGCCTGTGCCAATCCAGAATAAGCGCCGATAGCCGCCCACCACCCGCGAATCGGAGATGCGCCCGGCCCAGATGCCCAATGGGGCCAGGAAGTAGCGCAGCGCCGCCAGAAAGCCGACCACCGTTGCGCTGTAGCCCAGGTCGCTGATCATGATACGATTCCAGACGCCTGTTGCCAGGACATCGGCCATGCCTGAGCCAAGATGAAACAGCCCGATCTTATTGATGCGGGCGCTTGAAAGCTCCGCCTTTTGTTCGCTCATGGCGACTCCGTTTTCTGTAGATTTCTATAGATTTTTCCTAAAATATTATAAAGGTTCGGCAATAAAAATGTCAATGAGTTTTTATGGGCGTAAGAAATAAACCTTAATACGTGTCAGGTGTTTGTAATGACTACAAATAGGCCATGTGACCTAGTGAAGTTCACTCTCTCTACTCATGAGATAATGAAACATGAGTCCTATAGTGGCAGCATCGCTGATAGATTTATCGAGAGGCTGACGATCATGTTAAGTTGGGCGGTTATGTTCCTGGTGATTGCGATCATTGCGGCGTTTTTTGGCTTTGGGGGCATCGCTGGCACAGCAGCGGGCATTGCACAACTTTTGTTTGTCGTCTTTCTGGTGTTGTTTATCGTCTCTCTGGTCATGGGTCGTCGGGTTCGTGCGTAAGGCGATTTACTAACGAGACATACCAGAGAGTTTGTGATCGACAATTGAAACAGATGTGGAAGGGGAGAGCGTCTAGCAATCCCCTTGCCCTATTTTTATAAATGTATTTAATTATCATGAGTATCAAAATTATTTTATGCGAGTAGATTTCAAACGTAGTAACGTCGTGAAGAGGATTTGGAATGAGCGTGCGTCAGACACAACACTGGAATTTGAACCCTTATGTCACTGCGACTCTCATGTGTCTGGGAGCGCTCCTATTTTCCTATGTCATTCAGGCCCTGATTGGCGCTGTCCCCGTCTATGGATTTATCGCCGCCACAGCGGTAGCTGCCTGGTATGGCGGTGTACGGGTGGGCGTGTATGCCACTGTTTTATCAATGTTCATGATCTACTTCGGCCTAGTGTTGACAGGGGTCTTTCCATCCACAGACAATATCGTCTTTATGGCGAGCTTTGGAGCGCTGTGTTTGCTGCTGACCTGGTTGCTGGGACGCTATTACACTTATGAGCAGGAACTCCAGACTACCAAAACCCAACTGGAATTCATCATCAGCAGCATGTCAGATGGGGTCACAGCGCTGGATCGCAACCTCCAGCCCATATTTGTGAATCAAGCAGCGGCCAAGATGCTGGACTACCGCTCGCCCGGCCACATTGCCGAGACGCCTGCGCCACAGCTCGACCAAAACATGCAAGTCTTTGATGAGCAGCATCAACCCATCCCCCTGGATGATATGCCGCAGCGCAAGGCGATTTTTCAGGGTATCAGCTCCGAACTGACCTATCTCCTGCGCATGCCATCGGGGGCGGAGCGCTGGATCAAACAGAAATCTGTGCCGTTCTTCGATGCCAAAGGCGAGGTGTCGATGGCGATCAGCGTGCTTGAGGATATCACCGAACAGCGCGAATATGCCGACAAGCTGAAAGCCGAACAAAAGCGCCTGCAAACCATCCTTGATAATCTTCCCAATCTGTTGGGTGTCATGACCCCCGATGGCATTTTGACTTATGCCAACCGTCTGGCTTTAGAGCTTGCCAATCTCAAGATCGAAGATGTGATTAACAAGCCGTTCCCTGAAACGTACTGGTGGGCTTATGATCCAATGATTCAGACCCGACTCCGCAGCGCGATTGAACAGGCCAAAAGGGGCGAAATCGTCCGCTATGATGTGGATGTGCGCGTCTCGGATGAGCAGCGTGTGACGATTGATTTTATGATCTCGCCGATCTATGAAGACGGCGAGATTGTGGCTCTCGTTCCAGCGGGTGTCGATATTACGGCGCGTAAGGCAGTGGAGCAGGAACGTATGAATCTGCTTCTGTCGCTGGCGGATGAACGGACACGCCTCAAAAGCATCTTTGAGAATATCCCCGGCATCGTGACCGAGATGTGGATTGAAGACAAAAAGGTCACATCGCGCTTCACCAGCGATTATGCGGAGAAGCTGCTCGGCTACCCGATGAGCCAGTGGGAAACTGAGGCTGACCTGTGGCAGCAGATCATGCATCCCGATGATTTTGAACGGGCCACGAAGGATGTTCTTGCGGCGTATGATCGTGGGTACGGTATTATTGATTATCGAGTTTACGATAGTAACAAGCAGCTTCATGACCTTGAGGGCCATATGAAGGTGATCAAGGGGTCGGACAAGCGTGAGGTGCTCCTGACGATCAATATGGATGTGACGGAGCGCAAAAATGCCACGCGGGAACTGTCGCGTTACGCACAGGAATTGAAGCGCTCGAATGAGGAGCTTCAGCAGTTTGCCTACGTCGCCTCGCATGACTTGCAGGAGCCGCTGCGAATGGTGACAAGCTATATGCAATTGCTCCAGCAGCGCTACAAAGAGCAGCTTGATACCGATGCCCAGGAATTCATCAATTTCGCGGTGGATGGAGCCACGCGCATGAAATCGCTGATTCAGGATTTGCTCATCTATTCGCGGGTGGAGACGGCAGCCCGCGAATTCGCGGTCATCAATATGAGTGACCTGATGCAGACAATCAAGCTTCATCTGCGCTTTTTGCTTGAAGAGAGTGGCGCTGAACTGACCTATGATGAGCTGCCGAAGATCCGCGCTGATGAGCAGCAAATCAGCCAGTTATTCCAGAATCTCATCAGCAATGCGATCAAATTTCGCGCTAAGGCCGCGCCTCATGTGCATATTGGGGTGAAACGGGACGGCCTTTTCTGGCAGTTCTGTGTGCAGGATAATGGCATTGGGATTGACCCGCAGTATTATCAGCGTATCTTTATCATCTTCCAACGCCTGCATAATCGCACGAAGTATCCTGGAACAGGCATCGGTCTGGCAATTTGTAAGAAAGTCGTGGAAAGACATGGGGGAACCATCTGGGTTGAATCCAAACCTGGAGGGGGCACAACGTTCTATTTTACTTTACCCGCAGCCTAGTAGAAGAGGGGCTTATGTTTATGGCACCTATAGAAATCCTCCTCGTTGAGGATAATCCAGGTGATGTCCGCCTGACGCAGGAAGCGTTGCGTGACAACAAACTTCACAATCGCTTGAGTGTGGTAGAAGATGGGGTGGAAGCACTGGCATTCTTACGACGTGAGGGCGAGTATGCGGAGTCGCCGCGTCCCGACATTATCCTGCTCGACCTGAATCTGCCGCGCAAATCAGGCCGTGAGGTGCTGGAAGAGATCAAGCAGGATGATATTCTCAAGCGTATTCCGGTGGTCGTGCTCACCACGTCGGAGGATGAGCGTGATGTGATGGCGAGCTATAACCTGCACGCCAACTGTTATATCACCAAGCCCGTCGACTTGTTGCAGTTCATCAGCATCGTGCGGAATATCAAAGAATTCTGGTTCACGATTGTGCGCCTGCCACCTGCATAAGAAGCCGTTTTATAATGCGGAACGTAATGGATTTACCGTATTAAACGCATGTTTTGGAGAGCGTTTTCCGTAGGGGCACGATGCATCGTGCCCCATATAC
>Ga0105044_10001786_pt1 | contig 29196 bp, 20 predicted proteins | sample MAT01_FD_78092 | JGI IMG/M metagenome (GOLD analysis project Ga0105044, IMG submission 78092) | Freshwater microbial communities from Lake Fryxell liftoff mats and glacier meltwater in Antarctica - MAT-01 | ecosystem: Environmental > Aquatic > Freshwater > Ice > Liftoff microbial mat | place...
ATCCAGGACGCCGCGGCGTGATTCGAAGAAGCTGCTCCTCGACATGCAATCAGCGCTCAGGCGTGCGCAACAGTTCGTCCGAGGAAAGAACTTCGACGACTAGATGGGTGATCTCCAATTGCGCTCAGCCGTCGAGCGGCAGTTGGAGATCCTCGGCGAGGCGCGCGCCGACTGAGTGAGCGGGATCCCCCGACCGCAGCGCGCGTGCCGGATCTGCGTCGTCGAGAGCCGCATCGTCTGGGGTACGCTCGAATCACACGCGGGGCCGCTCGGAACAGCGCTCGGGTCCTTACTGGCCGAGCCCGAGGAATGATCCGGGATCACTCCGGCTGCGCGACAGCCCTGGCGTCGGAGCACGTCTGGGCCAGAGAGTCCGCGACGCGGCCTCAGCGGGGCGATGTCGCACGCGGACGCTCGACGAGCGCGACCAGCCGATCGACCATCGCACGCACGAACACCGGATCTTCGGCGCCCGCGTCCACCTCGACGACCTCGATCGCCTTCGGCAGCCCGCTCTTCAGCGCCGCGAAGAACGCGCGGTCGCCCGCCGGGTCGTGCAGCGGTCCGCCGGGCACCGAATAACGACTCACGCCGCGCAGCGGGATCATCAGGCACGCGTCGCCCTTCGTGCGCGACAGGCGGCGCGCGGCTTCGTGACCGACCTGCTCGAGCTCCTGCGCGTTCAACCGCGGCGCGAAGATGATCGGGTTGTGGAAGACGTACTTGTGCGTTTTCCAGCGCTCGGGCACCACGTTCGCTTCGACGAGCAGCCCGATGTGCTCCGCGCCGCCGGGCACGATCACTTGCGGCAGTCCGAGGTCGCCCGCGACCGTCATGCGCTCGGGCCCGCCGGCGCGCAGGCCGTGGAAGACTTCGTCGGCGATCTCGCCCATCGCGTAGTCGAGCACCGCGCCGATCAGGCCTTCCTTCATCATCTGTTCCATCGCGCGGCCGCCGGAGCCGACGGCGTGGAACACGATCGATTCGTAGCCGCGTTTCTCGAGGAGCTCGATCGCGAGCATCGTCCCGTCGGTCAGCACGCCCAGGTTCGAGATGCCGATCGTCGGCTTACCGCCGCGCCGCATCTCGATCTCGCCGCCGGCGAGCGCCATGCCGTGCGCGGCTCCGGCGGCGTTCGCCAGGATCCGCCGCGTCACCGGGTTCAGGCCCAGCAGGTCGCCCACGGAGAACATCATCGTCACGTCCTTGATGCCCACGAAGGCGGACGTGTCGCCCGACGCGACGGTCGAGACCATGACCTTCGGGAACCCGTACGGCAGCGCTTGCATGACCGCCGTGCAGTTCGACGTGCCTTGCGTCCCACCCAGTCCGATCACGGCGTGCACGCGGTGGACGGCGTGGGCGTCATGGGGCACGCGGGCTCCGTGGTCGCCGTGCAGGTGGAACAGGTCGAGCAGCACCTTCGTCGCGCCCGCGACCATCACCGGCGACGCGGCAGCGCGCGTGGGGTCGACGAGCAACTTCGCGAGCGAGCTGCCGCCGGCCTTCGCGACCTCCTCACGGGTCACGTCGGGCTTCGCGCCGGGAGCGCCGACGACGCCGATGTCGATCAGGAGCGCCGTGCTGCCCAGCGCCTCGATGCGCTCGCGCAGGAACTGCGCTTCGGCGCCTTTCGTGTCGAGCGTGGCGAGGACGGCGATCACGTGGTGCATGGCGAAAGTCTCAGCGTTTTCCGGTGAACCGGAGCGCCGAGAACTCGCGCGCCGCGCCGAGCACCGCGCGCTCGATCGGTAGGCGCTCGGTGGACGAACCGGTCCAGAATCCGTGGCCCGACGTGTGGTCGAGCATGTACTGCGCGTCCTTCGGCGTCTCCATCGCGGCACCGTGCGCCACCAAGATGACTTCGGGATGCAGCTTGCGGACTTCGGCGTACACGGCCTCGGTGCGCTTGGCCGTGTCCGCGATCGTTTCGCCCGAGTCGTAGCCCGTGCGCCCGCCCTTCGTGGTTCCGGCGTGGAAGCAGAAGATGTCCGGCTTGGCTCCTTTGGCGAGCGCGAGCGAGTCCTCTTCGTCGAACGCGAGCCCGATCGTGACGTGGCCCATCTCCTTGGCGAGTAGGAGCATGTCGATCTCGTTTTGGAACGTGATCCCGCTCTTCACGAGCACCTGGTAGATCGTGCTGTCCTTGTCCACGTAGCTGAGCGACGGGCCGATGTTCGAAACCGAGTTCACGCCGATCGACAGCAGGTTCTGAAGCACGGTGCGCATGTCGCGCAGCGGATCGTTCGCGTTCAGGCACGCGCACACGAACGCATCGCCCTGGATCGCGGGCAGGATGTCCTGCTCCGTGTAGCGCAGCGTCTGCTCGTTCGAGTCGAGGATCGGCCACATCATGGCCATCGTCCCCATGCCGTTCGCGCGCAGGCGCGCGCCGGAGAACGTGTTGATGCAGTCCACGCCGGCCTGCTCGAGCAGCTTCGCGACGAGCCCGTTGCCCGCGCTGGCGATCATGACGGGCGTGCGGGAAGCGACTTTCTTGTGGAGCTTCGCCAGGATTTCGGCGCGATTCGTGCGGCGGACGATCAAGGGACGTTTCCTTGTCCAGGGACGTGAGGGCCGCGTAGCGTACTGACGGAGACAACCCATGAGCAGCCTCTCGAACGTGTCCACGACGATTCTCGCCCGATGGCTCGCCGCCGTGCTCGTCCTCGCCGCGAGCGCGCCGGAGAGCCGCGGCCAGGATGCGGCGGCGACCTCGGCCGCACGACCCGCCATCGCGCCGCTCGTCTACGCCGGCGGTGAAGGGGCGGGCGCGGGCAAGCGAATCGTGCTCGTCGCGGGCGACGAGGAGTACCGCTCGGAGGAAGCGCTGCCGCAGCTCGCGCGCATCCTGAGCACGCACCACGGATTCCACTGCACGGTGCTTTTCTCGATCGACCCCACGACGGGCGCGATCGATCCGGACAAGCGCGATTCGATCCCCGGGCTCGCCGCGCTCGACACGGCCGACCTGCTGGTGCTGTTCACGCGCTTCCGCCGTCTGCCCGACGAGGACATGCGTCACATCGTGGAGTACGTCGAGCGCGGCAAGCCCGTGATCGGCATCCGAACCGCGACGCACGCGTTCGCCTACGAGCAGGATTCGACGAGCCCGTACGCCTCGTGGTCGTGGGACTCGAAAACCTGGCCCGGTGGTTTCGGCAAACAAGTGTTGGGCGAAACGTGGATCAACCACCACGGCAAGCACGGCAGCGAGAGCACGCGCGGCGTCGTGCCGAACGCGGTGAAGTCGATGCCGATCCTGAGCGGCGTGAGCGACGTGTGGGGGCCGACCGATGTGTACGGGATCGGCCCCTTGCCGATCGACGCGACGGTGATCCTCGAGGGTTCGATCCAGGAGAGCCTCGAACCCGCGTCGAAAGCCGTCGCGGATCTGCGCAACGCGCCGCGCATGCCCATCGCGTGGATCCGCTTGCGCACGCTCGACAGCGGGCCGAAGAAGGGATCCGTGCAGCGCATCGCGTGCTCGACGATCGGCGCTTCGATCGACCTGCCTTCGCGCGACCTGCGCCGCCTGTTCGTCAACCTCGCCTACTGGTGCACGGGGCTCGAAGGGCAGATCGCAGCCGAACCGAAAGCCGACCTCGTCGGCACGTACGCGCCGACGATGTTCGGCTTCGGCACGTACACGCGCGGAGTGAAGCCCGCCGATTTCGCGCTGCCGGCCCCCGCGAAGGCGTCCGAGAAGTAGCGCACGCGGCGAGGTGAGAGCCCGGGTCGTTCCTCGTTGATGACGGTGTCAGGCACATCCATCCACGTCACTCTTGCTGTGGAAGCTCCACAAGTGTGGATGGATCCAACTGACACCGACGTCAGCCCATTCACCGCTTCAGCGACGTCAGGTAGGCGAGCAAGTCGAGAATCTCCGCGCGCTCGAACGTCGAGAGCAGGCCGCTGGGCATGACGGAGACCTTCGACACGCCGCGGTCCTCGACGTCCTCGAGCGCGATCTCGACCGGCTCGCCGCCGTAGGGATCGACCTGGACGCGCACGGACTTCTCGTCTTGCGACACGATGCGGCCGGCGACGACAGCGCCGTCGATCGTCTGGAAGATCTCGGCCACGTACTCGGGCGCGATCTGTTTCGACGGGTCGAGCACGTGCTGCAGCAGCTCGGCCGCCGTGTAGCGCGCGACCACCTCGCGCAGCTCGGGCCCGGTCGTTCCGCCCGCGTCGTCGATCTTGTGGCACGCGAGGCACGACGCGGTCTCGAAAACGGCGCGACCGCGCGCGGAATCGCGCGTGCCGAGCTTGGCGACGTCTTGCGCGAGATCGTCGTACTTCCAGTTGCGGACGAACTTGCGCGTCGGCGCGGCCTTCGCGATGACCGCGTCCTCTGCGCCGTCCTCGCTCGCGACGACGCGCAGGATTCCGTTCATGCGCAGCCAGTGGCCGGGAAAAGTGCAGACGTACGGATAGTCACCGAGCTCCGTCGGCGCCGTGAACGCGAGCGTTTCCTTCGAGCCCGGCTGCAAGAGCTTCGAGGCGTGGAGCACCTCGGGCATGTCGGGCACGAAGGCCTTCGACCACGCGTCGGGCGATGCGCTCATCGCCTCGGCCGCCATGCCGACCTTCGCCAGCGCACCGCGCGCTGTGACGACGATGTTGTGCGGCATGATGTCGACGTTCTCGAAGACGAACTCGACGGGGCGTCCGGCGGCGACGGTGATCAGCGCGGGGTCGTACGTCAGCGAGTCTGGTACGGGCCGGATGATCGCGACCTTGGGGCCCGCCTTGCGGCGTGCCTTGCGCAACTCGCTCGTCGTCTCCGCGTCGAGCTTCGAACCGCCGGCGCTCAGCTCGTCCGCGAGCGCGAGCCATCCGCGATCCACGCTCGTTCCGGCGTGCTGCGCGAGCTTGTTGCGCAGATCGTGCGCGACCGCCTGCGGAACGCCGTCGGGCCAGGCGGCCACGGGGATCGTGCGCAGGGCGCCGACCACGGCCGGCCCCAGACCCAAGTCGAAGGCCTGTCCCGCGAGCGCTCGCGCGGCTTCCGCTGCGCGCTCCGGTGACTTCGCGAGAGCCGCGAGTGCGATCGCGGCCGCCTGACGCTCCCGCACTTCGTCGTCGACGAGGCTCCAGGTCGCGCGACCGTCGATCGCGGCGAACCGGACGTCGTCGACGATCGCCCGGCGGGCGTCTAGGAGAACGACGTGCACGTCCCCGAGGCGCGCGCCGAAATGCTCGTCCGTCCGGTTCCACACGACGACGCGGTCGATGATGGCCTCGGAACCGAGATCGAGCTCCCACCACGGATCGGGACGGTCCTCGATCGTGTGCGTCTGTCCGCCGTCGCCGTACGCGCCACTCGTGTTGCCGTCGAGCGCGCGCGCGGCGACACCGCCCCAGTTGGTGGTCGATTGAGTCGCCGTCCCGCGGCGCGCGACGTTCGTGCTGCCGTCGTAGACCTCGACCTCGGCCAGGGTGAGCGTGCGCGCGGGACCGGCGAGCTCGATGCGCACGTAGCGACCGCTCGCGTTCGCGCGCACGGCGTCTGGAAGTGGCTCGAGGAACGCCGCGAGCACGCGCGGATAAAGCCCGTCGAGAGCACGTTGGTCGCGCACGAACGGCACCGCCGCCAGGACGTCGATGCGGCGCGACGCCGATAGCGCGCTCGTCCAGGCGTCGTCGAACGAGCGCCGGAAATCGATCTGCGCCGCGAGCGCGAGCCTCCGAGTCGATGCGCGCCGGCCGGTCGTGGCGAGCTGCTCGACTTCGACCGGGAATCGCTCGGACTCGAACCAGGGCAGCGTCGCGAACAGTCCCGACAGGTGGTGATCGGTGTGTCCGCCGTCCTGCTCGTCCGCGCGAGTGATCGCGGCGACGAGTTCGTCGAGCGGCTTCGTCGTGCGTAGCTTCGCGAGACCGCGAACGGCGACCTCGTATTCCTCCGGATCGAGCCCGTATCGGCCGACCAGTTCGGCGTAGAGCGCAACGCTTGGGGACTTTTGCGCGAGCAGGACCTCGGTCTCGCTGCGCGCGAGCACCCACGCCTGCGCCTGCGCATCGTCGGCCGCGAACGGTGCGCCCTTCGCGACCGCCGCGCGCCAATGCGGCTCGAGTGCGCGCATCGTTTCGGTCAGCGCGTACTCGATGTTCGCGTCCATCGGCCTCTGCAACACGCGCAGCGCCGTCTCCGCCGCCGTCGCGCTCTCGACGAAGCTCAGCGCGACCAGCGCCTCGAGCCGCACGCGCGGATGATCGTCCAGGATCGCCCGCTCGAGATACGGCATCGTGTCCACGAGCGCGCGGCGCGCGTGACGTGCCACGCGCACCGCCGCCGCGCGCGCGCGCGCATCGGGCGATCGCAGCACGCGCTCGAGCAGCTGCCAGTCCACGGCGGCGTGTTGTGCCTGCAACCACAGCACTTCGAGCCGGTGGTGCTCGAACTCCGCGTCCTTCGTGTCGAGCGCCTTTTCAAAAGCGCGAGCGGCGTCGACGACGTCCTTCGACGGCCGCGACGAGAGCTCGATGCGCGTCCGGTAGCGCACGCGGTCCTCGGGCGACTTCAGCAGCTCGAGCAGTTCCGGGATCGGACGCCCCGCGATCGCAGCGGGCTGCGAGAGCGCGCGCCCCTTCGCCGTCACGCGGTACACGCGGCCGTGCACGTGGTCGCGGCTCGGATCGCGCAGGTGGTGCTGCATGTGCCCGATCAGCGGGTTCTGCCAGTCGAGGAAGTACAACGCGCCGTCGGGGCCGACTTCGATGTCCACCGGCCGGAAGTTCGTGTCCGCGCTGAAGACGATCGGCTCGCGCTCGTCCGCGCCGAAGCCCGCGCCGTCGTCGCGCAGCGCGTAGCGGAAGATCCCCTGGAACCCGATCACGTTCGCGATCAAGTAGTCGCCCTGCATCTCGGGCGGGAAATGCAGGCTGGAGAGGATCTCGGTACCGCCCGCGGGTCGGCTTTTCTGCGCGAGGAACGTCGCGATCTTCGGGTGCTGCTGCGGCGACTCGAGATGCCCCGAGATCGGCAGTGCGTAGAAGTTCTCGTTCCCCGTGCCGTCGGTGACGAAGTCCTGGCCCCAGCGGTCGAACACGTGGCCGTGCGGGTTGAGGAATCCGTACGCCGCATAGCGTTCGAAACGACGCGTGCGCGGCTCGTAGCGCCACACGCAACCGTCCTTCTGTCGCACGACCCCGTGCACGGTTTCGACCTGCGTGCGGTGGAAGATCCCTTCCTGGAAGTAGAGCCCGCCGTCGGGGCCGAGCACGAAGCTGTTCGACGCGTGGTGCGTGTCGGCCGAGCCGAGACCTTCGAGCACGTTCTCGCGCTCGTCCACGACGCCGTCGCCGTTCGAGTCGCGCAAGTACTGGAGGTGCGGCGCCGTCGCGACGAACACACCGCCGTTCCAGAACTCGAAGCCGGTCGGGTTGTGCAAGTTGGACACGAACGGCGTGCACGTATCGGCGCGACCGTCGCCGTCCACGTCCTCGAGCACGATCAGCTTGTCGCGCGCCGGCTCGTCGGGCTTCGCATTCGGGTACGAGGGCCACACGGCGACCCACAGCCGCCCGCGCGTGTCGAACGACATCTGCACCGGCTTCGCGAGCTCGGGAAAGCGCGCTTCGTCGGCGAAAAGCGTCACTTCGAGGCCGGCGCCCGGCGTCATGCGCCCGATCGCCTCGGAGCCCGACAGGAACCGGTGTTGGCCGTTCGGACCGTCACCCGGGCGGTTCGTCGGCACCGGGATCTGCAGCGGGGTCGGGACGCGCGAGATCGAGCCGGCGGCCAGGCCGCGCACCTGCTCCCAGATGCCGCGATCGAAGTTCGCGCACTCCGCGTCGAGCAGCTCGAGCTCGCGCTGCATGACCTCGCGGTTCGTCTGGTCGTTGTAGGTGAGCTGCGAGCGCTCTCCGTAGACGTTGTAGCCGTCCGCGACGTGGTGGCGGCGGAACCAGCGCGCGTCCTTCTTGGCGACGAGTCGACGCACGGACTCGACGCGCTGCGCGTCGGGTACCGGCGCGTCGGGGAACAGCGACGCCGCGAGGATCCCTGCGAACGTGGCGTTGCCGAGCGCGTTGAGCCGGATGCCGTCGACCGTCAAGGTTTCCCAGCCGATGTCGTAGGCGGGGAGAAGCCCGTCCGTCGCGTCGACGAACGGCGTCGACTTCGCGCTGGCGACCGTGCGGACGGCGGCGGCGTACTGCGCGATCCGCTCGTTCGTCGCCTTCGCATCGGGCAGCAGCGGATCGCGGTGGTCCTCGGACGGGATCGGCGCGACGAGGACGACGCGCGGAGCCTCGCGCCCGTCGTAGCGCTGCGCGCGCAAGTGGTCGACGAAGGCCGAGAGATCGGCGGTGAACTGCGCGACACCCGCCGGCCCTCGGAAGGACTCGACGCCGCCGAACATCGCCACGACGACGCTCGCCCGCACTGCCGCGAGATTCTCATCGGGCGTCCCGAATCCGCTGGTGCGCTGCCGCGTGACGACTTCGTCGCCCGCGAAGCCGAGGTTGCGGACGCTGAGCCCGAACTCCGGATGTGCCAGCTGGAGCCGCGCCTCGAACGTCCCGTCGTGCACCATGCGCTCCGCGAGTACGTTGCCGACGATCGCGACGACGTCTCCCGAGCGGAGCTCGAGTCGCGGTTCCTGAAGGGCGAGGACGAACGCGACGAGGCTGAGCATGGGCTGCGCAGTCTAAAGGCGACCGCCAGGCGCGGGCGCAACGACCCGCTCTAGATCCTCCAGACGATCACGACCCCGTTCGTCAGGTTGTGCGTGCTCGCCGTGGGCCCCTGAGCGAGCGCCGTCGCGTGAACCGACGTCAGCGCACCGACGAGAAAGAAGGACCACGCGCGCGAAAGAGAACGCGATCGAGGCGTCATCGGAAGTCCCCTGAACGGGAAGGAACCAGGCCGGACCCGTTCCGAGCCTATCGAGTAGAGCGGATCGCGCCAGTCTCCGTCGAAGCGGGAAACCGCATCCCCGAAGCGACCGTCGCCGAGCTCGCCCCTCAGGAGAGCGGCGGCAACTGCCCCGCGCGCACGAACGCCGCCTCGTACAGGTAGAGGCCCGCGAGGACCACGACCCCGAGGAGCGACATCACGACGGCCGGACCACCGACGAGTGCCGGAATCATGCCGCCTGTCGCGAACCAGGCGATGACGAGCGCGCTCGGGGCGATCGCACCGACGAGGAGCGACGTCTGGAATGCGCGCGGGATCCCGTGGATCGCGATCGTGCCGAGGAACGCGGCGGCCTGGCGCGCGTTGTCCGTCGGATGGCGCTTCAAGCGCTCGGCCGCGGCGAACCCCGCGTGCACGAGCGTCGCACCGACGGCGATGACGAGAAGGCCCGCCGGATGGCGCGCGAAGGGCGCCAGCGCGACCGCGCCGCACATCACGGCCTGCACGAGCAAGTGCGGCAGCACGAGCCCGCCCTGCCACAGGTCGCGGCCCTCGCACTGCTGAAACAGGAACGCGGTGTAGCCCGCCGTCGCGAGTCCGAAGATCGCGTTCGGCCAGCGCAGTCCGTCCGCGATCGCGTCGTAGCCGAGGTAGCGCGCCACCAGCACGGCGAACGTCGTCCCCCCGAAAGCCGTGAGCACCCAGCCGCCCTTGACGAGCCAGCTCTTCGTGTTCGGCCGCGTCAGCAGGCGGAAGAAGAGCATCGGCCGCGCCAAGTCGTGCACGAGCAGGAACGTGGTGATCAGCGTGAACGCGAGCGCGAGCACTTCCGGCAGATACGCGCTCGCGAAGCCTTCGAGGCCGAGTGCTGCCGCGAACGGCGCGAGCACCGCCGCACCGGCCGCGATGCCCTTCGTGACCAGGTACGCCGCTACGTGCCAGCCCCATTCGACGCGGTGTCCCGCGTCGAGCACGGTGCGCGTGTCCGGTTCGGTCGCGATCTCCTCCGGCCACGCGTCGGTCTTGTGCGGCGGACGATCGCTCCAGATGTACGTCTCCGGACGTTCAGCGAGTCCGGGCTTCAAGAGCGTCGGCTCGACCTCGACGTAGTGCACGTTCGGGCCCGTGCCCTGCTCGAGCCCGCGCTGCTCGGTCGGTAGCGCGGCGACCATCTGCGAGATGCGCGACGTCGGGTCGTGCAGGTCGCCGGCGATGATCGCGGTCTCGGGGCACACGACGACGCACGCGGGCTCGAGCTTTTTCTCGACGCGGTGCGCACAGAAGTGGCACTTCTCGGCCGCGCCCGTGTCCTCGTTCAAGTAGATCGCGTCGTAGGGACAGCCCTGCATGCACGCGCGACAGCCGATGCACGCGTCGCGATCGAGGTCGACGATGCCGTCCTTGCGCTTCTCGAGCGCGTTGACCGGACAGATCGTGACGCACGGCGCCTTCGTGCAGTGGTTGCAGCGCAGCACCGCGAAGTGCCGCTTCACCGCGGGAAAGCGGCCCTTCTCCTGGTACTTGACCCACGTGCGGAAGTTGCCGACGGGGACGTCGTTCTCGGCCTTGCAAGCGACGGTGCAGGCGTGACAGCCGATGCAGCGCCGATGGTCGATCAGGAATCCGTATTGCATGAGCGGGGCGCGCCATCATGGCGGCGCGCGCCGCGCAGGCAAGCTTCCGATCCCACGCGCGCCAGAGCCCGTGAAGAATTCACCGGCGACGCACCGCGGAAGCGGCGGCACCAAGAGTTGAGAGCGCGCAGGCTCGATCTCCATCGCGCGCGTCAGCGCAGGTAGGGTACGCGCAGGAACTCGAGGCTCGGCCGCGGCGATCCGGTGGTCAGCTCGGAACCGTCGGCCGCCTGGTCGAAGTCGACCTGGAAGCGCAGGAACGCGAGGTTCGCGACGCTCTCGAGAGTGTTCGCGTCGGACGACCAAGCGCTCCCGAGCGCCCTGTCGGGCTGGCCCAAACCGTCGTCCGGCGCGCCTTGGAACGTGATGCGGATCGAGGCCGAGGTCGGCAGCGAATCGTGCACGCCGTCGGTCGCGATGCGGAACGTGCGCGGATACAGCGTGTACGTCGAGCCCGCGCCGAAACCCGCGAGCGGCGTGCCCGCACCGGCGACGGTGAGGCGCAAGCTCGTGCCCGGGGCGCTCGCCGACTCGACTTCGAAGCGACCCGCGCCGCCGGCCGTCTGCAGAGCCAACTCCGCGCCGACGAGCAGCGCCGGATCGCTCGACCACAGCGCATCGGAGATGCTCGCGGCGTCGATCACGAGCGTGCGTCCGTCTACGTCGACATACGCCGCATTTGGCGCGCTCGCCAGCGTCCCGTTCGCGATCGCCGGCAGACGCAACACGCGCGCGTTCGCGCCCGCGTTGCTCGTCAGCACGAAGCCGTTCGCATCCGTGCCCGCGAAGCGCAGGTCGATCGGGCCCACACCACCGACCGGCATCCACTGCGAGCGCGAGAACGAATCGGGCCCGAAGCTCGGCACGAGCCGATCCCACATGAGCGGGTCGTTGGGGTCGTCGCCCCCGCCGACGGGCGGCGGCTTGATGACGTCGCGGATGGACGAATTCGAAACGGTGGGCGCGAGAATCCCCGCGAGGTCCGGCACGTGGAGCTGGATCAGCCCCGGTCCGCCGTCTCCGCCGCTGCCGATCACGGCCGCCGGGTTCGGCAGCGGTAGGCACCCTGGATCGAACGGAGTGACGAGGTTGATCGAGTCCTCGCCGGACGTCGTCGGGATTCCGCCGGGACCGGCGCCGCCCACGCCGTTCCGGCCTTCGCCACCTTGGCCGCCGAGCGCCACGAGCGTTCCCGGACCCGTGCCCGGAAAGGGGCAATCGCGCAGATCGATCGTGCGTCCGGCCTGGAGCACGAGATGACCGCCCGAGCCTCCGCCGCCGCCCGCACCGACGCGGTTGATCCCGCTCGTGTTCTCGCCGCCTCCGCCCGAGCCGCCCGAGACGTCGATGCGCGCGTTCAAGCCCAACACGATGTCGCCCAACGCGTGGATCACGAGCGATCCGCCGCCGCCGCCGCCACCGCCGCCGATTTCATCGCTCACCGGCGAATAGGGCGTCGTGGGGAAAGTGGCCGTCCGACACGCATCTCCGCCGCCGCCGCCGCCCGCTCCGGCCCACGGGCGCGGGAGTTCGCCCACGATCGTCGCGCCGCCGGCCGTGCGCATCCGGCCCCAGAAGTCGTTGGTCGGATCGCCGTCGACGAAGGGCCCCGCTCCCGGAAGACCGGGTTGCGGCGCGATGCCGAGGCCGCCCAGCGCACCGTTCGCGCCCGGCCCGCCCGGACCGCCTTGCTCGACGTCGAGCCCGATGCGCGTCTGCTCCGCGCAGCCCGTCGCCGCGATCCGCACATCGGGGCCGAAACGGCCGCCGCCGCCGCCCGAGCCGCGGCGTTGGTTGACGTCGGTGGAGGCGTTGAAACCGCTCTCACCGCCACCACCACCACCGCCGACCGTGTTGAACGCGCCGTAGCCGCTCTCGCCCTGCGGTGTCGATTGCGTGCCGAGGATGCTGGCCGTGCCGCCTCGTCCTCCGCCGGCGATTCCCGTCGTGCCGGCCGAGGGGCCGCCCGTGTTGAACGTCGCGACGCCCTGGTGGTTCACGCCGCGCGCGATCACCTGTCCCCAGATCACGACGTTCCCGGTCGCGGCGATCCGCGCGGGGTTCGGCCCGCTGATGCGCAGCGTGCCCTCGACGCGCAGGTTGCGCACGCTCACGTAGCCGCGCACGACTTGCTGCTGCTCCGTCTGGTCGTCGTTCGTGATCAGCGAGAAGCTCGTGTCGAGCACGAACGTCTGGCCGAAGGGAATCGTCCAGTCGAAGTCGCCTCCCGGTCCACCGTCACCCGGGAAGTGCGTCGTAGCGGTCAGGCTGCTGTTGCGACCCCACAGCGCGCGCTCGTCGCGGCGACCCGCGGTCAGGTCCTCGCCCGAAGGACCGTCGAAACCTTGGAAGACCTGGCCGGCGGTCGTGGCGCGCGGAGCCGCGGCGTCCAACGCCTGGGCCAGGAAGAGCGGCAGTCCAAGGACCGCCAACGCCGGGAGGAAGTAGCCGACGGACGAGCGGGACGAGCGGGGAGTCGCGTGCATGTCGAGACCTCGGGAGGCGGAGCAAGAGCGCGGGTTGCGGGTTCCGGAGCCGTGGCGTTCGCAACCTCTGTACCACCGCGTCGCTCGCGCGGGGGGACGTCGAAGTGAACCCCCCTGCGTGGTTCCGCACTTCGTGCTGCGCGGTCTCGAATCGTCGATCGATCCCGCATCGCGCTGTGGCGCGCGACCGCGTTCCGGTCCCGGAACGCACGCGCTGTTCCCGCACGCGCGTTACGGCCGAGCGAGTTCACGTTGCGGACGCGCGCGCGGAACTCGAGTGAACTCCGAGCTCCGCCCGCGTACGGCGCCACCATGAGCTGAGAGCGCGCAGGCACGGCGCCACGCGCGCAACCCCGCGTGCGACCCGCGACCCCGTCAGCCCTTGGTGGACGCGCTTCGGGCCGGCATCGCGATCGAGAGCACCGTCGCCAGGGCGAGCGTCCCCAGCACGACCACGAGCGACACGGTCGTGTCGATCTTGATCGGGGAGCTCTTCTCGAGCCCCACGATCGGCAGGTAAGGCGGCGCGCTCATCAGGAGCAGTTTCACACCGACGAAGGCCAGGATCAGGATCAGCGCCGGCTTCAAGAACCGGAACTTCAGGATCAGCACCGCGAGGCAGAAGTACAGCGAGCGCAGACCGAGGATCGCGAAGATGTTGCTCGTGAAGACCAGGAACGGATCCGGCGTGATCGCGAAGATGGCCGGGATGCTGTCGACGGCGAAGACGAGGTCGGTGACCTCGACGAGCAAAAGCGCCAGGAAGAGCGGCGTGATCGACCACTTCGCGGACAGAGATCCCGGCGGCGGAGGATCCATGACGTCCAGACCCGTCGCCGGGTCACGCCTGTAAGTCGGCTTCAAGGTGCGCTTCGTGAAGAAGCGCTGGCCGTCGTAGAACTCGACGGTCCGGAAGGCCTTCTTGGCCAGCTTGACCACGATGTTCTGCGACGGGTCGTCGTTGCCCTTGATCAGCGCCATCTTGAGCGCCGTCAGGATCAGGAACCCTCCGAAGACGATCAGGATCCACTGGTACTCGAGGATCAGCCCCGCTCCGAGGAAGATCATCCCGCCGCGCATGAAGAGCGCGCCGAGGATGCCCCAGAAGAGCACGCGGTGCTGGTACTTCGCCGGCACCGCGAAGAACGAGAAGACCAGCGCGATGACGAAGATGTTGTCCATCGCCAGCGACTTCTCGACGACGTAGCCGACGAGGTACTGCTTGGCTGCGTCCGCCCCGGGTACTTCGCCGGCGACGATCAGCGGGCCGCCGGCTTCGACGGCGGCCAGCGTGTTGTACATGGCTGTCTCGAGTCCGAGTCCGAGCCAGTGGTTCTCGTAGGCGAAGTAGACGAAGACGCTGAACGCGACGCCGCAGGTCAGCCAGACCACCGACCAGGCGACGGCCTCCTTCATGCGCACCTCGTGCGCCTCGCGGTGGAAGACGCCCAGGTCGAGCGCCAGGAAGGCGGCGATGAGAGCGAGGAAGCCGACGTAGGCCCAGAGCTTCGAGGTCGCGGGATCCACGGCGATGCCGGACGTCTGGCCGAGATCCAGCGCGGCGGCGATCAGAAGCGGGAGCGTGTCCATGGGTGATGTGCACCCGTGTGCGCCATCCCGGCCCTCCGGGATGCACGAACCGGAGCGAATCAGGGGGGGAACTCTACTCGCCCGAGCGATGTCAAGACCATCCCTGCGCGTAGGGATTACGACGGGCGTTTCCGCTGGCGTGTGCGGAGTGGGGCCTTAGGTTCTCCTTTGGACCGGCCGACGGTGGGCTGGGTCCGAACCCGATCATGAAGTCGAAGATTTTGTTGGGCGCCGTGCTCGTCGTCGCCGTCCTGTTCTTCCTGAATCGGATGCTGAACGAGACCCCGCGGTACATGGAGTCGTCGCCTTCCACGGGACTGCCCGCGAGCGGGGAGGTGCGCGAGAAGTTCATCGTCGGCTTCTTGCCCGTGACATGACACCTCACCTGCCCGGTCACCAGTTGGGTGAGCCAGCACAGCACGAGCGGCACGCAGTTCCAGGCGCAGAAATTCACCGACTTCTCGTCGATGAAGGAGGCGTTGACCGCGCGCGTGATCGATGCGACGTTCATGATCGCGCCGCTGGCGATGAAGCTCGCGTCGGACGGCGTGCCCGTGAAGATCTGCTACTTGGGACACCGCGACGGCAGCGCGCTCGTCGTGCACCAGGATTCGGACATCCGCTCCTTCGCGGACTTGAAGGGCAAGACGGTCGCGATCCCGAGCCGGTTCTCGAACCAGAACCTGCTCATGTACCGGATGATGAAGCGGACGGGCATGCAGCCGGGCGACATCGTGTTGAAGGAAGTGCCGCCGCCCGAACACCCGGTCAGCCTCGCGACGCGGTCGGTCGACGGCTACATCGTCGGCGAACCGCACTGCACGAAGGCCGAGATGGAGGGATACGGACGCGTGCTGGTCGAGATGAAGGACCTGTGGCCGGACTTCATCTCGTGCGTGCTGGTCGTGCGCCAGGAAGTCATCGATGGACGCCGGCCGCTCGTGGACGAACTCGTGCGCGGGATCGCCGCGTCCGGTGAGTGGCTCGACGAGGACCGGCGAACCGGCGCGCGCAATCGGCGTGATGCGGCCGTGATCGTGGGCAATCACTTCTACAACCAGAAGCCCGAGTTGCTCGAGCGGGTGCTCACGAAGGACCTCGACCGCGTCTCCTACACGAACCTGATCCCGCCGAGGGAGAGCTTCGAGGAGATCATGGACTTGTCGATCGAAGCGGGCATCCTGCCGCGTCGGATGAGCTTCGAGAGCTACTGCGACACGACCTTCGCCCCCGATCTGGAGACGGTCGACATGCCATTCGATCGCCTCCCCGGACTTCCAGACGACGACTCGCGATGACGGTGGCTCCGCTCGCGATCGCCGTCGGTTCCATCGCACTGCTCTACGTCGCGTCGCGCCTGCGCGACCCGTGGCCGAAGTGGCTCCTGCCGTTCGCGAGCGCCGTGCTGTTTTCGTGCGCGTGGCAGCTCGCCTGCGAGTGGAAGAGCTACGAGGTCGCGCAAGCCGACGGCTCGCTGCGCCGAGTGTGGGTCTGGCCGACGCCGGGCCAGGTCGCGACCGGCATGGCGGATCTCCTGTCGGACGGGACCGTGCTGCGCTATTCGATCGCGAGCCTCTACCGCGTGGCGGCCGGGTTCGGACTCGCCTGCGCGATCGGCATTCCGCTGGGACTGTGGATGGGTTGGTCGCTGCGCGCGTTCCAAGCCGTGAATCCGCTGGTACAGGCGCTGCGCCCGATTTCGCCCATCGCTTGGATCCCGCTCGCGATCCTGTGGTTCGGCGTGAAGGACGCGTCCGCGATCTTCCTGATCTTCTTGTCGTCGTTCTTCCCGATCGTCACGGGCACCGTCACCGCGGTGCGCGCGATCCCCGTCGTGTACGTGCGCTCGGCGCAGAACTTCGGATTGGGCGGCGCCGAGCTGTTTCGCCGCGTCGTATTTCCCGCTGCATTGCCGCAGATCGTGACGAGCTTGCGCATCGCGCTGGGCATCGCCTGGGTCGTGATCGTCGCCGCGGAGATGATCGCGGTCGACTCCGGGCTCGGCTACTTGATCCAGGACGCGCGCAGCGCGAGCAACTACGACCGCGTCGTCGGCGCGATGATCTGCATCGGCATCCTCGGCATCGGACTCGACTGGGCGATCCGGCGGTTGGAGATGCTCGACGAAGTGCGGTGGGCGTTCCCGAAGCACCGCAGCGAGCTCGAGACCGAAGCCGTGCGCGCGAAGCTCGACCTCGCGCGCGCCCGGAAAGTTGTGAAGCCGTGACGGACACGAATCGCCCCGCGCGTGCGCCGAAGATCTCGGTGCGCTCCTTGAACAAGGTGTTCCAGCGCAAGGAGGACGAACTGCACGTCCTGGCCGACGTCGATCTCGACGTGGTCGCCGGCGAGTTCGTGTGCCTGCTCGGGCCTTCCGGCTGCGGGAAGTCCACGTTCCTGAACATCGTCGGCGGTTTCGAAACGGCGACGAGCGGAACGGTCGAGGTCGACGGCTTGCACGTCTCCGGACCGGACAGGAAGCGAGTCTTCGTCTTCCAGGAGTACGGCATTTTCCCCTGGGCGAACACGCGCGCGAACATCGCGCTCGGGCTGCACGACCGCTCCGCGCAGGACGTCGAGCGGATCACGCAGCACTACATCGATCTCGTGGGCCTTCGAGGTTTCGAGAACAGCTTCCCTCACGAGCTGTCGGGCGGCATGCGCCAGCGCGTCGGGCTCGCGCGCGCGCTGGCCGTTTCGCCGGACGTCGTGTTCATGGACGAGCCGCTGGGAGCACTCGATTCGTTGACGCGTCTGCAGATGCGCGGCGAGCTCCTGCGACTGTGGCGCAGCGAGAAGATGACCATCCTGTTCGTGACCCACGACGTCGACGAATCGATCCAGTTGGCCGACCGCATCGTCGTGATGACGCAGCGCCCCGGCCGCATCGCGGAGATCGTGCCCGTGACGATGCCGCACCCGCGCGACGTCGGCAGCGCCGAGTACGGGCGGATCAAGAACCGCCTGTACGAGTTGCTCGGCGTCAGCCACGCGGTCTGAACGACGCGGGACGAACCGAGCTCGCGCTCGCTCGCTAGGATTCGCGCTCATGAAGCGCAGGTGGATTCTCGTCGTCTCGAGCGCGCTCCTGGCGTGCCAGAGCTCCAAGCCCGCCGCGCCCAGCGCACGAACGCCCGCGCTCGTCGCGGTGCCTCCGGCTTCGACGGCCGCCGAGATGCCGCGCGCCGTCAAGGTGCGCGCGCTCTACGCGAAGCGCGAGGTCATGATCCCGATGCGCGACGGGGTGGAGCTCCACACCGCGATCTACACTCCGAACAACGCGCCGAACGCGTTCCCGATCCTCTTGCGGCGCACGCCGTACTCGTGCCGGCCGTACGGCGCCGACGCGTTCCCCGACACGCCCGGACCCACCGACCTCTTCACCGACGCGGGCTACGCGTTCGCGATCCAGGACGTGCGCGGCGCCTACATGTCCGAGGGCGAGTTCCTCGACATGCGCCCGCAGATCGCCGACAAGCGCTCGCAGAGCGACGTCGACGAGTCGAGCGACGCGTGGGACACGATCGACTGGCTCGTGAAGAACGTCGAGGGCAACAACGGCCGGGTCGGCATGTGGGGGATCAGCTACCCCGGCTTCTACGCCGCGGCCGGGATGATCGACGCGCATCCCGCCTTGAAGGCCGTGTCGCCGCAAGCCCCGATCGCCGACTGGTGGTGGGACGATTTCCACCACAACGGCGCGCTCTTCCTCCCGCACGCGTTCCTCTTCCTGGCGAGCTTCGGCGTGCCACGCCCAGAGCCGACGACCGAGCGGAACGCTCGCTTCGACGCGGGTACGCCCGACGGCTACGAGTTCTTCTCGCGCGCGAGCGTCGCCGATCTGGGCCGAGAGCACCTGAAGGGCAACGTGCGCTTCTGGAACGATCTGATGGCGCATCCGACCTACGACGAGTTCTGGAAGGCGCGCACTCTGCTGCCGCACTTGAATCGCGTCACGCCCGCGGTGATGACGGTCGGCGGTCTGTTCGACGCGGAGGATCTGTACGGACCGCTGTCGATCTACGCCGAGGTGGAGAAACGCAATCCGGGCATCACGAACACGCTGGTGATGGGTCCGTGGGTGCACGGCGGATGGGCGCGGACGGACGGGGATGCGCTGGGACAAGCGCGTTTCAGATCGAAAACAGGCGTTTTCTACCGCGAGCAGGTCGAGAAGCCGTTCTTCGATCACCACCTGCTCGGCGCGCCGGATCCGAAGTTGCCCGAAGCGCTCGTGTTCGACACGGGGACGAACGAGTGGCGGCGATTCGACGTTTGGCCGCCGGACGACCTCGCGCCGCGCGCGCTCGAGTTCGACATGGCGGGTCGCGCGAACGTCGACGCGGCGGTGCTCGGCCGTGCCTCGATCGAATCGAGCGGTGCCGGCGACGACGCGCTCGCGCGCTTCGTCAGCGATCCGCAGAAGCCGGTCCCGCACACGCAGTCGATCGTGCTCGGCATGAACAGGGAGTACATGGTCGAGGACCAGCGCTTCGCCGCGCGTCGGCCCGACGTCGCGACCTTCACGACCGAGCCCTTGTCCGAGGACGTGACGGTCGCCGGCCCGTTGAAGGTCCGCTTGCGCGTCTCGACCGACGGCACGGACGCCGACTGGGTCGTCAAGATCGTCGACGTCTTCCCCGCCGACGCGGCCGACCCGACGGATCTGCCGCTCGTCGCCGGTCAGCGCAACGGGGGCTACCACATGCTCGTGCGCGGCGACGTGATGCCCGGGCGTTTTCGCCGCGGTTTCGAGCATGCGTCGGCATTCGTCCCGGGCGAGGTCGAGGACGTCGACTTCGTCTTGTGGGACGTCCTGCACACGTTCAAGAAGGGGCACCGAGTCCAAGTCCAAGTGCAGAGCACGTGGTTCCCGCTCGTCGCGAGCAATCCGCAGGTTTTCCGCCTCGATCTGTGGGAGGCGAAACCGGCGGAGATGCGTGCTTCGACGCACGTGATCCACGCCGGGTCTGGGGTCGATGTCGGAGTCCTCGGGAAGCGCTGATGCCCGAGCTCCCCGAAGTCGAGACGACCGTGCGGCTGATCCGACCCGGGCTCGTCGGGCGCACGATCACGAGCGCGAGCGTGGCGTGGCGCCGAACCGTGGTCGCGGACGAGTTCGAGCCGCGCGTCACCGGCGCGCGCATCGCCAGCGTGCGCCGTCGCGCGAAGTACTTCGTCATCGATCTCGAGCGCCGCGGCGAATCGGCCGGCGCGATCGTCGGGCACCTGCGCATGACCGGGCGCGTGCTGGTCCAATCGGCGCGCGCGTCGGCGCCCGACTACGCGAAGGTCGCGCTCGCGCTCGACGACGGGCACGTGATGCACTTCGTCGACGTGCGCAAGTTCGGCCGCCTCGTGTGGCACGCCGACGCGGCGGCGGAGCTCGCGGATCTCGGCCCCGAACCGCTGGGCGACGAGTTCACGGCCGAGTGGCTCCAACGCGCTCTGCGCGAACGACGGCGTGTGCTCAAGCCGCTGCTGCTCGACCAGACGTTCCTCGCCGGGCTCGGCAACATGTACGTCGACGAGTCGCTGCACCGATCGGGCCTGCATCCGCTCGCGAAGTCCGAGCGCGTGAAGCCCGCGCAGTCCGTGCTGCTGCACCGCGAGATCCGCGCGGTGCTCGAAGAGGCGATCGAGCGCGAGGGCTCGAGCTTCGACGTCTTCTACCGCACGCCCGAGGGGAACCCGGGTTCGTACCAGGACCAGTTCCGCGTGTACGGCCGCGACGGAAAGCCGTGCCGCGCGTGCGGGACGACGATCGCGAGGCTCGTCGTCGGTCAGCGCGGCACGCACGTGTGTCCGCGCTGCCAACCGAAGCCGCGCACGCGGACCTGAGGGCACCCACGCGACCGGTTGGCGAGACAAGCGCGCACGCCGGGTCGACGGCGGCGTGGTCCTGTTGCGCGGACTCGACCCCGAATCCGGCGTCGGACCCGCTCGCGGATCAGCTCGCGCGCTGCTTCACGAGCTGGCCGAGTTCCGCGACGTCCGGCCACTGGTCGGCCGCGAGCGCGAGGTAGAGCGTCACGTCCTCGGGCGGGAACTTCGTGTCGAGGTCCGCAGCGGCGGCCGCGACCTGCGCGCCGGCGGGCTTCGACTTCTCGATGTCCTCGATCATCCCTTCCTGGTGTTCGACGCCAGTCGCGTCGAGGAAGCCCGTCACCAGGTCCTTGCGATGGCGGATCAAGTAGGCGCCGAACACTTCGTAGGCTAGATCCGCGCTCTTGCCGGCTTCGAGGATCGTCTTCGCGCGCTTGGCGCGCTGCACCATCGGCAGCTTGCGCACGGCTTGCGGACGGAAGCGCAGCGACATCGCGACTTCCTTGTCGAGGGGACCGAAGCCCTGGATCTCGAGCCCCTCGTAGATCTGGAGGAAGCGCTCCGGGGACATCGCGTGCAGGTGCTCGAGGACGGTCATGATCGTGGGCTCCGGAAGACGAACGGGCGGAGAAGTCTAGTGTCCCGACTCCGGATCACGCCACGAAAGTCGGGACACTCGAGCTCGTGCTCCGCTCGCTTTCAGGTCGTCCTGTTCGGCGCCGGGCCGAGTCGCTATAGACCTTTCGCATGAGGCCGTCGCGTGTCGGTTCGAAGCGCGAGAGCCTTCTCTTGGCGAGCCTGGCGCTGTTCGTCGGCTTCTTCGTCACGGCCAACTTCCTGGGCGCGAAACTGTGGGAGTTCACGCTGTTCGGCCTGCGCCCGCGCCACCTCGGCCTCGACGGCGAAACGTTCGTCGCGACGGCCGGGATCCTGGCGTTCCCGCTCACTTTCGTGCTGACGGACATCGTGAACGAGTACTTCGGGATGCGCATCGTGCGCACGTTCACTTGGCTCGCGATCGCGGTGAACCTGGTCCTGCAGCCGATCGTCCTCGGCGCGGCGGCCGCGCCCACGGTGAGCTTCACCCCGGGGGTGGAGAACGCAGTCGCGCACGCGGCGTACCAGCTCGCATTCGGCACGACGTGGACGATCACCATCGCGAGCCTCGTGGCCTTTGCGCTCGCGCAGTTCGTCGACGTCGCCATCTTCTCGTGGCTGCGGCGCAAGACCGGAGGCAAGGCGATCTGGCTGCGCGCGCAGGGGAGCACGGTGATCAGCCAGCTCCTCGACACGTTGATCGTGATCTACCTGGCGTTCTACGTGCTGCCCGCGCTCGCCGGAGATCCACACATGGACGCGGCCGCCGCCGGGCGCATCGCGCTGACGAACTACGTCTACAAGTTCGCGCTGGCGGTCCTGCTCACGCCGCTCCTCTACTTCGTGCGCGCGATCGTCGTGAGCTGGCTCGGAACCGACGAGGCCGCACGGCTCGCCGACGAGGCGCACCGTACGGAGTCAGGTGAGTTCGTGCAGGGTTCGCCGACGAGTCGTGCGTAGTGCCTCGGGCTGGGGGCGAACCGTGCACGAACTCACCTGACTCCGTACGGGGCGCGAACCGTGCACGAACTCACCTGACTCCGTACAGTGCCGTTCTCACACGCGCAGCAGCCCGGTCGCGACCGTGACGGAGCGCCCGGCGATGTCGACCCGTTCGCCGCGGTGCTCGACGCGCACGACGCCGCCCCGGCGGCTGGCTTGGAATCCGACCAGTCGCGTTCGGCCGAGTCGCGCCGCCCACCACGGCGCCAGCGTGCAGTGCGCCGCGCCCGTCACCGGGTCTTCGTCGATGCCGACCGCCGGCGCGAAGTAGCGCGACACGAAGTCGAACCGGTCTTCGCTGGAGCGTGCGGTCGCGATGAGGCCCTGGCCGCCGAACGCGCGAATCGCCGCGAAATTCGGGCGCAGCGCGCGGACCTCGGCTTCGCTCGCGAACTCGGCCAGGCGGTCCTGCTCGCTCTTCCCGGCGCGGATCGGGCGTGCGCCGAGCGCGTCCGCGAGATCGCTCGACACCTCGCGCTCCTCGGCCGGAATCGCGGGCAGGTCGAGCTCGATCCAGTCGCGATCGCGACGTGCTTCGAGCGCGCCGGACAGTGTGTGGAAGCGGATCACCGGTGCCGTCTCCATCCGCGCCTCGCTCCACAGCACGTGCGCCGTCGCCAAAGTCGCGTGTCCGCACAGCGGCACCTCGACCGCTGGCGTGAACCAGCGCAGGTCGTACTCGCCGGCGCCGCGCGGGATGACGAACGCCGTCTCGGAGAGGTTCATCTCGCGCGCGATCGCCAGCATCCATTCCGGTTCGCGCGGAGCGGTGAGTAGCACGACCGCCGCCGGATTGCCCGCGAAGGGCCGATCCGTGAACGCATCGACGACCAGATAGGCGGTTTCCATCGCGTGAGCCGCTGCGAAGTCGGCGAGCGGCAGGGGGGGGGCGCGCTCGATCCGAGCGCTGCTCCAGGATAGCGCGCCGGCCGCGGGGCGCGGACGGGCGCCCGCGGATCGAGCGCACCGTTCCCCGTGCCCCCGGCCTGGCGTAGTCTCCGCGCGCCCGCCCCGATGTTGACCGAAGCTCTGCAGCGACTCGCGCGGCACTCCGCGATCTACGCGGCGGGGCCGGCGCTGCAGAAGCTCGTCGGGTTCCTGCTCCTGCCGTTCATCACCGCAACGATCGGCGGAGCGGCGCAGTACGGCATCCTCGAGATGGGCGGCGTCACGCTGGCGATCGCGGCGCAGGTGCTCGGCGTGAACCTCTTGCACGGGATGACGCGCTTCTATGCCGAGGCGGCGACGCCGCGCGAGCGCGGTGAAGTCGTCTCCACGACGCTGTGGATCCTGGCGGGGACCACGGGGTTCGCGGCGGTGCTGGCGCTGATTTTCCCGGAGCTCGCCTCGCAGATCCTCGTCGGCACGCGCACCGAAACGAAGGCGGCGATGGTCGTGTTCGCCATCCTCTTCGCGCAGACGGTCGGACAGGTCGGTCTGCGTTGGCTGCAGGCCAACGAGAAGTCGGGCACGTACGTCGCGATCACGACCGGCAAGACGTTGCTCGAGGTCGGGATCAAGATCGTGCTCCTGCTCGCGGGCATGGGATCCCTCGGAGCGCTGCTCAGCATCCTCGGAGGGGAGATCGTCGTCGCGGTCGGATTGACGATCGTCCTCGCGTTCCGCTGCGGTCTGCGCTTCGCGCCGGCGGTCGCGCGCAAGCTCGCCGTCTACTCGCTGCCCTTGATCGGCTCCGGCCTATTCATGTTCGTCCTGCACCAGGCCGACCGCTGGTTCGTGCAGCGACTGCACGGCGAGGCAGCGGTAGGCGTCTACGGCATCGGCTACAAGCTCGGCGCCATGGGCAACGCGGTCGTGCTCGAGGCGTTCGGACTGATCTGGTTCCCGTTCATCTTCGCGCTCGCGAACGAGGAGCAGACACGCCTCGTCTGTCGCAAGGTGGCCACCTACGCGGCGGCGGGTTTCGCCTTCCTCACGCTGGCCCTCGCACTCTACGCGGACGAGATCGTGCGCCTCATGGCGGCGCCGGAGTACGCCGGCGCGGCGCGCACGCTGCCGATCATCGCGTTCGGCTACCTCTTCTGGGCGCTGTTCCAGGTGCTGCACACGACGTTCTACCTGCGAAAGCGCACGGGCCATGTCGCCTGGCTCGTGGGTGGCGCGGCGCTGCTCAATCTCGCGTTGAACGCCGCGTTGGTGCCGTCGCACGGAGCGATGGGCGCGGCCTGGGCCACGTTGACCTCATTCGCGGCGCTGGCGATCGCCACCTGGGTCGTCGCCGAGCGCGTCTGGCCCGTGGGGTTCGAAGTGGTGCGCATCGCGGCGCCGGTCCTGCTCGCGGCGGCTCTCGCCTGGGCGGCGACGGCCTTGCCGACAACGTTCTCGGGAACCTCGACCGCGGTCGCGAAAATCGCGCTCCTCCTCGGATTCCCGGCACTACTCGTCGGATGCGGCTTCCTGGATCGAGCCGAAAAAGAGAAGATCAAGAGCCTCCTGGCGGGGTTGCGTCGACCGCGCTCGGGCGCGCGCTGACAGCCGCCGGGGCCAGCCCCCCCGGCAATGGTCGAGTCGATCCACGAACTGCGGAAGAAGGTCCAAGAGCCGGTCCGCGCCTACAACGACGTCGCCGGTCTCCTCGTGGGTGATCGCGTCTCGATCCACGTGACGCGCGCGTTCCTGGCGTTCGGGATCTCGCCCGACGTGGCCACGATCGGGATGCTCGTGTGCGGGCTCGCGGGCAGCGTGCTCATCGCGTTCGGCGGAGGCTGGGCAGTCTTCGGCTTCGCGCTCGCGTTCGTCTACTACGTGCTGGACTGCGTGGACGGCGAGGTCGCGCGCTATCGACAGGGCGAGAAGCTCGTGTGGGGCTTCCACGACTTCATGTTCCACCTGTACGTCAAGGCCGCCTTCTTCACGGCTCTCGGCATCCATGCCGCGCGCGAGACGGGGCACTGGTGGGCATTCGCGTTCGGGCTCAGCGCGCTGCTCGCGACGTTCTTCGGCAAGGCGCTCTACGATGCAGCGCTCGTCTTGACGGCGCGCTACGTCCTGATGCGCACCACTGCGGAGCGCGAGCGTTTCACGCGCGAGGTGCTGGCCGGATGCCCTGCGGACGAGATGGATCGCGACGGGGATCTGCCGGGTGAGCTCGAACCGTTCACGTTCGGCCGCGGGCTCGGACTCGCGCGCGCGGTGCTCACGAACTTCGACTTGTCGATCCTGTGGTTCCTGGCCGCGGCGGTCGTCGACCTGTTTCGCGCGCCCATGATCGTCGCGGGCGTGACGTTCGACCTGAAGTGCGCGCTCCTCGCGTTCTATGGGCTCGTGCTGCCGCTCGACTTCCTGGATCGGCTGTACACGTACCAGCGCAGGGGCGGTTTCTACCGCGACGCGCGCCGGCTGGTCCGGCGCGCTCACCACTACCGAGCGCGCTGACTCGGGTGGAACGCGCTCGCGGCGTGCTGGCGCGCGGCGCGAGCGCGGCACGCGCCGATGCGAGGGACGCGCCGATGCGTGGCGCGCCAGCGCGCAAGGCCGGGAGCGTCCGCCCACCAGGCGCTCACGCCGAGGTCGAGCGCGCCCGCGCCCGCCGCGGCGCGCGTGCCCCCCCCCCGACCAAGGCGTCGGGTGGGTCGCCCGAACTCTGGAGGCGCGTCAGCACTTCCCCGTTACCCGAAATTACACGGTGGAGCAGGGCTTGTCGCCGGGCCGGACACGTGTACAGTGCATAGCCTTAGGGAACCTCTCAGGTCCCACGTCACCCGTTCGGCGTTTCCCCCCGCAGGACCCCTTCCAGCCATGATCCGCACGATGTTCACCCTACGCAATTCCATCTCGATGTTCGGCGCCCTCGCGCTCGGCGGCGTTGCGTTCGCGCAAACGACGGCGACGCAGTGCTTCACGGACAGCGTTCCGCTGCAGTCGACGAACTACATGTCGACGGTGTCGATACCGAAATTCAACCCGGCGCTCGGCACGCTGCAGACGATCCGGTTCACCTTGAGCGGCAACGTGCAGGGCACGGCGCGCGCCGAGAGCCTCGACGCCTCGCCGACGATCGTGAACACGACCTTCTCGGCGAACCTGACGCTGACGCGTCCGGACCTGACCGTGATCGTGGTGACGATCCCGATCGCGAACTTCAACGACTCGTTCTCGGCCTTCGACGGCGTGATCGACTTCGCCGGGACGTCGGGCATCACGCACCCGGGCATCAACGCCAACGACTCCGACTTCGTCATCTCGCCGCCGCCGCTGAGCGACCTCGTGCTCTTCACGGGCGCGGGCAACATCGTCCTGCCGGTCTCGGCCGTCGGCTCGTCGATCGCCTCGGGTTCGGGCAACCTGATCACGCAGTTCACGACCGAAGCCTCCGCCACGGTCGAAGTCTGCTACACGTACGAAGTCAACACGCCGCCGGTCTTCACCGAGCCGACGTGCGGATCGACGTACATGGCCAGCGCGGGCGTGCCGTTCTCGATCAACATCTGCGCCGCGGACAGCAACACGAACGCGGTCGTCACGCTCTCCTCGGGCGCGCTGCCCCCGGGTGCCACGATGACGCCGGCGCTGCCTACTGACGGCAACCCGGTCTGCTCGACGTTCACGTGGACGCCGGGCCTGGCCGACATCGGCACCACGACGATCTGCTTCACGGCCGTGGACAACAACAACCGCACGGCGTCCTGCTGCTTCAACATCCAGGTCGCGGAGTGCTACCAGTTCCTCGGGCGCGGCGCCGGCAACGCGGGCCTCACGATCGGGAACTACTTCTGGCAGTCGCAGCTGAGCTCGATCCGCAACACCTACGCGGTCACGATGACGGATCGTCCCAACCTGCGCGTTCCGCTGCTCACGACGGGCTCGCTGTCGTTCTCGATGCAGACGCTCATGTACAACCCCGAGGCGTTCCCGACGAACGCCGATCAGTGGTCGAACCGCCTGCGCGTCACGGTCCTTCCGGGTGGCTTGGTCCAGGGGCAGCTCCTGGGCAACCTGAACGGCATCCACCAGTCGCTGGCCACGTTCACGGACGCGAATGGCGATCTGTTCATGACCTTCCCGTTCACGATCGACGGGATGTGATCCACGACTAGTCCCGTCAGCGGGACCGGTGAAAGCGGCGACCCCTCGCGCGAGGGGTCGCTTCTTTTTTCAGGAGACTTCCAGGACGGGATGTCTGGGCGGAATCGTGGAGGTGGTCTAGGCTCGCAGCTCACCGTTTCCGCCCGGACCCGCTGAGCTCGCGCATCGGCTCCACCCTCCCTGGCTTCGGAAGCTCCTTTATGATGCGACGTTGCATCGGCCTTTTCGGTTCCCTCGCCTGCGCCCTCGTGGCGCTGTCACCCGAAACCCCCGCTCAGTCCGCGGCTGGCTCTGTAGGCGCGCTCGGCGCGCAGAATTCCATCGGCAGTCCAACAGCGATGACGCGTGAGACGGCCCTCCAGCACACGCTGGTGACGACTCCTGGCCGCGGTCTCGAGATCGTCGAGCACACCGCACCCCTCTCGGTCACGCCCTCGAGCATTGGCCTGAATGCCTTCGGTGGCCTCTGGACCTACCCCGACGGTGGAGAGGGCTGGGTCGGGCGCGCCGTCACGATCGGCCGCGCGGGCACGGAAGTGTTCACCGAGTTCGACAGCGCCGCCGATCGCGTGACGCTGCTCTCGGGTTTCGACGTCTCCCCGGTCGTGCCCGTCTGGGGTAGCGTCGTTCCGACGGCCAGCACGAACGTGCGCGTTCACGGCAGTGACGCGACCGGACTCTTCGTCTCGTGCCGGCAGATCCCCGTATCCCTGAACGGGCCGCGGAACATCGTGGTCAGCGCCTACGACTCCTCGTCGAGCACGGCGCGCTGGTCCTGGACCTTTCCGAGCACGACGTACGGTGGGTCCCGCGCGATGGTGTCGCAGGACGGTCGACGCGTCGTCGCCGTCATGCTGCAGCCGACGACGGGGACGCTGCACGTGGCCGTGTTCGACGGCGGGTCCGCGGTGCCGACGCGCTACTTCACGCACTTCGCAGGCTTGCAACTGCAGGCCGTCACCCTGTCCGAGGACGGGAACGCCCTCTACGCCGCGACGACCACCGGCGGCTTCTTGTTCAACATGGACACGGGCTCGCTGATCCAGCAGTTCGTGCTGCTCCAGTCGTTCGCAGGGCAGGACATCTCGGGCGATGGATCGATCCTCGCTTACGGCTACTTCAACGGCGTCGACATCTGGGAACGCCAACCCGCCGGCAACTACGCGCGCACCTGGCAGGGTTACTGGCCGGGTTCGATCGTCTGCCAGCAACTCGACATCTCCGAGGACGGTTCGACCTTGGTCATGGGGTTCGGCTACTTCGATCAGAACCTGCGCGTGCGCATCGAAGCGATCGACCTGCGCACGAAGGCCACCACGATGGTGCACGAGGCCCAGGGCGGTGGGTCGCACCAGAACGTCGTATCGAAGGTCGCCTGCTCAGCGGACGGCCAGCGCTTCGCGGTGGGGCTGTGGGGCGACGAAGCCGATCTCGTGCCCGAGTTGAGCATCTATCGTCGCGGCCAGAATCTCCCGATCGCCTCCTACAACTACGGTGGCTCGGTGTACGACCTCGCGATCAGCCGCTCTGGCGACCGCGTGGTGATCGGCCGGAAGGCGGTCCACGCGAACCTTCTGTCCGGCGGCGGTTCGATCGATCTGTACTCGACCGAGGACGAGGACTTCTTCGCGTCGGGAACGCCCAGCATCGGGCGCAAGGTCGACTTCGAGCTGTGGGGCGCGCCGAACTCGCCCGCCCGCCTGCTCGTGGCGCCGAACCCGTCGACGAACCTGTTCCCGATCGGCCAGATGGGCGTGCTCTACCTGAAGCGTAACGAGCTTTCGATCCGGCCCATGTCCGCGACGGACTCCTCCGGCTACGCGCGCGGCGACTTCCAGCTTCCGCTGGACCCGGCTCTGATCGGCACGACCTTTTGGTTCCAAGGTCTGACGACGGTCCCGCGGCGCTTCACGCAGGACTTCGTGCAGATCACGATTCTGCCCTGAAAACTCGCGCATAGGCCTGCACTGGGCTCGCGCAGAGGTCGATACGCGGCGCTCTCCTTAGTTGGAGAGCGCCGCTTCCACGAGGCCGAGAGCGCGCGCAGCAGTCGAGGCTACGCGCTCTCAGGTCCGCGGTGGGGGGGGCTCACCGCCGATGAAGCCTGCACCGGCTTCGAGACTGCAGCCCGGCGTCCAGCTGCAGC
>Ga0105044_10001787_pt1 | contig 29196 bp, 28 predicted proteins | sample MAT01_FD_78092 | JGI IMG/M metagenome (GOLD analysis project Ga0105044, IMG submission 78092) | Freshwater microbial communities from Lake Fryxell liftoff mats and glacier meltwater in Antarctica - MAT-01 | ecosystem: Environmental > Aquatic > Freshwater > Ice > Liftoff microbial mat | place...
TAAAAGGAAACTCAAGCTGGGGAGATGTTGCTCCACTTCCTAATTGGAGCCATGAAGGACTAGAGGAATGCTTACTTCAGATTAATCAAATGAAGGATGCCATTCTAGAAGTTAACTGGATAACGCGCACATTTTTAAAGGATTTGATGAAATTCAAGTTTTTACCGGCTTTGCTATTTGGTTTAGAATCTGCTCTGCTTTCACTTTTGATTCCATTGTCTACCTATGACATTCCCACCAGCGCTCTTTTTATGGGATCTCCACAAGAGATTCTTCACCAAGCTGCGCTTCGAGAGCAAGAAGGCTTTATTTCAGCCAAGCTCAAGGTGAGCAATCATAGTTTCCAAGAAGCGGCAAATTTAATTTACCAATTGAAAGATAGATTTCGATTGCGGATAGATGTAAATAGGGCTTGGAAAACTGATTGCTCTCTTAAATTTTTTGCGCAATTTCCTTTAGATACTTTTGATTATGTGGAGGAACCTTTTGAAAACCTCGCAGACCTCGCCCTATTTCCGCATCCCCTAGCAATTGATGAGTCTTTTCCAAGCGATCTTTCACTAAAGCAATTGGAATCTTTACCGACATTAAAAGCCCTGATTTATAAACCCACCATTCAAGGGGGTATATCAGGCTGTTTACCTGTTCATAAGTGGGCAAAGCAGAAAGGGGTTTCTTGAGCAGTAGCTTCGAAAGCGATTTAGGCTTGGCTTATGTGGCATCTATTGCACATCGGCTGGAGCTGTTATCACCGGTAGGTATCGGGACTTATCACTATTTAAATGATTATATTTGCGAAAACGGGTTACATTTTATCAATGCGTCAGTGACTATCCCCAAAGAATTGCATCCCGATTTGAAAATGATGCAGAGCCTTGTTTAAATTGTTAATCATTCGATATCGATGACGATTTTCCCAATCGCTGAGCTTTTCTCGATAGCTTCATGGGCTGCTTGAGCTGTTGCTAAAGTAAATTTCCGAGGATCAACGAGGGGGGTAATTTTACCTGCTTCAATCCATTTCGTGGCTTGATTTAAAATGGCGCCATGATGAGCTTGCCCTTTTCCAGTTAATAATGGCAGCAGGACAAAAATCCCCGAATAAGTTCCGCCATGCAAAGACAGCTTTTTAAGATCATGCGTTCCCCACCCTGAGCAACTGAGCACATGTCCATAGTTGCATATGCCTTTAAAAGCATCATCTAGAGAAGCTCCTCCAACAGTATCATAGATTATGTCAAACCCTTTATTTTCGGTGTATAAAGCGATGATTTTTTCCATCGGAGTATTTCTGTCTATTGGTTGAGCTCCATACTTTTGAATCATTGGATGTTTTGCCGAAGATGCTGTGGCAAATACTTCAGCGCCTTCTTCAACGGCAATTTGCACAACCATGTGGCCGACTCCGCCTGCGCCCCCGATAACAAGTATCTTTTGGCCTTTGTGAACAGCAGCGCGATCTTTAATTCCTTCCCAAGCGGTCAAAAATACCAACGGAACTGCTGCGGCTTCTCGCATATCCAAATTGCTTGGTTTTTTTGCTAGCAAAGCTGCATCCACTGCAGCAAATTCTGCCAGTGAACCTTGTATGCCTCCAATCCCTCCCGTTAGTCCATAGACCTCATCACCTTTTTTAAAAGTTGTGACTTTAGCTCCGGTTGCTTCTACAACACCTGCAAGATCAGTTCCTAAAACAGCCGGATATTGAGGGTTGGTATAAGGTGCTTGACCAGTCCGAATCTTGATGTCGATGGGGTTGACACCGCTAGCTTTTACGTGGACTAGGACTTGATTTTCTGAGGGGATAGGGCGAGGAATTTCAGCTAGGCGAAATTTTGGGGTGTCAGGATTGTCTAGGATTAAAGCCCGCATCAGTTTTTTGTCATTCACTTTAAAACCTATATTTCAGAAAGGTGATGTTCGATCGTCGCGATGTCGGAGTTGGTAAGAACTTTAGCTATTTCAGAAACAATCGATTTTTTTGTTTCAGAATCGATGTGTTGACGGAGCAAACCTAAAAAATTAGGTTCAGCAAAAATATAGAGTCGGCCAAATTCACCTTTTTGATGTGCTGAAGTAAGAGATTTGGCAACGATTGAAGCAAACTTAATCGCTTCGACTTGTGTAGGCTCTGTTTCAGGTTGGTATGCAGATCTTGCTCCGCCCACACTTTGAAAATTTCTGCCGGGTCTTTCGGAGGTTAAATCTTGATTAAGTAAACGGCTTTCAGGATGTTCAAAAATTAAAATTTCCTCAATTTTTGGAAATTTGACGATGCGAAAAATTTTTGCCAGGCATTTATCAGCTACAATAACCCAAGTTTGAGGAAGGCCTTTGTTTTGCATAAGAATCTCCTTAGTACACAGATTTCATTTTTAGTCTAAGTTTTAAAGTTTATCATCCCAATTCCAGGTCCAGTTGCAGCAGTGATCTTTTTGGATAATGTTGTTCCTTCGCACAGGTTGCGTCCAAAACCAACTGCAATCATTAAATTTGTTGCATGTTGTAGAACAAAAGAAGTCTAAAGGAATCGATAGTTGAAGGCAGCCCTGTACACGAGAAGAGTATACTCGGTCATAACTTGTACGTATTTGAAGCGAGACGATTGAATTCCAACTGAAAATTAATCGACCAAATCCGCCCCACAAATGTTGAATGCGATGTCTGAAATAATAGTAAGGACCTCCTGCCGCATAGACATACAAATCGCAGTAATTCCATAAAGGAACTCCAAATTCTGCATCGAATCCTCGGTAGGCATACTCAATTTTGCGTCGAGTGGCAAAAAAACCTCCGCCAATTTGATTAAAGTTGCAAAAACTTGAAGTCTGGGTCTTGTTCCCAACTGGCAAATATCCATTTAATCTTACGTCGAAGCAAGTATTCAACCATTCAAAACCTAGGCCGACACGATGAAAATTATGCTGAGCTTCTCCTCTTCGATAGTCATAGTAGGCATTTACTCCGATGAGAGACGAATCGCTAAGTCTTTGGCGAATTCCTAAACCATTGCTTGCCGCCCAATTGCCGTCGATGAATCGATAGGCATTTCCATCAAAAAATGAGACCCAATTTTGTGAAACTTGTACAGGTACAAATAATCCTGTTTCTGCATAATCTTTGTCGACACTAATGAACCTACCAATTGTACATCCAAGTTCAAATTGCGACTGACTTAAATCGAATTTCGTTGGTTTTTCTAGCATTTCACTTGCATAACATTTAGATATAAGTGTTAAAGCTAAAAGACTTAAATGTAGAAATTGCTTCATGGATGTGTACCGGTTACATTATTAATTGAATTTGAACAGTCTATAACACATGAAATTTTTTCTTTACAAGTCTCTTTTTTAATTGGCCTGTTTTTTTAAAAGTTTCTAGAATCAATGGCAATTAGGTCAAAAAATTGATAAAATATCCAATCGCGTTAATAGCCAGGAGGTATATGGAAAAGCAGTTAGAAAAGTATCTTTACCAAAATATCCCCCTTTCATCTGCGATGGGGGTTAAAGTTGAAGAGGCTTCGCGACATAAAATTATTTTACGTGCGCCCTTGGCTAATAACATCAATCATAAAAAAACTGTTTTCGGAGGAAGTTTGCACTCTGTGGCAACTTTGGCTTGTTGGAGTTTACTACATGTTAACTTAATGGATATGGCGGACGTGCAAATCGTGATTGCCAAGAGCGAAGTTAATTTCTATGCCCCAGTTATCAATGATTTTACTGTCGAAAGTCTTTTGCCAGAAAGCCCCATTTGGGAACGATTTTTGAAAACTTTTCGAAGTAAAGGCAAAGCACCTGTTCACTTATTAGCTCAGATAAGTTCTCCAACTCAAACATGTGTGGCTTATCATGGGGTATTTTTTGCCTTACAGGCTCCCTAATTTATTTAAACTTAATCATATTAGTGGCGATTATGCTTAAAACTGAACGTTTAATTCTCCGTCCATGGAAAGAAGAAGATCTGGAACCTTTTGCAACACTTAATGCAAATCCTGCAGTCATGGAATTTTATCCGTCAACTTTAAGCCGTGAGCAAAGTGATCATTATGCTCATCGCGTGATGCAACTTTATGAGGAGAATGGATGGGGGTTGTGGGCCGTATCACTTCCTGGTGTGGCTGAATTTATTGGATATGTTGGTCTGCTTCCGGTAAATCCTCAAATGCCCTTTGCTCCCGCTATAGAAATTGGCTGGCGTTTAGATAAAAATTTTTGGGGGAAAGGGTATGCCTCTGAAGCTGCTCAAGAAGTGCTTAACTATAGCTTTGAAGTGTTGGATTTTGATGAAATTGTCTCATTCACAACTGTCCAAAATTTGCGTTCGCGGAGGGTAATGGAAAAAATAGGGATGACACATGATCCGAAGGATGACTTTAATCATCCCTATCTACCTCTAGATGATCGATTAAGCCAGCATGTTCTTTATCGAATTTCAAATACTTCAGCAAAATAATTCTATTTGCGGTATAAAAAACATTATACTAAATGATTAATTTAACCATAAGCAAACAAACTGATCAATGACACTAGATTTAAAATTCATCAAATTAAAAAAAGAACATCTTCCTTTAATCCATAAGTGGTTGGAAGCGCCGCATGTTTGGGAATGGTGGGGTGAAAATAAAAAATGGACTGGACAAGATATTGATGAAAAATATCTCCCTTACACGCAGGGATATAAGATCAATCACTTGAAAGAGAAGAAACCCATTTATTCTTTCATTATTGAACTTCAAGGAAAGCCTTTAGGCTATATCCAATATTATAATGCTTTGGATTTTTTGCGTGAAAATTTTGACATTGCTGCGATAAAAGAAGATTTTTCAGAGCCCTTAGCCGCATTAGATTTTTATGTGGGAGAAGTAGGATTAGGGATTGGATCGGAAATTCTCAAGCGCTTTTTACAGGAGTTTATTTTTACTGATTTTACGGCTTGCCTGGTTGACCCTGCTAAAAATAACAAATTTGCAATTAAAGCGTATGCCAAAGCAGGTTTTTCCACACATCGGGAAACGGACTTAGGCATTTTGATGATGGCTCACAAAGCTCCAGAGGTGAACCCAATTGTGATTGTGGGGAGTTCGCGGCAAGATGGAGATATTTATACAGCGACTAAATTAGTCATTCAAGATCAAAATATTCCAATCATTGATCTGAATCGATTCAATATCTCCTATTTTGATTATGAACACCGCAACGCGAAAGATGATTTTCTTCCCTTGGCAGAATTAATGATTAAGCATAATCCCATTATTCTAGCGACGCCAATTTATTGGTATACGATGAGTGCGCAAATGAAAACATTTATAGATCGATGGAGCGATCTGCTTGAGCTTAGAAAAGATATTGGACGCCGTTTAGCTGGTAAAGACCTGTACGTCATTACATCTTATGCAGGAGAAATTCCAAAAAGTTTCGAAGAGCCTTTTGCCCAAACTTGCAACTATTTGGAAATGAATTATTTAGGATGTTTATATTTTTATAGCGGAGAAGATTCAATGCGTTTAAGTAAAAATATTTCTTTAGCTAGCCAGTTTTCTCAGAAAATCTTTCACAATCAGATTGAAGAGACTAAATGAGAGGCTATCTCCGCATGCGTTTCGCAAATATAATGTGGATTTGCCTCTAAAATTCTTTGACGATACCAATCGTACTTAGCATGTTTTCCCCCAAAAAAACCGACAACCTGCATTTGGGCAGCATGAGCAGCTTGAATGCCGGCGACACTGTCTTCGATGACTAAACAAGTTGAGGGATCAACCTGCATTTTTTGGGCAGCGTGCAGAAAGAGATCGGGATGGGGTTTGCCGTTTTTTACATCACTCGCACAAAAGATTTTTTCAAGCGGAAATCTTGGAGAAAGACCAGTAATTTGCAAGGAATGGGAGATTTTTTCAGATGTATTATTTGAGGCAACACATCTGGGAATAGCTTGTTGATCTAAAATTTGCAATAAACTGTTTACCCCTTCAATGGGTTGCAATTCGCCAGTTAAGGCTTCAAACATTTTGGCATGGATCGGAGGAAGAAGTTGGCAAGCAGCTTGTCCGTAAGCTTTCTGCATGGTTTCTAAAATACCTTTCAGGCTTTTTCCTAAATACTCTGTCATGGCATATTCCATGTTCATAGCATATCCGCATTTTGTCATTTCTTCGGCAAAGACACGATTTGCAATGATTTCACTATCAACTAACACTCCATCGCAATCAAAAATAATTAGTTGAATATTTTTTAGATTAAATCTCAAATTAAATCCTTCTTAGGTAATCTCAAACGTTATTTTATCACTCACTAAAGTATAATGTCAAATATGCAGAAAAAAAGGGCCTACTAAAAAAGCAAAAAATACTTTGTTTGCATGAATGAGTTTAGTCGGCCAATTTATATACATCGCAAAGACTTAACACATTGCTTCCTAATCCAAATTATTATATTCTAATCGCTCAACTTTATAATGAGATCATCTTATCTTATGTTCATTGGCATTGCATGCGCTCTAGCGGCGTGTTTTGTGTGGGGATTTATTTTTATTATTCCTCAATTCATGACTGGCTTTAGCTCTTTTGAAATTGTTTTCGGCAGATATTTATTTTACAGCCTCATTTCTTGGATTATTTTTTTAAAACAAGGCAATGCTTTTAGGCAGTATCCGTGGCCTATTTGGGTTAAAGCGATCTATTTTTCTTTTGCTTCTACTTTTTTTTACTATACCTGTTTTGTTTTAGGCTTGAGGTATGCAGACCCTGCGATTTGTGCTTTAGTTTTAAGCATAAGCCCAGTGACAATTGCTTTTTATGGAAATTGGAAAGAGAAAGAATGTTCGTACAAAAGCTTAATTATTCCCTCAATACTCATTCTCTTAGGGTTGGTGATTATTAATATTCCTCATTTCGCTCTGGCTAGATCTATGCCAGAATATAGTCTGGGATTGTTATGTTGCGCCTGCTCATTATTAATCTGGAGCTGGTATGTCGTAGCTAATTCCCATTTTTTAAAAAAGCATCCAGAAATTAGTTCTACAAATTGGTCTAGCATGGTGGGGGTTGCCACACTCTTTTGGGTGATACTCGCGATTCCGTTGATATTTATTTTTTTTCCAGAACATTTTGTAATAGAAAAATACACTCAATGGAATGCTGAGCTATTAAATTTTATCAGTGGATGTATGGCTCTAGGGATAGTTTGTTCGTGGTTTGGAGCTTATCTTTGGAATAAGGCAAGCTTATATTTGCCTGTCTCACTAGCTGGGCAATTGACTATTTTTGAAACTATATTTGGGCTTATATTTGTCTATATTGTGGCGCAAAAGTTACCACCTTACTCTGAATGGCTAGGAATTACCTTACTGTTAGGGGCTGTTTTTTATGGGATTCAAACTGCAAGAGACGCTCCACAGCATGCTTAGTGATTTTTTTTCAGGAATCTTCTGATAGAAGGGCCGGTTCGAAACCTTGATAAAGCCTTAGGCGATAGCTGTTCATTTTCCGTTAATGTAAAAATGACTTGAGCTCTTTGACGAAGAAGTTTTTCCATTTTATGACTTAAGAAGCCTGGAAGTTGATCATGAATTGACGAAACGAGTTCATCAATTTTTGGAGAAGATACCTGGTAGTGGATTTGAGCTAAAAGGGCGGGATCATACTTCTCTTTTGAAATCTGAAACCGACGCCATTTATATTGATTATGAGAGGCGATACTTGCTTTGCTAGTAAAGTTTCTTTCAGGAAAGCTGTTGGCATTGTCAATGGCTTTAATTTCATGAATTTTTCCCTGCTCATCAAATTTCATTAACAAATTATCATAATGACGATCCAAATTCCCAATCAGGAAATCAAGCATTGTCATTTCTTGATATTGGCGCCAGCCTTGTTCTGTGAAGTTACTTTTATTTTGAAATAAATGTTCAAATTTCGCTGCTTCTGTGTACCCGCTAAGATAAAGTTGCATCGTCCCAATTTTTCCCGCTAAAGTGACCACTCTGGATTCAGGAGTAATTGAAAAACCTAGAAAGCTGCTGGCCTGATAAGCGGCGACTTCAGCTTTTGACTGGGCAAGCTTTTTCTTATTTAAATAGAATAACTGTCCAAAAAACAAACGTTTAAGTAAGTTTTTAAGCCGCACGTTGAAGTCGGTGTCTTTATTGCTAACTTTAAAAATCCCAATTTTTTTATAGGCTTTGCCTGATTCAGTTTTAGAGACCCACTCGACAAAGTTGGCTCCAGTTTTTCCTTTACTAGTACTTTTAATGAGCCCGAATTGTGCAGCTAATTTAGCTTTTTCAATTTGTTTTTTTAGTTGAAAAGAGTGTTGCTTTTCTTGAGGGATCCCTTTTTGTTTTTTTTCACGAAGTTTTTGTAATTTTGCATTAAGATGTCCTTGCAAATGCTGATTGTTCAGTAAGTCTCGGAATTCAGGTTTTTGTTGAATTAAAGGTTTTAATTTTTTAAGGAAAAGTGTTCTCGTCTTTAGCTCAAATTCTTGAATTTGCTTAACTTCACTTGTAGAGAAACCCTTGGCGATAAGATTTGCCTGAGTAGGAGTTTTTCCTTCATTCTGAAGTTCTTTCTTAATTTGTTCTAATTGTTGAATTAGAGAAATTGAAGTTTGAGTGATTTCCTTAATACGTGCGTTAATTTTTTTAACATCCTGAGGCTTAGACTTTTCCCAGAAGTTTCTTTTATTTGAAAGTTGACCGTTTTTATCTAAGCGCATCCGTGTTAAGTCTTTAGACTTTAGGATGGTGTTAAACTCATCTCGATGCAGAAGTGATTTAACTTCAGTAATAAAATCGCTCATAAATCCTTACTTTTATAAGTATTCATAATTATATTTTATAACGAATTGAAGAATAAATAAACTTTATTGTGCTTCTTTTACTGTTTCCCAAGCTTCAGTATACAAGATGTTATTTTCAGACAAATCTCGTATAACCTCCGATCTTTGTCTGATTTCAGTAGGGAGAAAGAAAGCCGGGTTACTTTTAATATTAGAACTTAAATATTGATAAGCGCCGGTGTTAGGAGAGACAAAAAAGATAAATTCCATGTTTTCAGCAGCATGTTTTGGCTCTAAGAGAAAGTTAATCAGGTGATGGGCAAGTTCTGCCTCTTCGGAATGTTTGGGAATCACCATTTCGTCGATGGAAATACTCGTTCCTTCTTGAGGATAAAGAAGCCCGACCTTGTCGTCTTCTTGCATCACCTGGATAAGATCTCCATTATAGCCTTGGACAACTAAGTATTCTGCGCTGGCGATTCCATTCTTATATTGTTCACTTTCAAATTTTGCTAAATTTCTTTTCCATTTAATTAGAGTAGAAGCAGCTTGTGAAACTTGAACATCGTCGATGGTATTGAGGCTATAGCCCAAGCTTTTTAGAGCAGCTCCTATGGCTTCGCGCACATCATTTAACATAGTCATTCGGCCACGGAGATCGGTTCGGGCAAATACTTCCCAAGAAGGGTAAATGTCTGAGACTTTATCCATGCGATACCCAATGCCAGCATAAGTGATCATGTAGGGCACAGCTAGTTGTAAAGCTTTATCACCCCCAGGAATTGGATAGCTTAGGTCGACGTACTTGAGATTTGGGATTAAATCAGGGTTAATCTTTTGCAGGAGGCCTTGTTTATGCATTAATTCAACAAAGTAACTACTAGGGAAAATCAGGTCATAGCCCGTAGCCCCGGCCTTTAATTTTGCATACATTGCTTCATTTGAGTCGAACGTGTCTAAAATCACTTTGCAGTCGAATTGCTTTTCAAAATCTTCGATTAAAGAAGGTTTGATGTAGTCTGACCAGGAGTAAATATGGAGCTCTTTCTTCCCCGAATTGCAAGAGGAAAGCATTAATAGGAAACACAAGAGGAGTCCCTTGTAAATTTTCTTTTTCATACTGCTTCTCCTTTAGTTAACTGTTGGGTAATCCAAGCTAGGATAAATGTCGCAAAAAGTAGGATTGTAGACAAGGCATTGATTAAGGGGGTGGAGCCAAATTTAATCATGCCATAGACATAAATAGGCAAAGTAGTGGATCCAGGTCCAGCCACGAATGAACTGATAATGTAATCGTCTAAAGACATCGTAAAAGCGAGAAGGGCTCCAGAAACAATCCCGGGCATTAGCAGGGGAATCAAAATTCTTCGGCTGATTGTAAACCAGCTAGCGCCTAAATCCTGGGCAGCTTCAATCACGGCGAAGTCAAAATTCTGAAGTTTTGACCAAACGACCATTGCAACATAACTCATGCAAAAAGTTGTGTGAGCAATAAAAATGGTAAACAAGCTTAGAGAAACTCCGCTTAAAACAAAGAAAAGAAGTAAACTCATTCCCATTAAAATATCAGGAATAACTAGGGGAGAATAAATGAGAGCATAATGAAGTTGCTGAAAGCGAGTTTTATAGCGGTAAAGGGCAAAGGCCGCAGCTGTGCCTAAGATGGTTGAAAGCATTGTGGCGCTAATTCCGACAATCAAAGAGTTTTTCACTGCGTTCCAAATGGCTTTCTCTTCAAAAAGTTTTGCATACCACTTAAAGGAAAATCCTGTCCAAATCCCTCCAAAGCGGGATTCATTGAAAGAATTAATCATCAAAATCACAATCGGCAGATATAAAAACAACAGAATACCAATTGTGAGAATTAAGGGAATGGAACTTCTCTTCACTTACATCTCCGAATGAATGCACTTTTCTGAAGGCGTTTTTGCAACCAGGTGATGACCCCCATAGGAATTAAAACTGCTAATGTTAGTAATGCGGCTAGAGCACTTGCTTGCGGCAGATTTCTATCGACGAAAGTTTTTTGGACAATCTTATTGCCAATCATTTCACTATTAGGTCCGCCTACAACATCAGGGATGACATAAGATCCTAAAGAGGGGATGAACACCATTAAAATAGCAGTGATCAACCCCGCTTGAATCCCGGGGATAAAAATGCGGAAAAAAGCTTTAAAACGGTGAAGTCCTAGGTCTAGCGCGGCTTCAAAGAGCTGAAAATTAAACTTTGAGGCTGACGCATAGATAGGGAGAATTGCAAAAGGGAGGAAGGAATAAACCATGACAAGCAGCACTGCGCCAGTGTTGTACAAGAGTACAGTGCCTTCAGAAATAAGGTTTAAATCCACCAAAAAATGTTTTACGAGTCCTTCGGGATGCAGCAAAGATTTCCAGGCAAAAATGCGTACGATGAAGCTGCTCCAAAAAGGCAAAATGGTCAGTAAAAGTAAGAAATGTCGGACACGAGAGCTAGCTCGAGCTAAATAATATCCCATGGGGAGAGCGAGTGTGCAGCAAATCACGGTTGTCAGAGCGCTAAGCCAAATTGTGCGCCACATAATTTTGAAGAAGCTTGAAGTATTTAAGCTTTTAAAAGTCGCTAAAGTCCAGCCTTCCCCTACGCCTCCATAAAAATCATTAGGTTTGAATGCCAAAGCAAAAATCATTAAAGTTGGGATGAGAAAAAACAGGAAGAGCCATCCAAAAGAGGGCAAGGTTAAAAAAAATTCAGCAAAAGATTTTTTAGGCTTCATGTTCTCCCGGATCTTCTTCTGATCCTCCGACTTTTTCTGGAGGGAGTTGGGTTAATTGTTCATCGGCGGCGTGCCATCGTTTGAGCATGTAGCCATCGTTGGCGTGCCAATAAATCCAAACTTTTTCACCCCAAGTTATGGGGACTTCGTCGAGTAAGAAACGTTTATGTTGGAGTGATACTGCGATGCGATAATCGCCAGTGCGAACCCAGTAATTAGTGTGGTCTCCCTTATAGATAATATCATCGACGATTCCAGTGAGAAGATTATGCAGGGCGTGGTGCTGAAGAGGTTCTCTTGAAATATGAATTTTTTCCGGGCGGACGCTCAGATGTGAAAAATCCCCAATATTGAGTTGCTTGTCATTAAAACAGAGCACATCGGGAAGGCCGTCGAGCTTCAAAACACAATACTCTTTATTCACATGTTCTGTGACCAGCCCATCTAAGAAATTAGTATCTCCGATAAAGGCCGCTACAAAGCTACTATCTGGGGCTTCATAAAGTTCAACGGGTGTGCCAATTTGTTCAACTTTTCCTTGATGCATCACAGCGATGCGATCGCTGACAGCCATGGCTTCTGTCTGATCATGAGTGACAAAAAGAAAAGTAATTCCGACTTCATCGTGAATAAGATCGATTTCAAAGAGCATTTTTTGACGCAGTTTGAGATCCAGGGCAGAAAGAGGTTCATCCAATAGGAGAACGCGCGGCTTATTGATTAATGCGCGTGCAATGGCAACGCGTTGTTTTTGGCCGCCGCTAATTTGATCGGGTTTTTTGTGTGCATGATCTTCCATTTGAATCAGCTGCAGCATTTTCTCAACTTCGCAGTGAATTTCTTGGGCAGGGCGTTTAGCTACACGTAATCCAAATGCAATATTTTCCCAAAGAGTTAGATGTGGGAAGAGGGCATAATTTTGAAAAACAGTATTTACTGAGCGCTTATAAGGGGGAAGGTTTGAAATATCTTGCCCATCTAAAAGAACTCGTCCTGAATCGGGCAGTTCAAAGCCAGCCACCAGTCTTAAAAGAGTTGTCTTACCGCAGCCGCTAGGCCCCAATAAAGAGAAAAAATTGCCGCTTTCGACAGTAAAAGAAACATTGTCGAGAGCTAGGACATCGCCGTACTTTTTCGACACATTTTCAAATTCTAGCTTACCCCACATTCTATAACCCTTATCCTATTAGCGAAAAGTAGGAGTTTAACAAACAAATCCCGCCAGTGCAACACATTACTAGCCTTTCTGTATAATTCCATCCGATCCGATTTGTCGGTTAAGAGTTGTTTAAAAAAAAGAAGTTAAAAATCTGAGTTTCTTTATCAAAGGATGTTTATTATATTATCTCACTGTTATAATAAAAATAGACTAGGAGCAGCCTTAAACTAGAATTTTTCGATAAATTGATCTTAAGATTTCTGTTTGAAACTGTATTTCGAAACAATATCCTCGCTTTTATTTAGTCACGGGTAGACGAGATGAAACCCTTTAAAACGGTTGCTGACATTTTTCGTTGCATAAGTGATAACTACACTGATGCTAAAGCTTTCAATCATATTGAAAATGAGCAATGGGTTTCTTTTTCTTCGTGTCATTTTGTGCAACTTGTGAAGCATCTTACACTCTATCTTCATTCTTTAAATTTTGAGAAAGGTACCCGTATTGGAATTATGGCTCCTTGTTCAGTTTACTGGACAGTGGCGGATTTTGCCATTTTACTTTCAGGAGGCGTTTCAGTCCCTCTTTTTGCGAACATTTCAAATGAGAATTTTGATTACGAAATTCACCATGCGGATGTCAAAATTTTGTTTGCCGGCGGTCAAGAGCAGTGGCAGGTAGTAGAAGCTCATCGGGGAGATTTTGAAACTGTGATCACCTTTGATCGAGAAACAAACCCTTTAGCAACCTTGACGCATTTGAGCGCAATTGCTCTGGGAGCTGAGATTGAGAAAGACTCTCCCGAGCTTTTTTCGTCCTTACTAGATTCCGTCGAAGAAAATGATTTGGCCACCATTGTTTTTACAAGCGGCAGCACAGGCTTACCCAAAGGGGTGGAGCTCACCCAAAAAAACCTTTCGAGTTTATTACACATTGATCCTTTTAGCTGGAATCCCCAGACAGATCGCTATTTAAGCGTGCTTCCATTAGCTCATATTTTTGCACGTGCGCTCAATTTTATTTTGATAGCTTGGGGCATAAGTGTTTATTACTTGCACAATGTGAAACTCTTGGGAGAAGTAGCACCTCACGTCAAACCCACCATTCTGGTATTAGTTCCACGTATTTTAGAAAAAGTGCAGGCAAATATTTTAGCAAAGATCAATGGAAGCTGCGGAATTCAAAAGTATTTAGGGAAATGGGCCTGGAATTTAGCAATGACTGAAGGGAGCTCTTTTCATAAAGATCTTTTACACCCTTTGGCTGACACTTTGGTTTTTTCTCGGTTTAGAGAGGCGATGGGAGGGAAGCTCAGATTAATTATTTCAGGGGGTGCGCACTTAAATCCTGAAGTTTATCGATTTTTTCTTGAGATCGGTTTTCCAGTTTACGAAGGTTATGGATTAACAGAAGCCTCAACGGTGTCTTGCAATCGACCTCATCGCGTTAAAATCGGTTCTGTGGGACTTCCATTCGAAGGAATTACCCTTTCTTTAAGCTCACAGGGAGAGCTTTTAGTGAAAGGAGATTTAGTGATGAAAGGTTATCATAAGAATCCGGAAGCCACTAGGGAAGCTTTTACCGATGACGGCTGGTTGCGCACAGGAGATAAAACGACAATCGACGCTGATGGTTTTGTGACAATTATAGGGAGGCTAAAAGAATTATATAAAACTTCAAAAGGGGAATATATTTCTCCTATCCCCATTGAACAATTATTAACTCGAGATCCTTTGATCGATATGGCCATGGTCGTCGCAGATCGCAAACCCTTTGCAACTTGCCTCCTTTTCCTCGATATGGACTCCTTAAAAAAATTTCAGAAAATGAAAAATGCTCAAGCCTTATCACCAGATGAATTTTCTAAGCATCCTGAAATGCTGGCGCACATTCGTAAGCTATTAAGCTCTATTAACGAACATTTAAACCATTGGGAAGAATTGAGAGATTTTAGACTCATCGAAATCCATCCATCCATTGAAGGCGGTGAACTTACTCCTACCATGAAACTACGTCGAGACGTTATAGAAAAGAAGTATGAAGAATTGATCAATGGGATGTATCCACAGGAGCTATTATGAAGGAAAGGCTTGCGATTGTTGAGGGAGTAAGAACCCCATTTTGTAAAGCTAACGAGTTATTTCGCCATTTTGAAGCCGACGATTTGGGTGCTTTTGCTGTCAAAGAACTCCTGGCACGACTCCCATTTTCACCTGAATTAATCGATGAGTTGATCTTTGGGAATGTGATTCAACCTCCACATGCAGCTAACGTTGCTCGCATCGTAGCCGTTAAAGGTGGATTGCCTATCAAGACTCCAGCCTATACAGTAAATCGAAACTGCGCCTCAGGCTTGGAAGCCATTGTTTCCGCTGCTAATAAAATTGAAGCAGGCGAGGCCTCAATTATTTTAGTCGGTGGAACCGAATCGATGAGCCATTTTCCGGTGATGTTTTCAAATCGCATGCGCGAATTGCTGCTTAAATTCAGTAAAGCTAAAACGTGGATGCAAAAATTTTCTCTTTTATTAAGCGTCAGGCCTTCCCTATTTGTACCCCAGGTACCAAAATTAGCCGACCCCCTTTGCGATCTTTCCATGGGGCAAACGGCCGAACTTGTGGCTAGACAGTTTAAAGTTTCACGGGAAGAGCAAGATGTTTTTGCTTTAATGAGTCAAGAGCGCGCTTTGGCGGCAAGAGATCGGCTAGCAGAAGAAATTATTCCGATCCCTTATCCACCTACCTATGACAAAATCCAAAAAATTGACGATGGACCCCGCGCTGGAACAACTCTCGAAGGGTTAGCCAAGCTTAAACCAGCTTTTGATGCCTTAACAGGCACAGTCACTGCAGGAAATTCCAGCCAAATCACCGATGGCGCCATTGCGCTGATTGTCATGCCGGAATCCCGAGCCAAAGAATTGGGCCTCAAACCGTTAGGGTATATGGTTGATTACACCGCTATTGGGCTTGACCCCAGCCGCATGGGTCTTGGTCCTGCCTATGCTATCGCCAAACTTTTGAAAAAAACCGGAAAAAATTTAAACGACTTTGATTTGATCGAGATCAACGAAGCCTTTGCTGCCCAGGTCATTGGTGTGGAACGTGCACTCAATTCCGCTGAATTCTGCCAGAAAGAGCTGGGATCAGCGAAAGTGATCGGTCAAATTGACCGGGATAAACTCAATGTAAATGGAGGCGCAATTGCCCTGGGTCATCCTTTAGGGGCTTCTGGAGCGCGTTTAGTATTAACATTGCTTAAAGAGTTGAAAAGACGAAAAAAAAACACCGGTTTAGCCTCTCTATGCGTGGGAGGAGGACAAGGTGAAGCTGTCAGCTTAGAGGTTTATTAATGGAGACTGCGTTTACATTTTCCCTCCTTCCTGGAGGAATTGGCCAATTAGCTTTTGATCTCAAAGAGGCAAAAGTGAATGTACTTTCCCAGGCAGTTTTACTGGAATTAGAGCAGCTGATCGACCAGTTAGCGACACATGCTGATGTGAAAGTACTCTTGCTGACCAGCGGGAAAGAACATCAGTTTATTGCAGGAGCAGATCTTAGGGAATTTGAACAAGCCTTTAAACAACCGGAACTTGCCGAAAAAGCATTAGATTTAGGGCATCGAGTCTTTAGAAAATTGGCTGCCCTGCCCTTTCCAACCATTGCAGCCATCGATGGCACTTGTTTGGGTGGTGGTTTAGAGTTAGCACTGGCCTGTTCTAATCGCATTGCTTCCGATCACCCTAAAACAATCATTGGTTTACCTGAAACACAGCTTGGGATCATGCCTGGTTGGGGCGGCACCCAGCGGTTGCCGCGTTTGATTGGCCTTTCAGCTGGTTTAGAAATGATCTTAAGTGGAAAAACTGTTAATGCTGCTAAAGCTTTTAAAATGAAATTAGTTGATGCTGTATTTGCTTGGGAGTTTTTTCCGGAAAAATCTCTAGAGTTTGCTAGGAATCTGATCACCGGGGATGCGGCGAAAAAAATTTTAAAAAAACGCACTCAAAACTCCCTCAGTGCTTTCCTGCTAGAGAAAAATCCGCTTGGCAGAGAAGCTATCTACTACCAATCTAAAAAACAAGTTTTAGAAAAAACTAAGGGATTTTACCCCGCACCGCTGATTGCTCTAGAAACCATTCGCAAGACCTACACCCTGCCCTTGAAAGAAGGCTTAGAAATCGAAAAGCAGATATTTGTTGATAATACACAGAAAGGGTTTCTTAATGCTGCAAATTTAATTAAGGTTTTTTTTCAAAATGAAGCCTTAAAGAAAGATGCCGGACAAGTCGAAAAAGTAACTCCTCTATCCATAAAAACAGCAGGCGTTATTGGTGCAGGAACCATGGGCGGGGGCTTAATCTTTCTTTGCAGTTACAACGGCATTCCAGTGCGCTTTAAGGACCTTAATTGGGAGGCCGTCGCCAAAGGGTACGAGCATGTCCATGCCCTTTATAACAAAATGATTGAGCTGCGGAAATTGAGCAAAGATCAAGCCCAGATGAAATTTCAATCTGCAAGCGGTACCATCGATTACTCAGGTTTTCAACATCTAGATTTAATTATCGAAGCTGCCACCGAAAATTTGCAGCTTAAGCATACGATTTTGAAAGAATTGGAAAAAGTAGTAAAGCCCTCTGCGATTATTGCTTCAAATACATCTTCTTTAACCATCTCCGAAATGTCCAGTGTGATGGAGCATCCTGAGCGATTCGTGGGGATGCATTTTTTCAATCCTCCAAATCGGATGCCACTTGTAGAAGTAGTGCGCGGACCTCAGACATCGCCAGAGGCGATTGCCACGGCTGTAGAAAGCTGTCGGAAGCTAGGGCGTACTCCCTTAGTCGTTGGCGATTGCCCGGGATTTTTGGTTAACCGGATATTTGTCATTGGCGCTAATGAAATGATACGCTTTCTAGAAGAAGGCGTACCCATGGCTAAATTAGAAAAAACATTCCTAGATTTCGGCATGCCCATGGCCCCTTGTCGGCTTTCGGATGAGGTTGGCAATGATGTCGCCTGTAAAGTTTCTCATATTTTTGAAAAAGCTTATGGTCCACGCATGAAGCCGCCGCGTTTGCTCGACATGATGGATCAGCGAGCATTCTATGGGAAAAAAACAGGTAAAGGCTTTTATCTGTATTCAGGTCAAAAAGAAGAGCCGAATCCTGACACACAAAAACTCATAGAAGACCTGAGAGATTCTTCCAAGACAACCCCAACATCGGAAGAAATGGTTGAGAGGGTCTTATATCTTATGATCAATGAAGCCGCACGTTGCTTAGAAGAGAAAATAGCTGCCACTCCTGCGCATGTCGATATGGCTCTCATTTTAGGTGTAGGATTTCCCCCATTTAGAGGTGGGCTTTTACGCTATGCCGATGCAAAAGGGATTTCAACAATTACCGATCGGCTAAAAGAATTTGAGCAAAAAGAAGGCGTACGCTTCACGCCATGTTCTCTCTTGGTAGAGATGTCGCAAAATAATCGCAGCTTTTATCATTAGAATCATTGATTTATTTTTTAGAAAATCTTTTGCAAATCTATTAAAAGAGATTTTAAAGTAGCTTCATTTAAAAACATTTTAGGTGAGGCTTAATCAATTAAATGGATTTACGACAGATCGGGTTGAACCCAAAAGCTCCTGCAATTTTGGACACACAGCATCCTATTGTGGCAAATATCCAAATTCTGCCAATAGAATTAATTTTTAAGATACTTACCTACTTAAGCGGCATTGATCTTATTTTAGCTCAAAGTGTTTGCCGTCATTGGAAAATTCTGATTTCGGAAGATTTTTTATGGGAACCTAGAATCCCTAGAATCGCCGGAAATCAGCTGCATACTTTAGATCCGCAGGTCCAAAAAGGACTTATTTTTGAAGAGGCACTGGAAAAAAAGAGTTTTCAGGTGAAAACCTTCTCAGGGGGGCTTAATAGTCCACTAAGACCCACCAATTTTTTTGTTCAAGGTGCAAAGCTTTACGTCAATCATGACCAACATTCATACATCTGTATTGATATCGTTACAGATAAAGTCACAAAAAGCTGGGAAATATATAATCACAGAACAGATTTTTTAGTTATGAATGAGAGATGGCTTATATGGCATACATTTATTGGAGAATATAAGAATACCTCGCTATGGTCAGTAATTGATCTTAACCGTTTGCGTTCATCTTCAGAAATAGGGAATGTCCCTGCTCCATTAAAACAAGTTCAATTGCATGGAAATTTACTTTTCTTTGAAACAGCGGTTAATGATAAGAAACTGGTAGTGGTTAAAAATTTAGAGCGATTATCAGGAAATCATATCTACGCAGATGCCTGGTGTTGTGTATTATCACCTATGCAGCAAATATTTTTTTATCGTAAGGAAACAAATAGTATTTCTGTTTTTCAATTTGATCAAAATAAAACATGCAGTGATGTAATCAGATTAGACGACCAAAACCCTCTCCGCGAGCTTAAAGAGAAAGATACGTACATTGCTGGGATTTCAGAAAATGTTTTAAATCTATGGGACAAGCTTACTTATAAGCTTCTGAGAAAAGTAGAAGTTTCTTTTTGTATTCAAGATTTTTCACTTGATGAGCATTTAGTCATTCTTTACAGTACTGATGAACGTGTGCATGTCTATTCGATTCTCAAAGATCAAATTCTATCTTCCTTCTCTGTGGAAGGCATTTCGCAGAGGGTCAACATTCAAAAAACAATCAATGCAAATCATCTTTTTTTCAAAAATGCAGAAGGTTCTCTCAGTATCTACAACTTACTGACAGGCTGCAAAGTCATGGGTCAGGGAGATTGGCAAAAACCTTTTCTAAAAATCCAAGTGGTTGAAAATGTTCTTTATGGACTGCATGAGGATGGCTTAAAGGCATATACCTTTATGAGAAAAAAAATGTGCCTCTAAAAAACCTTGCTTAGAGGCACATGACACTAATTGATTGTGCTTTCTATGAGATTTTTCAAATCAATTTTTAATTGCTCATTTTTCAAATGTCCCCTTTCATCAAATGCGCTGTAGGCACCCGGAACGGTTACTTGCAGCGGATTAACAGTTCCACCAATGGCTGTAATAATCGCTCGCAGATGTACGAGCCCTCGAGCGCCTCCGCCAGAGCCTGGAGAAGTACTCATTATTGCGAATTTTTTCCCCTTATAAGCATCCCTTGAGGAATCGGCGTCTTCACTTCTTGAAGTCCAATCAAGGGCATTTTTAAGGACTGCTGAGACTGAACTATTATGCTCAGGGGAAGCAATCAAAATGACTTCGCTTTGAATCATCAGCTCTCGCAAATGCTTAGCATTTGAAGGCATGCCTTCTTGAGCTTCTAAATCGGCATCATAGAAAGGAGTAGGATAATCCTTAAGATTAATTATGGTGACTTCCGCACCCATTTGACGGGCTAAATCAGCCGCCTCGCCAACTAATTTTTGATTCACAGAATCAACGCGTGTGCTTCCGGAGAAAGCTAGTACTTTTGTCTCAGCATGCAGCGCAGTTGAAAACGCCATGCAAAAAATGATGAGCCATTTCATATTGGGTCCTTTATTACTTAATGAATAAATTTAATGATTTTTAAATAATTATTTTTTCTCGTAATCATTAAAAATTAAATCGGCTGGAGTCAAACCGTTTTCATTCATAATTTGTTTATTTGCTCCATTTTTTAGTAAATTTTTTACAATAGCTCGTTTTTTACGACCTATTGCCAGGTGTAAAGCTGTGTTCCCATGCCTATTTTGTATCGACAAAGGAAGCGCAATTCCATTTTCGTGAAAACCCTGGCAAACTTTCTTAAACGTACAATAATCGCCTCTGCGAGCAGCTGCATGCAGCAAAGTGTTTTTATTGTGATCCCAAGTTGTTAACGAAGCCTTTTTAGAGATTAGAAAGCTTGTGGTTGAAGGATTTCCTGCAATCACACTTCTCATTAAAGGCGTCATTCCCTCGTTATTCTTTTTGTCAATATCAGCCCCGTTGACAAGCAGTAAAGCAATGATGCGTTTATTATTATGTCTAACAGCATAATGTAGGGGTGTATTGCCTAATTTATCTGCTTGATTAACATCGGCCCCATTTAAGATTAATGTTTTAATACCTTTCTGATTGTCAAATCCTATGGCTTTACGCAGAGGGGTAATTCCTAATTTATTTTGCTGATTAGGATTAGCTCCACATTCGAGAAGTGTCTCGAGTGTCTGCTGCTGATTGCGATTTTGCAATGCAAAATGTAAAGGAAATGTATTTTGGGCATTGATTGGGCTATTCACGCTGGCGCCGTTTGCAACTAGCTCTTTGATGAGGTCAGAACGATTCGCCAAAAGGGCGTAATGTAGGGGAGTATTACCCTGCGAACAAGGAGCGTTTAAATTATATGCTTTGGATTGAATCAATCGACTAGCAGAAAGGTTATTAGCTTGAATGGCTAAATGCAAAGGGGTTGTTAGAAAATCGTGAAATACGCGAAAAGGAGTTTTAGGGGCTCCAGGCGTATTTTTGGCATTTGTTTTAAGAGAGGTTTGTTCCCAGTAAGTTTTAGCATTGGATTCTAGACTTGCTAGCAGCACTTTTTGCTGGCGCACGTCATTAAAAAAAGGACGGTGTTTGTTTTTGGGATTATGGACAGAAAATGCAAGCGATTCAGAATTTTTCTCAATGTCAGCATAATTTTTTACTAAGGTATTATAAGATTTTGCGTCTGATTTTTTTGACAGTACATGTTTTTTTAGACAAAGACCAATTCCGGCGGCTAGACCTGAAGTGATAATGAGCGGTGGAATAAGGATGTGAATGATATGCATCGCTATATCAGTGTCATCCGTTGATGTGGAGCCCGTAGGTTTTTTGTGTTTCACCGAGCCATCAGGATTTACATTTCTTCCAATATTAACCGTTTGATCGGTAAATGCCATGACTGAAATTTTTTTCCCTTCATGTATGCTAGTAAATCTGGGGAAAAGCACAAGCCTAGGAATTGTTAGCAATTTATCTGCAAATTTTTCAACTAAGGAAGCATTGATGTTACCTTGAATGAATAAGTTTTCGATCGGCATAGTTAATTAAACCTCTCTAAGTAAATTGTTAATTTAACTCATTATATACTAATTCTTCCTTTATTTCAATAAATTATAGCTTAATGCATGGGTATTTATAAAAATGTTTTATTGTTTTTAATAAAAATCACCGATGAGCCAGAGCACAGAGAAGGCCAATTATATTTTAGTTTTCGGCAGCTCTGTGATGATCTTGCTTTTTGTCTTCTAAAATTCTAGTGAGTAATGGGGGTCTTCCAAAAGAATGGCGGATAATTCGTTCTTAATTATTATCGGGCCATTTAGTGAATTCAATAGGCAAAAGGATTTTTAGACATGGAATCGCAAACATTGATGATTAGCAGTTTATCAAGCTGGACGTTAGGGAATTTAATTTTATCTAATGTAAGGGAAAAAATTTTGCAAGAAGATGATACCCTACCTGCTGCTCTGGGTGCCATAACGGGGTTGGCTCTTTTGATTTTGTTTAATTCTTCAAAAAAAACCCAAGAATTCTGCAGAATCCCCAAACAGTTGTTAGATTATAATTTACTGGGTATTCCCATTGTAATTGGAGGGGGGATCGTCAATGGTTTGGGGGTGCGAGCAATAGTCGAAAGGCCCCAGGCAATTTTTAGCAGCATTTTTATGTCAGGTATTATCCGTATCTTTCAATCTGCATTTGCAAAATTATACGCTTCTCCAGCCCAACTTAATGAAGTTCAAAAATTCATTATTTTGACAAGTACTACAATTCCTTTAGATCTTACAATTCGTGCCCTTTATGAAAAATTTCATCAACCTTTAGTTGGAGCTGGTACAGCTCTTATTTTTGCAACATTTATTGAAGTCAGCCGTCACTATTATCATTTCAGAGGAAATCATCGTTTTGAGTATTGGAATGCTTTTAAATTCAGTCTGCCTTTAATTGCGTGTGTGACATTAATTACAGCCTTGGCTATCCGTTTTTTTGCAATGATTTGAAATTTTTAAAAGTTGTTAGGAATTGAGTTAATCTTATTAATTATGTTATCTTTTTCAGAAAATTGGGGAAAATATGCGTATAGTTAAAATTCAAGAAAATAGAAGTCTTTTTATTGATATTGTTAATTCAAATCAGACTAGAGAGAAAAAAGATAGACTTTTAAGGTTCTATGAAATCCTTTTAAAAGGAAAGCCTTTAGAGAACTCTGATTCTTTGATATTTATTCGAAAGCTAGAGAAACTGTTTATTAAATTTAGTTGTCATCCCATGGAGGAGCTTGAGGAAAACATTCTTATAGAAATCGAAGAAAATAAAAATAAAAAAACTTCAGATTTTACGAAATTAAAACAACTAGAAGAAATTTTTGGGAAAACCATTTGTTCTCGGAGTGAGCTAAATACTGCCTATCGTCAATGGGCATCAAAAAATCATCCAGATAGATTCCAAAACGACGAACAAGTAAGGCTGGCTAATAAGCGTTGTCAATATGTTCATAGTTTGTTGAATTGATTTTCAAAGTGATTAAATAAGCTCTATGTGCCCTTTGCCATTTTTTGGAGAAAATTTAACTATAAGGAAAAAATATGCGTATTTTGGAAATTAAAGAAAATAGAAGTCTTTTTATTGATGTGATTAATTCAAATGAGTCTCGTAAGGGTAAAGATTATCTTTTAGGATGCTATGAATACCTTTTACGAGGCCCCCTAGATGATGAAGTCATTTCTGAGAAATTTTATCTGGGCTTAGTGTCAGCAAAAGTTAAATTTATTTGCCACCCAATAGATGATACTGAAAACGATATTGTTTTAGAAACAGAGGAAATTGATAGCAAAAAGTCCTTAGAAAAAACGAAATTAGAAAGATTGGAAGAAATTTTTAATGAGACTATTCGTTCACGAAGAGAGCTTAATTTCGCATATCGAAACTGGAAATTGATAAATGACCCTAAAAAAGTCGACTCCAGTGACTCCAGCAAGAGAGAACAAGCTCTAATACGTTATCAGGAAGTTAAGCGTTTGTTGAATTAGTGTGATCAAATAAGTTCTATCAGTCCTTTATCTTGCCATTTTTGGAGATAACTTAAAGCGGAAGGAAGTGGTATTTGCAAATCTTCCGCAATTTGTTCGACAAAACGCTCTTTGGGAAGAATAGGAAGGATATCCATTAATAAGCGAAGCTTTTGCTGGGACTCATCCACGTGTAACCCAAAAGCTGATTGACCAGGGTCTATATATAAGTCATATTGAGGATTAGCTACAGAAAGAATTCCCTCAAATTTCTTACGCATCAAAGTGCTTTTTTCGATTTGATCAATTGTATCCAAAAAAATCTTTATTGAAGCATGCAAGGCATCTTTTGTAATAATCGAAGGGTTATCTTTGTCGCAATGGTACTCAGGGTAGGGAAAGCGAGATAAACTACACATTGGGATGCCATAGCTTTCCCAAACCATCTCATCATTGCAGATTATACTCCGAAAAGGGCCTTCACGAGAATCTTTTTGATCTTTAAGTAGATTAGATAAAATGTGTTCCATTCGTCCTTTGCTTCCGTAAGAGTGCTGTAAAGCCAAAGGAGTATTCGAGCCTAACATTTCCAGAAAGCATGACTCTAACACATGATCTAAAATGCGAGGTATTTTGCCAAGGTAATAAGCAGAGCCAATGATCTCTTGAAGTAAGACCAAGCGGTAAGTGAATTTTGTTTTCCGATTTAAAAGATGATGGAAGATCTCCACGGCCACGGCCACGCCTGCTAAATCATCATTTGCCATCCCCCCATGGTCTAAATGGGCGACAAAAACAAATGTTTCGGGGTTTTCCCCTAAATGAGTATGCTCAGCAATTTTTAAATACCCTTCAGATTCATTGGTGAGGATATCAACCTGGTAGGTGCCATCTTCAAGTGCATCCAAAAATTGCTTAGAAACACAAAAGCCCCAATCCCGTTCCCAGGGGCGATAATTTTGCCTAAAATGATAAGGAACCGCGTCAGGGAAGCGCGCATCGCAGTGGAGATGTTTGATCAATTCTTCTTTAGGAACAAAGCCTGAAAAAGGTTTTGAAAGACCAATTACATGCAATGGCTGGGTGGCTTCAAAAATGACCTTGCCGTCTTTGCGAATTTGACCGCGCACTAAATCCCATTTAGGGGGAATCTCCCAGCCATTAAAATGTTCGTCACCCGCAAAATTGTGAATTTTTAGAGGGAGAAGGGTATTAATTTCTTCTAGAGCTTTATCATAATCCGTTGAGCAAAAATTGCGGTTGTATAGATAGAGCTCTTCAACAAGTTTATAGGCGAGATTTCCAAACATGATACATTTCCTTTAGCGGCTGGTCACTCCATCAAAGGGAATTTGGCCAGGGATAAATTTTGGAGGATTTTTTAAAAAATAATAAATGTTTTTTTCCAAACACTGAATGCCTAACTGGTAGGCTTGCTCGGCATCGACAACCAGTATTCTGCCTTTCCCAACAGGCTGAGATTTGGCAATTCCTTGCTTTAGCAGTAATTCTTCAAAGGGTATGAGAAAATATTCAATTTCATAATTTAGATAACGCACAGCGCTGACAGGATTACCTAGCACGGCTTTTCCATCCCGCAGCACCGGGGTTGCATAGAGTTTCCAGTACATGTGGGGGACTCCAACGGCCTGTTCAATATGGTGTACATATGTCATTGTTTCTACACCAATGCCAACGAAAACGATTTTGGCTTTTTGTTGACGTAAACGATGCCAGGGAGAGTTTACTCCATAGCCACTTAAGGAGTCCCCGCCTGAAATAAGTTCGGCTTTTGCTCCTAGAGAAGCGATACTTTGCAAAGGATTACAGCTACGGACGGCATTGGGTAACGCAGTGAGATAGCTGCTAAAAGCTCCTAAAGATTTTGAAACAGGGGAGTGTTTTGTATCGAAAGGCTCCCCAAAGCGTGCGTATTCGTAAAAGTAGGCAGGAACTGCAAGAGTGCCAGAACTGCCTACGACGTTTTGAAAAGCTTTTAAGTAAAAAGCAAGAATTTCTTCTCGATGTCTAGCTCCTTCAATTCCCCCTAGCATCATCAAGTTGCTGTGGATAAGAAGCGTGTCGCCGGTTTCGATTTTCAGATTTTTTAAGCCATTTTGTAGATCGTTTTGGGTGAGCATCTATTCCTCTTTTAGACCGAAAGGCCTCCATCAATGACAATTGTTTGACCAGTAATAAATTGACCTTTTTCTGAAAGAAGTAACTCGATCAAAGGATAAATATCGGAGAATTCAGTAAGTCTTCCAAGCGGTGTACGGCGGATGATGGAATTTTGCTGCAGCTCAGATAAAGAGTCTGAAAGATCAGTTTTCATGTAACCAGGGGCTATTGTATTGACAGTAATTTGTCTTGAGCCTACTTCACGCGCCAGACTGCGTGTCATGCCATCCAAGGCCGCTTTAGTGGAGGAGTAGGCCACTAATCCTTTGGCTCCTCTTAAACCAGCAACAGAGCCGATGGAAAGAATACGCCCGGCTTGGTTATTTGCGAGCATGTTTCTTAAACAATGCCGAGTTAAAATCAGTGATCCCATCAGATTTACAGACAGCATTTTTTCTATTTCAATTTCCGGCAAAGTAGCAAATACGCCATCGACGGCAATAGCGGCATTATTAATGACTCCATAGATGTTGCCGTGTTTTTGGAAAGCAGAAGTACAAAAAGTCTCCAGTTCTAGGGCTTTGCTAATGTCCACAATGGCGAAATTGAATTGTGCAGGGTAATTTTGGCTTAACCGGGTTGTTTCAATAGTGGCATGCCGACTGAAAGCACTGACGCGGTAGCCGCTTTTCAGCAAGCTTTCTACTAAAAAGAGACCAAACCCTTTTGATCCTCCAGAAACTATCAAATGCTTAGCTTTTTCGGATTTTTTTTCCGTTGCTTGAGATTGCAAAATGATCCACCCTCCGAATGATATGAGGAACTTTGTAATCCTCTAAAAGTTGTTTTAATTTTTTTTTAATGAGCGCTTCATCAAATAATGCCTCGGGAGTCATTTTTACATCGGCTGCGATTAGCGCCCCCACTAAGGAACTTTTTTGCTCATAGACAAAGCAGTCTTCAATTTCTGGCAGAGACTTAAGAGTTTGTTCTATCTCTTCAGGAGAAACCTTACGTCCTCCCGTATTTATGCGTCCATCTTTACGTCCCACAAAATAAATTCTCTCCCCCTTGATTTCGATGAGATCCCCGGTGGAGATCCACTGATCTTTTGCGGGGAGAGTGTGTAAGTAACCCTCCATACTTTTCGGGGAGCGTACTTCAAGTTCCTGCTCTTCGGCAATACGTAATTGCGTGCCATTTTTGCTTGTTTTTTTTAAGAAATCTAGTGGAAAACCTGCTTGTCGATCAGAAACCACTATCGCTGAACCGGCCTCAGTTGAAGCGTAGATATGAGTTAAATGCAGTGGATGAAAGAAAGTTTCGACAAGGTCAATAGTGGTTTGATCAACAATTTCGCCGCCGAGCGTCGCCTGTAATAGTTCAGGGAGTGCAAGTTTTTGAGGCCAGGCGGCAATGAGCATTCTCCAAAAAGTCGGCGTTGCGGAAATGATTTTAATTTGATATTTCAAAAGATCATGCGCAATCTGCTCAAAATGATTTTCCCCGTAGTAGATTCCTCCATGAGTATTGTAGGCAGCGAAGAAAACCTGAATGCCGGCATATCCCCAAGGGGCATAGCTCAAAAGCCAAATTTTATGATGTAAAGAAACAGGTACAAAAAAAGAAGAGGATTCAATGGCTTCCCAGCGATGCAGCGCAATTTTGGGCTCGCCGGTGGTAGCTGAGGTGAAAATGCCTAAAAAAGGAAGTGTTTTGGCAGATGAGATTGGGAATTCTTGCGTCTCCTCTCCGACATACAGAGAAATTTGCCTTTCATTAAGCAATTTCGTGACTTGAACTTCTTTTAGAGTTGGGGGACAAACGTATAAGCTGATGTTAAGTTCTTTAGCAGCAATAAGCGCGGCATAAAGCTTAGGGATCGAGGTGGTTTTAATAAGAACTTGATGGTGCGTTTTAAATGCATCTTTACACACTGCCACACTTGCTTGGAAATCTATGCGTGAGAGGGTATGTTCTGTGAAATACAGAAAGTCTTCATTCATAGAGTTTTGCCAATTCTTCAATGGTCGCAAATGGAATAAAACCTGATTTAAAAGGGTCTTTTCCTGTCTTTTCCTCAAGTTTAACGACAATAATGGCTAAATCCAAAGAATCAAGCGGTGTCTCTGTTAAAATATGCGTGTGTGAAGTCAGGGGAGTCTGCGGATACGCATGTTCCTTGATCACTTCTTCAATGAGGTGTATGATTAAATCTTGCATATGCGGCTGTGTCATGGATCCTCTTTATGCGGTTAAATAGACAAGGTAAGCTTAGCTTATGCATCCTTTTTTATTTTTCCAATCAAAAGGAAAAAGAGTATACAGAAAATACTAGGAATCGGATATTCAAATTTAGAATTTAGAGGGTAGATGAGTCAAATAAACGCGACCAAAAATTGGCAAATTCTTAAAACACTTCAAGCAACAGAACTGCCTGAAGTAAAAAAAGATGTGGCGGTTTTGACCAATAATCGCTTTCAGACCCCTAAAACAAGTTTGGTCATTTTTCATTTTCAACCCCATTTTTTTCAATCCCCGGCAGTGAGATTAAAAGCTTGTACGATGCAACGGGAAACAGTTGAACAAAAAGATGTGTACATTATCGATGATTTTTTTCTTGAAGAGGAAAGCCAAGAACTTAGGGAAGTCACGGCTCGAGCTGCCTTTTCCCGAAGCATCTATGCCGATCACGAAAGTAATGAAAAAGGGGAACATCCTTCCCGTTCGATGGACAATAAAGAGCGTTGGCAATTTTTTGCCAATCCTCCTCAAGCCATTAAAGAAGTGTATAAATGGTTAAGTTTCATTGCGCATGAATTGAAGGCGGATATCACGACATTACCCTGGGATCTTTGCGATGCGAATATTTGCGCGCCCGCATTTGCAACGAATCGGATTGAGTACAGATCGCCGCAAAGTTCAACCTTAGGACGCCATAAAGATTATAATACTGAAAAAGGAGTGGCCTTTGGCATTCCGATGCTTTACGCGGACACCCCGACTTTCTACCCAAGTCAGTTCGTCAATGGCGAAGCGCAGAAGCCTTGGCTGGTATCTCTCATGGTGTATACGGCAGATGAGACCTTCAAGCCTGAATTTGGCATGGGAACGGCTTTTTTCAAGGACAATGGAGAAACCGCCTTACAATCGGAATGTCGCAATATGCGCATGGTGCTATTTGAAGGAGATATTATCCACAGCATCGAAGAATCAAAGATCTCTCCAGATTTAAACACATGGAGAGTCTCTTATGTCTATAAACTCTGTATAAATCCGCGCGAACTTCATCAGGATTTAAAGAGCGAGTTTTATAAATTAATGAAGCAATACAATGAACAACTTTAGA
>Ga0105044_10001790_pt1 | contig 29170 bp, 25 predicted proteins | sample MAT01_FD_78092 | JGI IMG/M metagenome (GOLD analysis project Ga0105044, IMG submission 78092) | Freshwater microbial communities from Lake Fryxell liftoff mats and glacier meltwater in Antarctica - MAT-01 | ecosystem: Environmental > Aquatic > Freshwater > Ice > Liftoff microbial mat | place...
AAGGTTTGCAGGAAATTAAGCGCGGTGCGCTCAGCGCTCAGCAGCGCGCGCGAGTGCGCGGAAATTTCAAGCAGCACCGAATTTGCCTGCACCGTTTCGCCATCATTTGCGCACCATTGCATTTGCGCATTGGGTGCAAAATGCAAAAACGACGCTTGCGCCCACGGACGCCCGGCCAAGACAAATTCTTGCCGGGCAATGATTCTGGCAGTGCCTTTTTGCCCAGCCGGAATCAGCTCAGCGTTGATATCGCCGCTGCCGATGTCTTCGGCAATCGCGTTTTCTACGTTGCGCGCTAGTGCTTCTTGCTCGCGTTCGCTCAGCTGCATATTCGGGGCTTAATAATCAATTTAGATGGCTCGTAACGTACATTACTTGACTTAACCGGGCTCGCCAATCGTGCCTTCAGGGACAGCGTCGCTTTCGGCCTCAACCACACGCTCCGCAGGTGCAGGTGCTGCGGCGCTGCTTTTTAGCCGTTCAACGATGGCATCGAGCGCCCGGTCAAACAGCGGCACATCCTCTAAAATCTCGGCCGAACCCGCGCGCAATTCAGCCGCTAAGCCCCACACGGTTTTATCACCGACTTTCAGACCTTTGCGGTTAACGAATAAATATTTCGCACTGATCGGGCTGATCCACGACAGCTTGGCACGTTCAATATGACCGACCTTGTCGCGAAACTCGACCCACGTTCCCACTTTGATTGCGCGTGCAGTTTCAACATAGGCATCGTCAAAAACTTCGCCTTCCTCGTCGTCTTCTTCGCCTTTTGCGCCCAAAACAATTTCGTCGACAAAATTGGTGTCATCGTTGGCGCTTGGCGGCGGCGTGAACTTAGCCTTTTCTTCAACGATCAGCATTGTGCTTTCATCGTCGTCAAAGGTTGGCATACCGGCTGCAATGTCATCATTGGCAATTTCGCGCGGCATCGAAACTTCCAGCAACACCGCGTAAAGCTTGTTAAGTTCGGCAATTAAGTGATTAACATCAGCTTCTTGATAGGCCACTAAGCTCAAGCCCTGACGCAGCGCCTTTTCCAGCTCTGGCACCAGGGCGCGCAGTCGCTGCCGCTCGTCGTCGGTGTCTTTGCGCTGAGCACTCCAAATTAATTCGTCTGCAACCCGCAATGACGCTTGCCATTGATGCGAATTTTCACCCTGACGCAGGGACGTTAAAACCAAAACATTCGCCCAAGGCCGGGTTAGCACATGGCGAATAACCTCCGGCACGGGCTTACCTTCCATGCGCAGCAAAATCTCCTTTGCTGCCAATTTGCGGGCAGAGTGCAGCTTTTCCCGGCCGCGCGCGGTTTCAGTCGTGCGTTGTTCTGCAACATCAGCGCGTTTCTTGAGGCCTGCAAAAAACTCTACAAATGACAGATATTCGCGCTCAAAAATGCCGGTGTCTTCATCAAAATCTTTCAGCAAACTTTCGACAATTTGGCGAATGCGCTGGAACAGGCGATGATCTTTATCGGATTCTTCACTCCAACCGACACCTGCTTGCGCCAACTCGTCCAATAAGCGGCGCGCCGGGTGCTCTTTTTTCGCAAAAAGATGCTTATCCAAAATCGCCACTTTCAGATAGGGAATCTGCAAGCGTGCCAGCTGCGCTTGAATTTCAGCGGGCAGGTTTTTATCTTGCAAAATGAACTCAAAAAGCATGCCGACAAGGTCAATCGTGTCCTCGTCGGCAGCGGTTACTTTGTGATCCGAGCCACCGATTTTTTCAGCCTGCTGGATTAGCTCACCTTTAACTTGCGCAACCGCCTGCGCGTTTGGCACACCAAATCCAAACCCTTGATTTTGCTGAAAATTTTGCGGCGCACCCGCTTGGTTTTGCAAAATGGAAAGGGCGTTGATTAAATCACTGGCGGAAAGCGTTGGCCCCTGCGCCTGCATGGGTGCTGTGGGCTGAAATGCTGCGTAGCTGTTTGTGCCGCTGTTATTGTTGTTGGTATTGGCAAAATTTTGCTGGCCGCCATAGCCCGCATGGCGCGCCGCGAGCAAGGTGCGCAAGGAATTAAATACTTCTGCCTGCAGCGCAGACTCTGGCGATTGCCCGGCGTAATCCCCAGCACCCATGCCAGACATACCCTGCTGGGGCATCCCCATATTGCCCATGTTGTGTTGTGGCCCGCCCATGCCGTGCGGCATGCCAACGCCCGGCATGCCCATGCCAGCCATAGATTGCTGGGACTGGCTTGGATTGCCCGCATAGTCACTGCCCGCTACCGCTTGATCCGCACTCAGACTATCCGGAGCCCCCGCATTTGGCATATTGCTGTTGCCGCCGGGCCTGCGTTGCTGCTGTAAGCCGCCATGGCGAAGCTGCGGCAATACGCCGCCTTCCACTAACTGCTGATTGAGCTCCTCGTAAAGCGTATCCAGACTACCGACAACGTGTTTGTCAAAAAGCTTCAGGATGATGAGCTTGATCGTCTGCATCTCGCCGTCTAGCTCTTTGAGCGTACCTTGGAAGGCTTTAATGATGTTTTTTGGGCCAACAGGATTTTCGTCGTCACTAATTTTCGCGCCATTTACCAACACGCTAAGCCGTTGATTCATCGTAAATAAAACGCGTGATGATTTATTTTCAGCTTTGCCCGCCATACTAGAACTGGCAAGCGATTCCTCTAACTCCGCTTCGTCAATTAACGACAGCCCGATTTCCTGCTGCCTTTGCGCATCAATCGCACGCCGGTTCGGCTGAACGAACTCAGCGAAAGATTTGCTCAAGCCGTCCTGCGCCGCGCGCTCCATCGCAGGACGCTTTTTGCGAACTTCGCGCATGCCATCAAAAAAGCGCGTTTGGATCGAGTTATTTTCGGCCTTTTCCGCCATGTCAAAGAGCGCGTCATCAACGCCGTCAAACATACCGCTAATCATTGCACCTACGCGCTTGAGCGCACTGGTTCGCAGGGATTTAACAATTTCGGCAAAGCGTTCATTGGGCGCACCCGCTTGCAGCGCTTGCCGCTGTTGCAGATCAATAACCTTATTGGGTTCGTAAGTACTGCTCATTCGTGCATACCTTTAAGCTGCATTGATCACAACGGCCCTGACACGTGCGTGCCTGATTCAAAAGTGCCCGATTCAAGAGTGCCCGATTCAAGAGTAGCTGAGTTTCTGAGAATAACAGGGCTGGCGCGCATCGGTTTACAAAGCAAGACAATAAAATGACTAAAACTGCAGCGAATTTAAGCAATAAAGCTTTAATTTGGATGTTTTGCCAAAGCAAAACAAATTCAAGTTGCACCTACCCACGTGGGAAGTCGTGAAATTGCAGCGTCGCGATTCCCTCTTCAGGCAAAAGTACCGGGATGCCATCTTCAATTCGATAGATAATTTTGCCATCAGTCGTTAGTAGCCCTGCGTTAAGCAATCCTGACACGACTTGGGCGTCAACATTTAATGCGGTGCCCGCCGATATTTCCTTGTTTAACGCCGCTAATTGTTTGGCGCTCAACGGCACCAGCGGTACTTTGCTGACGGGGCAACAAATTATGTCCAATAGTTTTCGATCAATTGCAGCCATGATGTACTCAGAAAATTGCTAAGGCGCTAGAATCGCGCGCTTTCGCGCTGCTGGGAAGCCCAAAATGTCCGAAGATGTTAAATCTGCTGGAAAAGTCAATGCAAACAGCATTGAGAACACGCAAGCGCTGGCCGTTTGCGTCGGCATCGTGATGGGTTCAAAAAATGATTGGCCGACGCTTAAACCTGCGGCGGACATGCTTGAACAATTTGGCGTCGCTTTTGAAGTACGCGTGGTTTCGGCGCACCGAACACCTCATTTATTGCATGAATATGGTCAAAGTGCGCGCGGTAGAGGGCTCAAGGTGATCATTGCCGGTGCGGGGGGCGCGGCGCACTTGCCTGGAATGTTGGCGGCATTAACGCCCTTGCCTGTTTTGGCGGTGCCGGTGCAAACGAAAACGCTGAACGGTATTGATTCATTGCTTGCCATCGTTTGCATGCCCAAAGGCGTGCCGGTTGCCACGTTTGCAATCGGTGAGGCCGGCGCTGCGAACGCGGCGCTGACAGCGATCGCGATTTTTGCGTTATCTGATCGCAACTTAGCCGAGAAGCTCGACGCATTTCGCGCCGCACAGACCGCACAAGTGCTCGCGCAAGGGGACCCACGCTTATGACGACGCAAATCAAGCCGCATTCCAACGCACCGGCACGCGCTAGCGTCGGCATCGTCGGCGGCGGCCAGCTGGCACGCATGTTGGTACTCGCTGGTGCGCGCATCGGTTTACGCTTTAAAATATATGATCCGTCGCCCGACGCGTGCGCCGGTGCGCTTGCGCCATTGACCTGCGGCGCATTTGCGGACGCCAACGCCCTGCTGGCATTTGCCCGGGATTTAGATGTATTGACCTTCGATTTTGAAAACGTACCGGCCAGCACTTTGGCGGCATTGGGCCGTGATATCAAAATTGCGCCGAATCCAACGGCGTTGGCGATGGCGCAAGATCGCTTGAGTGAGAAGCAAGCCTTTACGCAACTTGGAATTCCGGTAGCACCGTATCGCGCGGTCAGCACCAGCAGCGAGATGCAGCAAGCAGTGGCCGAGTTAGGCGCGCCTGGCATTTTGAAAACGCGAACCCTAGGCTACGATGGCAAAGGCCAAACGCGCGTCAATTCCATAGATAAAGCACAGGCGGCCTTTGAAAGTTTGGGCCTAAGCCCCTGCGTATTTGAGCAAATGGTGCCGTTTAGCCGCGAGTTGTCCATCATTGCGGTGCGGGGGCAAAACGGTGAGTTTTGCTGCTATCCATTGACTGAAAACGTGCATGACGCCGGAATTTTAGCCGTAAGCCTAGCGCCAGCGCGCGTCAGCGAAGAACTCAACGCTTTAGCGGTGTCCTATGCGCGCAAAGTGGCCGAGCACATCGACTATGTCGGTACTTTTGCCCTCGAATTTTTTCATCTAACCGATGCGCAACATGGGGAGAGCCTAGTCGTCAATGAAATGGCCCCGCGCGTACACAACAGCGGCCACTGGACCATTGAAGGCGCGGAATGCTCGCAGTTCGAAAACCATCTGCGCGCCGTGACGGGCTTGCCGCTCGGCAGTACCACGCTACGTCAAGCGTCTTTGATGCTCAATTGGGTCGGCGAATTGCCGGATGCCGTGCCGCAGTTAAGCTGTGCAAACTTGGCGTGGCACGATTATGGCAAGTCAGCGCGTGCCGCACGCAAAGTTGGGCACAGCACGCTTTGTGCCGACTCGTTGGAGTTACTGTCAGTAAAATTGGACGCGCTTGAACGGTCTGAATCAACCCGCGCAGGTACGTTGGCGCAAGCGCTGCTTAATCGCTATTTGCGCCCCTAAATGGGACGCCTTCCAAATCTGGCAGCATCCAGAACGCCGAAATCGTGCGCCCGGGGCGCATGCGGCCAGGCGCTCGTGCTGCCATGCGTAATAAATTTCTATGAGTGAGAAGTCCTTATGAGCGATTGGATCGTAGCCGGCCCACTCAGCGATTTGCTGCCCGGCGAATTTTTAGCACTCGAGGTCGATGGCGTCATGGCCGCAATCTATAACATTGACGGCGCACTCTATGCGATCGAAGATGTGTGCACCCACGATGGCGGCGAGCTAGCCGGCGGCCCGCTGGTTGGCACCACAGTGGAATGTGTGCGCCACGGTGCGGTATTTGATCTGAAAACCGGCGATGCTCTGTGCGCACCGGCGTACACGCCAACGATTACGCTGGAAACGAAGGTTGAAGATGGTGTGATTTGGATTCGGGATCCGCGGTTTTGAGCGCCCAAATTCGCGTCATTCCCGAATGTTTTTGTCGGGGATACAGCTTCTAAGCGGCTTGCGTTTACTGGATTCCAGCCTAAAGCATGCGGGAATGCCGAATTTAGCTGCGAAACACGGGAAATTTATTCCCCACCCAACTAATCTTCTCTAGCACCACACATTTCTAGGTGTATGCTTACCCCGACGCCGCAGCAACGGGGCGCCGCCTGAGTCGAGGTATGCATGGACGAGGATGAGTAACAAACGCCGCTGAGCGCCCCCAAAAAGCGTTCAGCGGTATTTTTTTGGCACGACGGATAGGTTTTTATGGATTATTTGACTGAACTTGCGGCGCAGTCCCGGCAAAGCCCGGCGCTGATTCGGGGTAGCGCTGAACAAGCGGCTGCACTCGCCCGATTCCAGCTATTTTTCGCGGACTTTTCGCCGCAAAAAATTGATGTGTTACTGGATAAAACCTACGCCAAAGACGCGTGGTTTAACGACACTCTGAAAACCATTCGTGGCCGTGACCAGATGCGCACCTATCTAAAGCACAGCGCGGAGGCCGTCGAAAGCTGCGTCGTTGAGGTCAAAGAAACTTTGAGCAACGATACTGGCGATTATTACATTCGCTGGGTCATGACGATTCGCTTCAAGCGTTTCAAAAAAGGTCAGGACACTCAAACGATTGGCATGAGCCATTTGCGTTTTAATAGCGAAGGGTTAGTCTGCTTCCATCAGGATTATTGGGATTCAACAGCTGGTATTTTTGAGCATATTCCGGTGCTAGGCTGGATGATCGGCAAAATCAAAGCGCGTTTATGAAGCAACGACTAAAACATCGAGTTAAAAGGTTGTTGCAATTGCAGCGATTCGTTCTGGCTGTTGTTTGTGCCTTTGTAGGAAACAGCGCATATGCCTTCCCACCCGGCGGTGGCGCGCACGGCGGTGGCCACGGAAAAATTCCCGAGCCCACGACGGTGTTGCCGTTAAAGGCGAATCTAGAACACGACCTTTCTATCCACGATGGCATTGTCGATGCAGTTACCGGGCCTGTAAAAGCAGCTCTTTCGGTGCGGGTTGTGAAACTTGAGCCGCATTCGGTGGTGGTGGAAATCCATAATTTAAGCGCCGACACGTTAAAGCTCAGCCTTTATCAAGTGATGCAAGACGGACGCTATGCCCCAACTTCAAGTTGCCCCTTAAAACCTGGCATGTCTAGTTATGAAACTTGGGTGGAAGTTTTTGATGCCATCGGTTTTGGTGCGGTAAAAGTGTTGGCGGCGGATGAAGCATTAGTGTGCGAATAGCGCGGTTTACGCTGCACATTCCTCGCTAAGCTAACGGCAATCGCCTACCCTTACGTCAATCCCGTAGGAGCAGACATTATGAGCGATCCGGTCGCTACCCCCGCCGCCAACCCAAGCACGTCGGCTATTTCAAGCGCGCCAGCAAAGTCAAAAAAGTGGATATTTCGACTTGTACTTGCGGTGCTTGCGGTGCTTCTTACCGTTAATTTGGTACTGATGTGGGTCTGGAGCCGTGAACCAAAGCCTTTTGAAATTACCGAGACCACAGCCCCTTACGCGCCAGCCGGGCAAAGGCCGGTGACGGGCGTTGCTGTCGTTGGCACTCTGATTCGCTTAAACGAAGGCCTGCTGAACAAAACGGGCGGCTATATCAGCAATGACATCGCGCCGCCGGGCGTGTTTCTAGACAACATTTCAAACTTCGAATTTGGTGTGCTGCAGCAGCTACGCGATTTAGCCAGCACACTGCGTAACGAATTTAGCCGCTCGCAGAGCCAATCGGTCGCGGACAAAAATCTGGAAAATGCACAACCGCTGCTGATGTATCCCAACGATCGCTGGGTCGTGCCGACCACGGAGGGAAAATATCGTGAGGCCAACGTAGAGCTCAAAGCCTATTTGGCGCGCCTAACTGATCCGAACCAGCCGAGCGCGCAATTTTATGCCCGCGCCGATAATTTAGAAGCCTATTTGCGTTTGGTGGAAAAACAGCTGGGTTCGCTGTCGCAGCGCTTGAGCGCATCGGTAACCCATATGCGCCACGACACAGATTTAGCTGATGATCCAAACGCCACGCAAAGCACGCCAGGGCCTGCGGCATCGGGTGAACCGATGTTCGTGCAAACGCCATGGCGCAAAATTGATGACAATTTTTATGAAGCCCGCGGCGCAGCTTACGCGTTGCTCCACATTTTGAAAGCCATTGAGGTTGATTTTAAGCCGGTGTTAGATAACAAAAATGCCGAAGTAAGCGTGCGTCAAATCATCGCTGAGCTAGAACAAACGCAGGTTCAGATTTGGAGCCCGGTGATTTTGAACGGCGGCGGCTTTGGCTTTTTCCCCAATCACAGCCTAGTCATGGCGAACTATATTTCACGCGCTAGCGCCCAAATTGCAAATTTGCGCGCGCTACTCGCCCGAGGCTGATAGATGGCTTTGAGTTTTCGGCGAGCGCACGCCAGCGATGTGCTGCGCATTGTGGCGTTAGTTGAATCAGCTTATCGCGGTGAAAGCAGTCAAAACGGCTGGACGACTGAGGCTGACCTATTAGACGGGCAGCGCACAAACGCTGCGGAAGTATCGGGCCTGTTGGTTGCGCCGGCCAGCCAGATCATTTTGGCGTTCGACGGTGAAGCGCTACTCGCCAGTGCGCATATACAAATGCATGACGATGGCTGCCATTTTGGCATGTTCGCGGTGGTGCCAACGCTGCAGGGTGCGGGCGTGGGTAAAGCGCTGCTGGCTGAGGGCGAGCGTCGCGCAGTAGCAGATTTTGCCGCAACCGAGATGCGCATGTGGGTGATATGGATGCGGGAAAGCCTGATTGCATTTTACCGCCGGCGCGGATATCGCCTAACCGACGAGCGGGAAGAATTCCCATATGGCGATGTCAATTTCGGGCAACCCAAACGCGATGATTTATACTTTATCGTAATGAGTAAAGTCTTGTGTTGAGCCTTGTTTTAGCGCGTGTATTCAACGTACTGAGTCAATCAAGCGAGTTTCTTTGAAATGACAATCCGCCAATGATGATTGCAAAGCCGACTACGACCTTGGTGGATGCACCGCCTACTGCGCCGTCATCTGGAGCCGCGCGACAAAACCAGCCGCAGCTTTTGAGCCTATTGGACGAAATTATTGCTGGCAAGCCGGATGCTTTGGGCGCGCTGTATGATTTGAGCGTTGATGCACTGAAGGCTCTAGTGCTGCGGTTGGTGCGCAACCACGCCGATAGCGACGATGTACTGAGCGAAGTTTATAAGCAAGTTTGGGAGCGTCCACGGCAATACCAGGCCGAACGTGGCCCGGTAATGGCTTGGCTGTTCGTAATTGCCAGAACCCGCGCGCTGGATTTACTGCGCAAGCGTCGAAATAGCGTTGATTTAGCAAGCGTTGCATCCAGCGCCCACCAGGACGCCGATACGCCAGAGCCAAAAGCGGATGATTTGTTACAGTCTATCCAAGAGTCTTCACATATTCATCGCGCGCTACTGCAACTAAGTGCTGAGCAGCGGCGTATGTTGGATTTAGCCTACTTTCAAGATATGTCACACCAAGAAATTGCAGATTCAACTGGCATGGCGCTGGGCACCGTGAAAAGCCACATACGACGGGGCCAACAAGCACTCAAAGAAGTGCTCGAAACACAAGGACTGCGCCCGTGAACGTGTCGAGCGATCATAATTTTATGAGTCAACCAAATTTGGAAAACGGCAGCGTTTTTATTGGCCTTGCGCAAGCGCTAACACCGGTCAAGGCCAATGACGCGTTACGAACGCGCGTGCTGGCAAACGCCACCGCACGTCCGAAACATTTGCTGCAAACAGAAGAGGGTGAGTTTGTACGCGTGCTAGCGGGCGTTTACGTCAAGCAACTGCGTGCGGATGACCAAACAGAAACCGGCCTCTGGCGTCTGGAGCCCGGTGCGATCATTCCGGCGCACGGGCACAAGCATGAAGAAGAATGTTTAGTTCTTTCCGGCAGCATCAGCTATGCCGGACGTATGCTGTCGAGTGGTGATTTTTTAGGCGCCGCTAAAAATGAGCGGCAAGGCGCAATCACGAGCGCCACCGGCGCACTGCTGTTAATCCGTGGCGAATTGCGCGCCTGCTAGTGTCCAGACACGCGGATTCAGATTTGGCTGTAGCGGACGCTTTGGCGCAATTTCAAGCGACGGTGCTACAACGCAACCGCAGCCGTCTGCATTTTGGCAAACTCCCATCCGCTAACCGCCGCGCGGATGGCGCGAACCCGCTGTGCGGTGATCAACTGTCCGTCGAGCTTGAGGTCTTTGACGGCCAAATTCTTCAGAGTCGATTTCATGGCGAGATGAGCGCGATCTCAATCGCCGCTGCAGAGATTTTGTGCACTCAAATTGAGCGCTTGAGCCTGCCCCAAGCCGAACAGGTTCTGCGAGAAGCGCAAGCGATGCTCGCCGGACGCCTGGATTTAGCAAGCGCGAATGAATTCCATTGCTTTGAGGCAGTGCGGCGCTATCCGAGCCGCCTGAAAACCGCGACGCTGCCGGTCGCGACACTGTTGGCAGCAGTGCTGGGCAATGCAACGCGGGTCAGTACGGAATAGCCAGCAAAGCTAAACCCAATCGCGCGGCTGTAAATATTCGCTGAGTTCGGCCTCGGCGCTGCCCGCTTTTGGTACGTAGCCATATTCAAAGCGCACCTCGGGCGGCAGGCTCATTAAGATACTTTCAGTGCGCCCGCCCGATTGCAGGCCGAACAGCGTACCGCGATCCCAAACCAAATTAAATTCGACATAGCGACCGCGGCGATACAGCTGAAATTGGCGTTCGCGGCCCCCGTATTCTGTCAATTTGCGCTTTTCGACGATCGGCTGATAGGCGTCAAAAAAGCCGTTAGCGACGGCACGCAGGTAACTAAAGCATTGATTGAACCCGCCCTCGTGCAAATCGTCAAAAAACAAACCGCCGATACCACGCGCTTCGGCGCGATGCTTCAGATAAAAGTATTCGTCGCACCATTTCTTGTAAGCGGGATATTTTTCCAAACCAAACGGGTCTGATAGCGCTTTCGCGACACCGTGCCAATGCCGAACGTCCTCTAGAAATGGATAGAACGGCGTCAAATCAAAGCCACCGCCAAACCACCAAACCGGCGCACTGCCCTCCTTCGTGGCTTGAAATAGCCGCACGTTCATATGCGTCGTCGGAACGTAAGGGTTGCGCGGATGGAATACCAAACTAACGCCCATCGCACGAAAGCCACGTCCGGCAAGCTCCGGACGTGTGGCCGAAGCCGACGGCGGCAGGCTTAGACCGCGCACATCAGATAAGCCCACGCCCGCCTGTTCGAAAACTTTGCCGCCTGCTAAAACGCGTGTACGACCACCGCCGCCGCCGATTGCTTCGGGACGCGTCCAAATATCCTCGCGAAATTTTGCCTCGGGCTCAAAACTTTCTACCAAAGCACACAGGCGATCTTGTAAGGCTGATAAAAAACTATAGACGCTATCACTATCAAGCGAATCCGGCCCGCCCAGCTCTAAGTCCTGCGCCATTTTAAGGCTTGCCCAATGTGTTTTTAGTACCCAGCATGCGCGCTAATAAATCTAAGGCGCGGCTGACTTCCGGGCTTTGTAAGCTTTCTAACGCGGGTTTTGCCGCCAGCGCTGCGGCTGGCGCTTTCCCAGGAATGGGCGCTTTCCCAGGAATGGCAGGTGCAGGCTTCGGAATTACCACCGCCACTGGCTTTGCTTGCACTAGCACAGCTTCGGCCTTGTGCTGAACCGGTGCTGGCACTGGCGGAGACACCGGCATTGCCGATGGTTGCAAATCCGGCATTTCAGCGGCGCTTGCCGGAACTGAGTCAGGTTCGTGGCCGCTTGCAAATGGCGAAAGCTTCTCTAACTTTGGGGTGGATAGACGATTGTAGGCGTTGCGTAGGCTGGCGCTATCACGCTCTTGCCCGAAACCATTTTCACCTTCCATGCTGATATTTTTCTTGATCGCGGAGTCCGCATAGCGCGCCGCGAATTTGAGCTCAGCTAAAAAATCAAGTTCGCGGTCTTGCGCGTTTTCCAATTGCGCAGCGGCCGATACAGTTTCAGTTTTCGCCACGTCAATTGGCTTTTCAACGACTACTGGCGCAACCGGGGCGGCCACTGCGACTTGTTCTGCCGGTTTTTGCTCCACCGCTTTTAAGCCGCGCACCCAATGTTCGCGCACGAATAAATCGTTCTCGCGCAAGACGAATTCGCCCAGTCGATCAAACACCTCAGGGCCCATAAATTCTGCGCCGAGTTGACGCTTCACCTGCGCAAGTTGATCGACGTTTTCAAAAACGAAATGCACCACGTCTTCCTCAATATGCGCACGGATATTGAGTTTAGAATTGACGTAGCCGGTCGCTTGCACACTGGCTTGCACAATTAAACCCGTCGGGCCACGCTTTTCTTCTTTGATGCCGCCTAAAAGCAGGCGTTTAAAGGTTTCTGAGACAGCGCGCACTCGGTCGTAACTATTGAGGGTCAGACGCGTCGCCTTTTCGGTGTCGACCCGGGATTTCCAGCGGATCTCTAAGGTGTATTCATTCAAGCGGCTTTCGCCAGGCACGAATAGCCAATCAAAATTGGGGATGGACTCGAAGTTTCCATAGCCCGCAATTTCAAAGCTTTGCCGCACATCGGGGCGTATTTCTTTCAGCTGTCGATTTAGTTCACGCAAAAACTTTTCGAGGTTTTGCATCGCAGGCATTGTTTCATTTTGAAAACGCTGTTTACGCAAATCTTTCGAGGCGACTTCGTTGCTTTGCTCGCCTTTGAGCGCCTGTGCGCGTTCATTCAATCGTTGCAGGAGTGACATGATCTTGAATCCAATATTTCAATCTGGTGGCGCCAGCCACAGCACCTAAAGTTAGCAGTTTTCGCATTGATTTTGGCGATAAGATCGCGCTCTAAATTACTTACTAGGTCAAAAACATGCGCAAACTCGAACTATATTATTCACCTGGCTCCGCTTCACTGGTCGTACATTGGCTACTGATCGAGCTCAATTTGCCGCACACATTGCACGCGGTGGATTTATCTAAAGCGGAGCAAAAAAGCGCTGAGTACCTGATGCTTAATCCGGCGGGCGTGGTACCGACACTGATGATCGACGCCAACCCAATCACCGAAACGGCGGCAATTTGCCTGCATTTGGCCGACAGCTTCAAAGGTAGCCGCCTGGCACCGGTTCCAGGCACCGTTGAGCGCGCGCGCTATTATCAATGGATGTGCTTTTGCGCCAACACACTGCAGCCTGCATATCGCACTTGGTTCTACCCGGCTGAAGCCGCCGGCGAAGCGAGTGCAGAAGTGGCAAAAGCCGCGGCAGGTGCAAAAATTGTCGCCGCCTGGAAACAGGTTGAAGCACATCTTTCGGCAAATGGGCCCTATCTATTAGGTGCGCAAATAACAACGGTGGACTTTATGTTGACCATGTTGATGCGTTGGTCGCGCAACATGCCCACGCCTGCGCACAACTTTCCGGCATTGAGTGAATACGCCGCACGAATGAAGTCGCTGCCCAGTTTCGCCGAGCTTTATGCACGGGAAGGTTTGACGGAGTGGAGCTAAGGGGGGATGGGGATATTGGCCCCATTTAAACTAAAAGCTTAGTTAGGCGCGCTCTAGCATTGAGAAAGTCATAGTGGCTACTGATCAACCTCGGTCGGCATTTTCCGATCAAACATGACCGCTGGCGCGCGTTTTTGCCTGCACATGGCCGGGCTGTTGGTTCTGAAAGCCTCTCGGCTGCTGGTTTTAGGCAAAAATATTGCGCAGGCTCGCTACACGATTCAGTCCATTGCAACGACATTGTTGCTTTGTCCGGAGAACCAATGCTGTACTTATCGTTAGACGTAAAAAGTCAGTTCTCGGGCCTTTTTCGCACGTCTCCAAATGGGTGAGAACGCCACGCGTCCGATTGCACATTTTTCGACTCACCCAAAGCTTTTTGCAAAGCGCAGTGTTTAGTTTGCACCGCTGAATTCAAGCGACCCAGCATATCCGCTCACTTAGCACAATCGCTGCCCTCACCAAGATAGCACACGTTCCGATTGATCCGATCAACGTCTTCGCGAGCCCTTTTAGCGCGGGCTTCGCGCTGACTTACGGTCATGCATTCTGTTTTTGCCAGCCGAGTACCGATCGCTGCAACGCGCTTGCAGACAATGCGATCTTTATCCGCACTGCGCATTGCCGACAGGACGATCTCTTGCTGATTATAAACTTCTATCCGATCTTCATCCTTTAGCTCGGTCGCGGTCACGTGGTCTTTTAACAAAGCGGCGATTTTGTTGCGCGCTGAGGTCATGCGCGCAATTCGCCCCGGTGTCATCCGGCCATATTCACCGGATCGCGCAAGCCGGATGGAGCTGTCGATCTCCGCCAAAAAGTCTTTTGCATTGGTAGCGACCGGAACAGAATTACTTGCACTCGCGCTATATGAAGCGGCGCACGCTGATTGAGACAATGTGAAGCAACTGCTAAAAATCAGTACGAATATCAACGTACGCATAATGGACTCAATCGAGATGGACGACCAAAGTAATCTAACGCAGGCGGTTTAGTGGGTCAATAAAAATATACGATTATTTTCGTAGTCTGCCTCGCAGGTCGGCATCTCGCACAGTCGGCAGCCCCTGTTTTTTGTCTGGTTTACAACAACTCGCGCGGCTCAATGCCAGCTTCGAGCAAAGCTGTCCGCAAGGGTGCCAAATAGCTTTCATAGTTACGCCATCGCCCCGATGCACTCGCATAGAGTGGCTTTCGCACTTGCCAATAGCTTGCGGTTTTGACGGTGTTTTTTAATTTGTGGAAGTCAAGTGCAGCGTTGTCCCAATCCAGCCCAAGAAATGCGAACAGGCGTGCAAGCGCGGGTTTGGGATCGCGCACGAAGTCATCGTAATCAAAATCGTAGATGCTATCGGGGTAAAGCGCCTTCCAGTGCGCCATAAGGCGACGATATTCGCCGTAGTAATGGCCAATGTCGACTAGATCGCTGGAATAGGGCGCTACTTGGTGCACCAAATGCTGCAAATAGACCGAAAGCCCGTTGTCGATCGGGTGGCGCGTGGTGTGCACAATTTTAGCGTTCGGGAAAATCCGCTTGATAAAGCCGATTAGCAAAAAATTATCCGGACGCTTATCGGTGATGTAGCTGCCTTTTGCCCCCTCGGGAAATAGCTGGGCGACATGGGCGCGATATTGATCGGCAAACTCGGCATCACGGGCGTGATCGACATTCGCAACGGACGCTGGAAACGGCGCTAGTTTTTCGGCCGCTAAGCGAATTAGAAAATCCAGCTCGCCGCCTGGGGTAACTAATGGGTGCGCTGACAAAACTTGCTCAATCAAGGTAGAGCCAGAACGGAACATGCCACAGATAAACAGTGGTGCTACAGTCGAAGTTTGAGGCAATACAATTTCAGTGGGTGTGCCAAAAACGTCGATCATCGCATTGACGAGTTTGTTCTGCTGCATGCGGTCATAGCTTCTGCCGGTTTGCCGCAACAAACAGCGATTGCCTTTGGCGTAGGCGTCAAACGCCTGATCAAAAGCGCCTAACTTGTCATAGCTGTGGCCGAGCATAAATAGAACATTTGCCCGCACCACGTGGCCGTACTGGGCCGCCGTGGTCGCCGCTTGCTGCAATTGTGCCAAGATTGGGTCATCAATATCAGTCGGCGGGCGCAAATTCGCACTGCGAGCCAGCGCTTCAAGACACAGATCTTGATGAGTGTTGTCCGCATCTCCTGCGCGCGCCAGCACGCGGTCGTAGGCGTTCAGGGCAGCCTCCCGCTCGCCGCGTTCTTCATGCAAATTGCCAAGATTCAGCAGTGCCGGCACATAGCCGGGATTAAGCGCCAAAGCCGCCTTAAGTTCGCATGCCGCAGCGTCGTCCCGGCGCAGATGATCGGAATAAATCACGCCGCGATTTAAGTGCACTTCTTCCGGGCGCTTGACGCCGCGTTTGAGCGCTTCGGCAAACGCATCCAAGGCCTCTTCATACTGGCCTTGAGCTTTTAGCAAATAGCCTAATTCGTACCAGCCCTCGCTTACTTCAGGGCGCATTGCCAGTATTTTTCGGAACAGTGCGATGGCTTCGGGTATGCGCCCTTGTCCATGCAGCTTCGCGGCTTCTTGCAGTAGTTCTTGGGATGCAATTAAATTGTCCGCTTCGTCACGCATAATTTAAGTCTCCGGCGCTCATGGGCGATGCATCAACAATAACCAACCGACCAAATTAATCCGGTCATGATGGATAGGCATGTATTCAATTTGACTAAACCCAATTGCAATTGCCTGCTGTTTTATCTGCTCCATATCGCTAACGGTACGGGCGTGTTTTACCAAATCTTGTTGCCGGTGCAGGTAAGCGCGAAGTTCTTGCTCAGCGCGGTCTATTTCCAGGCCTAGCGCTTGTGGCCGAAGCTGCTTGACCATACTGAGCAGGGTCTGCACCGCATCCAAGGTCACACTTAAAGTGCGCCCAGCACCTTGCGCTTGTATGTTCGCCAGCTCAGCTTTAACGAGTTGGATGGCGCTGCGCAGCTCTACAGCAGCGCTTTGCACGACCTCGTTCACCGCATGCTCTAAGGTCAGAAGCCGGTGCATACGCCGATAAAGTTTACTGGTCTGCAGGATGAATTCAATTTCATGCAGCGTCCATTTTGCGTTGTGGATCAGTGCCGAACTAGCGCTGTGCAGAATAAACTGCGCTTCGCTGCCCGCTTTCAACACCCGATGCAGCTCGCGTAAGGCTTTCGCCGTGTCAGTGTATTCCAGCGCGTAATGTCCGCTCACCGCGTCTAAGCTCTGGTTTCCGAACGGCAGTTTTTCGGTGGCCACACGTGGGTGAAATTGAATCCCTGATAGCCGACGCGCGCCATCTACAAGATCGTGCTTAGGATTAATATCAGCAAGATCGCTTGCGTGAATTTCCCACTTTTTTGCCCGTGCGGCCGCTGTTTCAGCGGCCAGCAATGCAACAACGCCATTGCCGGTGCCAACGTCTAAAATTCTTGCGCCATCGCGCAAGGTGGAGAAAAACTCCACCCAAGCTTGGCGTATTTCAAGATCATAGCTTCCGTCCGACCCGGTCGGCCCGGTGGCGAGTGCGCCGCCACGGTAATATGCTTCCCACTGCTCAATACCCAAAGTCAACGCTCAATAGTCAAATATCTAATCGAGTATAGGTGGCGGTGGTGCACTAATCTATAATCGCCCCGCTAACACCTGAGCAGACAACAGATATGAAAATAATACTATTGCTACTTGCCGCATCGATTTATCCGGCACTTGTGCAAGCGGAAGTCGACGGCTCAATGGATTTAAAAACCCAGGCGCAGGCCTGTGCGGGAATCGCCAAGCCGGATGCACGATTAGCGTGCTATGACAAAGCATTTCCACCCAGTGAAACCGCTAAAACCACCGACGAGGTGAAGCCCGAAGCTCAGTTTGGGCTTAGCCAACATCAGCTAAGAGAACGTAATCCCGAAAGTTCAGCGACAACTGAGATCGAAGCGAAAATCACAGCGGTTCGCATAGACGGGCGCGGTAAACGCGTTGTCACCCTCGACAATGGCCACGTTTGGGCCATTTTAGAGTCAAACTCCAAGGGCTTTTTAAAAGCCGGTGATCAAACATCCGTGCGTAAAGCATCACTTGGGACATTTATGCTACTCAGTCCGGCGGGCGTTGCGCTGCGCGCACGCCGTATCGATTAAAAATGGCAATGACTGCTTTGACGGGCGCTCAAGCCAAACAGCTGCAGGCAGCCTTGGCGCTGATGCAACAAGGCCGCCACTGTGACGCACTAGCGATCAGCATAGCGCTTGTTGGTATCGCTGCAAACGCACCAGACGCACAGCAATTACTTGGTATGTGTCAAACCGAAGCAGGTAACGCCCAGGCAGCAGAGCTTGCTTTTCAACGCGCGCTGGCATCAGCTGGGGATAATCCACTTATTTTGCTCAATTATGCGGCCTGTTTACGCAAATTTGGCCGCGCGGATGCTGTGATTAAGATGCTGGAGCGCGCGGTGCGGGCTGCCCCTAAATTGGCGCGTGCTTGGACTGAACTGGGCGTCGCGGCTATTGCGCAGGCACGCGCTGATTTGGCGCGCACAGCCTTGACGCAGGCGGCATCTTTGCAGCCCGACTCTGCCTATGTCTGGCATGCGTTGGGAAATGCGCACCGAATGGCCGATGAATTAGCCGCCGCTGAGGATGCATTTCAAACGGCTATTCGACTCAAACCCGATTTTGGCTCGGCTTTTATAAATTTGGCGGCCACTCAACGCCTGCTCGGGCGCAGCGAGCAAGCGGTGGCTAATTTTGATCGCGCCAAAATGCTGGGCCACACCAGCCCTGATGTTTTGGACGCACAGGTGGGCGCACTAATGGATAGCGCGAAATTTGCTGAGGCTCTGAGGCAGGCGCGTGAAGTTGTTCGAATGTTTCCTGATTTTGTACCCGGGCACACCACGCTGGCCCACATCATGTGGGAGCACGGAAGCTATTTGATGCCCGGCCATGATCCTTGGTCGGATATTCGCGAAAGTTTGCAGGCACGTCCGCTAGATCACGCTTTGCGCTTGAGTTACGCCAGCTTGCTACTTTCAGCAAACCTAGACGAAGCCGCGCTGGCGCAAATAAAAATCCTGCGTGCGCACGGTGATTCAGCAGCATTGGCAACGCTGGAAGCGGATGCGCTGGAGAAGCTCGAGCAAGCTGGTGCAGCTGGGAAGCTCTACGATGCGATTTATCACAGCAACAGCGCGCACGAGGCGGCGTTTCTCAACACTTACGTACGCCATCTTTTAAAGATCGGGCGTTGGGATGATGCTGCACGCTGCGCGCTGCAGGCGACTCAAGCCGAGCCGCACGATCAACAGGCCTGGGCCTATTTGTCCACCGCTTGGCGCTTGCTCGGCGACACACGTGAGTTATGGCTTTGCGACTACGAACGCCTAGTCGCACAAGCCAGCGTTGATATTCCTAACGAATTTCGCAGTGAGTCTGATTTCTTGCAAAGCCTGGAAATTGCATTGGAGCCGCTGCATCGTGCGCAGCGTGCGCCCTTGCAGCAAAGCGTGCGTGGCGGTTCGCAAACTTCGGGCCGACTATTTGGCCGCAATCAACCCACCCTTGCGACGGCGCAGACGGCGCTTAAAGCCACGGTTCGACGGTGGCTAACGACGCTGGTTCACGTCCCTGCACATCCGTTTCTATCGCGCCTAGCCAGCGACGTTCGTTTTAGCGGCTCTTGGTCAGTCAGGCTCACCTCGCAAGGTAAGCACGCGAATCATATACATCAACAAGGTTGGTTAAGCTCGGCGTTTTATGTTGCCTTGCCGCCGTCGATAACGTCCGCGCAAAAAGATCCCAGTGCTAACCCAGGCTGCTTGTTGCTAGGCCAACCGCCGAGCGAGCTGAAGCTGGATTTGCCCGCGCGCCTGATAGTTCGCCCCAAACCTGGCACGCTTGCGCTATTTCCCTCTTATTTTTGGCACGGAACAGTGCCATTTTTTGACGCTGAGCCAAGGCTAAGCATTGCTTTTGATATGCAGCCTAGCGTGAGTTAAAAGCCCCCCGTTTTTTCACACGAATGCCCTTGCGCGTCGCCGAATCCCGCACATCCATACTTGCGTTATTCTTCCGGCCAAACCAGCACTATGCTCAGCACCCCGGAGATTTTATTGAACGACACTCTCAAATCACTTGCCGACGCGGCAGGTAAAGCCGCTAGTCAGGGGCGATGGCAAGAAGCCGAGCAACTTTGGCAACGCATACTCACGCATGATCCTAGGCACCCACAAGCACTTTACAGTTTGGGCGTGCATGCTTTTCAGCGGCGCAATCTGCCTGAGGCCGCACGTTTGTTGCAGGCAGCCCTAGCGGTTTCCCCAGCTGAGCCGATGATGTTGCTGAGCCTAAGCGTGGTGTTTCGCGAGCAAGGTAAGCGCGAGGCGGAGCTGCAGGCCATTGATGCGGCGTTGGCGGTTGATCCTTATTTTCTTGCCGGGCTGCTGACCAAAGCGGCCCATCTTGAACGCTTTATTCAGCCGCGCGCGGCGGCAGCGGTCTATCGAAACGCGTTGAAAGTAGCACCACGCGAAGCGAATTGGCCCATCGAATTGCGTTCGCAATTACAGCACGCCAAAGCCCAGGTGGAAAAATTTGGCTCTCAGTTGGCAGAGTACTTAGCGAGCCGTCTTGCCACCCCTATGCACAAACTTTCGCCGTTTGAGGCGCAGCGTTGGCAAGAAGCGGGGGCAATCGTTAGCGGGCGAGCACAATCGTATCCTTCCGCATGCAATAGCCTGCTGGTGCCGCGCTTGCCAGCGATCCCGTTTTTTGAGCGTGGAAGTTTTGCCTGGGTTGATGCAATCGAGGCGAAAACTGAGCTGATCACGCAAGAACTGCATGCGGCATTAGCGCAGCAGCAACACGATTTTAAGCCCTACATTGCTTATGACGCTGGTACTCCGGTAAATCAGTGGCGGGAACTCAATCACTCGCAACGTTGGAGCAGCTACTTCCTATGGCGCAATGGTTTGCCGCAAACCGAGCATTTGGCGCAATGCCCGGAAACTGCAAAAGCGCTGGCGGCGGTTGAGATGACCGACATTGGCGGTCTATGCCCGAACGCAATGTTTTCGGCACTGGCACCACATACTCAGATTCCGCCACACCACGGCGAAACCAATGCGCGTGTGATTGTGCATTTGCCGCTCGTGGTGCCGCAAAACTGTCACTACCGCGTTGGCTTTGAACATCGGTCTTGGAAAGTCGGCGAAGTGTTGATATTTGACGACAGCATTGAGCATGAAGCACGTAATGACAGCGATGAACTGCGCGTAGTGTTGATTTTTGATGTTTGGAATCCACTACTTTCCAGCGGCGAGCGCGACATGGTCAGGGCAATGTCGGCTGCAACCAGGGAATTCAACAGTCAGAACGGCTAGGGATCTATCAGTTTGAATACACTCGCATATTATTGAACTCAAATTTAGGGTATTACATGCTTGATATTGGAAAGGGTCGTATCCAAGAAGGCTTCGCGCTTTTGCGGCAAGCAAGACCAATGGAAGCTTGGGCCATCGCGGATGCACTGATGGCTGAGCAGGGAAATAACCCGGAAGTTTTATTTCTTGCTAGTCAAGCAAAACTAGCTTTGGACGAGATCGACGCCGGCATTGCGTTGATGTCCGCAGCATGTAATGCTGCACCAAACGAGCCGCATTTAATGTTGCAATTGGCTCGACTGCAAACGTCGCAACGACGACGGACGGATGCCCGTGCGAGCCTAAATCGCCTGACGGTGCTGGTTGATAACCTTGAGGCAACGAACGTCGCCGACTTATTGCACGCAATCGGGTCGGAATATGCGCGTTTGGATGACCCTAGTACGGCGGTCACTTTCTATCAACGCGCCTTGGCGGCCGGGTGCAACGCGCCCGCATTGCGTTATGACTTTGCCACCGCGCTGTTTTTTAGCGGCGAGTTTGAACCGGCCGAGCAGCAGCTGGATACAATGCTCGAAATCCAGCCTGGCGCTGGGCATGCGCTTTATCTGCGCGCGACCCTGCGCGAACAAACGCTGGCGCGAAACCATGTCGACGATTTGCAATCGCGCTTGGCAAACGGCTTCACAAATCCTACCGCACAGGCCGGTTGCTACTATGCGCTTGCGAAAGAGCGGGAAGATCTCGGCCAAAATAGCGAATCTTTTGCGGCATTAAGTGAAGGTGCACGATTAAAGCGCCAAACATTGCAATACGATTTGGCAGCTGAGTTGGCTGCCATAGCTGCGATCAGAGCCAGCTATTCTGATGCAGTCATGCGTTTGCCCACCGATGGGCACAATGAAGTTGGCGCTATTTTCATCATAGGCATGCCGCGCAGCGGAACAACTTTGGTTGAACGCATGCTTACCCGACATAGCGATGTACGCGCGGCGGGTGAGCTACTAGATTTTGGCCACGCCTTGTCTGCGGCTACTCGAAAAATTGTAGCGGCACAGCCGGGCTTAGGCATGGTGGAAGCGTCGTTACGCGTTGATTTCGCATCACTTGGCCGCGACTACATGCGCAGCGCGCGTGAAGCGGCTGCGGGTTCGGCAATTTTTGTCGATAAAATGCCGATCAACTATATGTATTGCGGACTGATCAAAAAAGCACTGCCCAACGCCAAAATTATCCATTTAGTGCGCGAACCAATGGATAGCTGTTATGCCGTATACAAAACACTGTTCGGTCAGGCCTATCATTTTTCCTATGATCAAGTGGAACTTGCCACTTACTTTGCCGCCTACCAACGCCAGATGCAGCATTGGCACAGTGTGATGCCCGGCCAAATTTTAGACGTACGGTATGAAGATTTAGTGGTTGATACCGAAGCTCAGGTAGGCCGAATTCTTTCCTGGTGTGGGCTAGCGTGGGATCCATCGGTGTTATCGCCTGCGGCACACGAGAGGCCGTCCACGACCGCTAGTGCGGCGCAAGTGCGTGAACCGGTACACATTCGATCCGTCGGAAAATGGCGCAACTATGAAACTGGGCTTGCGCCGCTCAAAGCACAGTTAATTGCCGAAGGCGTCTTGATTGAGTGACAAAAATTAGCCAGTTTGGGCTTGCTGCTGTGCTGTGCTGTGCTTTGATTGATTGATTGATTTGAGTGAGTTTGAGCGTAATCTAAGCAAGCAGTTGCTCAGGCTAGGGGAAAGCAAAATGCATAGGCTCAGGCACGTCACGGGTTTGATTTTGATACTTCTGCTTTCTGGCTGCGCAACTGCGCCAGTTCCTGAAAGTGCAAGCGTACTGCACGACGAACTTTTCGTGCCTGCACCGGCGAAATTTGACGCGCAGTCCTTGTTTCACGTCAGCGATGCAATGCGGCTTTATCTCAGCGTCGAAATCGCCAATAATCTGGCCACGAAAGGCCCAATGCGCGGCTTATATGATGCGCTCTACAGCGATAAGCAGCTCAAGCTTGAGTACGACACGGCGCAAACCCGCACGGCATCCGAGACTTTTTTGGCGCGCAGCGGTAACTGCCTTTCGTTGGTGATTATGACCGCAGCATTTGCAAAAGAACTGGGCTTGAAGGTGTACTTCCAGGGTGTTGCGACCGAAGAAAATTGGCTGCGCCGAGATAATTTCTATTTTTTAGCCGGGCACGTCAACGTAACGATCGGGCGTGAGCGCAAGTTGGCGCTTGCCGCCAATGCCGCGGGTAAATTTTTGACCATTGATTTTGAGCCGCTGGCAGCAAATGTCGCGCAGCGCAGCTGGCAGATCAAAGAGGCCACGATTGTGTCCATGTATATGAATAACCGCGCTGCTGAAACACTGGCGGCGGGGAACGTCAAAGCCGCCTATTGGTGGGCGCGCGAAGCAGTGACGCAGGACCCGGCCTTCGTTCCCGCTCAGTTAAATCTAGCCGTTATCTATCGCCGCGCTGGACACTTGGATTTGGCGCAAACCATGCTCAATAATGTGCTGATCCGTGACCCCAATAACGTATCGGCGCTATCCAATTTAGTCGCCCTACTTTCCGAGTTGAATCGCCCAGCAGAATTGGCCCACGCCAGCGCGCGTTTAAAGCGGCTGCGCGAATATGAGCCGTACCACTTTTTCAAACTTGGCGTTGCTGCCATGCAGGCAAAAAACTTCGCACTTGCGCGCGATATGTTCAAAACGGAAACCCGAACCCAGCCGAACAATAGCGAGTTTCAATTTAATCTAGCGCTCGCCTATGCTGGACTAGGGGATCAAGCATCCGCGAAGCAACACATGACGATTGCGGTTGCGTCCGCAAGCACGCTCAAAGAACAGGGAATTTATGCGGCCAAGCTCAGTCGTATTCAGGCGGCGCAGCCGAACTGACATTTTTTACCTGATTCGATGCTACGTGAGCTTTGGCAGAATGGAGTTACGGGCGATGCCGCTTTCAGCGCTATTCATTGCAGCAAGCCACCGAAGTCCACATTGCAGTTGGTGCTCATATTGAAAACGAATGCGGCGACGCGGTTTAGTCCTTCTGCCGTGTCATCGTGCGCAGTGAGAGAATGCCCTGCTCAACAACAAGTCAGCTGCATGACTGTATAGCTAATCTGCGCTTCGCCGATAACTTCGCGCAGGAACTCAAGGAAGCTATTCCCACGTACAAACAAGCTCGATGCTGACCTTAGATTCGAGTGACTAGATTCCATTCAGTCCAACGGTCTAATTGCACCCGTATTTGCTCTGCGATTTCAGTATCCAGCACATTTTCAACCAACACGCGATGCTGATCTTGAAAGCATCTCGAAAGGTTTTTCACATTTAAGTTGGCGTTTAACATTGTGGCACGCAGCGAATTTCAATTTTAGAGGCATAGCCGAATAGAAATTTTCGGCCAATAAAAAACGGCGGGTTATTAAACCCGCCGTTTCATTCAAATCACGCCAAAAAAAACTAAAGCTTAGAACTTGACCGAGAAGTTGGTGAAGAAGTAACGACCTACTTGGTCATAACCACCGGGGGCGTTACCGTTCAGGGCAAGCGTATTGCCTGTGAGTGGCGGCTCTTTATCGGCAATATTATTAACACCGAGACTGAACTCAGCAAATTCACCCACAAAGTAAGACCCGGACAAGTCAAAGTAATTGTACGAACCAATCCCACCCCGTGGAGCTATCAAAGTATCCGTCGTAACTGGACGGTTTTGGAATTTATAGTCTACTGAACCGTAATAGCGCCAACGTAGATTTACTGAGAACAGATCACGCGCGTAATTCAGGTTTGCAATGTGGCGCCAGTTTGGATCCTGACATTGGATGCTGATCGTGCCTTCGCAATCATAGATTGCGGCAGCTTCGCCAGGCAAACCCACAAGGGAGTTAATTTCCTTTTTGAGCAAATATGAGCCCTGAAGTGAACTTGCAAATCGGCCACCTAGTGCTTCCCAGTTGTAGGATCCGCCCAAATCAATACCACTAAAAGTCTGCTCACCGAAGTTGTTGGTAAGGTTTCGCACTAAACCTGAAGTATTCACGTCATTGCCACGGAACAAGTCGCCACCTGGGCCACGACGGATTAGATTACATAGCGAGCCAGTTCCGCACGCGTTAAGAATCGTTTGCGCACCGATCGTTGCAATGGTGTCTTTCAATTCAATTAGGTAGTAATCAGCAGTAAGTTGCAGCCCTTCAATCGGTTCAGCAACAAAACCAAAGGTCCAGGTATCGGCAGTTTCAGGCTTCAGATTCAGGTTTCCACCGATCTGTTGGTTGTATTGACCTGCGGAATTTGCAGCAACTAGGCCGTAACGCGCTGCAGTGACGCCTTGCAAGGCGCATTGTGCAGCTGTGAAGGTTGGGGTTGCTCCGGCGCAAGGGTCTTGTCCAGTGAATAATGCAATTTGATTCGTCGCAAATAAATTGTTAATACCTGGGGCGCGAATCGCACGGTTGTAACCACCCCGAATGCGGTAGTCACTGATTTGGCTGGAGAAACCAAACTTATAGCTGTTGGCGATGCCGGAGCGATCATAGTCAGATGAACGATAGCCAAGATCAAAGTCTAGGCTATCAAAGAAGCCTACGTCTTTAAGCACTGGGATCTTACCTTCCAGGAACAGTTCTTTAACCCTTGTTTCCCCACCCACTGGAATCGACGGACCACCTGAACCCGCGAAATTACCCGCTTGGCTGTCGCTATCGGCAGCGAAATCATATTCGGAACGACGTGTTTCAACGCCTACAGCAAGAGACACATTCTCGTCGCCTGCAGAACTGAAACCAAAGCCCAAATCACCCGTTACATAGGCGTTGAACTGGGTTAATGCAGTTGCAGTTTCAAACAAGCTAATACCGGCAAGCGCGTTTGCTGCCGCGGCGGTTACGCCATTGGGGCGAAACACATTATACGGCAAGCAACCTGAGAACGATCCCGGCTGGCAGCCGAGCAAAGCTTGTTGAATGCGCGGGGTCAAGAAGTCATTGAAGCCCTGGCTGTCATCACGCACGCGACCATAAAGGAAGGACGTATTGTAAGACCAGTTATCTGTAATCGCACCTTCAACACCGGCAACGACGCGAAAGGTATTGGATTCGTCGATGCGCAGACGTGGGCCACCTTCGACGTTACGCTTGGCGACATAAACGTTGATCGGGCTTGCTGCATTCAAGCCCAAATCGCTGCATGCAGTACCCAAGATCGGATTGCTGCAGCTTAAGCCGGACAGCAACGTGAAAAATGCACCGGATTCAGCAATTTGCGTCGCATCTTGGCGATTAACAAACATGGTTTCCAGGTATGGCTTGAAGTTTTCGTTGATTTCATACTTCAACGAACTGCCGAAAGTATAGCGTTCATCTGGACGTTGGAAATAGTTGATCGGAGCGTAGTTGTAGGGCGCGCCATACGCGTTTCTAAACGTGCCATTTGGGTTAAGACTGGCGCTGGTGCCGCTGCTTGTAGAGGGTTGATAGAAGTAAAAATTACCCGCAGCGTTGGTGTTCGAGCCACCGCAGGCAGTGCCCGCAGCATTTAGTGCGCACGAAGAATAGTCGCGCTCGCCTTGGAACAAGCTGTCGTTGTCACGCCAAGTTAGCCATGCCATTGCATGGCCAGCGCCGTCAGCAAATGAGCTGCCAATAGCAATGTCAACGTTTTTGGAGACACCGTCGATGCCCGAGCTGCCCTTGGGCACGTTGAAACTGCGCGCGGCTAAGCGGCCTTGAATGTAGTTATTGTCATTCTTGTGCTGGTAGCCGTTGTAACCGACGTTGACGCTGACGCCTTCAAATTCGGTATCAAGAATAAAGTTGACCACGCCTGCAACCGCGTCAGAACCATACACCGCCGACGCACCGCCGGTCAGAATTTCAACGCGACTGACCAATGCTGTCGGGATGATGCTAATGTCTGCAACTTCAGCAGCACCTGTGGCTAAGCGGTTACCGTTTACCAAAGTCAATGTGCGTTGCGGCCCAAGGCCGCGCAAGTCGACGGTTGGGTAACCGGTTGATGGGTTATTTTGAAACGAATCGAACGCTGGTGAAAGTTGCGGGTATTGATTGACCAAGTCATCAATACGCGTTGCGCCACTAATTTTGACCGCTTCAGCGCCGATTTCCACAACCGGCGAAGACGAGGTGACGGTTTGACTCTTGATGCGGGTACCTGTGACGACGATTTCGTCGAGGCTATCAGCCGCTTCATCTGTTTTTTCAGCATCGGTTTGCGCAAATGCCGAGCTAGCTACAAGCGCAAATCCAGCAATAAGGGCAAATCGAATTGAACGTGTAAGTTCGTTTTGATTAATCATTTGTTTTTTTCTCCAGTACAGCAGAGCCGTTTAGAAACCAACCCCGCTACGCAAGGCCATTGAATTTGCGCCCATAATTAGGCACAAGGCGGAAGGTTAACAGAGAGTTAAGCTGCACTGCTAGTGCTTATTATGTTACATCGGCGTTACAGTCATTTATTCGATTTGGGCCGCTATTCAGGGTGTTGATCTGTATTTTTTAGCGCGCGCCCTTCCGTAAGTAAAAAGCCCACGCATATTGAAGACGTGGGCTTTCTAAACTGCTGTTTGTTGAACTATTTTAAGTGTATTGACGCGTAACCGCCTATCCTAAAACTTCATGCTTGCCTTCACATAAGCAAAGCGTCCGTTCGGAATGTCGTAGGTTGATGCGTCATAGCCATTAAGCGAGCAGGTGATGCAGATTGGCGGCTCTTTCTCGAACAGGTTATTGACCCCGGTGCTTAAGGTCAAACCTTCATCGAACAGCGGTGTTTGCCAAGCCAGTTTGACGTCGTGATAAACCACCGCGCCTAAGTGATTGAAACCTTGCGCTTCGTTTGAACATAGTGAAGGCGAGAAGCCTTGGAAATCTTCGCCGCAGTTTTCGTCAACGCCACTGACATAGCGCACATTCCAATTTGCAGACCAAATGCTGCGTTCCCAATTGAGATCTAGGTTGCTAGCAACTCGTGGAATCGAACCATCATTCAACTCGCGACCAACACGACGAGGATCAATCGTGCCGATCGCATCTTTGGCTTCGTAGTCATTAACATGAGTGGTACTCCAAGCGACACCAAAGCTGCCTAAATCAGAATCAGGCAATCGCCAGTTGACGGTGAAATCAACGCCGTCGGTTTCAACATTGCCAAAGTTCTGCAGACGATTTTGAAAACTGTTGATTTCGCCTGTTTGTACGCGGGTGATGCCGTTGCAAAAACCACCTGTTGGATTAGCTACGCACAGGTTGAGCTGAGTTTGAGCATCCAAAGCCTGAATTGCATCGGCGATTCTATGACGATAGTAGGTCAGTTCAAAATCTAGTGACTTGGCAAAAGCGCTGTCGCGAGCGAATTCTGGGCTGAAAACAGCGCCACCCGTAAGACTTTTTGCGGACTCTGCTGTGACATTTGGATTGCCACCGGTGATGACCGAAATCTGCGGGTTGTTTTGCGTGTAATTTGCCGGCACACCCAGTGTGGCGCAGCCTGCGGGGCGCGACGCACTTGCGTTACAAGGATCTTGCAGCACGGCGTCAAACTGAGCCGGGCCACCAAAAAGTTCGCCAATCGACGGTGCGCGAAAACCTTCCGCATAGGTACTGCGAAACGTAATTGAGTCATTTGGCTGCCAACGGGCGGTTAGTTTACCGTTGGTATCACCCGATGAGGTCGAATAGTCCGAGTAGCGCGCAGCCACGGAAAGATCAAGGCGTTTTGCCCAGGGTTGGTCTGCTAGCAACGGCAGATTAAACTCGGCAAACACTTCATCGACATCATATTTCCCGCCACCCGGCTGGGCAGGCACGCCGTTGCTGTCACCGCGGACAATAATATCATCTGGGTCGAAACGGCCATCAAGGCGACGATGCTCAACACCGGCTGCAAAACTGACCGGGCCGGCCTCAGTGAAGTCAAAAAGATCGCCGGTAATGTTTGCAGAAAAGACGGTCAAATTCTGCTCGCTGGTATCTGTGCCATTAAAAGCGATGTAATTGAGCATCTCTGGCGTCAATGTTCCTGGCCCACCAAAAAAATTTAACGGCACGCACGGTGCTGTGCAATTTGCAACCGGCCCCAACCCGCGTGCGATATTGGCGATGTTGTAACTGCCGCGGGTTTTCTGTTCTGCCTCATTTTTCGCACGCACGAAGTTCAAATCCCAACTCATTGGGCGTTCGCCGAGATCGAAACTGCCTTCTAAGCCTGCGCCAAAATACGTCGTTTGCACGTTTTGTTCAAAAATACGTGGGCCACCTTCAATCGGGCGCCGCCCAAGAAAGCGAAAGTTTGCGTTTGCGCCAGTCGCGTTTAAGTCAATGCCAAACGGGTTAAACGG